>Ga0105356_10002187_pt1 | contig 19532 bp, 12 predicted proteins | sample GOMGulsemesocosm_3_FD_83502 | JGI IMG/M metagenome (GOLD analysis project Ga0105356, IMG submission 83502) | Methane-oxidizing microbial communities from mesocosms in the Gulf of Mexico - GOM9D Gulf of Mexico | ecosystem: Environmental > Aquatic > Marine > Cold seeps | place: Gulf of Mexico... | reverse complement strand
TGAAATAGTATGCCACTTTTTTAGTACTTCCCAAGCTGGCTTTTCACTGATTAATAAATAGCTATTATCAGGTTCTGCTATTTTATTCATTCCAGATTTGGTTACTGAAATCACCAAGCGCATGGCTATCGCAGTATATAAATGCCTCAATTCTTGGTCTTGCAAAGGAAATGTAGAATGGTATCCTTTTACAACCGCTAGAGCAGCATCTAGAGGATCATTATGATTCATAACGGCATAAGCACAAGCAATGGCAACATCATTTATAACCTGAGTATGTATGGCGTCTCCATAATCAATAGCAGCTTTAACACTAGGATTAATAAGCGTTGAAGAGACTATGACATTATTGTCATTTGCATCATTGTGAACCACCGATTTCCTGAGCTGTGCATATGAATCCTTAAGGCTTTCAAATGCATTCTGAAAGTCTGAAAGTATCTTTTTTTCTTCACCGTCAAACAGGTGAATCTGGTCTTTAGTCCAAAGGGATTGCGCGACATCCCATGCAAATTCCCGCTGTGCTTCAGGATGATCAAATCCTTGTAATGCTTGTGTCAATAGGCCACATTGTTCTCCAAGGCTAAAGCGTAAATCGTCTAATTGTGGGTTTACTGTACTCCAAACACGACCGGATATCCAGGATAATAATCGCACTTTGCGTCGTTTTCCATAGTCGTCAATAATTTCGGAAATCGCATGTCCATCACTATCTGTTATAACTTTTGGGGCAATTAAGTTTTGCCCATTTGTTTCTACAAATTGAAGTAATTTTTGCTGAAAATCAAGGTAGTTTTCGTCTTCATCTGGACGCGAAATTTTTAATATATAACCCGCTTCATTTGGAACTTTTATCCTAAAATTAAAATCCAATTCACCAGGTAGTATTGATGCACTTCCCTTAATATTAAATACTTTGAAGAGGATCTCTTCAGCCTGTGGTACCGATATTTTTAAGTTGTCGTAATTCATAACCTAAAGATTTAACTCCTGATTTTTTTTATTTTATTATTGTACGGGTTTCAGTCTAAAGAGAATGACATCTCTTGAAGGTATCTCTAACTTGCTAATAGTTTCTGTTGTTCCCAGTGTTGCTTGTGTCCATACATTTTTCACAGAATATACACCATCAAATGCTTTTATTTTAAGCTGTTCCCAATTCAGGGAATACGCTTTGTCCTTGAGATCTCTATTAAACAAGCAAATGGCTATTTCTCCATTGGATAAAGGTTTTTGCCATACTTCAAAAGCGCCTTCGTCAATAATTTTAAAGCCTTGTTTTCCAAGTTTGTCCTGATCTATAGCAATAAGGTTTTTATTCGTTAGAATCGCCTGGGTATCAGGAGTCATGTCTCGTAAATCATTTCCCGACATTAGAGGTGCTGCTAACATACACCACATGGTGAAATGTGCTCTGCTTTCATTGGTTGTCATCCCAATGCCTACAGCTAGCATATCAGGGTCGTTCCAATGCCCAGGACCCGCGTATTTCTCCAGTCCCACTTGTTTGTCTATTATCGCTGACCACCCAAATTGGTTTCCCCAGATATCACCATCAAAACTACCGTCGAAGTTTATGTCATAAGTGGTTCTCCATAGATGTCCAACAGCGTCGGCCCATTTCCAAGGTTCATTTTCGCCCCATTCGCAAATACTAAATAGAATAGGCCTTTTGTAGGTGTATAAGGCGTCTCTCATTAGGGTATAAGAGGCTATTGCATCTTGCCCTTCTGTATTACACCAGTCGTATTTTAGATAGTCAACACCCCATGAGGCATAGCGTTCAGCATCTTTTAATTCGTAACCTTTACTTCCAGGTCGTCCGCCACAGGTATGTGTCCCTGCATCAGAATAAATGCCAAATTTTAAACCTTTGGAATGGATATAATCGGCAAGAGCTTTCATGCCAGAAGGAAATTTTTCCTTGTCAATAATAATATATCCCTGTTTATCACGTCCCACCTGCCAACAATCATCAATTACAATATATTCATATCCTACAGCTTTCATGCCTTTGGAAACCATTGTGTCTGCCATTTCTTTGATAACAGTCTCGTTAATGCCATCACATTTAAAGGTGTTCCAGCTGTTCCATCCCATAGGAGGTGTAAGTGCGAGGTTTTCGAATTTTTGTGCCTCTGCTTTAAAAAAGACGGCAAGAAAAATTAAGAGGAGTATGTTCTTCATTATTTATGATTAAAATATTGTTTGCTTAGGCTTATGAATTCTTTTTCTGTTTTGTTTGTAAATGGTATCAAGAAAAAGCTATAACTATGTTCTGATTGGCCTTTAATTTGATACTCGTCTTGTGGTTTGGAATACCAGCTATCATCTCCTGCGAGTCCACGTTGTTCATAATCAATATTGAGCTGTACCAAATCTTGCGCTTTGATATCAATAGTGTGTTTGCTTGAATTCATTTTTGGAATACCATCAATACGATAAGTTTCGTCTACCTTTTCATTGCCGTGATAATCCAATCCTGCTGTAGTGTCAAAATCTTCATTAGGCATATGTAAGGCGCTAATTCCGAGTCCTTTTTTAATGCCAGAAACAACTAACAGTCCGTTATTATTGTGATTTGATAATGCCACCCATTTCACATCTGTTTTATAGCCGTTGTCCTGTGGTCTGATATAAGGCACATATTGCTCTGATACAGACGACTTGTAAATATCTACGAAAGCAGAAGCCTTTCTGTCTTGGTAGTTTTCCCATGGCCCACGACCATGATAGATCATAGTATTATACTCTTTTTGTAATTGCATACGCATTCCTATTCTTGGAATATCAGCTTTATAAGAGGTTTTTTCTAAGAGATTAGAGATACCAATAACGCCGTTGCCATAGACTGTATACAGCGAATTGAATGTTGTGTCTACTCCCGGTAATTCATAAGTCACAGAGATAGAAACAGTCCCATTCTCATGTGTGACTGTGTTTAAATCTATTACTTTGGAAAATAAGGAGGCTTTTTTCCATTCAATATTCTTGACCTCCATATGGTTTCCAAAATCATTATCGGTCATAGAACGCCAAAAATTAGGCTTTGGACCTTTCTCATCTTTTAACAACTCATTGCCCTTAAATACATAAGAGCTTAAACGGCCTTTGGATTTATTAAAAACGATTCTTAAGTTGTCGTTTGAAACCGTGATGGTCTCTTTTGTTTTTTCGACATTCAGTTTTGCTTGAGATCCAATCGTGGTTTCTGCCGTCTTATATTTGCTTTTTAGTTCTATTTGCTCATGGGCGACTTCAAACCCTTGAGGAAGGATTCCCCAGGCGACTTTAGTTTTTGCCGAAATTTCAACATAGTAGTTGGTGTTTTCTTTAAAGATTATGTCCTTGAGTTTTAATCTGATTAATTTCCCAGTATGCGTCTCAATATTGATGGTTTCAATGGCAATAGACTTTAAAATTTTTCCGTCAGCTTTTATTTGAGCAGAAAGATCAAACTGATCTATATTGGTGAAGTCATATAAATTTTCAACCAATACCCGGAGTTCGTTATGACGATTAATTCCTTTGTGTTTAAAGTTGATGTACTCGTGTGCTTTTTTAACTTCGTAAAGCGCAGGTTGGGCTGTACGGTCGGGGAATACAATACCATTGTTTAGAAAGGTGTTGTCACTAGGCATATTTTTACCATAATCTCCACCATAGGCATAATAACGTTGGCCTTTATCATTGGTTTTCCAAATAGACTGATCTACCCAATCCCAAATAAATCCACCTTGTAAATTGTCGTATTGCTCAATCACATCCCAGTAGTCTTGAAAATTTCCGGTACTATTACCCATGGCATGAGCATACTCACTAGGTATAAACGGTCGATCTGTTTTAGTACGCCCAATTTCTTCAAAGCGTCTTGGCGATGGATATTGAGGTACAATAATATCTGTGTTAGAATCCATATCGTATAAACTGCCGTCATAAGATTTATAAGGACGTTCATATTGTACCGGTCGTTTGGTGTTGTCTATGGCTTTTATCGCATCATAGCCTTTAAAAAAGTTGATGCCATTTCCTGCCTCGTTGCCCATAGACCATAAAACCACTGAAGGGTGGTTTTTGTCACGTTCTACCATGCGTGTCATTCTTTCTACATGAGATTTTTCCCAGTTTTCCTTTTTTGCCAATGAGTGCTTTCCATAGTACATTCCATGTGATTCAATATTGGCCTCATCAACGACATACAAACCATAAATATCACATAGTTCGTAAAATCGACGTCCTCTTGGATAATGACTTAGGCGCACCGCGTTAATATTGTTTTCTTTCCACAATTGAATGTCTTTCATGATCATGGCCTCAGACATCACATGTCCTGTTTCCGGATCTGTCTCCTGTGTATTAACCCCTTTTAATGTAATACGTTGACCGTTTATAAGCAATAATCCGTTTTTGATTTCAACAGATCTGAATCCTATTTTTCTAGACGTAGCTTCTAGAGTTTTTCCTCTTTTGTCTTTTAAGCTTATGCCTAAGGTGTATAAATTAGGGTGTTCTGCGCTCCATGGTTTTACATCGGGAATTGTGGTTTTAAAATTTACAGTTTCTAAATTTGAAATGTTGAGCTTTTTAGAGGTCGAGCTAATTTTATGATCATTGGCATCATATAGAGTATAAGTGATTTCTGAGCGCTGTTCTTTTGGTAAGTGATTTTCTAAATCTATAGCTAATTCTAAGATACCATCTTTGTATGCGCCATCTAAAATAGAGGTCACTTCAAAATCTTTAAGTCGCACTTTGGGTTGGGCATAAATATAAACACTCCGCTCAATACCACTAATTCTGAAAAAATCCTGACACTCCAAATAGGAGCCGTCTGTCCATCTGAAAATTTGAATGGCAATGGTATTTTTTCCTGGTTTAGCAGCTTTTGTGATGTCAAATTCAGAAGGTAATTTACTGCCTTGAGAATAGCCAACATATTGGCCGTTTATCCAGACGAATCCACCGGATTTCATAGCACCGATATGCATGAAAATTTCGTTGCCATTCCAATCATTATCGATGGTGAAATCACGGCGATAAGTACCTACGGGATTATAATTATCAGGAACATCCCCAGGATGGGCTGGATACACACGATCTATCAATTCCATATCATCTGCAACCATGGCTTTATAATCGGCAAATTCATATTGATGATTCACATAAATGGGGATGCCAAAACCTTCTACTTCCCAGTTTGATGGTACTTTAATATCATTCCAGTTGGAGTCATCATAGGTGTTCGTCATAAATGTAGTTGGACGATCTTTAGGATTGCGTACCCAATTGAATTTCCAAATGCCATCTAAATTTTGATAAAATTTAGCTTCATCGGCATTTTTTGAGAGGGCATTTTCGGTTGAGGTATAGGAGGTAAAAGACGCGTGTGCATCTAGTTTATGTTCCCCAATCATTTGCTCGTTCTCGATATAATTTTTATAATCTAAAATGGGGTCCTTCTCCTGGCAAAAGGAATTTGCTGTTAAAAGCAAAGTGATAAGCGTTGGTATGTGGCTTGTTTTTATCATTTAATTTTCCATTAATAACATTATTATATGTGCGGCACTCCAGCTAAAGTTTTTAGCATGTAGGCCTTCTCCTGTAATAGGATGGTAATTTTCGCGTATGGATGTTCCTTTTTCTAAAAGACCTTCAGGACCTTTTAAAATTTGAGTTGTAGCCTTGTCGGCTTCGGTGTTAAATCCGTAATTCCGTAAGCTTTTTACGCCAAAATAGGCTTGGTCGAGCCAATTTGGTCCGCGCCAATACCCTTTTAATGGATCGAACTTAGTATGGTCGGCACTCATCGTTTGAAAAGGGACTTTGGTGTAGAACTTTTTAGGATTCATCATCCTGTTTTTTACGGCTTCCGCCTGCTCTTGAGTTGCGGCATTGGCCCAGAGTGCTGTCCAACCTTCACTGCCTTCGCCTTTAATAAAGGTATCTCCTTCTAAATTTGTGTCGTAAAACCAACCGTCATTATCATCGTAAAACTGTTGCTGGATACCTGTTTTTAATTCTTCTGCTTCCGAGAGAAATTTTGAGGCATCCTCTAAATTCAAGGCCTTGGCTAATTCGGCTAAAAATAATTTTTCGGCATAGAGATAGGCATTTAAATCTACACTTTCTTGATCTAAAGAATAAGCGCCATCGCTATTTTTTAAAATTTTAGAATCATCAAAACGAATGGCATTATCCATACCGCTTTCCCATTTTGCAGCAACTAAACTCCCGTCTGTAGATCCGTATTCACAAAGGCCATCTTGATCATGATCTCGCTTCGCATACCACCAATAATGGTATTTTTTTAATTTGGGATACATGAATTTTACAAATTCAAGATCTGAATCTCTTTCAAATATTTTAGCGACAGCCCAAGCAGACAAGGGAGGTTTGGTATCGCGATAATTATGTGATTCAATACTGGTGTCGCGATACACACAATCGACAATAAATCCGTCTTCCTTTTGAAAGGCAAACATGAGTTTCATCTGTTCTTTAGCTAAATCAGGGTCAAAATAGGAAAGGCCTACTGCATGTTTCCATGAATCCCAAGACCAAAATCCATTGAACCATTTATAATGATAACTGGGAAATAGACCTTCGTGTTTAATTTCTCCCGCTGGAATTCTCCAGTTATTTTGTAGAGTTAAATGCGCTTTGGCTAAAACTTCACCGTAGATGCTATCTTGAAATTGTGGCTTTCGATGGTTTATAAGTGCCGATAATTGCTTGTCTTTATCTGATTTTCTAGAATTTAAGACGCTGTCAAAATCACTATTTGCAATATGTTGTTTTTCTTCTTCCCAATTGTATTCTGAGAAGATAAAACTTTGGGAAATTATAATTTCTACAGCAGCCTTAGGCTTTAATTTATAAAGTTTGTTGCTGGTCTTATAAGTGCTGTCTAAAATAGTAATACTTGACGATTCTGGAAATAGTATGTGTCCAATGGCATCTGTATTGGATGAGGAAATTGTCAATTCATTCCTTGAAGATTTTAAACTTAGGCTTTCTGGAAATAGGTTTTGGGTTTCCCAATTGTAATTTATCTCAGTGTCCTTGTTGGAAGTATTGGTTATCGTTGCTCTAATAAGTGCTGTATGACCAGATAAATAGACTAATTCTTGTTTTAATGATAGGGTTTCACTGGAAAAGCTTTGTTCTAGATGGCTATTGAAACTAAGGGTTTTATTAGGTTTCCAACTGATATCTTTAATATTTAAAATGGAGAGATTTGGACTGCTCCATACACCGTTTTGCTCGGTCATTAAAAAGGGGCCGGAAAAGCCAGTGCTCAAGGATGTGCTATCTGGAAAGCCATAGGCAAACCAAGCGCCTTGATCAGAAAACATGAGTCCTGACCTGTCTGTTTTATCCCGGGGTGTAATGCTGTAGTCCAGACTGTTTTTGCTAAGTTTTAGCGCATTGAAATTTACAGAAGGTGCTTGGTCCTTACTGTCAATAGTTTTGCAGCTGCTTATAATTAAACAGGTTAAGCTTGTTATGTATAGAATGGTTTTATTCATCATCTGTTAGTTTTATGTCCCAGTTAACCGAATATGATTCTTTGGCGTTTAATTCGCGTAAACCGAGTTTGTTGTTAAAGCTATTGGCAGGTCCTGTTAGAAACTCTAGAGCAATAGCATTGCCTTTAGGGGGGGTAAATACTTGAAAATAATTTTCTAAGGACGTTGTTTTCATCATAATACAGTAGTCTGGGGTTTTGAATTTGACCGTTTTATTGTTTAGGATAAAGCAATCGTCTAATGTTTGATCCTTAATTTGGAAATCCACCGGAAAAGTGAAATCTTCGACTTTTACGGGAATCATATTTTGGTCAAAGCGTAATTTCTTATCACTTTCGAGGGCTAAATAGCTATTGTGTAGATCACTGCTCCAAAAATAAGGGTGCCATCCTATATTAAAAGGGAGTGGGGTAGTGTCATTGTTTTTTATGAAAGCCTCTAAGTTGATTTCCTCTGAAGTTAGTGTGTATGTTAACTGAATAGAATATCTAAACGGGTAGCCCTTATTTTTTTCCATTGCACGATATTCTATGGTGACAGAGGCTGCGTTTTTTGAAATGGACTCCTTAATATATTTAAAGGTTTTATTGTAAACTAGGCCGTGAATGACGCTGTTCTCATTTTTAAAATTGGGATCCAACTGGTACTGCTTTTTCTTGTATTCATAGGTTCCGTTTTTTAAACGACAAGTGAAGGGAAATAAAATAGCTGAAGCGAAGGAGGTATTGTAATTTAAATCCTCTAAGTCTCTAATGATTGTTTTGTTTTTTAGACTGAGTTCCTGGAGGCTTCCTCCCAAATTCAAATCGATTTTGGCAGATGAATGCTGGCTGGTATTTTTTAGCTCAATATAGTTTACATCGCGCTCTTGATCTTGTATGTGCTGTATTTTAAACAAATTAAAGGATGGTTTTATAATGAGTTTCTTATGATTAAAGTGTTCGGGTTTTCGACTTGAACTTGCTCCTTATTCATAACTATTTGAGCCAAACGTTCTCCCATGCTTTTAAAGTCAGTAGAAATGGTAGTGATACCGCCTTCAACAATTTCCTTTAATAAGGTATCGTTGTATGAAATGATGCCAAGGTCTCTTGATAGGGTTAATTTTTCTTCTTTGAGTTTTTTTATGATACGAATTAGGTTTCTGTCATCAGGAATTAAATAAACCTCTCCTTTTTTAGGAGTTCTGCCATCCAACGAATCGATAACCTCATTCTTAATGGCATTCATTTTACAAAATAAATTGAACCCTTTCAACATACCGGGTGGTTGTTTCTGCTCATGAAAAAGTAAGATTATGCTCTGGTATTTTTTTAAGAGTTGAAATCCTTTGGAAAGGCTGTTGAAAATATCTTTTTCGAAATTCTGATAAATTGCCGGATATTGTGACAAGTTTTCATTGGATTGATCCAGAATGTATACTTTGTCTTTGGGTAGTTTTTCAATAATATGATGGCTGTCTTCTAAATTGGCAGGCATGATAATATAGGAGTTATAGTTGCCTATGTTGTCATAGATTAATTTGCTAAATACGTCTTGATTGAAATGGTGAAAATAGATATCTACCTCGATATTGTCGTTAAGGGTTTCTAAAAATGAATTATACAGGTCTTCTTTAAAGGCGTTGAGTTCGTCAAATAATAAAAATACTTTTTGAGATACGTTGATATTTTCACTTTTTAAATAATAGCCTTTGCCCGGAATAGACTGTATTACACCTCTAATTTTTAAATCGTTGTAAGCGATTAGTACAGTGTCTCTAGATAGAGAAAACCGGTTCCTTATACTATTGATTGATGGTAGTTTACTTCCGCGTTTAAGCTCTCCTTCGACAATTGCATTTTCTACCGACGCAATGATTTGCTTGTATTTAGGAATCCCGATGTTTTTCTCAATTGTAATAATACCCATGTGACAAATATATTAAAAAATATTCAAAAACAAACTAGTAGGTACTAGTCGGTTATATGCTGGGTTTTGTTAACTTTGACGTTATCCTAGGTCAATGGAATTGATGGGTTTGAAAGACGGTTGATATAAGAAAAGTTATGAAACTCTTATGGCTTAGATTAATTATAAGTATTATTACTTTACTGTTTGTATGATGCTTCTCAATGTGTGTTATTATAATGCATGGCTCAAGATCTAAATTGTTCTCTTAGGGATTACTAAATATCCTCTTTTGATTGTTTGAGGTGGGCTTAGGGCAATCCTTCAGAATAAAAAAGAGTATTTTAGAGGGCGATGTATTCTTGTTAACTACAATTTAATACCCGTATAGATCAATGTGGAGCCGCAATGTAAGTGGATGAGCTAACCGATTGACTGATTGTCATTGAGATTGTTATATAAGAGACAAGAAATGCTCAAGAAATTCAATGGTATGATTTCGCATCTTGTTGGCCAGAACTCATGGCGGAAATGTTAAAGTGAATTGAGAATATAAATAATAAATAAAGTGAATTTGAAGTCTGTTTTATCTCTAATAATACTGTGCTTGTGTTTTGGATGCAAACAAAACAATTCAAGCCGAAAGGCTAAGAAACCCTCAAAAAGTGAACAGCCAAATATCATTGTAATTATAGCTGATGATGCTGGTTATATAGATTTTGGGTTTATGGGAAGTGAAGATTTAGATACACCACGACTCGATGCCTTGGCAAAGAAAGGAGTCATTTTTACCGATGCCCATGTGTCGGCAACCGTATGTGCGCCTTCCCGAGCCGGATTAATTACGGGGAAATACCAACAGCGATTTGGTTTTGAGGCGAATGGTACTGGTGATTCAAAAACAGGAGATGTCGGGCTAGCAGATGAGGTTCTAACGCTAGCTGATGTTTTTAAACAACATAATTACAGTACTATTGCCTTAGGTAAATGGCATCTTGGAGCAACTGATTCCGATCATCCAAATAACAGAGGCTTTGATGATTTTTATGGATTTTTAGCTGGAGGACGTTCCTATTTTCCAATAGAGAAGCCTTCAAAAAATAAAATGCTTCAATATAATGGGGAGCGGGTAAAGTTTGAAGGGTATCTTACAGATGCTTTAGGAGATAAATCGGTGACTTATGTAGACACACATAAAGACAGCCCGTATTTTATGTATTTGTCCTACAATGCTGTCCATACGCCAATGGAAGCCAAGCCCGAACATCTGGAAAAATACAAGGATCACCCGAGAAAGGAATTAGCTGCAATGACCTGGTCCCTCGATGAGAATATTGGTAAATTGATAGATAAACTTGAAGAAACGGGTCAATTAGAAAACAGCTTGATTTTCTTTATCAGTGATAATGGAGGGGCATATACCAACCAGTCAAAGAATGGGGAGCTCAAGGGGTTTAAGGGTAATAAATTTGAAGGTGGGCATAGGGTTCCATTTGTGATGCACTGGGGGAACCAAATTGAAGGAAATCAAACTTTTAATGGTTTGTCCTCGTCTCTTGATATTTTTAAAACTGCGATTGCTGCGGCTGGTATTGAATCACAGTTGGATTTAGATGGCGTTAATTTACTGCCATTCCTTAAAGGGGAACAGCAAGGTCATCCGCATGAAAAATTATTCTGGAGAAAATTAAATGAGGCAGGGGCCCGAATTGGAGACTATAAATTGGTGAGATTAAATGACTTCGGTAGTACGCTCTACAATTTAGAGAATGATCTTGGGGAATCCATGGACTTAAGTTTAAAAAATAAAGAAAAGTCACTGGAGCTCAATAGTGCGTTAGAACAATGGGAGTCGGCATTAATGGATCCTATTTGGAATGAAGAGGAATGGATGGAGGTGACCTATCACATTCAACAAAGATTGATGGAGAACAAGCCCATATTGTATAAAAGTCCGATAGCCAGAAAAAAATATCTTGAATCTCAAATAAAAGGCAATCCTAATGAAAAATAAACCCATCTTTCATGGGGTCATTGGGATCAATTACAAAAGTTTGCTTGCCTGTAATATATGCTTTTCCTTCTACTTGAGGAATCACGGCTTTAAAAGGACCGTAATCTTCTTCGGAAACTAATGAGCCCTTAAAAACTGAGCCTGTAATACTTTCAATGGTCATATAATCTCCATAGTCGATTTCTTTTCTGGCTTTGTGAATCGCCATTCTTCCTGAAACACCAGATCCTGTTGGACAACGATCGACTTCACCTTCAGCAAAAATGCAGACATTGCGACTGTCCGCTCCTGAAGTTTGTTTGTTGTTATCAATAAAAATAGTCCCATAGAGAAAGCTTAAATCATTTTCAAATGGATGTAGGATTTCTTTATCAGCCAGCATTACCGCGTGTTTAATGTCCATGCCTTTATTGATTAAGGCTCTATAAGAATTTGATGTCAAATCAAAATCAAAGTTGTTTTTTGCCATATCCACATAGGCGTAAAATGCACCACCATAGGCTAAATCGTAGGTGACCTTTCCTAGACCTTCTACATTAATAGTCCTGTCTAAACCAACAACAAAGCTGGGTACACAATGAAAACGTATGCCTGCTGCTTTTCCATCCTTTACATTGACAAAGGAGGTAATTCTTCCGCAAGGCGCATCAATTTTGATTGTATTATCACCTTCTTTGACTTCAATCCATTCCATCTCAACGGCCAAGGTTGAAATTGCGATTATGGCATGGCCGCACATCGTTGAATAACCCTCGTTGTGCAAAAATAAAATACCGAAATCACCTTCGGTATCATTGGGAGGCGTCAAAATACAACCGTACATATCGGCATGTCCACGGGGTTCAAACATCAAAGCGGTGCGCAAATGGTCAAAATTGTCTTTACAATATTGCCTGTATTCTAGCACCGAGTTTCCTTTCAGTTCTGGGAATCCATCCAAAATTACTCTAAGTGGTTCACCCCCGGTATGCATGTCAATGGTCTTAATTTGTAACCAATCCTGGGGCGCCTGAAAATTGGTCTTACGTAATATGTTTTGGTAAGTATTATTCACTGGTATATTTATTATAATAGTATTTTGCTGCAACTAAGTCTTCTAAAGCATGACCAACCGATTTGAAAAGGGTAATTTCTCTGTCGTTTGTTCTACCCTCTTTTTGTTCTGAACAGAGTTCAAAAAAGTCAGCCTTAATAGCCTCTTCAGTGATGATGCCTTTTTGTAAAGGAATAACAATATCACCACTTTCTTTGAGTCCTCCTTGGTAGGTATCTACAAAAACGGAAGCCTTTACCATGCTGTCATCATCGGCTTCTCTCATGTCTTTTTTATAAGCACCAACCAAGTCAATATGCTGTCCTTCTTTTAAATCTACTCCTAAAACTAATGGTGTTTTAGACAAGGTAGCACAGGAAATAATAGCAACCTCAGATATTTTGTCTTTTATGTTTTCTATGGCTTCAATCGAGAATTGTTCCTCTTTTAAGCTATCGCAAATAGCTTGTGCTTTTTTGAAATCCCTTCCCCATACATATACCTTCGAGATTGGCCTCACACTGGCATGAGCTTTTATTAGATTTATGGATAATGCACCCGTTCCAATCATTAATAAAGAGGAGGCATCTTTCCTTGATAAAAAAGATGAAGCTAAAGCCGAAGCTGCTGCGGTGCGTTTTGCAGTTAAACTTTTAGCTTCTAAAATGGCTTTGATAGATCCTTTAATAGCATCGAAATAGATATAGGTTCCTTGAATTGAAGGCATATCAAATTGTCCGTTTTCCGGGCTTACTGTCACTATTTTTACACCCGCATTTTTACTCGGGTTCCATGCAGGCATTAATAATAATGTTGAATCTGTGCCGACTTTCGGATTGGGAAAATCATGGTGATGTCGCATTGGAACAATAATGCTATCCGAGGAAAATCCTGTTTTTATGGCTGATATTAATTCAGGAAAACTGGTATTCTCCTCTATAAAGGAATTGTCTATTTGTATGATGCTATCCATGTAGATAAAAATAATAAAATTATAAGTCCTGATGACATTATGATCAGTTTTCAGTTAAAATCATATTAGAGATGGATCATATAGTATGTGTTTATGAATATTAGATGGCCAATTTGATCATGGGCATAAAAAAACAGTTTTTAAGATTTTCCTTCCCGTCTTTTCTTTGACTTTGCATGTGTTTTGTGTTAGTAGTATCGGTGAAATGAGTCATTTTACCTATTAGATGTTGTTCTCTTGAATTAAGCTCGGACTTAATTTTATTTTGGTTGGGAAATCACTATTAATTAGGCTTTTATTTGTACTTTTATAAAAGAATTCGATTGATAGCACTTAATAATTTAAGATTAAATAGAGATTGTTATGTCGCTATAAATTAAATTCAATGAGAATATTTATACATTAAAAGGCAGTCTGGATAGATCGAATCTGGATATTTTCAATTCGTATTTTGAGCATTTATTTAATTTAACCAATGAGGTTGTAATAGACATATCTATGTTGGGGGTATTGATAATTATGAGGCGAAAGCATTGGGTTGGCATTATGCCTACTTGTTTTTAATGGAAGTCTACCTATGTATTGATCGATGTAAATGGGTATTGTGATAAAAGAATATATATATTAAACACTTAAAATAGACTATGCTAATAGAGTTAAAACTAGAAGATAAGATTCGAGAATATATTTTAAAAGAGACCTTTGGTGATGTGAAAAAGATCACGAATGAAACCTTGATTTTTGAAGAAGGAGTATTGGACTCTATGGGCTTGCTCTTTTTGATTGAATTCTTAAATGAAGAATTTAATGTAACAACTAATGACGATGAATTAGTTGTCGAAAATTTCAAATCTATTAATAATATTGTTGTTTTTTTAAAGTCAAAACTTTAAGGATGACAAGCTTTCCAATATAATATGTGTGGTATTGCTGGTTTTTTTCATTTTAAAGACACTGCGGATAACAAAATAAAAACCTTAAGGCATATGCTTACTCGAATTAAGCATAGAGGGCCAGATCAAAGTGGCGTTTACCTTTCGGATACTATTGGTTTGGGAAGTGTTAGACTAAGTGTGATAGACTTAAATACTGGGACCATGCCGCTCTCTAATGCTGATGAGACCTTATGGATTGTATTTAATGGTGAAATATATAATTATATTGAACTTAGAAAAGAGTTAGAAGAAAAAGGCCATGAGTTTAAAACGAGCAGTGATACTGAGGTTGTTGTTCATTTATATGAAGCATATGGCCCTGAGTTTCTCACGAAATTAAATGGTCAATTTGCGATAGCTATATGGGACAAAAACAATCAAGAATTGTTTTTAGCGAGAGATAGAGTCGGGATAAGACCACTGTTTTATACTAATGTCAATGGGAGTTTTGTTTTTGCTTCTGAGATTAAATCCTTAGCTGAGTTTCCGGAGATAGATCTTAAAATCTCTCCGAAGGCGCTTTCTGAATATTTTACATTTTGGACCGCTTTATCTCCAAATACCGCCTTTGAATCTGTTTTTGAAGTGCCACCCGGTTCCTATTTAATTGTAACTGAAAACACTAAAACCCTAAAAAAATATTGGGAACTACCAATTTATAAACCCAGTGAATACAAGCATACAACTGTTGAAGAAGCAGCGAAAGATTTTGAAACTATTTTTTCCGATGCTGTTAAATTAAGACTTAGAGCAGATGTTCAGGTGGCGGCTTATTTAAGTGGAGGACTCGACTCTAGTATTATTACATCTTATATTAATACATTGACAACGGATAAACTTCAAACCTTCGCTATTGGTTTTTCAGAAAAGGATTTTGATGAATCTGAATATCAAAAAATGGCCAGTTCCTTTTTTAATACAGCGCATTCCAGGACCGTATGCGATCCTTCCGATATATTAGAAAGCTTTAAAGATGTCGTTTGGCATTCTGAAGCCCCTTTATTACGTACAGCACCTGCGCCAATGTTGTCACTTGCTGGGAAGGTGAAAAAAGAAGGAATTAAGGTTGTCCTGACTGGAGAAGGAGCAGATGAGCTCTTTGGAGGGTATAATATATTTAAAGAAACAAAAATCAAACATTTTTGGGCCAAAGATCCCCAATCTAAATATCGCCCCTTATTACTTAAGAAGCTATATCCATATTTGCCTCAAATTAGCAAAGCGACAAATAATGTTTTAAAACTCTTTTTTGGCTATAAACTTAATGAGACAGCATCTCCGATATATTCTCATGTATTGAGATGGCATAATACCTCGAGAATAAAAAATTATTTATCTTCAGCTTATAAATCGGAGATTAATGATTACAATCCGGTGTTGGAAGTTGAAAAGCAATTAAAAAATAAACTTGAGGCTTATGATTATCTTACAAAAGCCCAATGGATTGAACTCAAGTTATTCATGTCTGGATACTTATTGTCGTCTCAAGGAGATAGAATGGCCATGGCAAATTCTATAGAAGGACGCTATCCTTTTTTGGATCACAGAGTCATTGAGTTTTGTATGGCATTACATCCTGATTTAAAACTCAAGGGATTAAATGAGAAATATTTATTAAAACGAATGATGAAAGGGAAATTACCTGAGGCCATATTGGAAAGGTCTAAACAGGCCTATAGAGCACCCATTCGAAGTGTTTTTGTTTTAGAAAAAATGCCAGATTATTTAAAAGCAATGCTTTCAGAAAGTCAAATTAAAGCATTTGGTGTTTTTAATCCAGAATATGTGAATCGCTTAATTTCAAAAATGCAAAGTGATGTGAAGGTTTCAGAAGTTGATAATATGGCGATTACGGCCATTCTGTCAACGCAAATTTTGTATGATCTATTTGTTAATAGGTCAATGCCTAAACTAAAAGAAACAGACTTAATTAAATTAGATAAAACGATTATAGCTTATGAATACATCTAGAGAGCATAAAAGGTTTTCAAAAGACATATTATATATCGACAATATTGAAGAGGTATGTAATGGTATTATGGACAAGTTGAAGATGGATGTCGCTCGAAAATTACAACGTAGAGGAGCAATTGTTGGAATTAGTGGAGGAATAGATTCTTCGGTGGTATTAGCCTTATCTGCTAAGGCATTTGGTTCCGAAAAAGTGTTAGGAATTATGCTTCCCGAAAAAGATTCGAGTGATGATAGTCGGTTGTTAGCCCAGCGATTAGCAACAAAGTTTGGGGTGAATACAGTGGAGGAAAATATAACGAAGGCCCTTGATGGTTTTGGGTGTTATCAGAGGAGAGATGATGCTATTGCGAGGGTCATTACGAATTTTAATCCAGAATTGGACAAAGCTAAAATTGAAATAAAACAAAACATTGGAGACAATTTACCTGCTGTGTTTTCAATTACTGTGATTAAACCGAATGGAGAGGTCCTAAGCAAATTATTACCCGCAAAAGAATATCTGCAAATTGTTGCCGCTACAAATTTTAAACAACGTTGTAGAATGTCCATGTTGTACTATCATGCAGAAAGCTTACATTATGCGGTAATCGGGACTCCAAATAAACATGAGGTTGAACAAGGCTTTTTTGTTAAATATGGTGACGGAGGAGCGGATGTCATGCCCATTGGACATTTGTATAAAACACAGGTTTATCAATTGGCTAGATATTTGGGAGTGCCTCAGGATATAATAGATAGAACTCCAACCACCGATACCTATACGGCAGAGCAGACTCAGGAAGATTTCTTTTATCAAATGCCTTTTGAAGAAATGGACCTAATTTGGTATGGTTGGGAACATAATTATGAGGCAGAAGAGGTGGCAAAAGTAATGGGAAAATCTCCAATTGAAATTCAGAATATTTATAAGAATTTTGAAAGAAAAAGAAAGACTACAGCCTATTTAAGAATGAAACCAATATTCTAATTATATAAAAATGGTATGAATGTTTTTGATTACTTATTTGAAGAGACCCAAGACATTGATAAGGACTTTGTAGTAGGTCCAAGAGAGACGGTCTCTTTTAAGAAGCTATATGAGGATAGCATAAAAGTAGCCTCATTCTTAAGTAATACGATTGGTAAGGGTCAAAAGGTCATATTAATTAGTCCAAATTCGGTTTTTTTTATAAAGGCTTATTTAGGGATTTTAAAATCTGGAAACGTTTGTGTCCCTTTAAATTTTGATATAGAACAAAGTAATTTAGATTATATATCTGAATTAACCGATTGTGATACCGTTTTTATTGCGGGCAGTTTGCAAAGAAAAATGAAGTTTGATCAATCGATTAGCTGTTTTAATGAACAGGATTTAGATCAAATTATTGAGGTTCAAAAACCAGAACTATTTAAGACTACTATAGATGAAAAAACCCTTGCGGAAATTTTATTTACCTCCGGCTCAACAGGAGTTCCAAAAGGTGTAATGCTGAGTCATCAAAATATGATCTCTAACACAAACTCAATTAAAGCAAATTTAAAACTGAGCTCAGAGGATAGAATTAGTGTGGTCTTGCCATTTTATTATTGCTATGGACTGTCCCTTTTACACACCCATCTAAAGGTTGGTGGCTCTATGGTTTTAAATCCGAGTTTTATGTTTTTGGGGTCTTTTATTAAAGACTTAAAAACCTATAGGTGCACTGGTTTTTCTGGGGTTCCTAGTCATTTTCAAATCTTATTAAAAAAATCCAAATCCTTTAAAGATACTGATTTTCCCGACCTGAGATATGTTACACAGGCCGGAGGAAAGCTTCATACGGTATTTATAGAAGAATTTGTAGCCGCTTTTCCAGAAATAGGGTTTTATGTGATGTATGGTCAAACGGAAGCAACGGCACGATTGTCGAGTTTGTCTCCCGAATTAGTTAAAACGAAATTAGGATCCATAGGCAAAGGGATTCCTGGAGTGGCCTTAAAAATAGTTAATGAAAACGGGGAAGCCGTTGGGGTAAATGAGGAAGGTGAATTATTGGCATATGGAGATAATATTATGCTAGGTTATTTTAAAGATGAATTAGGATCCAAGGATGCTGTAAAAAATGGATGGTTACATACCGGAGATATCGCTAAAATGGATGAGGATGGCTTTTATTATTTGATCGCCAGAAAGAAGGAAATAATAAAAGTTGGAGGTAAACGCGTTAGTCCTAAAGAAATTGAAGCCGTGATTCTTTCCCTCCCAGAAATAATAGATTGTAGTATATCAGCCGTTGAGGATGTTCTGTTGGGAGAAGCCATTCATGCAATAGTCGTTCTGAATGAAAATAACGATAGGGATTGGATGAAAGAGAGAATACTTAAAAGATGTTCAGAGAAATTATCAGTTTATAAAATCCCTCAAAAAATTAGTTTTGAAACCGCGATAAAAATGAGTCCTAGCGGAAAAAAAATTAAGAGATAGCCACAGTCTTCTGTGCAGTTCATGAACTAATAATAGGCTCAAAATTTTTAGTTAATAAATGGAAATCCATAGGTGTTAAGCTTTTGGCATCCTTGAGGTTATCTTATCGTGAAAACTTTTTAAATCGGCAGGAATTTCCAGATAGCTTATAGTTTTGTTAAAAAAGGACCACTTTACTTTTCGCAATACATAGGGATGAAACCCGGCATAATGGAAGGATCTTGAGGTATTTGTATTATTTACCGAACCAAAAGTTATGGCGTACTTCGCACCTTGAGCTTTTCCCTTTTCTGCAATTTGATACAAAAAGGAAGGCATAATTCCCAGTCCTCTATATTTTGGACGGGTAAATACATTTTCTAATAAAACCTCATCCGAATTTAATGGTGGAAAATTATCTCCCCAAATGTTCTTTAATTTTTCATTTTGTGAAGCATCAATAAGCCATAGTCTGGAACAGGGAATGTCCTCCTCTATAATCCCAACATAACAGGTCTGAAATTCAAAAATTAAGCGATCATTAGAATTGTCTGAAAAATATAACTCATCTCCAGAATTAAAAACACGGGTACTAATTTTTTTTAAGGCTCTCGGTTTTTGACCTGGGATACTCAGATCTTTTTTAAAACCAAAAGCGAGTTCTTCCGAATAGATCCTTCTGGCAAAAGCATCCCAAATAAGGTTGAACTGTCCTCCTTTAATTAATTTATTTATAAATGCTATTTTACTTTTAATAACACT
>Ga0105356_10002185_pt1 | contig 19533 bp, 15 predicted proteins | sample GOMGulsemesocosm_3_FD_83502 | JGI IMG/M metagenome (GOLD analysis project Ga0105356, IMG submission 83502) | Methane-oxidizing microbial communities from mesocosms in the Gulf of Mexico - GOM9D Gulf of Mexico | ecosystem: Environmental > Aquatic > Marine > Cold seeps | place: Gulf of Mexico... | reverse complement strand
TTTTCTCATCACCTTCCGCTTGTGCAGACATCTTCTCGGCCAGCACCTTAGCTTCAGCCAAGCCTTCTTTCTCTAGTGAAACGGCCTTGGCCTCCTGAACCTGCGCCTCCGCAAAGCCCGGTGCTGAACGCTCTGCCTTTACACCCTCTGCCAGCTTCTTCATCGAATCAGCCTTCTTAGCAGCGGCTTCTAGATCGGCCTGTGCAAGGTTATTAATCTCAACCGCCTTGTGCTTAGACATGATCTCTTCAGCTTCGGCTTGCTTAACCTGCATAACCAGCTCTTCTTCAGCCTTGGCTTGTGCATCCATCACAACCACTTGCTTCTGGCGATCCGCCTCAGAAACCACACGTACTTCTTTAATGCGCTCTTCTTCCTGAGCCACCGTCTTATCGACCGCGACACGTTCACGAATGATATTGGCAATGGCTTTCTTCTCTACTTCAACCGCCTTCTCTTTCTCAATGGTCTCCAGCTCTACTTCGCGTTCACGAGAAACAATTTCCAAATCTTGGGCGCGAGTCACTTTTTCAACTTCAATCACCACCGCACGCTGACGGTTTTGCTCGGCCACTTCAATTTCACGCTGCTTATTTTCCTCCTGAACTTGAATGTCGCGCTCCACTTCTATACGCGCCGTTTCTGCCTTCAGATGCTCTTCTTCCTTAACCTTCAAGGTTTCGGCTTCTTCACGGGCTTGAATATTGGCAATCTCACGATCCTGACGAGCTTCAGCATCGGCCTGCTGACGCTCTAGGGCCAAGATCGCTTCGCGTGTTTCCACGTCCTTCTTCTTGATAGCCTTTTCTTCGTCACGCTCTAGCTCGTTGGTAAAAACGTTCTGTGTTGCCGTTAGCTGAGTAATTTTCTTGATACCTTCCGCATCTAGAATATTCGTCGGGTCTAGAGACTTCTTCGGCGTCTGCTCCAAGTAGTCAATCGCCACGTCCTCCAAGATATAGCCGTTCAAATCGTTACCGATTACTTCAACAATTTTCTCGCGGAAGAATATGCGATCTTCAAACAGCTTCACAAAGTCAATTTGCTTGCCGACTGTTTTTAATGCTTCTGAAAATTTGGCGTTAAATAGTTCACTCACCGCCTGGCGGTCCGAGGCACGTTCCGCCCCTAGAGACTTAGCGACCTTCAATACATCCTGCGGAGTCTCATTCACACGCAAGTAAAATGCTACCGTGATATCGGCACGCATATTGTCTTTACAGATAAGGCCGTCTTGGGCTCTTCGGTCAACTTCTAGAGTGATCAAAGAGATTTTCATGAACTCCTTTCTATAGACTACAGGGAATACTATGCCGCCAGTGAACTTAACTTTAGGCGTTGATGAAAGATCGTTAATAATCAGGGCCGTACCCTGATCAACCTTGACGTAAAACGCCTTAATTAAACCAACTACTCCCAGTATCACGGCAATAGAGCCCAATACTATCCACGCGGCAATCATACCTAATGACAGATCCATTTTTTATATCCTCTTTATTTACTTATTACTGACCGTATTTAAAATCGTCTTCTGAAACGACGCGATAGGCGCCTTCATGTTCCAAGTGTTCTAGCAAAATGACCGTATCGCCATTCTTAAATTCTTTATCTTCGGGTGCTCGTATTTTCAATATCAAGCCCGCACCACCATCATCGAACAGCGCCTCGCCAAAATTCTCACTGACTCTAGACGTGCGTACAACACAGGCCTGACCGATAAGCTTCTTCTCTGTGTATTCTTCAATTCTTTTAAAAAATTTCCTCAATGGAATAATTGAAATCGCTGTCAATTTAATAGCAACATAGGTAGCCGCAATTAAGATGGGCGTACCAATAATCAGCTCTGCAACAAACCCAAATATAAAGGGCTGAGCAAACAGGCAAGATACTGAGATTACACCCCACCCATAAAAAGCAATGAATGTGAGTACAACAGTGACAGGTACGCCATTTAGGCCTAAGCGCATAAGTAAACCAGCAACGCCCTCTAAACCTTCAACATCTACGTCAGGGGTCTCAATATCAAACACCTCGACATCCAAAATGCCCAAGGCCGCTATCAGCCAGTACAATACGACCGCACCCGCCAAAAGCGTGTACGGCAGTACCGGATAAGCAAAAATATTTACAGTTAAGTTGTCCATTGGCTCCTTTTCCTATTACGGATCATTATTATCTTCGTGATTTTTAATACGGACGTCCTCCCCAGACCATCCGCATAGACTTACTTCTTTTTAGCTTTAATGCGCTCTAATACGGCTTGGGCGCTGTGCGCAGAGCTAGTAATACCTGCTGCACGTAACTTATCCGCCAACTCATCCGTTGTCTCATCGGCAGCCATTTCAGCGGCTGCAGACATACGCGCCGAACGCTCAGCTTGTTTCTGTTTAATACGCTCTAAGGAGTCCGTTGCGGTGCGCATTTTTGAATCTGTACCACTGTAGCGCGCCGCTACCGCCGACTGCGCCTTCTGCACACTCTCGGTGGCCTTTACCGTATCTGCCTGCTGCTTCAAGCGCTTCAGCTGACCTTCTGCCTGGGTAACGGATTTGCGTAGTGTATCAACACTGCCCGCGTAGCCAGCTTCCACAGACTTTTCGCCGTCTAGCTCTTCTTCAATCGCAGCCACTTTTGCAGCCACTTCCTCGGCTAAACTTTCGTCGCCCTTATCTAAGGCCCGAATTACATAGCCTTCATATTCCTCTAGCTTTTTACCGACATTGGCCACCTTCTCTGCGGCAAGCTTCTGCTTAGCCATAATTTCAGCTAGGGCTTGTTTTGATTTTTTTAGCTCTTCATCTGCATCGCGAATTTCTTGATCCAGAATCAGCATAGCGTTGCCGTCAACCAACGCATCGCCAAGCTCATGTGCATTGCCACGCAATGCGGTTACCATTTTTGACCAAACACTCATTTCTCTCTCCTTTATTCGGCAACAGCCTGTAAATTCAGACCAATATAATCCCCGTAGGCTTCTGTGGCCTTGATCACGTTATCGGCTAGGGTCTCAATTTCAAAAATCACATTTTCTAGAATAGATGTCGCACTGAGCGCACCAAACATGGTGTAGTACTGCTCTCCGTCCGGCATAGTATCTAAACTAATCGTGGAAAGGGGAAATAATTTATGTGTGCGCAGCACCTCGTCATTAAATTTTTCCACTCCCCTCACATCCTCCAGTGGCCACAATACTGACTCCGCTAAAATCTGCTCACCTGCCACCGTCAGAAACATAGGCAAGTCGCCATAATCCTTCATCCGTATAAGCAGCGCCGGATCAGCCCCGTCAATCAACTCCAGAGACACCGCCCCCGACACCGTTAATACACTTTCCTGCAGAGCCTGACTCAGGCTCTCCGTTGTCCACAATACTGACTTAGTCATATTTTCTCCTTGATTTAACTCCTGCGCCTCTGGTGTGCGCAGCTTTTTCTCTAACTCCAAAAGCAGCTTTCCATGCTGCGGAAGAACCCAGACTTCCTTCTTAATCAAGCCCGCGTCACGTAAACGTTTGCGATACTCTCGCTGATAATGCGCTGATGATTTCTTTTCCATGAAACAAATATATCAAATCACATGTAACATGTCAATTATTACATGTAACACAATAAGATTCCCGTTAATAAACAACATTACGCTTCAGACAATAGTGTTTTTGCTGGCACTGATCGTGTTCGACGAATTGATATCTGACCTGCAAAATAAACAAGCAAGGGGGCAATAAGCAAGCACAGAAACAGTGTTTTTGGATTGAACACAAACTCGCTCTCAAGAACGTACTTTGAAAGCAGGAATGAAACTATCAGATTTAAGGTGTAGGCCAATGCACCCGCCAAACCACCAATCAGCCAGAACTGCACTCGGTAGACCTGCTGCACTAGGGAGACACGCGCCCCCATCGCCTTGCACAGGGCGGCGGTATACAAGCGGTTGTGGTGCAAGATCATTTCTATGGCAATGAACACCACCAAGCTGGCTACCAAGGCAAAATAGAGAATACTCTCTATGGCGAAGCTGACCTGAGCAATAATGCCCTGAATGCGTTTCAGCAAAAAATCCACATCAAAAAAAGTAGCGCTAGGGAACTGCTTTACCAGGGTGGGCACATGCAGCCGTTGCTGCTGGTTTAAGTGAAAACTAGAGATATAGGTGGCGGGAAAGCCAGCCAAGGCCCTTTGCTCAAACATCATATAAAAATTGGGTGCAAAGGACTGCCATTCTACTGTGCGCAAGCTCGTCACCGTGGCATTCAATGTTTGTGTTTCGATCACAAATTGCAGCTGATCTCCTGTAGTGATGCCCATGCTTTCGGCTAATTTAGACTCAACGGACACGGACACAGAATCCCCTGCTACTTCTATATCAAGATCGTCATGCCACACACCCGCAATGAGCTCGTTGTCCAAGGGAATATTATCCGCCCATGTCAAAGACAGATCTCGGTTGCTCGCTCTGCCCGCTTGAGACTCCTTGGTTACTGCCGTGCGTACGGCCTCACCATTAATCTCTGTCAAGCGGCCTCGAACAATGGGGTATAAGGGCGTGCTTTTTACCTGATATTTTTTTAGAGTCACATCAAAAGCCGGAAGCTCATCCGCATATAGGTTAATCGCAAAGAAGTTCGGGGCATCATCCGGCACACTTGCCTGCCAGGAAACCAGTAAATCATCGCGAAGAGTCTGCACTAGCGCCAAGGAAAAGAAGGTCATCGCTATGGCGATCACTTGTAGGGCTGCCATGGTTTTATTGGCGTTGATTATTCTTGCCCCCAAACGCAGATGCACCGAGCGCGACTGAGCTATTTTTCTAAACAGGGCAATACTGCCCAGTGATATTGCGTATATCAAAGTAATCCCTGCGGCCAAGGCCGCAATCAGAGCAACGCTAAGCAGTACATTGCCCGTATTAAATTGCACCAATACGAACAGGCCCGCCGCCAAGCTCAAACCCACCCAGCGCACTTTCGTGGAGGCTACACCCTGCTGCTGGCTCAATAGTGACTTAGGCGAAGACTGCATCAAGCCCTGCAGGAAGGGCCAAGCAAAGCTCATCACAATAAGCAGCGCGGTAAATACACTGTATACATAGGGCCTAAAACTCGCGGGAGGTAATTCAGCAGGTATTAAGTCGCCCAAGCTATTCAGCAGACCTAGGTGTACTGCGCCGCCGACCACTAAACCGACGGAGGCACCCAAAACGGTAAAGCTAAAAAATGGCAACACTATCGCTTTGCGCAGCGCCCAAGACTTTAACCCTAAGCAGCGCAATACCGCGTACTGATATGTCATCTCTACTGCATAGTGGTAGCTGACCAGAGCCACCGCCACCGCCCCCAGCAACACAGCAATCAACGCCGTAATACTGAGAAAGCGGTAAGCCTTGTCTAGCGTATCCGCGAGGGTCTGGTTGGCGGACTCAATAGAGACAAATTCTTGATTGGGCTGCAAGCCACCCTTTAGTGCAGCTTCTAATGCGGATAGCGTGGAATCAGACCCTGCGAACAAGTAGCCATATTTAGCACGGCTACCGGGCTGAATGACCTGGGTCGCCGCTAGGTCCTGCATATTCATTAATATACGTGGAGTAAAGCTATAGAAGCTGCTGCCGCGATCTGGCTCAAACACCAACACCGCCCCCACCTGTAGCCGCTGCTCACCAATGCTCAGGCTATCACCCACAGTAATACCCAGCTCATTCAACACACGATCTTCCACCCATAACTTACCGGGTGCTGGGCCGGTCGATTGGGCGCTGATTTCGCCATACAATTCTTGAGCGATTTGTAGCTGACCTTTTAAGGGGTATGTTTCCGATACTGCCTTAACGCTGCTGAGTAAAAACTCACCATGAACCGATGCCATAGTTTGAAAGCTGACGGTTTGTGCTTGCTGTGTTGCGCTGTTGGCAATAATACCCAACTGTTCCTCGTCTAGCACGGAACTCGACTTCAACAACAGGTCAGCCGCCAACACCTCTTTAGACTGCTGCAAGAACAGCTGCTCTAAGCGGTCACTCAGTAGAGTGATACTAAAGGTCACCGCACTGGCCAATGCCACAGCAATACAAAATAGCTTGATCGCCGGCAAGCGCCACTGGCGCTGAATCAGGCGCAGATAAAAACTATTCATGCTTAAGCCTCAACCAGCTTGCCTGCAGCCAACCGCAAGCGGCGCTGGCACCGCGCCGCTAAGGCGTCATCGTGAGTCACCAAAATCAAGGTCGTGCCCTGCTCTTGGTTCATGTCAAACAACAAGTCAATAATCTTATGCCCCGTCTCCGTATCCAGATTCCCTGTCGGCTCGTCGGCTAACAACAGTGGCGGGTTCGTCGCGAAGGCCCTAGCAATCGCTACACGCTGCTGCTCCCCCCCCGACAAAGTGGTAGGGTAGTGCCTTAAACGATGCCCCATGCCCACTCTCTCCAGCAAAGCCTTGGCCTTATCAGGCGCCGCTGTATCGTTGTTAATTTCCAACGGCAACATGACATTTTCTAGGGTGCTAAAACTGGGCAACAAATGAAAAGACTGAAACACAAACCCCAAGTACTGATTACGCAAATCGGCGCGCTGGTCTTCATCCAGCTGTGGCAACGATTGAGAGAATAGTGTGATGTCACCGTTGCTTGGCACATCCAAACCCGCCAAGATACTCAGCAGGGTTGTTTTGCCCGAGCCCGACTGCCCCACGATCGCCACCGTCTCACCAGCGTTGACTGAGAAACCAATATCGTCGAGGATAGTCAAATCCCCATCTTGGGTTTCTACCGACTTACCCAAAGCACTGCACTGAAGAACTGAAGACATTATGTACCGTTGTTTACTGATTATATTATTAGCGTTTGTACCTGCATCCGCCTTCGCAGGCAAGCCCAGTATACTCGTCATGGGAGATAGCCTCAGCGCCGCCCACAATATCGACATCAAAGCTGGCTGGGTTGCTCTATTAGAACAAAGGCTGAACAAGGGTTACGAGAATATAGCTGGGGGACAATGGCAGATAATCAATGCCTCTATTAGTGGGGAGACTACCGCAGGGGGCAGAGCGCGTTTGCCCGCCCTATTAGAAAAGTATCAGCCGGAGCTATGCATTGTAGAACTAGGCGCCAACGACGGGTTGCGTGGGCTATCAATCAAAAAAATGCAGGGTAATCTCAGCAAAATAATTACGCAATGCCAAGCATACGGAAAAGTACTACTGCTCGGCATTTGGCTGCCACCTAACTATGGCAAACAGTACACCGAAGCCTTTCAGGCCGTCTACCCACAGTTAGCCCAACAACATCAAGTACCTTTGATACCGTTTTTCTTGGAGGGGGTGGCGAATAATTTGGAATATATTCAGAAGGACGGATTGCATCCTAATGAGCTGGGGCAACCGGTTATTTTGGAGAATGTTTGGGCGGAGCTAAAGAAAGTTATATCCATGTCAAACATCTAGTATTAACGGAACATCAGCTGGATCGCTTGTAATGTCCCTGTCACCCAGAAGCCTAAACACTATAGCCTGTTCGTATTTCGTCAACCTCTCCCATAAACTGGGCCTAACACATGTGTCCTCTGATTCTGTAAAAGCATACATATTAAGTAGCGCATAAAAATCGGACTGATTTTTCTTTATGGATATAAATTTTTCATACAAATCATCTCCCCCTTTTAACCAGGAAAATGAGATTGAAGTAGCGCTACTACTTGGAACTAAATTAAAAGTTACAAATGGCTGAGGGTCATTCAAGCGGCTGTTCATCCAGCTTCCATGCTCATCGCCAAGAGGTGAAAAACATGTAGTAGATGAAACACCTAAATTCCTATCTACTTCAAAAGAGTTAAATCCAACAGCCCCCCAATTTTTAGAGCCGTACAAATCAAAAAGCAGAGGCATAAAATAAGCTGCATCTTTTTTTAAAAACTCAGCTATCCCCAGGTGTCGGCCTTCAAAGCTTCTTCTTCCGTTATATCCAAAAAGATCTCCCGTTATTGCCAAAACATTTTTCTGCCAAAAAAACATCTCTCTTTTGCTTGCATACTCATGACTAAAGGCTCGCAACAAGAGCAAGAAATTATGCTCTTCATTGTTTACGTCAAGTAAGCCATTCTCAATCGGGTAAAAAAGGCTGGTGTCATGGCCATTACAATACCCTTTAAACCTAGAGGCTTCACCAATTGGCAGTTTTTTGAAAAACTCCTTGTTTCCCGATTTCGATGATTTGAAATAGTCATATGGCTTAACATTTTTAGCGTAAACAAACCCTTCCTCAGAGATAGAGCTTAGCTGTCCTTTCTTTTGCTGTGAATGTGATTTAATTGCCAGGCTTTCACAGCCGGGAAACATGCACTTAAAACCTTTCTTCTTAAGAAGTGTCTCAGCCTTCCCTAGGCCTGCTGATATTTTCTGCTGTCTCTGCTTTTCTCTCACAAAAATTAACCCAATAACTTAAAGGTAGAAACCGAAACAACAAACCCACCCACAACTCTATACGCCCCGCGACAAACAACCTTCTCATCCACAAGAGTAGCCACAAAGCCCAGCTCATCATCAAACTCTACTCGCACTTCTTTAAAACCAATAAAGCGCTGCTGGGTAGGATATAAAGCCTTATACACACTTTCCTTGGCACTAAATAAAATCAGCTTGGCCAACTGCGTATCAGCATGCCAGTGCAGTGATAACTCTTCCTCACGACATATCACTCGCTGTATATCTGCCTTTAAAACTCGCTGCACTTCTATGTCTACACCCAGTCCTAGTAGGTCATCCGCATTTGAAACGGAGGCTATACAGATATCCTGTGTATGACTAATGCTTCCCACAACACCTGTAGGCCAAAGTGGTTCGCCCTTACCCCCTTTCAACAAAGGAAAATCATTTACACCCAGTTCAGCCAAAGCCTGCTTAGCCGCTAAACGGCCAGCAATAAATTCCGTTCGGCGTTTATCCGCTACATTTCCTACCAGCGCCAACTCTTCGGCATAAACATCACCCTTTCCATCAACAGGCAAGACAACATTAACCACATCAGGCAGCATCTCACCCAGCGCTATGCGGATAGCCTGCAGAGAACTACTCACACTCGCTCCCAATCAAAACTTAATACGTCTTTAATATGTTTTTTATCCAACAACTTCATCAACAAGCGGTCAACGCCCAGGGCCACCCCGGAGCAATCCGGAAAGCCCTGCTGCAAAGCATCAATAAAATTATTATCTATCGGCATTACCCGCTTCGATTCATTTAAGCGCTGCTGGTTATCTTGCTCAAAGCGTTGCAGCTGCTCACCCGCATTAGCCAGTTCATGAAACCCATTGGCCAACTCTAACGCCCCCCAATACACCTCAAAGCGCTCCGCAGTACGAGGGTCACCTGCGTTGATCATCGCCAGTGACGCCTGTGAGGCAGGGTAGTGGTATACCGAGGTTAGCTGGTCTTCAGGAAACTGCATAGCAACTGCCTGACTCAATAGTAAATCCAGTGCGGTATCTTTATCGAGCAAACCCTGCTCTGCCTGCCATAGGCCATACTGTTCAAGCAGCTGATTAATGTACTTGGCACCCTTCTCCAGCACATCAAAACCCAAGTACTCTTGGAATAGCTCTTGATAGCTGTAGCGTACAATCTTCAACGATTTATCAGACAAGCCTTTAATTAAAACCTCAACCTCGTCAATCAAATCAAACATTGAAAAGCCCAAGCGGTACCACTCCAACATGGTGAATTCGGGATTGTGGTTGCGACCCACTTCACCATCGCGAAACACTGGACCTACTTGATAACAATCACCGACCCCCGCCGCCAGTAAGCGCTTGATCGGCAGCTCTGGCGAAGTTAACAAGTAATGCGCAGAGCCTGCAACAGCTATACTATCGATATGCACATCGGTATTCGCCGCACTGGATATGATCGGGGTAGTGACTTCTAGGGCATTGCGCTGAATAAAAAAAGCGCGGATGTTTTGCAACAACCGCGCCCTTTCTAGCAATGTACTAATGTCAGCCGAGGGCTGCCAAGACATACTTAGTCCTTAGACCGCGACAGGTACTTGCCCGTACGCGTATCAATTTTCAGCTTGTCACCATTATCGATAAACAAGGGCACCATAATAGAAGCCCCCGTCTCTACTGTCGCTGGCTTAGTAGCACCCTGTGAGGTATCACCACGAATGCCTGGATCGGTCTGAGTAACTTCCAGTATCACGTGATTAGGTGGTGTTACCGAGATGATTGCTTCGTTCCAAAGGGTCACTTCAACAATATCCTGCTCCCTCAGCCAGTTCTTTGTATCACCAATGGCAATTGCATCAGCGGCCTGCTGTTCAAAACTGACAGGATCCATAAAATGCCAGAACTCACCATCGGTATACAGATACTGCATTTCCGTATCCATGGCATCCGCCGCTTCAATGCTATCGCCAGACTTGAAGGTTTTTTCGATTACACGGCCAGATTTCAAGTTGCGAATCTTAGTGCGCGCAAAGGCTTGCCCCTTACCTGGCTTCACAAATTCGTTTTCAACGATGCTGTAGGGCTCGCCGTCGATAAGTAATTTCAGACCCGTGCGGAAGTCGCTGGTATTATATGATGCCATTACAATCCTCGATATGAGCCGCGCGAACTGCGCAACCCTATAAATAGTAGAGCGCTATGATACCTGTACAAGCCATTCCCGCAAAGCTAGTGGGCAAAAATACTGTGCAATGGAAGCAAGAATTAGCCGAGGCCATTGAAGATTCAGCTGAATTACTGCGTTTTGTTGGCTTGCAGGATGATACCACTAAGCTGGAAAAGGCCGTTTTCGCACAGAGCTTGTTTAAACTGCGCGTGACTAAAAGCTTTGCTAAGCGCATGCAATACGGCGACGCTCGCGACCCCTTGCTGCTACAAGTATTGCCCCTGGGCGAGGAGCATCAGCAGGCTGCGGGCTTTAGCGCCGACCCCGTGGGCGATTTACACGCGCAAAAACAGCCTGGTCTATTACACAAGTACCAAGGACGAGTACTACTGATCGCCACGGGCAGCTGTGCCATCAACTGCCGCTACTGCTTTCGCCGCGAATACCCCTATAGCGAAGCCAGCGCCACACAGAGCCAATGGCAACAATCCTTAGAGTATATTGCCGCTGATAACAGTATCAGCGAGGTCATTCTCAGCGGGGGCGACCCATTAATGCTCAGCGATAAGCGCTTAGATAAGTTAATCAGCCACTTAGAAGCCATCCCCCACCTCAAACGCCTGCGCGTACACAGCCGCCTGCCCGTGGTACTGCCTAGCAGAATCACCGACGGACTTGTGCGGCGCCTCAGCAGCTCACGCTTGCAGGCGGTAATGGTGATACACAGCAACCACGCCCAAGAGCTCGACCAAGAAGTAGGCAATGCCATCAACAAGCTCAAGCTAGCGCATATCACCTGCTTAAACCAAGCAGTACTGCTAAAAAACATCAATAACAGCCTATCCGCATTGAGCGACTTATCTGAGCGACTGTTTGAGATCGGTGTGCTGCCCTACTATCTGCATCTGCTCGACAAGGTTAAAGGTGCTGCGCATTTTGACGTACCAGAATCACAGGCAGTGCAATTAATGGCCCAGCTACAAGCCCAGCTACCGGGCTATTTAGTGCCCAAGCTAGTCCGAGAGATTGCGGGGCAACCGAATAAGACCTCCGTTTTTGATGGCTCTGAGAAACTCTAGGCTCTCCTAAACAATTATTCACAACAATTGCCTAAGTTTCTGAGCTAATTGATTTAATTACCTATTGCATGCACGCCAACAGTGCATACAATGGACGCCTATATATCAGTATTTAGGGGCTGGGGTGAGTAAAGACCAAGCAATACGACTTTTAATAGTTGAAAAAAGCACTACCGATGGCGAGGCGTATAACAGTAAGTTGCGCAGCATGGGTGTGTTAGCACGCTCCAACTACTTTACCGATGGCGATGACATCACCCAGTTGATCGACCAACACATCCCCGACGTTATTTTATTGCGCCACGGCCACCCTGAAGTCAACCTCAAAGACCTGAATTCCTATACATCCACCCTTGATGATGAGTTGCCCATTGTACTACTGCGTCGCGACGACGAAGATTTAGACATCGGTCAAGTCATGGCCAGTGGTGCTGATGACATGGTCATCGGCGACAACTACGACCACCTCAAACTGGTTGTACAGCGTGAAGCCCATATTGCCAGTATGAACCGCGAGCTACACAAGCTGCGCAGACTTTATGGCGACTCAGAGGTGCGCTGTGAAAGCCTATTACACAACTCGCGCGACTCTATTGCCTATGTACATGAAGGCATGCATGTCTACGCAAACCAGTCCTATCTAGAGCTATTTGGCTACGAGAATTTTGACGACCTTGAAGGCCTGCCCATCATGGACATGGTGGTCTCTGACAAGCAGAACGACATAAAAGCGTTTTTGCGTGAACTGGACACAGAAGCAGAGAAAGAAGTACATTACCAAACCGACTTAATTCTAGCCGACGAATCCATCATGGAGTCTGACCTTGAATTTAGCAGTGCCAGCATTGACGGTGAGCCTTGTACACAAATCATTATTCGTCAAAAAATTGAAGAAAATACGGGCAATACCAAGGAGTTAGAAGAGCAGATTGCGCAAATGGCGCGCATCGACTCACAAACAGGCTTACTCAACCGCCAAAGCTTCATGGACGATATGACTCAGGCACTGGGCACTATGGGGGCAGAGGGGCGCGAATACGCCTACTTCCACATGCGCTTAGACAAATTTGAAGCGCACGGTAAAAACCTCGGTTTGATGGGTGCAGACGCAGTAATCAGCCAAATTTCTGCCGAGCTAAAACGCCGTATGGGCGACAAAGCCATGTTGTGCCGCTACGACGGCCCCACCTTCTCACATATGTTCCCGGTCAAAGACCGCACTGCTGACGTCAAAAAACGTGCTCAGGGCATCCTTAGCGTCATTAGCAAGCTGAAACTTGAAATAGAAGGAAAGGAAGTAGAGGGGCTTAGCTTCAGCATCGGTGTCTGCCTCGTCGACGACGCCACCCTGCGTGTGCCAGAGATTATTGATCGCGCCGACAATGCCCTGCAGCAAACAATTAAAGACGGCGGTAATAACTACGAGCTGTATCGCCCTAAAGAAGGTGAAATGACCGAGGCCCAGCTCGACAAAGCTTGGACAAATAAGTTAGAAGACGCCTTGAAAGCAAACCGCTTCCGCCTGATATTCCAGCCTATTGTGAAACTTGATGGCGGCGAACTAGAGCGCTACGAGGTACTGGTACGCATGCGCGACGAGCACGGCTCTGAGGTATCTCCGGGCGAGTTCTTGCCTGCTGCCGATCGTACCGGCGTGGCTAGGCAAATTGACCGCTGGGTAATCAGCAATGCCTTTAAGGCCTTAGTTGACCAGTTCAAAAAGGGCAACAAAACTATCCTACTAATCAAGCTCACCGCCAGTTCATTGAAAGACAAAGACTTATTTGTCTGGATTAAGGACCGCGTGAAAGCCTCTGGCCTGCCGAAGAACTGCCTAATTTTTGAAGTTAAAGAAGAGTCAGTGCAAGACAGCCTGAAGCAAGCAACAGCCTTTGCCGCTGGCCTGCAGGCGATTGGCTGTGGCTTTGCCATCGACGACTTCGGCCTCAGCAAAGACCCCTTTAAAATTATTGATGAAGTGCCTGCGCAGTTCTTGAAATTTGACGCCAGCTTAACTAAAGACTTGTTCAACAACCAAGACAACCAGAACAAGATCACCGAGCTGTCGGCCAAAGCCCACGAAATCCAGAAACAAACCATTATCCAACACGTTGAGGATGCTATGACCCTGTCCGTGATTTGGACCATTGGCTGTGATTATATTCAAGGCCACTTTATCTCTGGGCCTATCGAGCAGATGGACTACGACTTTACTTCGACAATGGGTTAAGCTCTCTTCTTTCTAACCAATAAAAAGCCCGCTATAGCGGGCTTTTTATTGGTTTTTTTATTGCCTATAGATAGGCTACACACCTCATCCACATGCAATTTAGTCCTTAATTTCTACCGTCATACTATCCACATTCTGATAGCCACGTGGCAACTTGAATCCACGCTTGCCGCGCTCCACCGTATACTCTTCCTGCTCGGTAGACTTCATGGTCTTGTGCTTCCTACCGCAATAAACGGTAAAGCCCTCTCCATCCTGCAACAACCCTACATGAGACAGTATTTCCTCGCGAGTTTTAAACTTCGCCGTAGGAATATTGAGCATCTTCACACCCTTTCCTCTCGCTAGCAGCGGCAACTCGTCTAGCTTCACAATGCCACAATAACCCTGCTGAGTAACACCCACAACCCAATCCTCGTCATAAGAACGAACGGGCACGGGAGGCAAGACTTTGGCGCCCGCAGGTACAGACAACATCGCCTTGCCTGCCTTATTACGGGTGATCATATCTTCGAGCTTTGCCACGTAACCGTAGCCAGCATCGGTGGCCAGCAAGTATAGATCGTCGGCCTTGCCCATCATCACCGCGACAAATTCAGCGCTGTTAGCGACTTTCAGCTTGCCAGTTAAGGGCTCGCCCAAGCTACGTGCCGAAGGGAAGCCATGGGCGGGCAAGGTATAGGTACGCCCGCAACTATCTAAGAAGATAGCATTCTGGTTACTGCGGCCTGTAACCGCGTGTAGATAACCATCACCCGCCTTGTAGTTCAGTTCTTGTGCATCGATCTCATGACCCTTTCCGGCACGCACCCAACCCTTTTGTGAAACAATAACCGTGATCGGCTCTGAAGGCATCAGGTCACTTTCATCAATCTGCTTGGCGGCATCACGGGTAACGATAGGCGAACGACGATCATCACCATATAGTTCTGCGTCGTGCTGTAGCTCTTTCTTGATTAGTGTTTTTAAGCGCGCCTTGGAACCCAATGTCTTCATCAAATCATCGCGCTCCGCTTCCAGCTCGGCCTGTTCACCGCGAATTTTCATCTCTTCCAGCTTGGCCAAGTGGCGCAGCTTGGTCTCTAAGATAGCTTCCGCCTGTATATCGCTAAGATAAAAAGTCTTAATCAATACCGGCTTCGGCTCTTCCTCGGTGCGAATAATGCGTATAACCTCGTCGAGGTTCAAATAAGCGGTCAACAAACCTGCCAAGATATGCAAGCGCGCTTCGACTTTATCTAAACGCCACTGCAAGCGATTAGTCACCGTTTGCACACGGAACTTCAACCACTCCAGCAAAATCTCTTTGAGGTTGCGCACACGGGGCTTACCGTCCAAGCCAATGATATTCATGTTCACCCGATAGGTGCGCTCAAGATCCGTAGTCGCAAATAGATGGGACATCAGCGAGTCCACATCCACACGATTGGAACGCGGGGTGATCACCAAACGGCAAGGATTGCTGTGATCCGACTCGTCGCGCAAGTCCTCCACCATCGGCAGTTTTTTGTCGCGCATCTGCGTGGCAATTTGCTCTAGTAACTTGGCCCCCGATACCTGATGAGGCAAGGCAGTGACAATAATATCGCCGTCTTCACGCTCGTAAATCGCACGCATGCGCAGACTGCCATGGCCCGTCTCATACAGCTGACGAATTTCATTCGCAGGGGTAATGATTTCTGCGTCAGTGGGGTAATCTGGCCCCGGCAAAAAGTCGACCACCTCCTCCAAGGGCATGCGACTGTTGTCGAGCAGAGCTAGGCAAGCACTGACCACTTCGCGCAAATTATGCGGCGGTATATCCGTCGCCATACCCACAGCAATACCCGTCGTACCGTTCAAAAGGATATGGGGTACACGAGATGGCAATACCACTGGCTCCTTCATGGTGCCGTCAAAGTTCGGCTGCCAGTCCACCGTGCCCTGCCCTAGCTCCTGCAACATCAGCTTAGAGAAGCCAGTCAGCTTGGCTTCCGTATAACGCATAGCGGCAAAGGACTTAGGGTCGTCTGGCGAGCCCCAGTTACCCTGACCATCCACCAGCGGATAGCGATAGGTAAAGGGCTGCGCCATCAATACCATCGCCTCATAACAGGCCGAGTCGCCATGGGGGTGATACTTACCCAATACGTCACCCACGGTACGTGCCGACTTCTTATGCTTAGATGCCGCGCTTAAGCCCAGCTCCGACATGGCGTAGATAATACGGCGCTGCACCGGCTTTAAGCCGTCGCCAATATGCGGCAGGGCACGGTCAAGAATCACATACATGGAATAATCCAAATAGGCCTTCTCGGTGAAATCTTTAATCGGCAGTGTTTCTACTTCGTTTTCAAATACAGCGCTCATTCGCGTTTACTCTCGCCTGTCGGTCGGACTTTAGTCCGACGATATTTTTAAAGCTCGCGTCGGGTTAAAAGCCGACCTACATATTATTTCTGTCATTCTGAGTGAAGCGGAGCGTAGCCGAAGGATCTTGCTCACTGAATTATCGGTTAACCAGATCCTTCGACTGCATTGCATTCCGCTCAGGATGACATTCTCTTTGTTATGCGGATAGGCTAGAAACCAGTACTTCCTAGCCTATTCACATACTGTTCATTTCTTTCTAATTTGGCCCCAAGGGAATCCCTAGCATCAACCACCCACCCAAAAACACACTCCAGCCCATCAAAAAAGCTATGGAGTACGGCAGCATCATGGCAATCAAGGTGCCCAGTTTTATATCGGGTTGATAGCGCTGCATAAAGGCGATCACTACGGGAAAATACGGCATTAAGGGGGTGATAATATTAGTACTACTATCACCGATGCGATAGGCCACTTGCGTGATTTCTGGGGCTATTCCCGCTAGCGCCAACATAGGTACAAACACGGGGGCCATCACCGCCCATTTGGCCGACATGCTACCAACAAATAAATTGATTGTTGCGGTCAATACGATAAATGCCAATAGAATCACATAGGGTGAGCTATCCGCATTCTGTAACGCATTGGCACCGGCAATAGAAATCACAGGGCCTATACCCGACCAGGAAAACCAGGCCACAAACTGTGCGGCAAAAAACATCAGCACCAAATAGCCAGCCAAACCTTGCAGGGCTTTTTCCATGCTCGCCACCCAGTCAGCGCCACTTTGGAAAGACTTCGTCACAAAACCATATACGCTACCAGCAATGGCAAAACCTAGGGCGATGACCACTACAATGCCAGACATAAAGGGAGACTTTAAAATACTTTGCGTCGCAGGGTCGCGCAGTATTCCCGACTCGGGCAGCACCGCAACCCCTAGCAGTATAAAATAGCCCAGCAGGGCCAAGGCCGAATACTGAATACCGCGCAGCTCATCCGCATTCAACTGTTTGTCATCCTGAGCGAAGTGCAACGCAGCCGAAGGATCTTTCTTATCAATCTTATCTAAATTAGGGATAACCACCTTCTCAGTAATAAAGGTAGCCAGCAAGGTCACAAACAATACCGAGGCAATCATAAAGTAGTAGTTCGCCGCAGGGCTGACCACCTGAGCAATGCTAGGGTCGGCCTTTAAGGCCTCCGTGCTTAGACCGGACAAAATCACATCCACAGGCCCCAATACCAAATTGGCGCTAAAGCCGCCGGACACTCCGGCAAAGGCTGCGGCCATACCCGCCAGTGGCGCACGCCCCAAACGGTGAAAAACCAAGCCCGCCAAGGGAATCAATACTACATAGCCCGCATCGGCAGCGATGCTAGACATCACTCCGGCAAACACCACCAAGGCGGTTACCATCACCGTATTGGCTTTGGCGACAATGCTTTTTAATAGCGCACTAATCAAGCCCGAATGCTCGGCAAAGCCGATGCCCAGCATCGCCACAATCACCGTTCCCACCGGAGCAAAGCCGGTGAAATTGCTGACCGCTTTGAGCAGCATTTCTCGCAAGCCCCAGCCCGAGGCTAGGTTTTTCACTTCGACGACTTGGCCGGTTACCGGATGAACCGCGCTAACACCTATCCAGCTTAACAATGCGGATAAGCCAAAAACGAATAGGCACAGATAGACGAACAGGATCGTTGGGTGGGGTAAACGATTGCCTGTACGTTCTATGAAATGGAGTGTTTTCTGTAACATTAATTCATGAAAAACTTTTTACAAGGGAATCAAAAAGCTTCTTATCTTCTGGTGTTTCTAAAATTTCTCGTAACTGTTTAATATTCCCAACCTCTAAGAGAGCCCGATGAGTAACCACACTGTTTTTTGCCTGCTCAATATTCGACTCAACATCAGCAACCCATTTTACCAGTCGCTGGAGATCAGAATCCGAGAGCAAATCAACTTCAACTTCCCCCAACTCCCTCAAGCCTTTTTCTAAATTAAAAATCAATATATCTCTAAGATTATTTTCGGAATAAAAAGCTTCAAAGCCCTTTAAAAATCCAATATTTTCTTCGACAAATTCTTTTCTAGCTCCTCCCTGCGCTTCCATTAACTCCTTTTCATCTTTGGTTGAGAGGCGCGTACGAACAATCAAACCACTTTTATCCCTAACCATTTTAGAGAGAGTGCGAACAATCACATCTGGGGAAAGTGATTTGTTGTTTAACTTTTTAATATTTCCATGACACCAATCAGCACCCTCTGACTCGTTCCGTATTATTTCAATTTCTTCTTTCCAGCCATCGACACTAAATTGCGCGTGCTGAAGAGTTTCTCTTCTTCTCTTGTTTTGTAGATCTTTATTAAATCTATTTCTGAGAACCTTGAATTCCACAGAGAAATAACTTCCTCCGCATATATTCCCCATATTGGTTTCTAATCCGCTATCTGTAACAACTAGGTAACCTGAATTATGTGGCTGATGGCAACCAGACAGACCACATGGGACAGGGTCTTTAAATTTATAAGTTCCAATAATTGCTTCAAGCTTTACACTTTTAGGATCTAAGTCATTGCGAAACCCAGCTCTAGAGATAATAGTTTCCCAATTCTCTATCTGCTGAATTTCTTTTTCTCTGCTTAATGTAATCATCTAGTAAGTCCTTGTATTTAGCTAACGTCGGCAAGGTTACCCTTAGTCTCCAGCCACATCTTCCGATCCGCCGCCCTCTTCTTAGACAGCAACATATCAAACACGCTGTGGGCCTTGTCTTCCGCGCTCACAGTCAGTTGAATTAAACGGCGAGTATCGGGATGAATCGACGTTTCGCGCAGCTGCCCCGGGTTCATTTCACCCAAGCCCTTAAAGCGGGTAATGCTGATTTTGCCTTTTTTCTTTTCTGCTTCCAGCCGATCAAGGATGCCCTCGCGCTCCGCCTCATCTACGGCATAGAACACTTCCTTGCCGCAGTCCACGCGGTATAAAGGCGGCATAGCGCAATAGATATGCCCGTTCTCTACCAAGGCGGGGAAGTGGCGCAAAAATAGCGCGCAGATAAGGGTGGCAATGTGGGCGCCGTCAGAATCCGCATCCGCGAGTATGCATACCTTACCGTAGCGCAGATTGCTCAGGTCGGTGCTGCCCGGATCAACACCTAGGGCGATAGAAATATTGTGTACTTCTTCCGAGCCAAGGATTTGATCTACATCCACTTCCCAGGTGTTCAGGATCTTTCCACGCAGGGGCATGATGGCCTGGTATTCGCG
>Ga0105356_10002182_pt1 | contig 19548 bp, 4 predicted proteins | sample GOMGulsemesocosm_3_FD_83502 | JGI IMG/M metagenome (GOLD analysis project Ga0105356, IMG submission 83502) | Methane-oxidizing microbial communities from mesocosms in the Gulf of Mexico - GOM9D Gulf of Mexico | ecosystem: Environmental > Aquatic > Marine > Cold seeps | place: Gulf of Mexico... | reverse complement strand
TGCACGACAGTTTAAATATACTGTTTCGTTTAATTCATACAGGCTACGATCAAAGTAAAAGCCGTAAAGATAATCTAACTCAAGAGATGAGTGAACAGCCAAGAGGCTTAGACACCTTTAAAATCGCTCAACTTGATAGTCATTTATTCGATCCTAAACGTACACCTACGTTAAACAAAATTGTTTTTAGTAACGAAACCCTGCAACGCATTATTATGCTGATGTCACTTTCTCGACCTATCTCAGGGAAGGGAAAGGGCAAAGGTAAAAAACGTGGCCGTATTTCCTATGCACAACTGGGTATTAACCAATTAGGCGCCGTTTACGAAGCACTGCTTTCGTACCGTGGCTTCTTTGCTCAACAAGACTTATACGAAGTAAAGAAAAAGGGTACAACACCAAACGATCTTGAAACAGGTTACTTTGTTACCGCAGAGCAGTTACCTGAATATCATGAAGACGAAAAGGTTTACGTTAGCAAGCGCGAAGCAGGCCAAACTAAAAGTCGCCTGAAAGTGTTTGAAAAAGGTAGTTTTATCTATCGTATGGCAGGGCGAGATCGTGAAAAGTCAGCTTCCTACTATACACCTGAGGTATTAACGCAATCATTGGTTAAATATGCCTTAAAAGAGCTGTTTAAAGAAAAAATAGAACCACTAAAAACAGCTAAAGCAAAAGCTGATGCCATTATTAACTTAACGGTATGTGAGCCTGCCATGGGTAGTGCGGCCTTCTTGAACGAGGCGATAAATCAGCTTTCTGAATTTTATCTTATTTACAAGCAACAAGCAGAAGACAAACGTATACCGCAAGACCAATACACCAAAGAGCTTCAGCAAGTAAAAATGTACATTGCTGACAATAACGTTTTTGGTGTCGATTTAAATCCAGTCGCGGTAGAACTGGCAGAAGTATCTCTGTGGCTAAATGCCATTAGTTCAGATGCCTTTGTGCCATGGTTTGGTTACCAGTTATTTAATGGTAATTCGCTTATTGGTGCACGCCGACAAGTATTCCCAGCTCACCTACTTGAATATACAAATAAAACACAACCTAGTTGGTTAAACCAAGCACCAACTCGTGTTGGTTTTAATGACAAGTCGCCAAATGAACAGCGTGAAGAACATCAGATTTATCACTTCTTACTTGGTGATAATGGCATGGCTAAGTATACAGATAGAGTAGTTAGAGATCTTAAAACTGATGAAATCGCATCGATCAATAGCTGGCGTGCTGAATTTAACAAGCCATGGTCAGATGATGAAAAATTACAACTACAACGCATCAGTAAAAAAATAGATGACCTTTGGCAAGAGCATACCAATAGCCGAAGTGAACAACGTAAAGTTACTACTGACGAATTACCTCTTTGGCCAAATAAAAGAGATGCTTTAAGCGCTAGTAATATGGCAGAAAAAGACCGACTGTTAGAAAAAGCCATGTCAGATGGTTCAAGCTCGTACCAACGTTTGAAAATGGTGATGGATTATTGGTGTGCGCTGTGGTTTTGGCCAATCGACAGCGCCGATGAATTGCCAGAGCGTGACGAATATTTATATGAGATAGATATTTTGCTAGAAGGTTATATTCAGCCTGAAGTTGTTGATGATGAAATAGCTCAAGAACAGCAAGCTGAATTAGAAGCAACTGCTGATTTTGAGCTGACTTCTGATAACCAAACATCAATCGGTGAAACGTTTGATATGTTAGGTGAAGAGCTAGAGCAAGAAATAGCAAAAGTTGATGCCATACAAAAACAGAAAACTAGTATATTTACGGTCAAAGGTGAGCTTAATAAAAAGGTTATTTTCAAACGCCTACCACGATTAGCAATAGTCGATAAACTCGCACAGCAATACAAGTACTTCCACTGGGAATTAGAATTCGCTGACATTTTTGCTACCAAGCAAGGCTTTGATCTGATTTTGGGTAACCCTCCATGGTTAAAAGTAAGTTGGCAAGAAGGCGGCATCTTAGGTGACGTAAACCCCAAGTTTATTATTGATAAATTATCAGCGTCAAAGATAAATGACTTACGTGATGAAACTTTAGAAAAATACCCCGGACTAAAACAAAGTTATTTGACGGAATATGCTGAAGCACAAGGAACACAAAACTTCCTTAACGGCATGGTGAATTATCCAGATCTAAAAGGTATTCAAACTAATTTATACAAGTGCTTTTTACCGCAAGCTTGGATGATTACTAATAAAACTGGTACGTCTGCTTACATCCATCCAGAGGGAATTTACGATGATCCAAGCGGAGGTGGCCTTAGGCAAGAGGTATATGCAAGGCTAAAAGCACATTTCCAATTTCAAAATCAACGCATTTTATTTCCCATTGGTCATAGAAACAAGTTTAGCCTCAACATATTTGGCAAAAAATCTGATGAGCCTAACTTTACAAATATAGCAAACTTATTTTCAGCTAAAACGATTGACTTATGTTTTAGCCATAATGGTTTAGGACCAGTAGGAGGGATTAAAAATGATGAGGGAGAGTGGGATGAATCAGGTCACTCTCAACGTATTTTAAATATAAACAACAAAGGACTAAGTTTGTTTTCTAAGCTTTATGACGATGTTGGAACTCCTTCAAATGCTGCAAAGTTACCAGCTTTACATTCACAGCAGCTAGTTTCAGTGTTGGAAAAATTTGCTAAATATCCTAACCGTTTCACAGATATGTCTGACAATTATATTTCTTTAGAAATGTGGCATGAGACAAGTGCTCAGCAAGATCGTACTATTAGACGGGACACGAAATTTCCTACAACTACACAACAGATGGTGTTGTCTGGTCCTCATTTTTTTGTAGGAACGCCGATTTATAAAACTCCAAGAGCGCTTTGTACTGAAAAGGGACACTATGATGGAGTGGATCTAGTAAACCTTCCTGATGACTATATTGCTCGAACAAACTATGTTCCGGCTATTGAAATTACAGATTATATACAGCGAGTACCTCTAGTACCTTGGCTAGAAAGTAACGAAGTACATTATCGACCTATAACGGACTATTATCGATTTGTTAACCGAAGGATGTTTAATGGTAGCTCTGAACGTTCGTTAATATCAGCAATAATGCCAAAGAATATTGCGAGTATAAATACTGTAGTAAGCACTGTTATCAAAGATAATTATATTCTAAGTAGTTTTTCAGGTGCGTCTTATTCGGTTGTGTATGATTTTTATTTGAAGACTACCGGTAAATCAGATTTATATGGTTCATTACTTGAGACCTTCCCTTATATTCAGAATAAGTATCTTTCTTTATTTGCACTCTCTTTAAATTGTGCGACTAAAGACTATGATGAATTGTGGAGAAGTTGTTGGGATCATGACTTTAGAGAATATAGTTGGGGGAAAGATGACTTAAGGCTAAAAAATACATTTTTTAGTAACTTAAGTTCTGATTGGAAAAGTAGCTTTGCTTTAAGAACAGATTATGAACGTCGTCAGGCACTTGTAGAGATTGATGTCACAGTAGCAATGGAACTAGAACTAACTCTAGATGAATTGCAAACTATCTACAGAGTACAATTTCCTGTTATGAGGCAAAATGAAGCTGATACTTGGTATGACCGAATAGGTCGGATTATATTCACTTGCAGTAAGGGCTTGGTTGGTGTTGGTTTAGACCGTAAATTCAATAAAAAGAATGCGTTTGTTACTGGTATTCAAAACGGTGTTTATATCGATAAAACCTCAGGAATAGGTAGTGAAGAGCAACCGCACACTGAAGCCGGTATCCTGCTCGGCTGGGAAGACATTAAAAACCTAAAATCAGGCATTGTCACCAAAACCTACATGGATGACACCATGCCAGGCGGCCCAGTTGAGCGCACCATCGAATACCACGCCCCATTCGACCGCTGCAACCGCGAAGACGACTACAATACCGTCTGGGCCGAATTCGAACGCCGTTTTAATGAAAAAGACATACAAGGATAGTTAAATGAGTGAACAAGCATTTTCAGCAGGCCAACGAATTAGGTTGTTTTCTGATCCCGGTAGAATAGGGGTGTTAACAGGAAAGGTGAAGCCAAGACGAGGCAAGAATGTCCACTATGTTCAATTTCCAGAGCAAGCCTCGTGGATTTCTGAAGATGCACTTGAGTTAGTGTCTGACGGTGATAATGATATTTATAGCTTACTTAATAGAAATCAATTCGGGCGAGTAAGTGATTTAAGGCGAAACTTAACCTATATACAACTTTCTGGCAGGTTAGCTAATTTAGTTTACTCAATGGATACCACGAATACTGAGTTTTATGCCTATCAATATAAACCGGTATTATCATTTTTAGATGCACCTTCAAAAGGGATTTTGATTGCCGATGAAGTAGGTTTAGGTAAAACCATTGAAGCAGGTTTAATTTGGACTGAATTAAGGGCAAGGTTTGATGCTCGCAGGTTAATGATTGTTTGTCCTGCTATGCTGCGAGAAAAGTGGAAAGATGAACTTTCAATTCGTTTTGGTGTTGAAGCGACCTTGATGAATGCCAATGAATTAGGGGAAGAGTTAAAGCGTTCACGTTCACAATACCCACCAGGTCGAGCGATTATTTGTAGTTATGATGGTTTAAGGCCACCCAAATTTGCTACTGAGAATGATGGTGAATATGCTAAAAAAGAAAGTCCAAGAACGAAGTTAGCTAAGATACTCGATAGTGCTGCGGGTGATGAACCTCTATTTGATTTAATTGTGTTTGATGAAGCACATAAATTAAGAAATTCTGAAAGTTCAACTTCAAAGCTTGGTCGCCTACTTAGAGATACAAGTGAACATCTTGTTCTGTTATCAGCGACACCTATTAATTTACACAGCCAAGATTTATATCAGCTATTGAATATAGTTGATGAAGACACCTTCAGTAATGAACATGTATTCCCTAATATTTTGTCAGCCAATGAACCTTTGATTAAAGCTCAGAAAGTGACATTAGATAGAGCATCTGGTTGGGACGATATATCAGCTTTATTAACACAAGCACAAAAGCACTACTTACTTGCCAATAATAGCCAGCTCAGAAACATACTTAATGAAACATTGAGCTCTGATGATTTACTGCTTGATAGTAATAGAATCACTTTAGCCAATCGAATTGAACGTTGTAATTTACTATCTAAAGTTCTGACACGTACTCGTAAAGCAGAGGTAAAAGAACTCAGAGTTGTGCGAGAAATATTTGCTCCACATGTTGAAATGACTGAAGCAGAAACTGAGTTATATGAAAGAGTCAGTGAAATTGTTCATAGGTACGCTATGGGTAAAGATATTAATGCAGGTTTCTTGTTGGCTAGCCCGCAAAGGCAATTATCGAGCTGTATGTATGCAGCTGTTTGGTCTTGGACAAACCGAAAGGGTGTAGATGGTTTTCAATCATATGAAGACTTCGGCGTAGAAACAAGCAGTGCAGAAAGTTCCGCTCCCTTTATGGCAAGTATCGCTAATGGTGTTGTTGGAACCGTTGAGCTTGATGAACTTCGACAAAATGATAGTAAGTTTAATGCATTACAAACAGTGCTTGGTGACTATTTTGAAGAGAGCCCCACTGAAAAGATTATTTTGTTTTCTTACTTTAGAGCTACTTTAACTTATTTATCTGAGCGATTGTCAGAGTTAGGTTACAAAAATGAAATATTAATGGGGGGCATGAAAGAATCTAAACAAAATATTATTAATCGGTTTAAATCTAATGACAGTATTCGAATTTTGTTAGCTTCTGAAGTAGCAAGTGAAGGTGTGGATCTTCAATTCTGTCGAGTGTTGATTAATTATGACTTGCCTTGGAACCCTATGAAAATAGAACAACGCATTGGTCGTATTGATCGTCATGGTCAAAAAGCAGATAAAATTTCCATCTTAAATTTTTGTTATAACGACACCATTGATCAGCGTATTTACCAAAGGTTATATGAACGTTTAGATATCTTTCAAAATGCTCTTGGTGACCTAGAAGCAATTTTAGGAGAAAAGATTAATGTACTTACTAAGCAGCTTTTGTGTGAGAAGTTATCAGCAGCTCAAGAGGAAGCAAGGATAGAGCAGACATCACTTGCAATAGAGCAACTTAGACAAACAGAAAATGAACTGGAATCGCAAGCATCTAATTTAATTGCTCATAGTGGACATATTCTTCAAGAAGTTAATGCAGCACATGACTTCAGTAAGCGGGTAACCGAATATGATTTAATGATTTTTGTTAAAGATTTTTTAGAGCGTCATTGCCAAGGTTTCGAATTCTTCCAAATTGAACCCGGTGATTACCTTTTTGAAATTAGACTGCCTGCGATAGTTTCTGCTGAACTACATAAATTTATCACTACCAAAAAGCTACAAGGGTTAACCATTCTTGACAGTGGCCATAGACAAAAATGCCGTTTTTTAAACAAAGTTGTCAATGTTAAAAGTGGTGAAGAAATTATTAATCAGACTCATCCATTTATACAATTTATTTGTCATAAGTTGAGAGAAATTGATGAAGCCTTTATGCCTCTCGTTAGTTTGATGATAGGAAAAAATGAATTACCAAATTTGGCGTGTGGCACTTATGTAGCTGTCGTAAAACGTATCAGCTTTGAAGGTGTAAGAATTGAAGAGAAATTAGTTGCCAGGGTTAAGAGCGTCAGTACTGACAGTATATTAAATACTGAACTTTCATTGGATATAGTTAATACCTTGCGTTTAAAAGCTAAAGATTGGCCTGAGGCTAAGCAGGTTATAAATAGCGAACAGATTGAAGAACAGTTTGATATTTGTGATGAGCTTTTAGAGAGTGATTACCAATTTGATGCCAATCAAAAATCCGCGGAAAATGAGGATAGGGTTGGTTTTCAAATAGAATCGGCTAAAAAGCATTTTGAGCGTCAAATCCTGAGCAGGGAAAGTGCATTACATAAACATAAATTGGCCAAGAGAAGTAGCTTAATAAAAGCTACAGAGGGCCAAATTAAAAAGATTACAGAAAGGTTTGAGCAAAGAGAAGCAGAGCTAAAAATTCATGAGCAGTTTACACATAGAATTGATGATGTATGCCATGTTGTTTTGAATGTGACCAATTAATTAAAGGGAATTTATTTATGTGGAGAGAGCAACTTAAAAGTATTAAGAAAGAACTTGATATGGACACGACTACGGAAAAATCTTCCAAAACTGTAGTCAATCACAGCTCTGCTTTGCACCAGCCTAACGACAAAGGGACAAAGAAAAGAAAGCATAAAAATCATAAGGGAAAAGCTTCTAACATAAAGAAAAGCAAAGATAAAAAGATAAATTATAATCCATACCCCCTTATAGGGAATCCGGCACCTTTAAGCTCAAAAGTAGCCGTTGAAAATACTTATACGCATGAATTAAAAGTCAGTTTAGATAAACTTGATAAACCTAATAGAGATGTTTGCTCAATGTTTTTAGAGGGAGATGTCGAAGAAGATCTTAATAAAGCCTTTTCTGAAATAAGTATTGATAACAGCGATTCGAGTAGTCAAGACTTAGTTATAGGGTTAGATTTTGGCACGGCTTTTACCAAAGTTGTTATAGGTGAAGTTACTTATGCTCATGCAATTTCTTTTGGTGAACATGGTAATTTATTGCCATCAAAAGTATATGTAAACTCTCAAGGAAAATGTTTTTTAAGCGCAAAACATGGAGAGCATATACTGACTGACCTGAAGTTGCCTTTATTGCTGGAAAACTCTAGTGAAGTTGATCATGTTGCTATTGTTTCATTTCTTGCTCTAGTATTTCTCGAATGCCGATCTTGGTCAACACAATCGATTTATAAAGACTTTACTATTGATTGGCTAGTTAATGTTGGTTTGCCAACGGAAAGTTATCATGATGAATCATTATCAAAATTATATCGCCAATTAATAAGTGCAGCCTGGGTATTAAGTTATTGTAATGACGTTACTATAAAGTTAGCTGAACGTGTTATGAAAGAGTTACCACTTGATAACGGTACTATTCCTGCTGAATGCATACTAAGTAATGATGTCATCAATTTGTTTCCTGAGTTTGCAGCTCAAATTGTCGGGTATGTTCAGTCTCCGTCAAGGAGAGAATATTCACATTTATTAATTGATGTTGGTGCAGGTACCCTTGATGTAGCTATGTTTATTGTTACTAATGATGATGGCGAATGGTTGTTTCAAACTACAGGTAAAGATATTAAAGCTTTAGGTGCTGATATTTTAGCTAAGCATAGAGTACTCAATGGAAAAATAAGTACTGAGCTTGGGCGAATAAATTCATACCCAAATGACAAGGAAATAGCCAAGGCTATCGGGGTAACTTTAAGCGAGTTATTAAAAATAGATAAACCTTTTTCTAAAGCTGTGAATGTTAGCTTGAAGAAGGTGATTTCGTCTGTCGCGGGTGGTTATAAGTTTCATGATTTAATAACCACATTTATTTGTGGTGGTGGAAGTCATGTGGAACTGTACAGAAAAGAAGTTGATGTTGTAAATAACGGCTATCCACTTAAGATATTATCTTTACCTGTACCAGAACGGCTTAGAAGCGAAGGTATTACTCTTTCTACTTATCATCGGTTGTCAGTAGCTTATGGTTTATCTTACGACCCTTTTGATATTGGTGTAGTTATTAGAAAAAAAGTCGATATTAAACCTCAACAGCGAACAGAATACGAACCAAGTAATTATTTACTTTGCCCTAAATAAATTAAAGGATTAATTAATATGAATTCACATATTACAGTTAGATTAGCTTGGCATGATGATGGTTGGAATGGCCGAGTATGTAAAGAGCCCCAAAAAAATGTTCACTGTGTTGGGTGTCACTCATATCCTGGCGATATGATTCGAGAAAAAAGGGATTTAGATTGGGAAAAATCTGTAGCAGGGCAAAAATTTAAAGATTTAGATCAAATACCTGCGTGTGTTTATAGTGCAAATGCTTTTGCTGAAGATGAGTGTGTCGCCAAAGATACACCCCCTGATTTTTATCATGATGGTGCAGAGCCAGTAGAGTGGGATATGCCTCCTGCCACCTCTTGTACATGGCCATATGAAGCTATGTTTCTTAAGGATGGCGTAAAGCATGATAAAGATGTACTTCTAGATAATGGAGAAAAGAGAAGAAAAGGCACCTTTATTTATGATAACCGTTTCAAATTTGCTTCAGAACATTTTGGACAAGTAACTAAAGCATCGAGCCTAGTATTTTATTATGCTAATTACTCTAATCCGTTCTCAACAGAAGAGCAGAAAAAATACGTACTGGTTGGCGTTTCTCGTGTAAAAAATATTGGCGAGCCTATTTTTTACAATAATTGTACCGAAGAGATTAAACAGAAATATCATAATGGTTTTGTGTGGCAGCGCCGTGTCGAAAGTATGTGGCCAGAGCAAGGGATTCGTTTACCGTATCACTTATATAAAGATGATATTGAAATCAGTGAAAAATTTGTTGTAGTTCCAGAGCAGTCACAAGTATGTAAGTATGGTTCAAAAATAGTGTCTGATGATGAAGCGCTGGGCTTATTAGAGCAGTTTTTAAATTCATTACGTGTATTAAAAGATGATATTCAAGATACCAGTGAAAACTGGCAAGCAAGAATAACTTGGCTTGAAACACTGATTTCTGAGCTTTGGCTAAGCCGAGGTTGTTATCCAGGCATGACAAGTGTTTTAGAGTATTTAAAATTACACGATGTTATTGATCGTTATAAAAACTTAGTTCAGAACGATAAAGAGCTAGAGGCTTACCATTCGGTTTGTGACTTCTTAAATGAAAAGACTAATAGTTTGTGTGGCCAACCTTATGATAATTCGGGTGCCAAAGAATTAAGGCGAAATGCTTTGTTAACCGCAGCAGGTGAGTCATTAGGATTTTTGCTTACTATTGTTGCACGCCTATCGGTAACTAAAGATCAAATTGAAAATATTTTAAGTGAAAAAAGAGAGGACTGTGGTATAACAGCTTCGTTGCCTGAGTTAACCGCTAACCCTTATATGTTAGCCGAGCAATATCAAGGTAAAGACGAAAGTGACACCATTGTCTGGAGCTTAATTGATAGAGGTATGGTCCCTTCACCTGATTTAGCTGTAAAACCTCTATTTGACTTACAAGCAGAGCAAAGAATTAGAACAATACTGTTAGAAACAATACGTAGAAGTAAGCCTCACGTTTTTGTTAAAGCAGAGCATATGCTTAATCAAACCAATATTCGTTTGGAATACTTACCAGACTGGAAACGGGTAGAGGTTAAAAGTAATTATTTAAATGTCGATAAAGAGTTTTATCAGCAGGCTATTACCTATCGAAAAGAAGAGAAGACTCTTTATCTATATGACCGTTTATTAGAGGAAGATGAAACCTTACTTAGAGGTACTTTTACTAGTCTTTTAACACGAAGTGAAATCAAACTTAAAACACCAAGGACTCAGCGTAATTGGATCGATCAACTCACTGATGAGTCAAGTGCACTATTCAAAAATGACGAGTCACTTGAAGACTATAAACAAGCGATCAATTCTCAAGCTAATGTATGCATAAATGTTTTTACTAAACCTATTGCAATATTAGCTGGTGGTGCCGGTACCGGTAAAAGTACCGTTGCTACTGCATATATTAATGGGGTGAAGCAGGTTGATGGTCAAGGTGCTGCGATTTGTGTTTTAGCACCAACAGGAAAAGCGGCCGATAGGTTAAGAACAGAGCTGGATGACAAAGAGATTACTAGCGGCGTCAACGTAAGTACTATTCACTCAATGTTAGCCGCAAACAAATGGTTAAACCCCAATATGATCACTAAGCGTGTTGGTGGCCAGAGCATTGAAAGCTATAGCACTATTGTAATTGATGAATGCTCAATGATAGATACCACATTATTCGCTTCATTTGTAAGAGCGGTTAATTGGGATTGTGTTACCCGACTACTGTTAGTGGGAGATCCTGCTCAGCTTCCTCCTATTGGTTATGGCAAAGTCTATGCTGATTTTGTTAGCTTTCTAACTGAAAATTATCCTAATAATATTGCACACCTGACGGTTAATTTACGCCAAATGAATAATCGCGTGATGGACTTAGGCACAGGGATATTGGATGTAGCCTCACTATTTATCAACTCATCCGCGAAAAATAAAAAGTCGTCTGCTACTGAAGTTAAAGAAGAGAAACTGGCTAGAGATGAGTTATTAATAAGATTACAAGATGGTGGTGATGTAGATAAAGATTTACGTGTTGAGTACTGGAACGACAACCAACCGATATCTGAAAAGCTCATTGAGTTAGTTTCAAATGACTTTGGCAATGATAATGAAACAGGGCAAGCGACTTGGCAACGTGTTTTAAAAGACGATGTAGTTGCCTTTCAAATTCTATCGCCTGTACGTGGTGAGGAGTTTGGTACAGAAGCTATTAATATGGCTTGTCAGGCATTTAAATCTGGTGATTGGGCTCAACGTGGCACCGTTGATGGCTTCCACTTATTTGATAAGGTTATTCAGGTAAGAAATAGAACCAAGTCAAACCCAATTCGAGCTTGGGATTTTAATAAAAAAGCACAAGTCGACTTACAAATATTCAATGGAGAAATAGGCACTCTACACCCACAGCCAAGAGAGTTTGTCCGACTTCGCTGGCCTACTTTTACATTTAGAAAGTTCTGCGGGACATTAGTAGGTAAAGATAAGTTAAGTATCAATTACTTTGGCCGTTCTAAAGACTCCCCAGAAAGTAACTTGGAACTTGCTTATGCTATATCTGTTCATAAATCTCAGGGGAGCGAGTTTAAACATGTTTATTTTGTTATACCCAAAGGGGCAACCAATCGAAGGTTGATGGAGCTTCTATATACAGGTATTACTCGTGCTAATCGTCATTGTACATTGCTTATTGAAGGTGATGTGTCTTCTTTAATTGATCATGCCCGCCCTGAAAAATCTGCTTTAGAGGTGATAAATAGTTCATTATTTGATTTTAACAGTGTGCCAGATGAATTACTTGAAGTTAGCGGTTGGTATGAATCTGGAAAAATTCATAAATTGTTGATAGATGAGATGCTTCGTAGTAAGTCTGAAGTAATTGTTGCTGATTTGCTCTTTAAACATGATTTGCAACCTTATTATGAAAAACCATTAAAAGGTAAAGATGGAAGCCAGTTTCTGCCAGATTTTACAATTCAATTTAAAGGGCAGACATTCTACTGGGAGCATTTAGGCATGCTTGAAAATCCAGAGTATTTAGATAAGTGGGAGAGCAAAAAACAGCGGTATGTTGATAATGGTTTTGCTGACCAACTCATTATTTCTCGTGATAGAAAAGGTGCCATTGACTCCTCTGAAATTGATGCTCTAATCAAAGAGAAAATTTTAGGATTAGATTTAACTGAAATGAAAAAATCTTGGGATGAAATTATCGAGTTATCGGATGACCCAATTGTTATTGAATTTGCACGTAAAGCTTTAGAAAAAGATTTGTCATTACCTATTTGGGGTTACGAAATAGCAGTCAATGATGCTGTAGTAGGCGAGTTAGAATTTGCTTGGCTAGATACTAAAGTTGCTATTTTATCCGAAGGGGAGCTTAGTGACGAAAATACTGAATTGCTTGAAAATGACGGCTGGAATTTATTTGATTTTAATACCTTCCCCATTAAAAAGTTAATCAATGTTATTTCTGCAATGATAGGTTAAAGAAAAGGATCATAAATGTTACCTTCGGTTATAAGTACACAAGTAGAAACCGCACTTAAAAGTTTTCTACTGAACTCATTTGATATGAGTTCACCTTTGTTTCGTCGTGAAGATGGTACAACAGCTATGGATGATTTTTTAGCCGAAGAAGGCAATTTATCAAAAGGCCCATACATATCCATTAATTTACCTTTTAGAGAAAGTAAATTATCACGGAGTTACTTTTCTAATATTATTATGCCTTTTGTTCCTTTTGAGCATCAGGCTAAGGCCTACACTAGGCTATCGGCAGCTAAACCAGAATCAACTCTTGTTGCAACGGGTACAGGCTCTGGTAAAACAGAGTGTTTCTTATATCCGTTGTTAAACTATTGTGCCTCAAAGAAAGCTCAGGGCATAAAAGCAATTGTTATTTACCCTATGAATGCTCTAGCAACAGATCAGGCAAAACGTTTTGCTAAAACAATTGCTAACAATGATGGTTTGCGTAGTAAAGTGAGTGTTGGGTTATTTGTTGGGCAAGAAGATGAACTACCCAGTAAAGTGATGAGTACTGATAAAGTTATCACTTGTAAAGATACCTTAAGAAAAAGCCCTCCTGATATTTTGCTAACCAACTATAAAATGTTGGATTTTTTGTTAATGCGGCCAGAAGATCAACAAATTTGGCGTTTTAACGAACCTGATACATTGCAGTTTGTAGTCGTTGATGAACTTCATACTTTTGATGGCGCTCAAGGTACTGACTTATCTTGTTTGCTTAGAAGGTTAAAGTACAAATTAAAAAGTCCAGAAAGTCATATTGCCTGTGTTGGTACATCAGCAACGGTAGGTAGTGATTTTTCTGCACTTACTGATTATGCCACTAAGATATTTGATTCCGAGTTTGAAAACTCATCGGTGGTAACTGAAGACAGGTATAGTGCTGAAGAATATTTGGAGAACACCTTTTTAGAGTTTTTTAAAACGCCTGCTTTAGATGAAATACCAAGCAAAGGCTCATTAGGTAGCCCACAAAATTACATTAATTGTGTTATTACAGCTTGGTTTGGTAATGAGTCACTGCATATTGATAAAGACTGGGAGAGTGAAGAAGGTATAAGGCAACGAATTGAGTTAGGTAAAGCATTAAAGCAGCATCGCTTTTTTAGAAGCTTATTAAATAAACTGCAAGGTTCTATTCGCAATATTGATGAACTTGCGCAAGATTTACTTTCTGGAGGCAAGGGGAGTATTGCTTTATTGGAAAGTTTTTGTTCACTTATATCGGTTGCTAGAAAAGATACTGATATTAGTACACAACCATTTCTACAAGTTAGATTTCAATTGTGGTTACGTGAATTACGACGAATGGTGGCGAGTGTTGGTCAACAATTTGATAATCAAAATAGTTATTCCCAGTTACCGTTTATAGCCTTTAGCGATGATTTGACAAATAAGGAAGATGAAAATCGTTACTTACCGATTATTCATTGCCGTGATTGTAGTGCTACCGGGTGGGGTGGTGTAAAGCTATCAAATGAAATACAGGTTAAAGATGATATTGCTTTATTTTATCAACTGTATTTTGCCAACAGCCCTGAAGCCATTCAATTATTTCCTATACCTGAAGGCTCAGAAATATCGTTATCCAAAGAGCTTGGTTCACAAATTAAGTTATGCCCTAAATGTTTAACATTTAATACCCTAGATAAGCACGTTTGCAGTCACTGTGAGCATGATACTTTAACGCCAGTTTTATATGTAAACGATACAAAAACCAAAAATCTAAAAAATGGTGGCTCTAAATTAGTTGCCAGCCATAACTGTCCCTTCTGCCAAAGTGAAAATGGTACCTCCGTTTTAGGTTCTAGAGCCGCTAGTTTGATTGGGGTAATGTCCCAACAGTTATTTGGCTCAAACTTTAATGAAGACAAGCAATTAATAACGTTTAGTGACTCTGTTCAAGATGCTGCACATAGGGCTGGATTTTTGACCGCGAGAACGTACCCGTTGATGATACGTAGTTTAATAGCGCATGCAGTAGCAGACAGTGATTCGGATATTTCTCTTACCTCATTAAGCGAGCAAGTTGGCTTTTATGCAGAGAAAAACTGTGAAAGCTTACCTGATTTTATTGGTACCTATATTGCTCCCGATATGGAGTGGCTTAGGGATTACCATTCTCTTAAATCTGATGGGGTTCTACCAGAGTCATCAAACTTAAAGAGCTTGATTTATAAAAGACTCGCTTGGGAAACGTTTAGTGAATTTGGTTTAAAAACCATGTTAGGGCGTTCATTAGAAAGAACCCAATTCTCTTCTATAGGACCTGATTTAATAAGGTTACAACAAGCATGTATGGCGCTTCATTCTACATTGAAAGAAGAAGTAGAAGTGTTATCAAATTTAACTCCTGAGCTTGTAGAATCCTTTGTCGTTGGGATTTTACATATGATGCGAGTTGACGGCGCTATTTTACATGATTCGTTAACTGCCTATATTACGAACGCTGGAAACTCCTTTCTGTTGAATAAAGTCGGACTTAATGCTCAATATATGCCTAACTTTGGCCCAGCGTCTAGAAAGCCAAAGTTTGTTTCAGTAGATAAAGTTTCTTCAGCTTTCACTTACATAACAAAAGCGTCATCAAGACCTGGAGAGTATTTACAGTGGCTATATAAAACCATCGCATCTGAAGATAATGCCATGGTTGCTAGTGAAGCTGCTTTGATATTTGAAAGAACGTTCTCACATTTAAAGAAAGTCGGCTTAGTTGATAGTTATGAAGTGAAAGACAAACAGGTTTGGGGGCTAAAACCAGATACCTTATTTATTACAACTGATATTAGTGAAGTTAAGTGCAGCAATTGTCAGATTAAATATCGTGTACCTAATACTATGCTAGATTATTGGCTTTCTAATACCCCATGTATGGTAGATAGCTGTACTGGCTCTTTATTTTTAAATAACACTGAAACAAAGCCGTTAGTTGAGTGGGAAAAAGCCGACTTAGTCAGAATTAATGGCTTTGAGCATACTGGTTTACTTGAAAGACCTATTCGTGAAAAAGTTGAACGCTCCTTCATAGATGGTAATAACTCTTGGGATACCAATTTACTTTCAGCTACACCTACGCTTGAAATGGGTATCGATATAGGTGACTTATCTAGCGTGGTTTTATGCTCTGTGCCACCTGCTCAAGCTAATTACCTTCAACGTATTGGTCGAGCAGGACGACGTGACGGTAATGCCTTTAACGCAACATTTTCCACCGGTAATTCTCATGATTTATATTATTATGCAGATCCTATAAATATGATGAGTGGTGCTGTTGAGCCTCCAGGTGTATTTCTTCAGGCAATAGCTGTTCTTGAAAGACAATTAACAGCATTTTGTTTTGATAACTGGGTTGGGACGGGTATTACTAAATCTGAAATACCTAATTTGGTTAGTGGCTTGTTAAACACTATTGAAGGTGAGCATAAGTCTAAATTCCCATACACCTTATTTGATTATATAGAAAAAAATCAAGGAGAGTTGTATAGCCAGTTTATAGATTTATTTGATGGTTTAGAGTCTGATTCTCTTGAGCACTTATCAATATTTATCCGTGGAAATAACGATGTTTTTTCATTGTCAGGAAGAATTACTAACCGGTTGTTGATGCTGATAAATGATCGGAAGTCACTGAAGGAGCGTGTTTGGAAAATTGATAGAAAGATTAAAAAAGTAGAGTCATCACCTGTTAAACAGCCTGATCATGAAGATGTTTTAAATGAGTTGAATAGTGAGAAGCAAGGCTTACGGTCATTGATTAAAAAAATTAATGAGAAAAGGACACTAAACTTTTTCACTGATGAAGGTTTATTACCAAACTATGCATTCCCTGAAGCTGGTGTAACGATAAGATCGATTCTATGGCGAAAATCAGAGCAAGTGGAGTTGGATTCCGGCGGAAGTAAATTTCAACGAGTTACTTATGATTATGAACGACCAGCTTCAGCAGCTCTTTCAGAACTAGCACCAGATAATTACTTTTATGCTGGTGGTAACAAAGTAGAAATTGAGCAGGTTGATTTAAATGTTTCAGAGGTTGAAGAATGGCGTTTATGTAATAACTGTAATTTTACTGAAGATATTTTATTAACTAAAGATATAAACAGTACGTGCCCTAACTGTGGAAGTGCGGCTTGGAATGACTCTGCACAGAAGACACAGATGCTTAAACTCCGTCAAGTTTATGCGAGAGCAAACTTAAGAGATGCTCGAATTTCAGATGATAGTGATAACAGAGAGCCTAAGTTTTATAACCGTCAAATGTTAGTAGCATTTGATGATGAAGATATTATGCAGGCTTATAAAATAGAAAGTGAAGATGTACCTTTTGGTTTTGATTTTTTAAGAAAGGTATCTATAAAAGATATCAACTTTGGTGTACCTGATAACCAGAGTGAACAAATAGCTGTAGCTGGTGAAATAGCACCACGAGCTGGATTTTCTGTTTGTAAAAAGTGTGGGATGGTTAAGAAAGGCAATAAGATTAAACATGATCTAACCTGTGCTTTTAATGGTGATGAGCAAGCTAGTCAAGATCCAGATAACTTTATAGATTGTTTATATTTATACCGAGAACTTGAGTCAGAAGCGATTCGTATTGTATTGCCGGTATCTAGTTATAGTGCGGGGTCTGAGTATGAGGCTTCATTTGCTTCGGCCATTCAATTAGGGTTAAAGAAATATTTCAAGGGCAGCATTGATCACATAAAAAGTACAGTGTTCAACGAGCCTATAAACGAAGGTGATGCACGTCGCCATTATTTAGTTATATATGACACTATTCCAGGTGGCACTGGCTACTTAAAAGAGCTAATGAGGGATTCAAATAATCTTTTAAAACTATTAGAACTTGCTTTTCATACCTTAGATATTTGCTCATGTAACAGTGACCCAAGTAAAGACGGTTGTTATCAGTGTATATTTGCATACCGTGATAGACGAAAAATGCCTCTTATTTCACGAGACGTTGCTAAGTATATGATGCAGGGCATTCTAGAGAATAGAAATAAGTTAAAGAAGATTGATAGCCTTGGTGAAATCGACCCCAACATATTGCTTGAAAGTGAGTTAGAACGAAAGTTTATTGATACTTTGAAGGTTGCTGGTAAACCATGGCGTTTAAGTAAATCTCAAGTTAACGAAAAAAATGGCTATTTATTAACAGTAGGTAAGCAAGAAGAGCTAAGTTTGGCTTGGCGCATTGAACCACAAGTAAACTTGAACGAAAAAGATGGTGTTTCAGTAGCTTGTAAACCCGACTTTATTTTTTGGCCTGCCAGAGAAAGTAGTAATGTTAAACCAATAGCATTATTTTTAGATGGTTTTGAGCATCATTTTGACATTGTTGATGATGATTCAAGAAAACGTCTGGCAATAGTAAAGTCTAATCGATTTATTGTTTGGACTATAGGTTGGCATGACCTAGTTAATGAAGGCAATGAGCATGTTAAAGAGTATTTAGATAATTTTCAGAATAAGGCTGTAAGAGGTTTATTTGGTAAGAAGATTTCTAATAAAAATTACAGCCAATGGAGCAGTGTAGTTAAAGGAAAAAATAGCTTTGAATTGCTTTCAAAGTTACTAGTGAATCCGAGCAGCTTCATTGAGAAAATTTCAGGGGCGGCTGCTTTTCATGCTCTATGTTGGTTAAATAATGAAGGTAGAAGTGATCAACATCCTGAATTAACTCAAAAACTCGATTATGAGCTAAGTGAAAATGCTCATAAAGAAAGAGTTTCAGAACTAATCCCAGAGCCTGGCACTCCATTTTGGTTTGGTGGTTTGTTAGATACATTAAATAGCTCTGAGAAGTTAGTAGAAATATCTATCTCTATTCCTCTAAGTAGTTTTGCTGTTAATGCATCGGCAAATGATTTGTTTAAACACTTAGCCAAAAATTTAAAAGTTCATATCTGTTTTGATGATAGAGAAAGTAATCATTTATCGTATAAAGAAGCATTAAATGGCTATTGGAAGTTAGTCAATATCTTGCAGTTCTTAAATGATGTTACTTGGGTATCTCGAAAAGCTGTTCTTGAAATGTCTCCAGATCCAATAATACCAGTACAAGAAGTTGCTGAAGTCATTGGTTCATCAAGCGGATGGGCAGAGCTAGCAGAGAGAACCTTGTTAGAGGGAGACTTTTCTTTACTTTCTAATAGTGACATCCCTATTGGTGAAGACAGTTATGAGCTATTAGAAAAGGATGAAATTATAGCTCAAGCAGAACTTGTTTGGGTTAAAGACAAGGTTGCATTGTTTTGCAAGGATGAACAATCTGAAATTGATGTATTTGAAAAAGATGGTTGGAAGTGTTTCGTTGAACCAATAACAAAAGAACTAGTCAACGAACTCAGTATTACTCTAGGAGAGAAGTAAATGACTCAAGTTGCAATATCGGCTGATTTTTTAACAGCAATGATGAACTTACCCAGAACACAACAAAAAAAAGTAAATCAGTTCGTAAATAAGTTTAGAAATGATCCTCGTAATACTGGAATTAACTACGAGAAAATTCATGATGCTGCAAACCCTCATATGCGCTCAGTGAGAATAGATCAAACGTATAGAGGTATTATTTTACAACCTGAAAAAGGTGACATATATATTTTGTTATGGGTAGATCATCATGATGAAGCTTATGACTGGGCTAGAAGGCATCAATGTAAGATTCATCCTTCTACAGGTGCAATACAACTTTTCCAAACACAGACACAAGTCAATTTTGAAGCGGTTCAGTCTAAAGCTGAAGTAGTTGAAGAATCAACTCAATTATTTGAGAATTATAATATTGAACAACTCATTAAATTAGGTTTACCAGCAGAGTTTGAAAATAAAGCAT
>Ga0105356_10002181_pt1 | contig 19548 bp, 18 predicted proteins | sample GOMGulsemesocosm_3_FD_83502 | JGI IMG/M metagenome (GOLD analysis project Ga0105356, IMG submission 83502) | Methane-oxidizing microbial communities from mesocosms in the Gulf of Mexico - GOM9D Gulf of Mexico | ecosystem: Environmental > Aquatic > Marine > Cold seeps | place: Gulf of Mexico... | reverse complement strand
GCTGATGTGTTGTAGTTGATGGGTGAGTAATAATAGATTTAGAATCACCAATATTAACAACAATAGAAAATAATTCTGTATTATCAAGAATTTTCCAAGCTGTTTCTTTATCTGCAACTTCAAAACTTAATAATCCACTACATAAACCATCTTTGAAATACTTATTTGCTAATGCAAAGTATTGATTTGATTCTAATCCTGGGTAATTTAAGTTAGAAACTTTTGGATGTGCTTCTAAAAATTGTGCTACTTTTAAAGTATTTGCACTATGCTTTTCCATTCTTAAAGATAAAGTTTCTAAACTTTGGATTAATGACCAAGAGTTAAATGGTGATGGAGTTGCTCCAATATCTCTTAATAATGCAAGTCTAATTCTTAAGTTAAATGCAGGGAATGGTAAATCAGTATATACTAAACCATGGTAACTTTCATCAGGAGTGTTAAAGTGTGCATATCTTGGATTATCAGTAAAGAATTCTGTTAAACCATCTCTATCAATAATAGCTCCACCTAATGCTAGACCTTGACCTGACATATATTTACTACAACTATGTACAACAATATCTGTACCGTGAGCAATAGGATTTACTAAAAATGGAGTTGCAACTGTATTGTCACAAATAGAGATAACACCATGTTTTTTAGCTATTACAGAGATTGCATCGATATCAGCAACTGCAATTTGAGGATTTGATAATGATTCAAAAAAGATAGCTTTTGTTTTATCATCAACTAATGGTTCAATTGTTTCAGGATGATCTATATCAAAAAATCTAGCTTCTAAACCAAGTCTTTTCATTGTATATTTAAATAATGTAACACTTCCACCATAAACTTTATTAGAAACAAGGATATTATCACCAGCTTCATAAAGATTTGCAATTGCATAAAAGATTGCAGCTTGTCCACTTGATGTAGCAATGGCACTAGCTCCACCTTCAAGTTCAGCTAATCTAGCTTCTAAAATAGCTGTTGTAGGGTTAGTTAATCTTGTATAGATATTTCCTAAATCTTGAAGTGTAAATCTATCTGATGCTTGTTGAGCACTTTCAAAAGCGAATGCTGTTGTTTGATAAATTGGTACAGCCATAGTACCTTGTGAATCTTTGTTGTATCCTGCGTGTATTGCTAAAGTTTCTTTATTCATTATTTTTCCTTTAATTCTTTTACTGATACTCTTAAAGCATCTATTAAATATTTAATATCTTCTTTACTATGTGTATAGTTTAAACTAATTCTTAACCAACTTGGTTTCTCTTTTTCAGCATTGCTTTCTGTTATTCCAAATAAATCTTGTCCATAAGGACCCGCACAAGAACATCCTGCTCTTGTTTGTATTCCATAGTTTATAGATAGTTTTTCACATAAATCAAATGGAGTAACACCATGAAAATTAATAGCAATTATTCCGATACTATCATGTATATCAGTTTGTCCATATATAGTATGCTCAGGTAGTTTTGCAAGTTCCTCTTCAAGATATCTAAAAGTTACAGATTTTCGCCCTTGAATTCTATCAAGGCCTAGTTCATATCTTAATTGATATGCAAAAGATGCTTTAATAAGTTGCAGAATTGGGGGCGTTCCTGCATCTTCTCTTACCTCAATATCACTATTAAAAAAGTGCTCATCTTTAGATACATATGCTACAGTTCCACCACCAGCAAAAGTTGGTGATAATTCACTGTCTATAAGTGATCTTCTAATTGCTAATAATCCACAAGTTCCTGGTCCACCTAATAATTTATGTGGAGATAAGAATAAAGCATCAAATAGTTCACTATCTGGACTCATACATGGAGATGATGCAGCACTATCAAATGCAACAGTTGCATTATATTTTCTTAATAGTTTCGAAATTTTTTCATAAGGAGAAACAATTCCTGTTACATTTGAAGCTGTTGAAAAAGCTCCTATAATTTCTCTATCACTATTTTCTTTTAATGTTTTTTCTAAAAAGTCTAAATCTACATTTCCTGTTACATTAAGTGGTATTCTAATAATATCACATAACGCTTCTCTATAACTAATCTCATTTGAATGGTGTTCAAATGGTCCAACTAAAATAAGAGGTTTTTCTAAATCATCTACATTGATATTAAATCTATGTCTAGTAGCTGGTGGAATATATAATCCAAGTAGTTCTTGAAATTTTTTAATCGCACCAGTAGCCCCTGAACCACATGGGAAAATAACAAAGTCACTTGTTAATCCAAGGTATTTTTTTAGGTTTTCTCTTGCAATATCATAGTTAAATGATGTTGCTTTGGCATTTCCCGCAAATTCTGAATGAGTATTTGCATAAGTATTTAAAACTTCTTGTAATCTTTCTTCAATAGGTCTATAAGCTAGCCCTGAAGCAGTATAGTCAAAGTAGCTGTCTTTATTTTCACCAATTATACCAGCACTAATTTCTTCAAATGTAGTTTCATCTGTTACAAATGGTCTAAATATTTCGTTTTTTGTTTCCATCATTTACCTTTTAATTAAAAACAACTCCTATGAATATAGAGTTGTACTTAAATATCTTTCTCCTGTATCACAAAGAATTGTAATAATTGTTTTACCTTTATTTTCAGGTCGCGATGCTACTTGTTTTGCAACAAATAAGTTTGCACCAGCTGATATACCTACTAATAAACCATCAGTTTTAGCTAACTCTTTAGATGTAGCAAAAGCATCAGCATCTGTTACTGCAATAACTTCATCAAAAATTTCAGTATTTAAAACACTTGGAACAAATCCAGCTCCAATACCTTGAATTTTATGAGGACCAGGTTCTCCACCTGCTAAAACAGGAGAGTTCTCAGGTTCAACTGCAACTACATGTACATTTGGGTTGTGTTTTTTAACAACTTCTGAAATACCAGTTAAAGATCCACCAGTTCCAACAGCTGCAATAATAATATCAACTTTACCATCTGTATCTTCTAGAATCTCTAAAGCAGTTGTTTGTCTATGTGCTTCAGGATTAGCAGGATTATTAAATTGCTGAGGCATAAAACTATTTGGCATAGTGCTATCAATTTCAGCTGCTCTTTCAATTGCACCTTTCATTCCAAGTGCTGCTGGAGTTAAATCTAATGTAGCTCCTAATGCTGAAAGTAGTTGTCTTCTTTCTAAACTCATTGATTCAGGCATAGTAAGAATTAGTTCAATACCTTTAGCTGCACATACCATTGCAAGACCAATTCCTGTATTACCACTTGTTGGTTCTACAACAACTGTATTTTCCTTGATTTTCCCATCTTTAATAGCTGTTTCAATCATAGCAAGTGCAATTCTATCTTTTACTGAACTTGTTGGATTCATAAATTCACATTTACCTAAAATTTCAGTATTTGTTTCATTTGAAAGTTTGTTTATTCTAACTAATGGTGTTTTCCCAACTAATTCTGTTACATCTTTTGCAATATTCATTTTCTTTCCTTTTATATATAATATACTAAATTGTCAGACTTTTTTTCTAAAAACTCTTCTAGTTCACTTATTGTAAGCATAAAAATCTTTTCTATCTTTTTTTGAGTGTCTTCCCAAAAGTGTTGTAATAGATCTGTTTTAGTTTTACCGTCAGTATGAGCTAAACAACATTCTAATGAGCTTAAAACTTCAAAAACTGTGATGCTATTTGCATCTTTTAAAAGTTTATACCCACCATTTGCTCCTCTGATACTTTCTACAAGTCCACTTTTCTTTAAAGTAACAAGTATCTGTTCAAGATAATTTTGTGGTATTTCACCTCTGGCAGCTATCTCTTTTATTTGTAGCAAATCTTTATTTTTTTCTTTTGCTAAAATTAATATTGCTGTTAATCCATAAACGCCTTTTGTAGATACAATTGCCATTTTAAATCCTCGATTTTATTTTACTGACAGAATAATATCACATTTTATATATTATGTCAAGTAAACTGCTAGATTTTAGTGTGAATAAAATAATAATAGCTAATTATCCTAGTATATAAGGGTTGTTTTTAAAGACCCCCAAAGAGGGTGTTTTACTAAGATTTAATAATTTTCTTCTTCTTTTTTAGATTTATCTCGGCGATTAATGTTGCAAGTATAATTAAAACTGCACCCCAGATTTGGGTAATTGTTAATATTTCAGAAACTGTTATATAAGCAAATATAGCAGCACTTACGGGCTCCATTGTAAATATAATTGCAGTTTTTGTTGCAGTTGTAAACTGTTGCATATAAGTTTGGACTAAAAAGGCATAAACTGTTGCAAATACTGCTGTTACAATCACTGCTTTAAAAAAAGCATAGTTATAATCTATAGAAAATGTATGATTATCAAATCCTAAGGAAAATAGTAGAGATAAAATAGATACAGTTATTAGTTGAAAGAGTACTAATAAATAAACGTTTACTTCTTTTGAATACTTACCAGTAAATATTATATGTAAAGCAAACAAAAAAGCACAAATCAAAGTTAATAATTCACCAGTTCCTATACTTAATGCTCCTGACATAGTAAGTAAATAAAGCCCTATAACCGCAACTAACGAAGCTATAAATACATTTTTTCGTACTTTATCTTGAAAAATAAAGTATGCTAAGAAAGGAACACACACTACATTTAATCCTGTAATAAAAGCAACAACGGAACTTTTAGTATAGCTAAGTCCAAATGTTTGTGTTGCAAAGGCTGAAAAAAGAAATGATCCTAACATCACACCATATAGGATAGTTTTTGTAGATATCTCATTTAAATATTTATAAGCAATAAAAAACATCAAAATAGATGCTAATGCAAATCTAAAAAACAAAAAAGAATAGACGGGTGTAGAGTTAATAGCCTCTTGTACCATTAAAAAAGTTACTCCCCATGCAATTGCAACAGTTAAAAGTAGTAAATCAGCTCGATATTCATATATTTTTTGTTTCACGTATTTTCCTAATCCTAATAAAATAAGTCGAGATTATATCATATACAATTAATATATACTATTTAAAAACGATTTGTAGCTTGGTTAACATGAGTTTAACTATTATCCTTGTAGAATTTTAGCTTGATTCAAAATAAAGAGAGCAGATGAATAACGATATAATCTCAATGAAAAAAATAAATAAGTTTTATGATGATTTCCATGTACTAAAAAACATAAACTTTAGTGTAAAAAAAGGCGAAATTGTTGTAATTTGTGGACCTAGTGGTTCTGGAAAATCAACATTAATAAGATGTATCAATGGTCTAGAAGAGATTGATGATGGTACAATCATAGTTGATGATATTGATATACACAAAAGCAAAAAGAACTTACAAGAGGTTCGAAGTGAAGTTGGTATGGTATTTCAACACTTTAATCTTTTTCCTCATTTAACGATTTTAGAAAATATTACTTTAGCTCAGAAACTAGTAAAAAATAGATCAAATAAAGAGTCTAGTCAAATAGCACAAGAATTACTTGAAAAAGTAAAACTAGGGGATAAAGCAGATTCTTATCCTAGTGATTTATCTGGTGGACAAAAACAAAGGGTTGCAATTGCACGAAGTTTAGCAATGAAACCAAAAGTGATTTTATTTGATGAACCAACTTCTGCCCTAGACCCTGAAACAATCGGTGATGTTTTATCTGTTATGCAAGATTTAGCACAAGAGAATTTTACTATTGTTTGTGTGACTCATGAGATGGGTTTTGCAAAAGAAGTAGGGGATAGAATTGTATTTATGGATCATGGTGTAATTGTTGAAGAAAATACTCCACAAGAGTTCTTTAATAATCCAAAAAGTGATAGAGCGAAAAAATTTCTAAAAGAAATTTTAACACATTAAAAAACAAGGAAAAATATGAAATATTTAGTTAAAAAGTTATTCATAGCAGTTTTTGCTATAAGTACATTATTTACTGTAAATTCTTTTGCAGCTGACATTGAGTTGTGGAAAAATTCTACATTAAATAAAATTGTACAAAGAGGTGAGTTAAGAGTAGGTATGGAACCTGGATATATGCCATTTGAAATGAAAGACAAAAAAGGTCGAATCATTGGGTATGATGTAGATATGGCTAAAAATATGGCAAAAGCAATGGGTGTAAAACTTAAACTAGTTCCAACATCTTGGGATGGTATTATTGCTGGTTTACTTACAAATAAATACGATATTATTATGTCAGGTATGACAATTACACAACAAAGAAATTTAAAAGTTAATTTTGCTGACCCTTATGTTGTTGTAGGTCAAACAATATTATTAAGAAAAGAATTAGCAGGAAAAATTAAAACTGCAAAAGATTTAGATAAAGCAGGATATACAGTTGTTACTAAATTAGGAGTAACTGGTGAAGTAGCAACAAGAAAATTTTTCAAAAAAGCTAAAATCCTTACTTTTGAAACAGAATCAGATGCTGCAACAGAAGTTTTAAATGGACGAGCAGATGCAATGGTTTATGATCAACCATATAATGTTCTTTTCATGGCAGGAAAAGGAAAAGGGAACTTAATACATTTAGATACTCCTCTAACATATGAACCTTTAGGTTGGGCTGTAAGAAAAGGTGATCCTGATTTTCTTAATTGGTTAAATAACTATCTTAGACAAATCAAAGGTGATAAAGTTATTGATTTTTATGAAAAAACAAATAAAAAATGGTTACAAAGTAGCTCTTGGTTAAAAAGAGTTCAATAATAAATGGCAAAAAAAAAATCATTAGCGCAAAATAAAACATTAGGGCATTCACTTGCCGTAATGTTTTTTATTTTTGTAGGGTATTCATTTTATATTGCTGCTGGGAATATGAACTATGTATGGAAATGGAATAGTGTTCCTAAGTATTTTGCATATGAAGAGATACAATCAATCGAATCACCAATAGATGGAAAACTAATACTTGAAGAAAATAAGTATTTTGTAGAAGGTGATGAAAAAATTGAACTAGAAACTTTAGATGGTACTTTTTCATTTGATTATGAAATTGGTGAAGATGTATATGAGGGTGATTATATCGCTTCAAAAGAAGAATGGAAAACAGGTCCTGTTTTATCTGGTCTTTGGGTCACTTTAAAAATCTCATTTTTTGCAATGTTACTTACTCTTGTTATTGTAATTATTTTAGCACTTATGAAATTATCTTCGATGATATTTTTACAAGATATAGCAACAGTATATATTACAATTGTAAGAGGTACACCTCTGCTTGTTCAAATATTTTTATTTTATTTTATCGTTGCAAATATCTTTGAGTTAGAAAGACTAGTTGCTGGTATCTTATCCTTGGGTATATTTTTTGGGGCTTACATGGCTGAGATTTTAAGAGGTGCAATTGTATCGATTGATAAAGGACAGTTAGAAGCTGCTAAATCTTTAGGTATCTCTAACTTTCAAGCAATGAGACATATCATTCTTCCTCAAGCATTTAAAAGAGCTTTACCTACACTTGTAGGAGAAACGATCTCTTTAGTAAAAGATTCTTCTTTAGTTTCTGTAATATCTATAACAGATTTAACCAAAGTTGGAAAAGAGATAGTTGCAAATACCTTCTCACCTTTTGAAACCTGGATTGTTATTGCTCTATTATATTTATGTATCACTTCTGTTTTAAGTTATGTTGGACATAGACTAGAAAAGAATATGGCTGCAAAAGGGGGAAGTGCCTAAATGGAAGCGTTTCTTTCTCAATTGCTTCAGCAAGGGATAACTTTTTTTGCTATTATGGATCCAATAGGAATCAGTGCGATTGCACTTTCTTTATTGAGTAATAATATTACAAAAGAAGAGATCAATAAAGTTGCATTAAAATCAACTATCACGATTATCATAGCATTTTTTGTTGTTTTAGTTACAGGTGATTTTATTTTACAACTTTTTGGTATAGGTGAAAATTCTTTAAAAGTAATGGGTGGTATTATTCTTCTTTTAATGGCAATTGGTATGGTGAATGGAACTTCATTAAATAAAAAACCTTCAAAAGCAGAAGGTAAAGATCTTGAAACTCATGAAGATTTATCTGTAATCCCAATAGGAATTCCTATTGCTTTTGGTACAGGTTTATTTACAACAATTATTATTTTTAAACATCAAGTAGAAGTTTTTTCTGACTTAGTATCAATTACTATTGCTTTTTTAGTAAATGCATTACTCTTTTATTTAGTATTAAAAAATTCTATTTATATCAAAAAATATTTAGGTCTTACTGGACAAAATATCATTACTAAACTAATGGGTCTAATTGTTGGTGCTATATCTATTCAATTTATAGTATCGGGTGTTATTAGATTGGCACAAACATACCTTTAATGTTTTTTGACGTTATCTTAAAAGGTTTTATTGTTACAATTTCTCTAATTGTAGCAATAGGTGCGCAAAATGCATATATCTTAAAATTAGGACTTTTAAAACAACATGTTTTTAAAGCAGTTGCGTTATGTATCTTATTTGACTTCTTACTTATTGCATCTGGTGTATATGGACTTGGTTTTTTTATTCAAGGTAATCAGTTCTTAGTAAATTGTATCGCTATTGTAGGTATTGCTTTTTTATCTTTTTATGCTTTTGTTTCATTTCGAGCGGCTTTTAAAAATACAAGTCTCAAAATAGATAATGAACATAATACAACTCCTCTAAAAGAAGTTATTTCATTAATTCTAGTGTTTACTTTTTTAAATCCTCACACGTATCTTGATACAATAGTACTTATTGGTGGTATTGGTGCAAATATTGAAAATGATTTAAAAATATATTTTTTAATGGGAGCGGTTAGTGCTTCAGCTGTATGGTTTTTATCTTTAGGTTTTGGTGCAAGATTTTTGATACCTTTGTTTAAAAAACCAATAACATGGAAAATTTTAGATATCGTAATAGGGATTATTATGCTTTTAATCGCATATAGTTTGTTAGATTTAATTAAAGAGATACAATAAAGTATCTCTTTAACTATTTTTTTTAGATAAGATTTTCGATAAAGTCTCGATCACTTACTTTCTCTTTCATAAAGTCATGTATAACAGTATGCTCAGATTCAATATATGATGAAACTATTTTTTCTACTACACCATTAACTTGATCTGGTCTCACTTTTAGTTTTGCTTTTTGTCCAAAAGAAGAATTTGTACCTTCTAAGTTTCCACCTAAAATAAGATCAAATCCAGGAATAGTAACACCATCTTCATCTTTAACTTTAGCCCCTAGTAATCCAATATCAACGATATGAGGATGCGCACATGAGTTAGGACAACCATTTAGTGATATAGATAAAGTATCTTCAAAATCAGGGAATTTAGCTTCTAAATACTCTGAAAGTTCAACTGCTTTATCTTTTGTTTCACTTACTGCAAATTTACAGAAATTAAGTCCAGTACATGATAATGTTCTTGCTTTAAATGCACTTGGATTAGCATCAATTTTAAATGTTGCTAACTCTTCTACTAAAGCTTGAGCATTTGATGTTGGTACATCTGTAATAATAAAGTTCTGTGTAGATGTAGCTTTAATTGTAGTTGCACCTGCAGATTCTAGAGCATTTGCTAAACTATCCAATCCACTTGCTCCTAGTTTACCACCATTTATAGCACATCCAATATATGACATATTTTCTACTTTAGAAGCGTGTACTCCAAAATGTTCTCTTTTTGCATATGTTGTATATTCTTGTGTTTGAGTTTCTTGTAATTTATAACCTAAATTAGTTTCAATCTCATTTGTGAATTTTTCAATTCCCCACTGTGCTATTAGATGTCCAAGTCTTGCTTTTGTTCTTTTTTCTCTTAGTCCATGCTCTTTATAAATAACAGATACTACTTTTACAACTTCTAAAATTTGCTCTTTTGTTACATAACCGATATGTGTAGCTATCTCTTTATTTGAAGCTAATCCACCACCAACACTTACATCAAAAAGTACTGTATCGTTAAGTTTTACTGCTGTAAAAGATAAATCTTGAATCTCATGACCCATACAGTGTTTAGAACAGGCAGAGATACCAACTTTATACTTTCTAGGAAGATTAACTAAATCTTTGTTTCCTCTAAAATAATTGTTAACAGCATCAATAGTATCATTTACATCAATTAATTCAGTATGGTCAACACCTGCTACAGGACATGATGCAACATTTCGAGGAACATCACCAGCTGCAAATACTGTACTTAATCCAACAGTTTGTAATCTGTCAAATATTTCAGGTAAGTTTGAAACTGCGATATTATGAAATTGTATATCTTGTCTTGTAGTTAAAGTAGCTTGACCTTTTGCAAACTCGTGAGATAGTTTTGCAACTTCTCTCATTTGTTTTACAGTCATAGCACCTTTTTCAAGTTTTACTCTTAACATAAAGTATAGATTTTCATCGTCTGCTGGTTGTAAGTTTTTATTTTGAGAATATAAACCATACCATTTAAATCTATCTATATCTTCTGGGTTAAGTTCTATAGAAGAATCAGCAGCATATCTTTTGATATCTGCTAATACTTCTAGTCCACTTTTTTCTAATTTAATTCTTTGTATTCTTGCTGCTGGTGATTCTTTTGCCACTTATTCTCCTAGAATATTTCTTTAGCTTCCCACTCAGGGAAATTACTTCTAATATACGCATTAAGCTCAACTTCTGCTTTTGTATATTCTTTTAGTTTTTCATCTGTATCTATTGCTTCATTTGCAACTGAAGATAAAATCATACCTGCACCTACTGTTGAGTTTGTATATCTATCAATGATGATAAAACTTCCTGTATGTCTATTGTCATTATATGGATCAACTGCAATTTGTCTATCTAAAGATAAAGTACATTGTGCAATATCATTAAGTTCTAAAGAATCTGTTGCAATCTCTTCAAAGTTATTAATATCTTTTTTGTAAGATATCTCTTTGAATGTACCGTTGATTACAGAAGTAGATCTTTTAATAATATAATTACTATTAAGTTCTAGTTTCTTTTCATCCATCCATACAACCATTACTTCAAGTTTGTTTGATACATGAGGAATAGATGTTGATTTTACAATCATATCACCTCTAGAGATATCAATTTCATCTTTTAGTGTAAGAGTTGTAGCCATAGGAGCAAATGCTTTTTCTATAGTTTCAACAGTTCCATCTTTTCCAATTGGTCTTAAATCTTTAATTTCATTTGAAACTATCGATTTTACAACTGATGTTTTTCTAGATGGTAAAACTGTAATTTCATCACCAACTTTTATAGTTCCACTAGCGATCGTTCCACAAAAACCTCTAAAGTTAAGGTGAGGACGAGATACATATTGAACTGGTAATCTAAAGTCATCATTTTCATCATGATGAATTTCAACAGAATCTAATAACTTCATAAGAGGAAGACCCTCATACCAAGAACATTTTGGAGAATTAGTAAGAATATTATCACCATCAAGTGCAGATAGTGGAATATACTCAAAATTAATATCTTCATTATGTGGAAGATTAGGAATAATCTCCTGATAATCTTTTTTAATCTTTTCAAATACATCTTGTGAAAAGTCAACTAAATCCATTTTATTAATAGCAACAACTAGGTTTTTAATACCAAGTAATGAAGCGATATAAGAGTGTCTTTTAGTTTGAGTTAAAATCCCTTGTCTTGCATCAATTAAAATAATAGCTACATCTGCAGTTGATGCTCCTGTTGCCATATTTCTTGTATATTGCTCATGACCTGGAGTATCTGCTATGATAAACTTTCTTTTTTCTGTTGAGAAAAATCTATAAGCAACATCAATAGTAATACCTTGTTCTCGCTCAGAAGCTAATCCATCAACTAAAAGTGCTAAATCAATTTTATCACCAGTAGTTCCTGATTTTTTAGAATCTTTTTCAATTGCTGCTAATTGGTCTTCAAAAATCATTTTTGAATCGTATAATAATCTTCCGATTAATGTACTTTTACCATCATCTACTGATCCACAAGTAATAAATCTTAGAATCTCTTTATTTTCATGTTCTTTTAAATATTGTTCTATATTTTCTGCTATTAAATCTGATTGGTGTGCCATATTAAAAATACCCCTCTTGTTTTTTCTTTTCCATTGATGCATCGCCATCACTGTCTATTAATCTACCTTGTCTTTCACTTGTTGTACAAACCAACATCTCTTGAATAATTTCAGGTAAAGTTGAAGCTTCTGATTCTACTGCACCAGTTAAAGGATAACAACCTAATGTTCTAAATCTAACCTTTTCTTTTTTTGCAGTTTTTCTTAACTCTTCTGGCATTCTTTCATCATCAACCATGATTTTTGTACCCATATATTCTACTACTTCTCTCTCTTTTGAGAAATATAAATCAGGAATAGGAATCCCTTCTAAATAGATATATTGCCAAACGTCAAGTTCAGTCCAGTTTGAAATAGGGAAAACTCTAATAGACTCACCTTTTGTGTGTCTTCCATTATAGATATTCCATAATTCAGGTCTTTGGTTTTTTGGATCCCATCTATGATTTTCATCTCTAAATGAATAGATTCTCTCTTTAGCTCTAGATTTCTCTTCATCTCTTCTAGCACCACCAAATACAGCATCAAACTTTTGTATATTTAACATCTGTTTAAGACCTTCAGTTTTCATGATATCAGTATGAACAGCTGAACCATGTGTAAATGGAGAAATATCCATTTCGATTCCTTTAGGATTTGAGTAAGTAATTAGTTCCATACCAACTTCTTTTGCTCTTTTATCTCTAAAATCAATCATCTCTTTAAATTTCCATTTTGTATCAACATGCACTAATGGAAGTGGCGGAGGTGCTGGATAAAAAGCTTTTTGTAAAATATGTAACATTACTGAAGAATCTTTTCCTACAGAGTAAAGCATTGCAGGATTTTGAAATTCTGCGATTACTTCTCTCATGATATGCATAGATTCAGCTTCTAGTTGTTTTAGATGGGTTAGTCTTTCTTGACTTATTTCCATTTTGTTCTCCCTTTATAATTTAATTTTTATTTAGAGTGTAATCCACACTCTTTATGTTCTGGGTTTTCCCACCACCATCTACCACTTCTTATATCTTCGCCAGCTTTCACTGGCCGTGTACAGGGTGCACAACCAATACTTGGATAACCTTGTTTATGAAGTTTGTTATATGGTACATTATTTTTGTTTATATAGTCCCATACATCTTCTTCTGTCCAGTTAATCAAAGGGTTTACTTTAATAACATTAAAGTTTTCATCAAATTCAACTATTGGCATATCTGTTCTTGTAACACTTTGTGCTGCACGTAAACCAGTAATCCAAACCTTTAGAGGTTTTAATGCTCTTTTAAGAGGTTCCATTTTTCTAATACCACAACAGTTTTTTCTATTTTGAATAGATTCAAAATGTCCATTTATCCCTTGGTTATGATAAAGTTTTTCTACATCTTCACTTTTTGGAAAAAATACATTTAACTTTACATTGTATTTTAAATTTGTTTCATCCATTACGTTATATGTTTCGGGATGTAATCTACCAGTATCAAGTGTAAATACATTTGCGTCTTTGTTTGTTTTATACATCATATCTGTCAAAACTTGATCTTCTGCACCTAAACTACTTGAAAGTGCTGCTTCTTGTCCATATGTTTCTAAAAAATACGATATTACATCTTCTGCTTTAGAGTTTTGGAATTTTTCATTTAATTCATTAACATTCATCTAAATAACTCCTTTTGTTAAATTTGATAGTCTGGAGCTTTTGTTCTTCCAAAATTTGATCTATCCCATGCTCTTTCATGAAAATAGTATAAAATCATTTTAGTTACAACTTCAATCGATCCAATTGATGCTGCCATAGCTAAACTACCTGTAATTAAATAAGATATAACCATAGTATCAATTGTACCTAACACTCTCCATGAGATAGTTTTTACTACTGAACGATATGCTTTTTCTTTCATCTTATTTCCTTTTAATTTGAAGTTCTATCAAATTGTTGAACGAATTATAACAGAAGTCCTAATCAATGTCAAGTAACTTGATATGTTTAGTGGGTTATACCCAAGTAAAAACTATAGAATAAAATATTTATCCCTTGTAAAGCAAGTATTTTATTGATGTTTTGAGTATTTAAAAATTCCTAAAAAATTGATTTATTTTAACTATTTAGTAAAAAATAAAATAAATTATCAATAAACACTAGTAAAGTGCTATACATTAATTGTGTAATAAATTCTAGTTTCTAAGTCTATATTGATATAAATCATTAATTAATGTACCAATGGAATGATTAATTATTCTATTATATCAAAATATTACTATAAATACCACTAAACCAATAGAGTAAGCATAGTATGAAGATATTATTTTTATTTACTAAGTTAAAAACACCTTAACAAAAGGGATTATAAAGCTTTTATAATCCCTAGTAAATATATTGTCTTACTTGACATAAAATCAAAAAGGAGCTATAATTCGAAAAATGAAAGGATAATAATGTTCGATTTAGAAAATTATGAAATATATATAATAGTAAATTTATCAGCATTTATACTGGGTTTGTTATTTGGAGCAATTGCACAAAAAAACCAGTTTTGTTTTAGTGGTTCGATAAAAGATTACATATTAACAGATTCAACAAAAAGAGCAGCATCGGTAGTTATGGCTATTATTGTTGCCATCATATCGACATACTTTGTAGTAAATATAAATGAGATTGATTTAAGTGAAGCGATCTATTTAAAAGAAAATGTAAATTATTTTGCGATTATTTTAGGCGGTACTTTATTTGGTATCGGTATGATGATAGCCGATGGTTGTAGTAGTAGACATTTAGTGAAATTTGCACAGGGTGATCCTTATTCTTTAGTTACTTTAGTATTTATAGCAATTTTTGCATTTGCAACAACAAGAGGTTTTGTAAATGAATATATAACTTTAATAACACAAAATGAAACGTTATTAAAAATATCTTCATATATTACAAATGAACCATTAAATATATTTGTTGTTCTTATTCCATTATTTATATTTTTATGGATACTAACAAGAGATTTTTCAAGAATCTTATCTTTAAGAGATGGTGTATTGATGGGGCTTTTAGTAGCAGCCGGTTGGTATATTACTGGTGTAATTGGTGTAGAGAGTATAGAACGAGAGATCAATATTACAAGTGTAACTTTTGTTTATCCAACAGCTCAAACTTTAGAATTTTTCTCTTTCTTTCAAGTAACTGAATTGTCATTTGGTGTAAGTGTTATACTTGGTGTTATATCTGGCGCATTTATTATGTCAAAGTTCAATAGAAAATATAGTTTTGGATGTACTTCAAATTTACAACATAGTAAAATAAAATACAACATGATTGGTGGAGCAATGATGGGTGTTGGTGGAGTTTTAGCTATTGGTTGTACTGTTGGTCAAGGACTTACAGGTATTTCTACTTTAGCAATAGCTTCCGTATTAGCAATATCTTCTATTATGATTTCAGGTTTTATCACAGCAAAATATTTAGGGAAAAAAGATAAATTACCAATGTGTTTTATTTTTGAGTGGGATGATAAAAAAGAAAAAGATGCTAAATCAAATTTCCAAATCTAATATATAAATAATAAGAGTTAAGATTCAATATCTTTGAATCTATCTCTTACTTTTAAAAACTCTTCAAGATTATCAAAAAATATATCGATAAGTTTCGGATCAAAATGTTTTGCACGTTCATCTTTAAATAGTTTAAAGATTTTTTCATCATCCCAAGCTTTTTTATACACTCTATGACTACCTAACGCATCAAATACATCTGCAAGAGCAGTAATACGACCATTGATATTTATATCCTCACCTTTTAACCCTTGAGGATAACCTGATCCATCCCATTTTTCATGATGTTCATACGCAACAGTGGCTGCTAGTTTAAGTAGTGGTCTTTTTGAACTTTTGAGCATCTCATAACCCAATGTTGCATGTGTATCCATGATTCGGCGTTCGTTTTCATCAAACCTACCTGGTTTATTTAAAATAGCATCTGGAATAGCAACTTTCCCTATATCGTGCATCGGACTTGCTTGTTTTAACATCTCTGCTTGTTCACTACTTAGACCATAATGTAAGGCTAATATTTTAGAATACTCAGCAACTCTTTTTACATGATTTCCAGTTTCTTTAGAACGACTCTCCCCAATAGCACCCATAGTAAACACAACTTCTTTTTGTGTATGAGTGATCTCATCATTGAGTTGATTGATTTGCTCTAATCCTTCTGCAATTTTATTTTCGACTTGATCAACAGATAAACCAATATTTTTATAAACTTTTTTTCCAAGTAAATATATAAATAATATAGTAATAGTAAGTAGTATTAATAATATTATATATATGTACAAAGTAAAAGTAGATGCAAGATTATCAATATTTAACTCTATATGTAAATTGACATCTTTATTTTCTTCTATAATATTTAAAATATATTTCTCTAAAGTTAACTCTTTTTCTTCAATAGTATTGATATTTATTACATAGGAACCTATATTTTTTACAATATTTTCATATTCATGAATACTTGGATGATCATAGATTTGTTTTATTTTATTAATTTGCTCAAGCCATGAGTTTAGTGATTTTTCATCTCTATATTGATAGAGAGTTTCTTTACTAAAGTATTGTAAATAACCAAAAGCTTCGCTAATAGTGATATTTTTTCCTGAGATATTATTCTCTATATTTTTTCGTGCATCTCTTTCTATTGAATAACCACCATTAAAAAGATAAATAAATTTGATTTTTTCTTTTTGTAAGATATATAGTTTATCAAAAGCATTTTCTATTTGTACTTCATTTTTAAATAGTTGTTTTAGATGTAATAAAATTTTTTTATCTTTATGTAGGTAAATTATAAACATATCTAAAAAACTGTCATTTCTTGTGAGCATAAAAATATCTTTTATTTTTTCAAACTCTTTTTCATGTGACATAAACTCTTTTTGTATTTTGTTTAAAGCTTGATCATCTTGGGTAATCATTAAATCTTTAATTAAAGAATTCATATCTTCTTGTAAAATAATAAGTTGAGAAATATATTTTTTTGATTTATTTATATCTGTAACTTGATGTAAAACAATAGAACTGATACTTCCTATTAAAATTACAAAAACTGCTATAGCAAAAAAGCTAAATTTAACGGTTTTTTTTATATTCATTTATATTCCTATGGTATAGATTATAAAGTATATAAAAAGTTGGATATACTTTTAATGAAGTTTAATATAAAGAATATAAAATGAATCTAAAATTAATAAAAGTAAATGTACCCATTTTTATAACTTCTTACATCTTAATGGTCTTAATTTTTTTATTTGTAAGTTATAAATTTATTATAAGTGATTTTATATCACTTGAAAAAAGTCAAAATGAAAATAACATCAATATCATTTTAAAAACAATGAATACAAATATTGAAAATATATCAAATATCATAGATGATTATAGTAAATGGGATGATAGTTATAATTTTGTACTTAACCAAAATAAAAAATATATTTATGAAAATTTTCGAGAGGGAACAAATACATTAGATGATTTAGATATTGATTTTATAATATACTCAAATAAACAACAAAAAGTACTCTTTTCAAAATATAAAAATAAAGCGTTTGAAACAGACCAGCAATTATTTGAAACAGAAGTGTTAAACAAATACAAAAATTTAAATTATACGAATACTCTCATGAAATTTAAATCACATTATTTATACCTTGTAAAAGCAGAGATATTAAAAAGTGATGAAACTGGGGAAACTAGTGGCTGGATAACAAGTGGTAAAATCATTACAAATGAGTCTTTAAATCAAATATCAAAAGCTTTTACAACTATTAAGATTAGTGATTTTAGTACAAAAGAAACGGACAGCATCGTATCTTTACCATATTTGAAAAATGTTAAAATAACAACATCAGTAAACTCAGAAAACTTGAATAATATAATACAATTTTATGTGGATAATTATATCTTTTCTCTTATCACTGAAAATAAAAGAGATATTATAAATAATGGTAAAAAAACGATCTTTACTTTTAATCTTATTGTTGATATCTTTTTACTGATAATTTTTTATATAATTTATAAAAATCAAGTTATGTTAATTCAGAATAATAAACTACTAGAATTAAAAGTAAATAGAAGAACAAAACAGTTGAGTCATTCATTAAGAAAAATCAAGGTTAAAAATAAAGAACTGTATACTCAAGCAAATATAGACTCACTCACTCAAATAAAAAATAGAAGAAGTTATTTCAAAAAAAGTGAATCTTTATTAAAAGAAGCCATTAAAGAAGAAAAATCTTTTAGTATATTGATGATTGATATAGATCATTTTAAAAAAGTAAATGATACCTATGGACATGCTATAGGAGATATGGTCTTAATAGAGTTCTGTGCCATTATAAACACTATCATCGAAGATGATGTTTTTGGTAGAATCGGTGGAGAAGAGTTTTGTATAACATTTTTTGATAAAGATGAAAAAGAGATGAATATCATTGCTGAAAAAATAAGACTAAAATGTGAAGAGTCCTCACTTATGATTGAAGATAAGACTATTAATTTTACTGTTTCATTAGGATTGAGTTGTAGAGAAAATTTTGACAATGTTGATGAAATACTACAAGTCTCTGATGAGTTATTATATAAAGCAAAAAAGGGTGGTAGAAATCGTTTGATACGAAGTACTCCACATAAAATTTAAAATAAAGAGAAACATATATGAATAAAAATTTAAAAATAAGTGTAGTAGTATTTATACTATTAAGTGTATTAAATCTAAATGCTAAAACAATAGCAAAAATCCCAGAAGCATCAGGTATCGCATATGTAAAAAAATCAAATAGTTTATTTGTAGCAAATGACGAAGGTACTATCTATGAAATTAATCAAAAAGGAAAAATCCTACGGAAAAGATTCTTAGGTAAATATGATTTAGAAGGTATCACATACGATAAAACAAATGATAAATTGCTTTTAGCTGTAGAAGGGGATGAGAGTATTTTGGTTTTAAATAGAAGTAGTTTAGATTTTGAAAAAGAGATAAAAATAAAAAGAAAATACAAAAAACTAAAACTCTTAAAAAAGTCAAAAAAAGCAGGAATAGAAGCTATAGCTATAGATGAAAATGGAGATATCTACCTCTCAAACCAATCACGTATAACATACAATAAAAAACTCAAAGTAAATGCTTCTGTAGTTTTTAAAATAGACTCTACGGAGAAGAAAAAAGCTAAAATAATAGAAGTATTTAATCATGGATACATAGATATAGCGGGACTTACTTTTCATGATGGATATTTATATATGTTAAGTGATAAAAAAAACTTACTTATCAAATATGATATCAAAACTAATAAAACAATCAAAAAAATAAAACTTAAAAAATCAGCACAAGAGGGTATCTGTTTTGATGATAATAACAATATCTACATAGCAGATGATAACGGTCGAATTTTAAAATATAAAGCTAACAAACTAGGTATCTAAATTATTTATTAGATACTATAGTTTCGTTTATACAATCCCAAAGTTTGATTCTTCTTATTAAGGCTTCTTTACAAACCTCTTTTGCTTCATTCCATTTGTCTTGGTCATTTGCACATAAATCATTTATCATATTTAAAGCCATAGGACCATGCTCTTCACCATC
>Ga0105356_10002178_pt1 | contig 19560 bp, 15 predicted proteins | sample GOMGulsemesocosm_3_FD_83502 | JGI IMG/M metagenome (GOLD analysis project Ga0105356, IMG submission 83502) | Methane-oxidizing microbial communities from mesocosms in the Gulf of Mexico - GOM9D Gulf of Mexico | ecosystem: Environmental > Aquatic > Marine > Cold seeps | place: Gulf of Mexico... | reverse complement strand
CTCCAGGAATCGAACCAGGGACACATGGATTTTCAGTCCATTGCTCTACCAACTGAGCTAAGGCACCAATCGCGTAATTGCGGATGCAAATATATATTCATTTTTAATATTTGCAAAAGAAAATTAATAAAAAATCGTTTTGTAAATTTACATCTTTTATTTGGGACGCCGAATGTCTTACTAATGAGTGCATTATTGAGAAAAAAAATATTTAAAAAAAACGAGGAAATCAAATTACAATTATTGATAGAATAAATGAATTTAGTAATAGATATTGGAAACACTAAGGTGAAATACGCTGTGTTTCAGGAAGATGAGCTTATAAATGTATCTTCTGGAGATTTAGAGTTTCTTTTAAGGGATTGTGTAGCTTTAAAAAAGGAGTTCAACATAATTGACAAAATGATCCTGTCTTCAGTGGGAAATCTTAGTAAAAAAGACCTTGAGTCCCTAAAAAAACAATTTGATGTTTTGATTTTGGACAGCGAGGCAAAGCTTCCTTTTGAGAATAATTATAAAACCCCGTCGACTTTAGGCGTCGATCGATTGGCTCTGGTCAGTGCTTCTGTGAAACGATTTTCAGGGCATAATGTTTTAATAATCGATGCTGGTACTTGTATTACCTATGATTTTATTACCGAAGAAAATCGTTATTTGGGAGGCGCAATATCACCAGGGATTAGATTGCGTTATAGATCTTTAAATAATTTAACGGCCAACTTACCGTTATTAGACACTAAAGCACCTGAGAATATAATTGGTAATTCTTCAACAGAATCGATCCACTCCGGCGTTATTAATGGTGTTTTAATGGAAATTGAGGGGGCTGTTCAAGAATATAATGAAAAATTTAAAGATTTAACAGTTATTTTAACAGGAGGAGATGCAGTTTTCTTGTCAAAGCGATTAAAAAGTAGCATATTTGCGAACTCAAATTTTCTTTTAGAAGGTTTGAACTATATATTAGAATTTAATTCAAACTAATGATAAAAAAACTTTGTTTAGTTTTCATAGCGTTTTTAGCCTTAAATGTACACGCTCAAGAAGGTACAACTTCTCCCTATTCGTTTTATGGAATTGGAAGTCTGAAATTTAAAGGAACAGCCGAAAATAGAAGTATGGGTGGTCTAAGTATCTATACAGATAGTATTCATGTCAACCTGCGTAATCCTGCATCTTATGGAGGGAACGCTTTAAAAACCTTTAATGGTGAAGGCCGTGCTATGATTTTTAGTGTTGGTGGTTCTCATACCAGTACCTCTTTGGAAACAAGTACTGCTTCTGATAAAGCGAATGCAACGACATTTGATTATTTGGCCTTGTCTTTTCCTATGGGAAAATTTGGAATGGGTTTCGGGATCATGCCATATACTTCGGTAGGATATAAATTAGAATCTACAAATGACCAAGATGTGCTTACCCATAGATATAAAGGTCAAGGGGGAGTAAACAAAGCTTATTTAGGATTTGGATATCAAATAACTGATGACTTAAGTATTGGTGTGGATGCCAGTTATAATTTTGGAAATATTCAAAATAGCGCAGTGGCCTTTGTATATGATGATGGAGGAGATCCATTGCAATACCAAAGTAGAGAGAGTAATCGTTCGGATTTAAGTGGTTTAAATTATAATTTTGGGCTGACTTATAAGCCGATGATTTCTGAAAAGTTACAGTTGACTTCAGCCTTTACATATTCGCCAAAAGCTAATATCACTTCGAGGAATGAAAGAATATTTGCCACTATAGTTACCAATCCAAATACAGGTGAAGAATTTCCTGTTAATGAAATTACTGCTGATTTAGAGGAAGATGGCTTAAAAAAGACTACCTTGACATTACCGACAAAAACAACCTTTGGTATGGGAATAGGGCAGCCAAGAAAATGGTTTGTAGGAGCAGAATATACCATGTTAAAAACAAGTGAGTTTTCTAATGATATTTTTAGTTTAGATAACGCTAGTTTTGAAGATGCAGCTACTGTCGCGCTTGGTGGATTCTTTATTCCACAGTATACCTCTTTCAATAACTACTGGAAAAGAGTAGTATATAGAGCGGGTTTGCGTTATGAAAATACAGGATTAAAGATAAATAATGAATCAATTAACGAGTTTGGCATATCTTTTGGAGTAGGATTACCAGTGGGAAGGTATTTTTCTAATGCTAATTTCGGTTTCGAGTTTGGAAAAAGAGGAACTATAGATCAAAATTTAGTACAAGAAAATTTTATCAACTTCCAACTGAGTTTGTCATTAAATGATAGCTGGTTTGTTAAACGAAAATATAACTAATTAATACTAGAACTATGAAGACGAAAATTACACTATTAATAGCTGTGCTATTTCTAGGCTTAAACAGTGTTTCGGCACAAGGTCAAGGCCAAGAAGAAGACATGAACACGCTATCGATTTTTAGTGAATATGCCAAAGCTAAAAATTACGATGCGGCCTATGGACCATGGATGGAGTTGCGTCAAAGAAACCCTAAGTTTAATAGAGCTATTTATACCTACGGAGAACGTATTCTTAAAGATAAAATTAAGAAATCTTCTGGTGGTGAAAAAATATCCTTCATAAATGACTTGGTGAAATTATATCAAGAAAGAATGAACTATTATGCAAGTAAAACGCCGAAAGGAGAGTTTATGGCAAAATCGTTTCAGCTTAAATATGATAATAGAAAAGATTTAAATCTGGATGTCGATGGATTGTATAGTGGTTTTGATACGGCTTATCAAGCAGATCAAAAAACATTCACCAATCCTAAGAGTTTATATACCTATTTCTCTTTGATGGTAGACTTGTATGATTCTGGTAAAAAACCAGCTCAAGATTTATTTAATAAGTATGATGATATTAGTGAGAAAATTGAATCTGAAGTAAAAAACTATACTCAGAAACTAAACAAGTATGTGTCACATGGTGATGAGGAAGTTCAGTTGAGTACAAAAGATAAAAAGAGAAAAAAATCTTACGAAAGCTATTTAAGAGCTTATAATTTGATCGTAGGGAGTATAGATAGTAAATTAGGTGAACGCGCAAATTGTGAAAACTTAATACCATTGTATAATAGAGATTTTGAAGAGTTTAAAAATGATGGCGTTTGGTTACAGCGTGCAATGAATAGAATGTATACAAAAGAATGTACAGACGATGCATTGTTTGTGAAAATTGTACAACAAAAAAACACCTTAGAACCTAATGCCCATACGGCCTATTATTTAGGGATCTTAAAAGAAAAAGACGGTAACTGGACTGAAGCTCTTGGTTATTTCAACCAAGCTGTAGATCTTGAGCCTGATAGTTTTGACAAAGCAAAACGTTTGTCTAGTATCGCTAGTAAATTCAGAAAAAAAGGAAGTTATGGTAAGGCTAGAAGCTATTATTCTAAGGCCTTGGCTGAAAACCCTTCTTTAGGTTCGGCTCACTTGGCAATCGCTCAAATGTATGCTAAGAGTGCCAATAACTGTGGTACAGATAACTTTAGTAAAAGAGCTGTGTACTGGTTGGCAATTCAATCGGCTAGAAAAGCAGGTCGTGTCGATGCTAGTTTGAAGAAAGCCGTTGCGAATACCGTAGCTAATTATACTGCTAAGGTGCCAACTAAAAGTGAAATATTTTCTTCAGGGAGATCTGGAGAAGTTATTAAAATTGGATGTTGGATTGGTAGAAGTGTAAAAGTTCCTAGTCTTTAATGAATACATTAAGTAAACATATATTTAAAAACATGGTCACAGTAATTACTGTGACCATGTTTTTTTCATGTAAAAGCAATTTTAAAGACGTTCAAAAAATAGGAGCTAAAATTGCTGGACCACTTACAATTGCAGAAAATATTAATACAAAATATACAGATTCTGGACGATTGAAATCGCATCTTATGAGCTCTAAAATGAATGATTATTCTAATAGGGACTTTGCTTTTTTTGAATTTCCAGATGATATTGATTTTACCGTTTACGATAATGATGGCCAAGCCAGTAATGTGAAAGCAGATTATGCTATTATATATAGTGCTACCGATTTGATTGACTTACAGGGAAATGTGGTGTTGACCACACATAAAAATGATACCTTATTCGCAGATCAATTATTCTACGATCAAAAGAAAGAATGGATGTTTACAAATCAACCTGTGAAGTTCAGGACTCAAGGAAAACTCATCGATGGTGTTGGCTTTGATTCTGATAAAGCCTTTACTAAAGCTCAGGTATTAGATATTACAGGGGTCATCCAATTGGAGGACAATTAAAAGCTCTAGCCATATCCCCATTGTTTTAATCTGCATTGCCAGGAATGCTTTCTATTAGTATTAAAAATCTAAATCTGCTATTATTTAAAATTGAGAGCTAAAATTTTAGTTATCTTTGCAGTATCAAAATTATCAAAACCGATGAAATTATTACAAATTTTACAATACGCCTATTTATTTTTTGTTGTACTGTTTTTATACGACGCCGTAAGTAATTGGAATATCGATAGAGGAAGATCATATCTGTCATTGTTTTTCGCTGCATTGGCACTGTTTATGTTTTTCTTTAGAAAGAAATTCCGCAAGCGATTTGAAGATAGAGGGAAGCTTTAAAGATGAGCCCCGATAGCCTCATTATAGTAATTTCGCTTTTGTTTTCTGCCTTTTTCTCAGGCATGGAGATTGCCTATGTGTCTTCAAATAAGATCCATATAGAAATTGAAAAAAAACAAAGTGGCCTTTTGGCGATAATTCTTGCTAAACTCACAGCAAAACCTTCAAAGTTTATTGCAACAATGCTCATTGGAAATAATATAGCATTGGTGATTTATGGATTTTTTATGGGGGAATTATTGATGCTTTGGTTTGCCCAATTGTCAATTGATAATGCAATTTTAAATTATCTGGTAAGCCAATTGAGCTTGTTGACCCAAACCGTAATTTCTACACTTGTAATCTTAGTTACCGCCGAATTTTTACCAAAGGTATTTTTTCAAATCTACGCCAATCGTCTCCTTAAAGTATTTGCAGTTCCGGCTTATGTGTTTTACCTGTTGTTTTCATTGATTTCTGATTTTGTTATTTGGATCTCAGATGTGGTTTTAAAACGATTCTTTAAAACAGAAGGTGATGAAGTGCAACTGGCATTTACAAAAGTAGAATTAGGTCATTATATCAGTGAGCAAATGGAATCGGTAGAAGCCGATGACGACGTCGATTCTGAAATACAAATCTTTCAGAATGCTTTGGAATTCTCAGAGGTGAAATCCAGAGAAGTAATGATTCCGCGTACAGAACTCATTGCTTTAGAAATTCACGATACCATTAAATCTCTGAGCGCTTTATTCACTTCTACAGGATATTCGAAGATTCTGATCTATAAAAATACAGTCGACGATATTTTAGGCTATGTGCATTCCTTCGATCTGTTCAAGAATCCTAAAACTATAAAATCTATAATAATGCCTGTGGAATTTATTCCTGAAACAATGCTTATTAAGGATGTATTAAACGTCTTAACCAAGAAGCGCAAGAGTGTGGCGGTGGTTTTAGATGAATATGGTGGTACGTCAGGAATCATGACTATTGAAGATATTGTAGAAGAACTTTTTGGTGAAATTGAAGATGAGCATGATAGTATAATGCTTCTTGAAGAAAAGGTTTCTGAGAATGAATATCATCTCTCTGCTCGATTAGAGGTAGATTATCTCAATGAAACCTATAAATTAAACCTTCCTGAAAATGAAAACTATGAAACTCTTGGGGGCTTAATCGTAGATCGTACTGAGGAAATTCCAGAGAAAGCTGAGAAGGTTAAAATTGAAAATTTCTTGTTTACAATTCTTGAGGTATCAAATACTAAAATTGATGTCGTATCCCTTCATATTTTAAAAGAGGATTAAAATTCCTATAATAAAGCAATTAATCCGTTGTTCTACTTTTATTATTAAGCAGAAAATGGTATTTTCGCGCACGATATTTTTATCAATATAAATCAGCGATCATTGTATTCCAGTCTATTTTTGGGTTACTTTTGATCAATTTTGTTAAATACCCTATAAGGGTTTATAAATTTTTAATTACAGATGGCAATTTTAAATAAAATCAGACAACGGTCACTTTTTCTAATAATAATAATCGCTATGGCGTTATTTTCATTCGTATTAGCCGATCTATTTAAAAACAGTGATGGGTTTTCAAGTAAATCTCAAAGTGTAATCGCTACTATTAATGGTGAAGATATTGATAGAGATGATTTTATGAATAAGGTTGAAGCTGCCCAACGACAGTTTGGTGGATCTTTAACAAATACTCAAGCGATGAACAGAGTTTGGGAGCAAGAAGTTAATAAGGTCGTAATGAGTTCTCAATACGATGCTCTTGGTATTTCTGTAGAACGTGAGCAAATGCGTGATTTATTAAAATCGAACTTAGGAACTTTTGAAGAGTTTAAAAATGAAGCCGGTCTTTTTGATGAGGATAAATTGAATGAGTTTATTATCAATTTAAAAGCAATTTCACCTGAAACATCATTTTTGGGAGGTTCGACTATCAATTACCAAGCTTGGACAACTTACGAAAGTAATATTGCTATAACAGGAAGTCAGAACACCTATTTTAATATGATTAAAGCTGGTGTAGTTGGTACACTTGCTGAAGGTGAATTGGATTATAGATTAGAAAATGATAAGGTAGACATAAAATATGTTCAAGTGCCTTTTAGTTCAATTGCAGATAGTTTGGTGACTGTAACTAAATCAGATATTGCAAATTATGTAAATAGAAACCAAAGTAAATATGAAGTTGAGGCTTCAAGAGACGTTTATTTTGTTCAATTTAAAGAAGAAGCTTCTTTAGAAGATGAAACTAATATTAAAAATAATTTATTAAGCTTACTCGAAGGTAAAAAGGATAATCCTACGACGACGACTGTAGATGAAACAGAAATAGGATTTAGAGATACAACAGATGAAGCTGGTTTCTTGGCTGCAAACTCTGCTTTGAAATTATATGATGATTATGTCTTTAAAAATATATTGCCGACTGCTGTTGCCGATAGTATTTTTAATTTAGAAAAAGGAGAGGTATTTGGACCGTATAAAGATGCGAATATGTTTAAAATCAGTAAGGTGATTGACGTTAAACAAATTCCAGACTCTGTAAAAGTAAGACATATTCTAATTCCATTTGTAGGAGCGACAAGTGCAGGGCCTTCAATAACAAAAACTGAAGATCAGGCTAAGACAACAGCTGATAGTATTTTAAGCGTTTTGAAAAGAAACCGTTCGAAGTTTAAAAGCTTATTGGAATTATCTTCTGATATCGTGAGTAATGAAAAGGATGGTGAAATTGAATTTTCATACAATTCTGGAATGGCTCCTGAGTTTAGAACATTTTCTTTTGAAAATAGAAAAGGTGCTTTAGAGATTGTAAAAACAGATTTCGGATTTCACATCGTTGAGATTTTATCTCAAGGTGAGAAACAAAGAGCTATTAAGGTTGGGAATCTTGCACAGGTAATTGAACCATCTGATAAAACCATCGATGCTACCTTTAACAAAACATCTAAATTTGAAATTGCTGTTGCCTCTAAAGATTTTAGTGAAGTAGCTAAGGAAAATAACTATACAGTTAAACCTGTGAGTAGCATGAGAGTTTTGGATGAAACTATTCCAGGATTAGGGTATCAGCGCGCCATAGTACGTTGGGCTTTTGAAGAAGATTCTAAAGTAGGAGACGTTAAGCGTTTTAACTTACAAGAAGGTGGCTATGCTGTCGTGATGTTAACTGTTAAAAATAAAGCTGGAATAATGAGCTCAGAGAAAGCTTCTGTTACTGCTCTAGCTGAAGTTAGAAAAGAAAAGAAAGCTGAACTTATTAGAGCGCGTATTTCAGGAACTACTTTAGAAGAGATTGCTTCTAGTCAGAGTCAAGCTGTTAAAACAGCCCTAGGAATCAACATGAAAAATGTAACCCTTTCGGGAGCAGGAAGAGAGCCAAGAGTTATTGGAACTGCATTTGGTCTTGAAGAAGGTGCTGTTTCAAAAGCGATTGATGGTGTTAATGGTGTGTATGTTTTACAAGTGACTAAAATATCACCGGCTGCTGGTTTAGATAATTACCAAGCCGCTGCTAATAGAATTGCTAATGCTAAAGCTGCCGCTGTGAATACAGCCCTATATGAAGCTTTGAAAAATGCTGCCGCTATTGAAGATAATAGAGCTACATTTTACTAAACGAAATTATATAGAAATATTAAAAGAGCTTCACTTTGGTGAGGCTCTTTTTTTTGTTAAAATCGGAATGTGAAAACGAGGTAGATCATTCTTGATAATGCATTTTAATCAGAATGTTGGAAGCACTTTAATTTTAAAGACGTTGCTATTCCGAAGCATTATAAAGCTAATCGCTATTTCAATATCATATCCTCATAGGATACTAAGGTGTTATAACCCTTAGCTTCAAAATACGATTTTGGATGCTTTTCTGAGCTTATCAATACAAAATCCCCACCCCAGGCGCCCAAACTCTTTATACTGCCTTCAAAATCCTTAAACAGTCGTTCTTTGACTGGGGTTTGTTTAATAATACTACCAATAATTTCTTCGTGAGTTTCAATGAGGCCATTGAATTCGCTTAAGCTTGAACAGGTGATTATTTTTGAGCTAAGATCGCTTATCTCTGTAATCTCTGTGCCTAAATTCGAGCTATTAGCCCGATATTGAGCGATGCCCTCACGGCTGTTTTGTTTTTGGTTTAAGTGCACAAAATATAACTGAGCCTTAAAACTTGGATTAAAATCTACTGGTGTTACTGTCCTTTTAAGACTCTCAGATCCTATCTGGTTCTGAGTCCTATATGTGTTTAACTGGTAAGTAATTGCAGAATCGTGTTTTGCACAGGCAATATCATAACCACTACCGCCAAAACTCAAGGCTAATAATGTATAGGGGTCTATATGCGCCCAATTGGCAATATTGTTTATCAGTGTTGAGGATGTTCCCAAACCCCAATCATTCGGAAAATCCAAAGTTGTCACAACTTTAAATCCCTGAGATGCTACTAAAAATTTTGGATTGAGTTGTTTTGCAGCTCTTAATATTTTTAATAAAGTATTTGAAAGGGCATTAGCAGATGTTGTAGAATTCTCGGTAAGGGCATCAATGGTATAGCTGTCCTCAAACCATAGCTGTCCTTGATGATCGATACTTTTCCAAATTATTTTTGATTCTTCTATGGGTGTAAGCGTTAATGACTGACCAAATTTTGTGGGTACAGCAAGTGAAACAGCCCCATCGAGGACCACATATTCCCCTGTGATTAGTAATTTTCCGTTGCTGTGATAAGACTTTGATTTTAAGACAGAACTCATAATTTTTAATGCTTTGTTCGCAAATGTTTCAAAGCTTCAACAACGGCACTATGCGTCACGTTATTGGTTTTGAAATGTTCTACTAAAGTCGCTTTTTCTTGTGCATTAGCATCAAACTGATTTAAAATGTTCATTAAATGCATTTTCATATGCCCTTGTTGGATTCCCGTTGTAGTGAGTGAGCTTAAGGCTGCAAAATTTTGCGCCAATCCAGCGACAGCAACAATACTCATAAGCGTTTTTGCTGAGGGCTTTTTTAAGAGTTCTAGTGAAAGTTTAACAAGGGGGTGAAGTCCAGTTAATCCTCCGACAGTTCCTAAGGCTAATGGAATTTCAATCCAAAATTTAAAGATGCCATTTTCAACAGAGGCATGGGTTAAACTAGAATAACGTCCATGGCGTGAAGCATAGGCATGAACACCGGCTTCAACAGCTCTAAAGTCATTTCCCGTGGCTAATACAACCGCATCGATACCATTCATGATGCCTTTATTATGAGTCACCGCCCTATAGGGTTCAATCTCCGCGATATTAACGGCTTGTATAAATTTAGAAGCAAACTCTTCAGGTAATATCCCGCTATAATCATTTAAATCTTCAAGCTTACAGCTTACTTCTGCTTTTACAAGACATTCAGGAACATAATTAGACAATATACTCATGATAATGTCTATGTTTTTTTCCGAATCGCTAAAGTCTTTAAATTGCTGTGCTTTTTCCTTAAAAGTTTGAGCAAACTGTTCCAAACAAGAATTGATGAAATTGGCACCCATGGCGTCTTGGGTATCAAAAGTTGCATGGAGCTGGTAGTATCCAGCAATATCTTTAGTTTTATCTTTTAATTCAATATCAATAACACCACCACCACGTTTTTCCATGTTTTTGGTAATGGGCTTTACAGCAGCGATAAGTTGTGGTTTTACCGCTTTAAAAAAAGTGTTTAATACTTCGAAACCGCCATGGTACTTAAAATGGACCTGTCCAACTTTAATGGTTGATATGACTTCGGTTTTAAAACCCCCACGATCCAACCAGAATTTTGCAGCCTTACTAGCCGCAGCAACAACCGAACTCTCTTCAATAGCCATTGGTATGGTATATAAGGTGTCATTGATAAGGAAATTGGGAGCAACCCCTAGTGGAAGATAATAATTGGTAATGGTGTTCTCTATAAATTCATCATGCAGTTGTTGCAATTTGTCATTAGTGTTCCAATATTGTTTTAAAATAGATTTCGCATCTTCTTTATTAGAAAAATAAGAATCCACAATCCAATCAATCTTTTTAGATTTTGATAATTTTGAAAAACCAGAAATAGATGTACTCATTAACTTTAGATTAGAGACACAAAGATACTATTCTAGTTTTCTTAATTGAAGAATAGCATTTGTAATTGTTAAATTCACTCATGTTTGACAGGTATTTTATGCTAATGAAAAAAAGAGTTGTGTTAATCAATGTGTTTTTCTACATTGCAGCAACAAAAATCGACCTTATTTTGCAGTATTGTTAAAATAAGCATTCTTTATACAAACAAATGTTATTAAAACAGATCAGGTTTTCATTTTTCTTCGTTTTTCAAAATCGATTTTTTTCTCATTATAATTCTAACTAACATATATATTTATGGCAGATTCATCTATGACTAATCAAAACGAAATCTTCGGGCATCCTAAGGGTTTATTTTATTTATTTTTCGCCGAACTCTGGGAACGCTTTAGTTTCTATGGCATGAGAGCGTTATTGACCCTCTATATGGTTAATGAAATTTTTAAAGCCTTAGTCGAGCGAGATACAGCCACCGCTGTAGTTTATGCGTCCTATGGTTCTCTCGTTTATGCTTCAACCGTAATTGGTGGACGTGTTTCAGATAAAATTTTAGGAATGCGAAGTTCTATCTTTTTGGGAGGTGTATTAATGGCCATTGGTCACTTTGTGTTAGCCATAGAAAATGATATCGCCTTCTTTTTAGCACTCGCTCTTATTGTGGTTGGAAATGGTTTTTTTAAACCTAATATCTCAACATTTGTCGGTTCCTTATACGAGGATGGCGATGAAAGAAAGGATTCAGGATTTACCATTTTTTATATGGGAATTAATATTGGTGGATTTGTTGCGCCCTTATTGTGCGGTTGGTTGGCAACAGCTTATGGATGGCATTATGGTTTCGGACTTGCTGGAATAGGCATGTTAACCGGATTGATAGTCTTTTGGAGAGGTATTAAAAAAAATGTATTTGGAGATAAAGGTTTACCGCCAAGTCCTGAGGTTTATGAAAAGAAAATTTTAGGGATTCCCCAAAAAACTTTTGTACCCATAGTTGCTGTGTTATCAGCACCATTAATAGCCTACTTCTTAGCGTCATATAAGGCTATAGCAGGAGGTGAATCGTTTCTAGGAGATGAGACTATCGTAGGTTTATTATTTAAACTTATCGGTGTGGCTGTTGTTCTATATATGGGATATATCATGTACAATGCTACTTTAGTTGAGCGTAAGAAGCTATTTATGGCGGTGTTGATTACCTTCTTTATGACCCTATTCTGGGGCTTTCACGAGCTGTCAGGAAGTGTGATTACCTTATTTGCATCTCGAAATGTGGATTTAAACTTTATCAATGCGAGTCAGACTAATGCTTTGAATTCGATGTTTATCATAATCCTGGCTATTCCTATTTCTTTATTATGGGGTTATTTATCTAAAAAGAATTTAAATCCGAGAACACCTTATAAATTTGGTTTAGGTTTAATTTTAGCAGGTGTGAGTTTCTATGTATTAGCCATGAGTGGTGGTTCGGCGAATGAACAAGGAATGGTGCCAATGGCCTATTTATTAGTGATGTATTTTATTATTTCTGTTGGGGAATTATTTATGTCTCCAGTAGGTTTATCTAAAATTACCGATTTATCACCTAAGCGTATCGTAGCTTTTATGATGGGAATCTGGTTCTTATCATCAGCTTATGCTTTTCAAATTGTAGGATTTATTTCTAAACAATTGGCTGTAGAAAGTACAGATGCCAATGTTGGAGGATTGGAAACCTTGCAGGTATATATTGATGGATTTGGATTGATTGCTAAGTATTCCATTGGAGCTGGTCTGGTGGTACTTCTATTCGGACCCTTGATGAAAAAGTTAATGGGTAAAGTACATTAACCAAAAATATATTGAGAGCCTTACATTTTTATGTAAGGCTTTTTTATGTGATATCATTTTTAAAATATAAATTATGAGTACATCAAATACTAACGAATTTAGTTTATTAGGTCACAAACCGGCCTTATATGTCTTGTTTTTTACAGAGATGTGGGAACGGTTTTCATATTACGGCATGCGGGCCATATTTGTGTTATTTCTAACCTCTTCTTTTGTCGATGGTGGCTGGGAATGGACTAGAGATAGAGCTATTGGATTATTGGGAATATATACCACTTCAGTGTATTTAACACCTATTATAGGTGGGTGGATCGCCGATAGATTTACAGGCTATCAAAAGGCTGTGGCCTTGGGCGCACTTGCCATGACTCTTGGGCATGCAGCGATGGCTCTGGAAACAGAAATCACCCTGTATCTCGGGATAGGACTCCTTATTATTGGTAATGGCTTGTTTAAACCAAATGTGACCTCTATAATTAGTGGTTTATACGATAAATATCCAGAGCGTAAAGATGGGGCTTTTACCATTTTCTATATGGGTGTAAATGCCGGAGGATTCTTAGGTGTATTACTCTGTGGTTTTTTGGCCAATAACTTGAGTTATTCATGGGGATTTGGATTGGCTGGCATATTCATGTTATTAGGAATGCTTCAATTTTGGTTCGGTAGAACAATATTTGGTAATGTTGGTATCTCACCTTCTAAAAAGGTAGATCTATCTGATGCTATTGAAAAGCTTGAAGTTGTCGAAGAAAAGGTGCCTGAGAAAGTGCAAAGAGACCGTTACGTCGTTGTGGGGCTTTTGGCCTTTTTTGTCGTGTTCTTCTGGGCAGCCTTCGAGCAGGCCAGTGGGTCTATGACCATTTTTGCCAGAGACTATACCCAGCGTGCATTAGAGGGGAATTCTGCAACTACTTTTAAAATAGTAGACACCTTGGTGACCATAGTACCTCTCTGTATTATTACCTGGGTGTTATTGAAATTATTTTGGCAGACATTTCAAAAAATATCCTTATCCAATATTGTATTAGGAATTAGTTTTATAGGTATTTGGGCGATTGCTATATGGAAGTTGACAGTGATTTTACCTAAGGATAATGCCGAAATAGAAGCCTCCTGGTTTCTTATTTTAAACTCCCTATTTATTATAGGATTAGCACCCATGTTTTCTAAGTGGTGGGAAAGTAAATTTAATCCCTCTGCGGCTGTTAAATTTGCACTGGGAATGCTATTATTAGGTGTTGGATTCGGTGCCTTAGCCTGGGGCTCTAGTACAATTCCCCAAGGAGCACAAACAGCCTCGGTGAGTTTAGTCTGGTTGGTATTGGCCTATTTGTTTCATACCATGGGTGAATTATGCCTGTCTCCCGTAGGGCTATCCTATGTATCTAAATTAGTGCCTGCTAGAAAAATAGGAGTGATGTTTGGCGTATGGTATTTGGCCATCGCTCTTGGTAATTTTATAGCAGCTCAGATAGGACGATATATAGATGTTATTGTCGATAGATATTCCATGTCACATTTCTTTTTAATTTTTACCATTGTACCGGCTTTAGTCGGCCTAATATTGATCATCATAAACCCATGGATGAAGAAAATGATGCACGGTGTACGCTAAAGGGTGGAATTGTTAAAATAAAGGTAAAATGTTCTTAACATGATACTTATTTGTAAGTTAGGTGTTAATTTTGCAACAAATACAATTATGAAAAAGATAGGATTTATACTAGTGTTGGCTGTATTGACTACTGTTAATGCTATTGGACAGGAGATTAATTGGGTGAGTTTAGAAGAGGCCGTAGAGCTTCAAAAGAAGACACCTAAGAAAATCATGATAGACATGTATACCAATTGGTGTGGCCCTTGTAAAATGTTAGATCGAAATACCTTTCAGAATAAAGATGTGGCAAATTATGTGAATGCACATTTCTATGCCGTGAAATTTAATGCAGAGGGCAATGAGGATGTCACTTTTGAAGGGAAGGATTATACCAACCCGGGTTATGATCCCGCAAAAGCTAACCGGAGAAATAGCGCTCACGAATTGTCGCGTTTTTTTGGAATTAGAGCCTATCCTACCATCGTGTTTTTAAATGAAGATTTAGAGCTTATCGTGCCCTTAAGTGGCTATAAAAAACCACAACAATTGGAGTTGTATCTTAAAATGTTTAAAAAAGATGAACATAAAACCCTGACCACTCAAGAAGCTTTCAATGACTATTACAGAGCTTTTAAACCAGTGTTTGCTCAATAAATATCAGTACCTATATATAAAGGCTCCCTTTTTATCAGTTTGATGGAAAGGGATTTTTTTTGTGTTACAGGTTATGGCCCAACGTGTCTGATAACTTTTATAATTACTGCCATCACTGATAATCAATTCGGGATGTAAAACATCGATAAGCCGAGCTAAATTTATTTGTGGTGAATCTCGAAGTAAAATGAAATCTGGTTTAAAGCTTTTTACATCGTAAATCCCCAAACTATCAACGACCAACAGTGTTTTTTTATTAAAGGCATAAACATTGGTCAAGCTATCTGGAACAATGCTGCCTATTTGATTGCCAACTTTATAATTAGTAATGAGCTTCTCGTCAGCAATATGTGGGACATTATGATATAATTTTAGTTGATTCTGCTGTTTGAGACCTAAAATGCTAAACCGACTTTTATGAAAAATAATAAACGAAGAATGCGATGCATAATGGCTGTTAATGAATAGATACCCTTGAAAAAGTAGAATTACGATCAATACTGAAATAATATGTTTATAGTTTCTGCTTTTAATAAGGATAATACTTGTAATGATAAATAGATAACTGAGAAGGACCTGATAGATATTAAATGAAATGTTTTGGAATAGAAAATCTTCTTGAAGGGATACCCAATGTACAAAGCGATTCATGATGCTAATGATTTTTCCAAAAGTACTAGCCAGAATCTGGGGAAGTAGGTTTAGGAATGCCAATAGAATTACGAGAATCCCAAACCCTAATACAAGTCCTAAAAATGGGATGATTACCAAATTTGAGATAAAAAACAAACCTGGAAATTGATGAAAATAGTATAAACTTATTGGAAAGATACCCAATTGGGCTGCTAGGGTTACCGTAAACACATTCCAAAATAATCTGTCTATTTTAAACCGTGGTCGATACAGTCCAAATAACGAGGGCTGAATAGTGACAATGGCGAAAACGGCGAGGTAACTCAATTGAAAGCCTACATCAAAAAGATACATAGGATTGAATAGTAGTAAGATGAACATGGAAATGGCTAAGGTATTATAGATGTTCGTAGGTCTTTTTAAATGCATTGCGATGGCGACTACCGTAAACATGGTGACTGCTCTTACCACGGAGGCAGATAGCCCCGCGATTAGCGCAAAACTCCAAAGGATACTAAGAATGAGTATTGTTTTTATAAGCCGACCATATTTGATATAGGCTAGGGCTGTGAAGAGATAGTTTATGAGCATCAACAAAATACCGACGTGTAATCCTGAAACGGCCAGAATATGAATGGCTCCGGCATGAATATAACTGTTATAGGTTTCAGTTGAAATATCTTTACGCTGTCCGAGTAATAAGGCATTAATTATGGCTAGTTCTTCAACTTTAAAATCGAATGATCTTAAGTTTTTATTCACTCTATTTCGGAATGCAGCGGCATAACCAAAAAGTGTATGCTTGCTAGAGTCTACTTTTAAAAGTTTGGGGTATGAAGCGTATAGTTGATGGTAAATATGTTTTTTGTTCAAATACAATTTGTAATTGAACTGATATGGGTTTAAAGGATCGGTCAGAGCCTTGAATTGGGATTTTAATATCATAATATCATCAACCTCCAACACTTTGGTCGCTTCTGCTTTGGAAACATGTAATAATGATCTTCCAGTAACAGAATTATTATCTATTTTCAATAGGTCTATGATATAGTTCTCGTTGAAGTTTCCAGGTTTTAAGGTTTCCCTGATCCTAAATTGTATGGTATTTACGCTATCCTTATGAATATGATATGAGTAATGAGTTTTAAATCGATATTGCTGATGGAGCTTTAGGCTAAGAGCGCCGAGGCTAGTCATTGTCATTAAGAGCAGGACAGAGGTCCAAAGGGGTTGCCGAAATTGCTGTTTGGCTCGATAAATCTCGATACTATACAGTATTAATAAAAGGATAGAAATTGGTAATATCGCATTTAGAACTGCCTTGAAATAATGTCCGAGAAGTATCCCGATGATGAGACAAAGACTAAGTAGGATGATCTTAAAATTAAGTAATTTCACATACGAAAGATAGTTAAAATCTTACATAATTAAAATTTAGGGGAGAGAGTTGTTATTTATTGATAAGGTAAATCTGAGGCTAAGTTTTGAACTATTCCCCAGATTTATAGATAAGAGCGGCAACTTTTTCGCTGGCACCTTTGCCTCCAAGTTGTTTTTCAAGATCGTAATAATTCAGAAAGAACTTTGTGCGTTCGTAATCATCAAGAAGTTTGTGTAATTCTTCTTTAAGCCTGCTAGTGTTGCAGTCATTCTGGATAAGTTCGGTGACCACTTCCTTATCCATTATCAAGTTGACTAAGGAAATATACTTAATATTTTTCACCAGTTGCTTTCCAATTTGGTAAGATAGCCAACTGCCTTTATAGCATACAACTTCGGGGATTTTAAATAAAGCGGTTTCTAAAGTCGCCGTTCCCGAGGTGACTATAGCGGCGGTAGAGACACTAAGTAGATCATAAGTCTTGTTACTTACGAAATGCACATTACGGTTATCTATAAAGGGCTGGTAAAAACTAAACTCCTGACTAGGAGCACCGGCAATTACAAATTGATAATCTGGAAAATCGTTGACCACACTCAGCATTACCGAGAGCATTTTTTTTATTTCTTGTTTCCTACTTCCGGGTAATAATGCGATTATTGGTTTTTCATTGAGTTCGTGTTCTGCCCTAAATTCATATTCATCGATTTGAACACTATCTGCAATAGCATCAATGAGGGGATGTCCAACAAATTCAACTGGATAGTTGTGTTTATTTTCGTAAAATGTTTTTTCAAAAGGAAGGATGACGTACATTTTATCGATATCTCGTTTGATATCATGAATGCGATTTTCTTTCCAGGCCCATATTTGTGGCGAAATATAATATTGGGTATTAAACCCTTTTTGCTTGGCCCATTTTGCAATGCGCAAATTAAACCCAGGATAATCAATAAAAATGAGTGTATCGGGATTGTAAGCCTCAATATCTGTCTTGCAAAACCTCAGATTTTTGGTGATGGTTCTCAAGTTCATAATGACTTCAAGGAAACCCATAAAGGCCAATTCTCTATAATGTTTAATTAAAGTACCTCCAACATTTTGCATAAGATCACCACCCCAAAATCGAAATTCGGCATTTAAATCCTGTTTTAACAGTGCCTTCATCAAATTGGAACCATGTAAGTCACCAGAAGCTTCTCCTGCAATAATGTAGTACTTCATTAGGTATTAATTGTTTGGAGTATTAACTCTTTAATTATAGCCAGTTTGGACTATAATTTAATTACAAATGTAAGAATAGCAATTAAGATAGTCGCAAATAAAACACCTCTAGCTCGAAAATCTTGTTTCTTCTTTATAAAAACAAAAAAGGCTATTAGGTTTAAAACAGCTCCTAAACTCACGAGCTTTCCTATAAATTCTTCTGCTATTGCCGCCTCTATTACTGTCGGAAAACTATCTCCACCTCCTAAGAGGCTAGCAGTGATAAATACACCTACGGCATTGGCGATAAATCCCACCAGTATACCTATAATAATATCTTTTTTAATCATCTAATGACCATGAATTTAATTGTTGAATAAAATGATGAGCGGTAAGATCAAATTGCACTGGAACTACAGAAATATAGCCTTGCTGAAGCGCCCATTCATCGGTATCTTCACCTTTGTCAAAATTAACAAATTTACCGGTAAGCCAATAATAATCTTTACCCTGTGGATTGGTGCGCTTGTCAAAGGCTTCAACCCAGTTGGCATTGGCTTGTCTGCAAATTTTGAATCCTTTTATGGCCTTCTTCTCTAGATTAGGAAAGTTTACATTGAGTACAACACCCTGAGGTAAACCATTCTTAAGGACGTTCAGAGTAATGGTTTTTATATAACTTTCAATATGCTTAAAATTAGCCTCCCAGTTATAGTCTAACAGCGAAAACCCTATGGCAGGAATACCTTCAATACCCGCCTCAATAGCGGCGCTCATGGTACCTGAGTAAATGACGTTTATGGATGAATTTGAACCGTGGTTAACTCCCGATACACATAAATCAGGTTTGCGACCAATAATTTCGCGAACAGCCAGCTTAACACAATCGGCAGGAGTCCCAGAGGTGCTATACTCTGATTGTGGACCGTTATCGATGTGCTCTTTCTTACAGTGTAAGGTCGCATCAACAGTTATTGCATGTCCCATTCCGCTTTGTGGGCTATCGGGAGCTACGACAACCACATCTCCTATCGTATTCATGACTTTAATCAAAGTACGAATTCCAGGCGCTGTTATACCATCATCATTTGTAATTAATATCAAAGGTTTTTTAGCCATGATTTATTTTGTAACGTATTTGTCACAAAAGTAGAGAAATTCCTTCTTAATTACCTATTTTGGGCTGTTTAACAAAAAATTAGTACCATAACTTAAATTTTGGCATAATTTTTTCTTTAATTTAGATAAAAATTTCACCCACTATAAAGAATTGATTAAATGAAAAGGAAATACAATATTTTATTGCTAACCCTACTATTGGCATTTGCTTCGTGTAGTTTCACGAGTAAAACTTTTGAAGACGACGATAAAGATAAATTGCTTGTCCAGCTTATAAGTTACGTATTGAAAGAAGGTCATTTTGACCCTAAAGAATTAAATGATGAATTTTCTGAAGGTGTTTTTCAAGATTATTTGGATCAAATAGATCCTTTTAAACGATATTTTTATGCCTCAGATTTAAAGGAATTTGAAAAATATAAAACTGAACTGGATAACCAAATTTTGGACTTTGATGTGAGTTTCTTT
>Ga0105356_10002175_pt1 | contig 19569 bp, 16 predicted proteins | sample GOMGulsemesocosm_3_FD_83502 | JGI IMG/M metagenome (GOLD analysis project Ga0105356, IMG submission 83502) | Methane-oxidizing microbial communities from mesocosms in the Gulf of Mexico - GOM9D Gulf of Mexico | ecosystem: Environmental > Aquatic > Marine > Cold seeps | place: Gulf of Mexico... | reverse complement strand
GCCCATCCACTTTCATTTCCTACCCAACGAACGCCTGGTCCACCGTCTCCAAAAACAACAGCATTCGGTTGTAATTCTTCAATAATCCCAATTGCTTTATCCCATTGATAATAGGTTTTATTTTCTATTTTTCTTGTTTCATTTGCTCCTCCGTAATAACCAGAACCGCCGTTTGCTCCGTCGAACCAAACTTCAAAAACAGCACCATAATTGGTCATCAATTCTCTTAATTGATTGTGAAATATCTCAACATATTTCGGCGTTCCGTAATGTTCATTATTTCGATCCCATGGAGATAAATACAATCCTAATTTTAGACCGTACTCTTTACAAGCTTCGGAAAGGTCTTTTATAACATCTCCTTTTCCATCTTTCCATGGTGAATTTTTCACAGAATGTTCTGTGTATTTTGAAGGCCACAAACAAAATCCATCGTGGTGTTTTGCTGTAATAATGATTCCTTTCATTCCAGACTCTTTTGCTACGCGTGCCCATTGACGTGCGTCCAAATTTGTTGGATTGAATTGTTTTGGTGATTCGCTTCCCAATCCCCATTCAATATCAGTAAATGTATTCATGTTAAAATGAATAAAAGCATAGTACTCTAATTCATGCCATTTCAATTGTTTTTCTAGTGGCAAAGGACCAAATGCTTTTGGAGGTGCTACTTTTGTACATGAAATCAATACCATGGCGGATAAAATTATCAATACCCAACTTCTATTATTCTTACTTTTCATTTCTTATTATTTACATTACCAATCTGTGAAATGCTGACAAACCACTTCCTTGTACTTTAGAAACGATCGACAAAACTGTCAATCGTTTCTAAAGTCCTATTCTCTTTAATGAACACAGCGTATGCTATGCTTTATAAGCTACCACGTTTTGTTTTGAAGTCCCTAGTCCTTCAATTCCCAATTCAACAACATCACCTGCTTTTAAATATTTAGGAGGCGTCAACCCAAGTCCTACTCCAAAAGGGGTACCTGTAGAAATGATATCTCCTGGCAACAAAGTCATAAATTGACTGATGTGACTGATTACATGTTGTACATTGAAAATAAAATCGGAAGTACTGCTATTTTGCATAATTTCTCCGTTTAATTTCAACCATAGGTTCAAATTATTTGGGTCTGCAATTTCATCAGTTGTTGCAATAAATGGACCTACTGGAGCAAACGTATCACAACTTTTTCCTTTTACCCATTGTCCTGATCTTTCCAATTGAAAAGCTCTTTCACTTACATCGTTGTGCAGTACATATCCTGCTATATGATCCAAAGCATCTGCTTCTTCAACATAAGATGCCTTTTTTCCTATTACAATTGACAATTCTACTTCCCAATCCGTTTTTGTACTTCCTTTAGGAATGATAATATCATCATTAGGACCTACCAAAGCAGAAGTTGCTTTGAAAAACAATACAGGCTCTTTTGGGACATCCATTCCGCTTTCTGCAGCATGTTGTGCATAGTTCAAACCTACACAAACAATTTTAGAAGGTCTTGCCAAAGGAGCCCCTAGACGTACTTCTTCTTCTATAACAGGACAAACAGCTTCGTTTTCTACCAACCAATTTCTCAACCGATCAACTCCTTCTGTTCCGAAAAAATTTTCATTGTAATCTTCTCCAAAAGCACTTGTATCAATTCGAGTTCCGTTTGCCAATTGAACACCTGGCTTTTCTTGCCCAACTGCTCCAAATCTTATTAGTTTCATTTATTTTATTTTGTAATTAATTATTCTTGTTTTTCCATCCACCACAATTGTTTCCAATGCGCTCCGGTGTCGTTTTTCTGTGCTACTCCTGCCGTACTTCTACCTTCTAAAATTGATTGTGTTAACAAACCTTTCAACTCAATTACTTTTGCAGGCATTTCTGCTTGTAAATTTTTTTGTTCGCTTGGATCTTTGCTCAAATCGTACAATTGAATTTTTGGAAGTAATTCTTTTACTTCTTTGCTATTTGGTCTTGGAAAGCTCCAACCACCAGAACCTGCACACATAATCAATTTATAATCCCCTTTACGAATTGCAAAACTTCCATTTATAGAATGGTGGATTGTAGTCTCCCTAAAAGTATCTCCTTTGAAACTTTGTGTCAATAATGGCATCATATCAAAACTATCTTCTGCTTCGTTGTCTTTTAATTTATAATCTGTGATTGCAGCAACCGTTGCTACAAAATCAGTTGTACAAATAGTCTGGTTATTCACCGTTCCTGGTTTGATAACTTTTGGCCATTTTACAATAAAAGGAACTCGGTGTCCTGCCTCAAAAATATCAGCTTTGTGTCCTCTATAATTCCCACTTGGATTGTGTCCTTTAGAAATAAGTTGTTTGAAATTTGCTTGTGGAGAACATCCATTGTCACTCGTAAACACAATCAATGTATTTTCTTCTATACCAGATTTTTTTACTTGCGCTAACAACTGTCCAACAAAGGCATCGACCATCATTACAAAATCTCCATAAGGATTGTCCAATCCACTTTTCCCTTGAAATTCTTTGGTTGGTAGAATTGGTGTATGGGGCGATGGTAAAGGCAAATACAAAAAGAAAGGTTTTTCGTCTTTTGCTTTTTCTGATACGTAAGAAATAGCTCTTCTTATAAAATTAGGCGTTACATCTTCGTGTATAAAATCAGGAGACGTGAGTCCCTTTCTCCACCAACTTTGTGCCCCTTTATTTACTGTATATTCTGTCGGTATTGCTGTTGACTTTCCATTTTCTACGTACACATAAGGTGCCATATCTAAAGAACCGCAATGGCCATATGCATAATCGAAACCTAAATCATTTGGATTGTTTGTTATCGGTTTTGAAAAATCTAAGTTGTCAAAATCTTTCACATCCCATCCTGCTCCAGAATTGTCTTCTGCATTTTTAGTCCCCCAATCCCAACCTAAATGCCATTTTCCAATAAATGCAGTTTGGTAATTTTGTTTTTTTAACAAAGAAGCTATCGTCGTTCTACTTGAAGGAATCAAAGCTTTTGATTTCCCTGTAAGTACACTTGACTTTAATCTAGACCTCCAATTGTACCTCCCAGTTAAAATTCCGTATCGGGTAGGTGTACACACAGAAGAGGAAGTATGTGCGTCCGTAAATTTCATTCCTTCATTCGCCATCTGATCTAAATAAGGTGTTTTGATGCCGCTCTCTTTATTAAAGGCTGCGATATCTCCGTAACCTAAATCATCTGCCAAAATATAAATAATATTTGGCTGTTTTTCTACTTCCTGCTCGCATGACACCAAACAAAGTGTTAAAAAAACAATGGAAATTAATTGAAATGATAATTTACTCATAGTGCTAGTTTTAAATATTATTTTTTACAAACCTCAAAAATTTATGCTTCAAGTGAAGACATTTCATTGAATTCAAGAACAGAAGTATCTACATACGTTTTTTCTTTTTATCCATTTAATGTTATAAATCCACCGTCAATTGGATAATCTGTTCCTGTAATAAAACCAGCCTCATCAGAACATAAATACAGTGCCAAATCTGCAATTTCTTGAGGTTGCCCCATACGTCCAATTGGTTGTGTTTTTGATAGTTTTTCAAACATTTCTTCTTCTTGCCCTGGGTAATTTTTTTTGATAAAACCATCTACAAAAGGTGTATGTACTCTTCCTGGAGACATACAGTTGCAACGAATACCTTCTGCTACATAGTCTTTTGCAATAGAATATGTCATTGTCAAAACTGCTCCTTTTGTCATAGAATATGCAAAACGATCTGAAATTGCTACTGAAGATGCAATAGAAGCCAAATTTAAAATAACGCCTCCTCCATTTTCTTTAAACGGTGCAATACATGCTTTGATACAATTATAAACTCCTTTGATATTTACATTGTACAAACGGTCCATATCCGCTTCTTCTGTTCCTTCAATATTTCCTACATGTGCAATCCCTGCGTTGTTTACTAAAATTGAAATGGCACCAGCTTGACTAATTTCTGCGACAACAGCATTTACATTTTCTTGATTTGAAACGTCACATTTATAAGCTTTTGCACTCCCGCCACTCTTCACTATTTCATTTACCGTTTCTTCTGCTCCTTCTATATTAAAATCTAAAATCTGAACATTTGCTCCCTGTATTGCAAAGGTTTTAGAAATTGCTTTTCCAATACCACTACCTCCACCGGTTACAATGGCAGTTTTCCCTTTTAAACTAAATTTTGTCATTTTATCTGATTGTTATTTCTATTATTGTATCTATTGCATCTTCTGAGTTTTTTGGAATTACAAAACTCAATTCTCCTTTTTTCAATCTAAATTTTATACGTTCTTCTCCTCCAAAAGAAGTAATTCTTTTGATTCTTCCTTTGAAATTTGGAATCTTTAGAGCACCTGTTTGATTTTTCAATAAATGTAAGTAAATTGTTTTTCCTTTTTGAGTAGAAACAATTGCATCTTTCATTCGTATTGGTCCACCTTTGGTTTCATAAATAGAAGCTCCATATGTTTTCAACCATTCTCCAACTTTCCCTAAAGATTTTACATGATTGGGTTGAATTTTTCCGTTTGGCATTGGACCAACATTTAACAACAGATTACTTCCGTATCCTGCTGCTTTTATCAAGTAATCTAATAGTTCTTTGGTACTTTTATGTCTTCTATCTTTTAAATTGAATCCCCAATTACCATTTATTGTCCCACATACTTCTTTTGGTAAAGCTCCAATTTCTGATGATTTTGTACCAAAACCTGTTTTTGTTTCTCCTGGTAAGTCTCTTTCAAACATTTGAAAATCTTCCCCTACCAAGGGAGCCAAATGACGGTTATTCCCTACCAAACATTGTGGTTGTAAATCGTGTATTGTTTTGTAGATATCGTCGTAATGCCAATCTGCGACCAAGGGTTCATGTACTCCTTTTGGACCTGGGCGTTGGTCCCAATCTCCATCAAACCAAATCCCTGCAATTTCTCCATAATTGGTTAACAATTCTGTCAATTGAGCTTGCATAAAAGCAATGTAATTTTTCCATTCCCCACTTGCTCTACCAGGGATTTTTGTTCCTGTTCTTCCTCTTGGGAAATAATCGTCTCTATGCCAATCTAACAAAGAATAGTAAAAAAACAATTTTATTCCTTCTTTCTTACAAGCTTCTGCCAAAGGTTTCAAAATGTCTTTTTGATAAGGAGTTTTCTTTACAATTGTATAATCGGTTACCTTAGAATCAAACATAGAAAAACCATCATGATGGCGTGTGGTTATGGTGATGTATTTCATACCTGCATCTTTCGCCATTTTCACCCATTCTTCAGCATTGTAGGCTATTGGATTGAAAAACGAAGGCAATTTTTCATACTCATCAATGGCAATATTTTGATTGTTCATTACCCATTCTCCATCTCCTAAAATACTGTATACACCCCAGTGAATAAATAAACCAAATTTTGCTTGATCAAACCATTCCCTTGCTTCTAAATTAGACGTACTAGGTTTGTAATTCTTCTGTGAGAAGGTTGTTTGAGAAACAATCAAAAAAACCAACAATATCACTATTTTTTTCATATTATATACTTTACTTTTTGTACTATTTTCTTTATAATGACATCCCTCGTTTCCAAGGAATAAAATCGTCTTGCCCTATTTTTCTTGCCTTCGTTTGCTTTTCGCCGCTTGCTACTTTTATTACAAAGTCTAACAATTCTTCTCCTTTGTTTTCAATTGTAGAAGTACCTTCTATAATGGCTCCTGTATTGAAATCAATAATATCATTCATTTTCTCAAACAGTGTTGTATTTGAAGACACCTTTATTACCGGTGTAATAGGGTTTCCTGTTGGCGTTCCCAAACCTGTTGTAAACAAAATTACATTTGCTCCTGACCCTGCCAAACCTGTTGTAGATTCCACATCATTTCCTGGTGTACATAATAAATTCAGTCCTGGCTTTACCACTTGTTCTGTATAATCCAATACATCCTGAACGGGTGAACTTCCTCCTTTTTTTGCTGCTCCTGCAGATTTGATCGCATCTGTAATCAAACCGTCTTTGATATTTCCTGGTGAAGGATTTGCTGAAAACCCAGCTCCTACAGATTCTGCCTTTGCATTGTACGTTGACATAATGCTTGAAAATTTTTCCGCAGATGCTGAAGTTGTGCACCTATTTATCAACTCTTGTTCTACTCCGTTTAATTCTGGAAATTCTGACAAAATTGTTGCACCTCCCAATCCTACAATTAAATCGGAAACGTAACCCAACGTTGGGTTTGCAGAAATACCCGAAAATCCATCTGAGCCTCCACATTCCAAGCCAATAACCAATTTATCTAAACTTGCTGGCTTACGTTCCGTTTTATTAGCTTCTATCAATCCAACAAAAGTTTTCTTTACTGCTTCTGCTAATAATTCTTTTTCTGAAATACTATTATGTTGCTCTAAAACATACAATGGCTTCTTGAAATCCCCTGCCATTTTATCCAATGCTTCTTGCAAAATACTTGCTTGTGCATGTTGGCATCCTAAACTTAAAACAGTTGCACCAGCCACATTTGGACTGTTGATATATCCTGCCAACAAATTGCATAAAGTAATAGCATCTGATGTTGCACCACCACAACCTCCATCATGAGTCAAAAACTTAATTCCATCTACATTAGGAAATAATGGATTTTTTGTTTGTTCTTCAGTCGAAACAATGATATCTTCTTCTAAAATAGCGGCATTCGTTGCTCCAGATGTATATGCATTTATCAACTTGTCTACATTCAATCCCAAATGTTTCTTTCTACCAAAACCTAATTTCTCAACCAAAGCTTGATTCAATACTTCTACATTTCTATTCTGACAAAACACCAATGGAATTACCAACCAATTGTTTTCTGTACCAACAGAACCATCTGCCCTATGGTAACCATTAAATGTTTTATTTGTAAATTTTGATATATCTGGCGCACTCCAACCTTCTTTTTCATTGCTGTCATTTACAGCATAGCTTTCTGTATCGTGTGTTAAATTACCTGTATGTATTTTGGTTCCTTTCACTATCAAACTATTAGCCTTACCTACCAATACCCCATACATATAAACAAGTCCTCCTTCAATAATATCTTCCGTAACAAACTTGTGCTTTGCAGCTATATCATTTTGTAGTATGAACAATTCATTTTCAAAAAAGATTTCTTCTCCTTTCTTTAAATCTGTCAGTGCAACCAGTACATTGTCTTTTGAATGAATTTTTAATACTTTATTTTGAACTCCCATTAATCTCTATAATTTGTAAACCATTTAAAACACAATAGTACAAACTATAAAAAGTAAAGTCTCCTAAAATTTAAACAATAATTAATACTATTTTTGCCTAAAAAACAAACCGACAAGGCTTATTTAAAACAATACGTCTACATACAGCACAAAACATCAGTAGTTTACCTACTATAGTATTCTTATCTACGAAAAGAAAACAGTGTTTTTATTTCTTAAAGCGGTGTCGTTGTACTTTCATGCTGTCTTACATACTCTGAAGGTGACATGTTTAAAATTAATTTAAACTGCCGGTTAAAATTGGATACATTGTTAAAACCAGACTCATAACAAATTGAAGCTATATTTTGCTTTTCTTCCATTAAAAGTTTACAAGCATAACCAATTCTAATTTCATTTAAGTAGCGTGAAAATGGCTTTCGATTGACACGTTTAAAAAACCTACTAAAAGCAGAAGGATTCATATTTGCAATATCTGCAACCTGATTTAAAGAAATCGGTTGTGAAAAATTCTTAAATATATATTCATAAATCTTATCTAATGCTTTGTTTTGTGTTTTATGAAAAGAATTCAAAAAACCTTGACTAGATAATAGCTTGTAATTTTTCTGTTTTGCCAATTTATGCAACAACCTCAAAAAACTCATTGTTTTCTCAAATCCTTCTAACAACATCATGGCTTTCATTTCTTCAATGAGTTTGTTGTCAATATCTAAAAATTTGACACCATAACGAGCTCTTGTAAACAACTCTAATAAATGAATCATTTCGGGTGTTTCAAAAAACTGTTTACCCAAAAAGTCTTGTTTGAAATGTACAGCCGCTGCAGTTGCTAAAAGTGTAGAATCCTCTTTAAAATAAGCATCGTCATTCAACCACATATGTGGTAAATTTTCTCCTATTAAAACGACGTCTCCTTTTTCAAATTTTTCAATACCATCTCCAACAAAACAGGTTCCTGTGCTTTTTAATATAGCTACCAACTCCAAATCTGGATGGTAATGCCATATTTTCAAAAAATAAGGATACGTATTCGTTTTTGTTGTAAACGAACTGTTGGTCAAACTACTTCTATCTACTAAATGAAGTTTCATGAATTGAATTTAGGATACAAATTAACGAATATTTTAATTGTTAAAAAAAATGTTGCTTTAGTAAAATTTAATTTCATATTTTACGTTTAAAGGAATGAACTTGTAACTTCCTTTTTTAAAAATTATCTTTTGAAACAAATTGTAGTATCTGTAACCAATGATTTAACCACGGACCAGCGCGTACATAAAATATGCACTTCCCTGGCAGAAGAAGGGCACTCTATCACCCTTATAGGAAGAGAATTAAAAGAAAGTCCCCCCATAAACAGACCATACAAAACAAAACGAATGCATTTGCTTTTCTCCAAAGGCTTTCTATTTTATTTGGAATACACTATCCGATTGTTTTTTAAACTTCTTTTCCTAAAAAAAGACATTTTAATAGCTAATGACTTGGATACTTTATTACCAAACTACCTTATTCACAAACTATCAACTGCCAAACTCGTTTATGACAGTCATGAATTGTTCACTGAAGTCCCTGAACTAACTCATCGTCCAAAAATACAAGCGATATGGTTAAGAATTGAAACTTTTATTTTCCCAAAGTTAAAAAATGTGTACACAATAAACGATGTAATTGCAGACATCTATACTAAAAAACACAATATCGCTGTACAGGTTATTCGAAATATTGCTCCAAAATTGACAGAATTAGAAGTTGACCTCTCTTTTTCAAAAAAAATAAAAGGAGATAAAAAAATGCTTATTCTACAAGGTGCGGGCATCAATATAGATAGAGGTGGTGAGGAAGCTGTTGCCATGATGCAGTATTTAGACAATATGTTACTGTATATTATAGGTAGCGGTGATGTTTTTGATATTTTAAAAAAAATGATCAAGGACTTAAATTTAGAGGATCGTGTTTTCTTACTGGGAAGAAAACCATACAATGAATTAATGGAATACACCAAAATTGCAGATCTCGGACTCTCTTTAGATAAAAACACCAATTTAAATTACGAATACAGTCTACCCAATAAAATATTTGATTACATACAAGCTCAAACTCCGTTGTTGGTTTCTAATAGAAAAATCATTGCCGATTTGGTTCGTGAAAATAATATTGGAAAAGTCTCAGACACACATGACCCAAAACTGCTTGCAAAAATTGTTCTTGACATTTTCGAAGACTCAAACAAATATGTTGTATGGTCTAAAAACTTAGCAAAGGCTGCTAACCACTACACTTGGGAAAATGAAAGTTTAAAATTAAAAAAAATATACCAAAACTTACAATGATACTTGTTTATAGCGAACAACATTCGAATAGGCTCAACTATACTCTAAATGTGCTTTTTAAATATATTTTAAAAGTTGATTACTCACTGGTATCTTATGAAATATTCTGTCAAGCAACAAATGCTGTAAAAATAAACTACAGCAGACAAAACATTCCTGACTGCATTGCTATAAATCCGCATACTCTTTTATTCGAAAAAGAAATTACAACACAATCTATAAACGTTGATTGGATAGAAAACCAACCTTATTTCTTTAAAACAGCTTCAGATACAACTTTTAACTACGACCTTCTTGCTGCTTCTTTTTTTATGGTAAGTCGTTATGAAGAATACGACGCAACTGACCTTGACAATCACAATCGTTTTAAAGCTGAAAATTCGATAGCATTTCAACATGATTTTTTACAACTCCCTGTAGTAAACCTATGGGCTTTGGATATAAAAGAAGATATTTCAATACAATATCCAGAATTCAAATTCCCAACAATCAAATACGACTATATAAATAGTATTGACATAGATATTGCCTATGCTTACAAAGGAAAAAACAAGTTACGCCTTTTAAGCAGTACATTAAAGGCATTATTAAAATTAGAATGGAAAGAACTTAAAACAAGGTACTATTATTTTACACATAAAATAAAAGACCCATATGACACCTATGCTTTTATTAACAAATTCCAAAAAGAATACACTACTAAAAACATGTATTTTTTTCTACTTGGTGCTTATGGGAAATATGATAAGAACTTAGCTAGTTCCTCCAAAGTCTATAAAGATTTAATTCAGAAAATTGAACAAACCAACCCTATTGGGATTCATCCTTCTTATGGATCCAATACTTCTAAAAGTCAACTCAACACAGAAATAAACCTACTTAAATCAATTGTCAATAAAAAAATCACCCATAGCAGACAACATTTCCTAAAACTAAACGTTCCTAATACGTACGAAAATTTAATTTTAAATAAAATTGAATACGATTACTCTATGGGCTTTGCATCACAAATAGGATTTAGAGCTGGAATATGTTCAGCCTATCCTTTTTTTAACATCGAACAAAACAAGGAAAAGAAATTATTCCTTATCCCTTTCCAAATTATGGATGGTACTTTAAACCAGTATTTAAAACTAAATCAAGAAGAGGCAATAGAAAAAATTAGTAAAATTATTAATGTAATAAAAAATGTAAATGGTACTTTTGTCTCTTTATGGCACAATTCTTCTTTAGGAGAATGTAACGAATGGACAAACTGGACTACTGTATATAAAAAACTACAACAACTTGCCAAAACTCCCCCAACCTAAAACTATACACATCGTATCTTTTGATGTACCATATCCTCCAAATTACGGAGGGGTCATTGATGTTTTTTACAAACTAAAAAACTTGGCAGAACAAGGTGTTAAAATTCATTTACATACGTATGAATATGGCAGAGGTAGGCAAGAGGAACTAAATAAATATTGTGAAAAAGTCTATTATTACTCAAGAGAAACTACCTTTTCTAAATTTGTTTCAAGAAAGCCTTTTATTGTAAAAACGAGAGATAGTGAAGCGCTTTTACTGAATTTAAAAAAAGACAGTCACCCTATACTTTTTGAAGGCTTACATACAACCTACCCTCTTATAGAAAATGATTTTAACGATAGAATAATATTTGTAAGAACACATAATATAGAGCATGAATACTACCGAGGATTGCGAAAAAGTGAAACTAGTAAGCGGAAGAAAATATTCTTTGAAGCAGAGGCTAAAAAATTAAAAAAATACGAGGTTATTTTAAAAAAGGTAAATCATATCTTGACTATTTCTCCTTTTGAACACAATTATTTCAAGAAAAAATTTGGAGATAAGACAACCTACATCCCTGTTTTTTATGATGCTAAATTTGGAGAATTTGAAACTCCCAAAAATAAATTCACACTATGGCATGGAGATTTAAGGGTTGCTGACAATAGTAAAGCAGCCTTATTTTTGATTCGTACTTTTTCTGAATCCGAGAACAAACTGGTTATTGCAAGTAGTTTTAGTAGTAATGCCGTTTTGAAAAAGATTTCAAAATATGATAACATTACCTATAAAAATTTAGAAAATGACCAACAACTAGAATCACTTTACAAAACTGCCCATATACACACTTTAGTTACTTATCAAAAAACAGGGATAAAACTAAAATTAATCAATGTACTGTGCAAAGGAAAATTTGTAATAGCCAGCAGCAAAATGATAGAAGATACAGGTCTTGAAGAAACATGTTATTTGGCAAATACGCAAAAAGAATTTAACAAAATTATTGACAAACTACTTCAAAAAGAGTTTGACAGCAACAACCTTGAAAAACGTTTCTCTCTTTTAAAAGACTTCAACCCTGTTCATAGTGCTGAAAAAATTATTGCACTTCTTTAAAAAAACACATTTTACAAAACTTAATTATTTTCATAATTATTTATTGAAATATTTCTTTAATTTTAAGAATTTTTTCTCAAAGAAATAATAAGACAGAGCACTTATCAAAATTGATATTAAAAGAGATGTTGTACCAATTATCAAGGTTTTCATTTGAGAAATCGAATCCCCTAGAATCCTCAACATTAAGTTAATAACAATAGTGTGATATAAATAAAGTCCATATGTAAATATTCCCAATTTGCTTACCCAATATCCATCCTTAAAACATATATAATTTGATTTGGTTAATGTAAACAAAATAATAAATGAAAAAAGCACACCTAACAACGTAGAATTTCCAACATACTGTAAAGCGTATTCTAAATTAGGTAAAACAAAAATACTTATCAACGTAATTAACATAACAAGATATTTCTTATATGATGGAATATCACTTACTCTTTTCAATAGCTCATTCTTCCTCATATAAATATATGCAGGTATAGCTCCGTATGCAAAATAATCAATGTTTGAAAAAAGATCCAAAGGAGATATATTCATATTGTGGTAAATCGACCTTACTAAATTGGCTAATAAAATACTTATTCCAATCAATATTGGAATTCTTCTTATAGGTAAAAGATATAAAGCCAATCCCCATAAAATATAAAAATGCTCTTCGACACACAATGACCACATAACTCTTAAAGGAGATACATTTGGAAAACTGTCGGTAAACATCATTTTATAATTTTCTAAGAACAAAACTGAAATAAACCAATTAGGTTCATACCCTTCATTAGACGAAGAAAAATTGAATAGTCTCAGTATACTAGGCGTTAAATATGCAAACAATACCATTCCATAATAAAGAGGCCATGTTCTTAATATTCTCTTTGCGAAAAATTTTTTTATGGAAATCTGCTGTAATGATATTTTTTCATAAATTAAAATATATGTAATTAAAAACCCGCTAAGAACGAAAAAGAACGAAACTCCTATTTTACCACTTTTTGAAAAAAAAGAAAAAAATGAAGTTTCATTAATCGGTATATGATGCATAAACACTAAAAAAAAAGAAAAAAATCTTATCGCGTCAAGTGAATGGAAGTGTTTTTTTATCATTGCTAGTTTTTGCGTCTTGCTTAATGTTTAATCTTAGATAAAGCTATCTCGTTCAAATTGATTTTATAATATTAATCATACCTTATTTGATGCCATCAAACCTAACTATTAAGTATATTATAACCTAGTTACTAATTTAAAAGTATTTTTCACAGTACTTTAGTATTAAATTTATTGACAATATCTAGTCAAAGCTAAATGCATCTTTTCAAAATTTCATTATTCTTTATAATTTTGAATCTTCGTAGTAATATTTACATATCTACATCTCTTACAGTACTGTACTCTTTTAAATGAATTCATTAACCTTTTACCTTAATACAAAGTTTAAGCTTTTTGTTGAACTACCTCAAATAATTCACCTCCTTCGCATTTTAAAGTTCTTTGTTGGAACTTTAAAATAAGCGCGTAATCATGCGTTGCCATTAAAATAGTCTTTCCGCTTTTATGAATATCCTCCAAAAGTCGCATCACTTCCATAGAAGTTTTGGGATCTAAGTTTCCTGTAGGCTCATCTGCTAAAATTAATTCTGGATCATTTAATAGTGCTCTTGCTATTGCTATACGTTGTTGTTCTCCTCCTGAAAGCTGAAAAGGCATTTTAAAACTTTTGGTCTGCATCCCAACTTTCCCTAGTACCTCTTCAATTTTTGATTTCATTTTTTTTGAATCCTTCCATCCAGTAGCCGTAAGCACAAAATTTAAATTTTCAAAAACAGTTCTATCATTTAGCAATTTAAAATCTTGAAATACAATCCCTATTTTTCTTCTTAAAAACGGTATTTCCTTGTCTTTTAAATTTTCTAAATTAAAACCTACTATTTCACCTGCTCCTTGTTTCAAACTCAAATCGCCATAAAGAGTTTTCATCAAACTACTCTTACCGCTTCCTGTCTTGCCAATTAAATATAAAAATTCTCCTTTTTTAATATCTAAATTCACATCCGACAAAACTAAATTGTCTTCTTGAAAGATAATAGCATTTTCTAATTTGAGTATAGAGTTTTCCATTCTTAAAATTTTGTTTTACAAACTTATCAAATTCAATAAGAACTGGCAATTAAAAAACCTTCTCTATTGTTTTAATTCATAATTTCAATATTCTCATACAGGGCAATTCTTCTTACATACAAATCTAACTATACATATATTTATATCCCTGAAATCAAGATCATACATGAAAAAAACTATTATATTCTTCTATCTATTTTGTTCTTTATTATTTGCTTGTAAAATTCCAACAGATACTCTTACCCCTGAAAAAAAGCAAAATGGTTGACGGTAACAAATTTCAAACACAGTTCCAATCTTAGAAAAACAATATATTTACCCGTTGTGCATTTAGGGTTATAAAGTAAAAAAGTTGTGCAAGCTGTTAAATAACAGTAAACTGAAGTTTCTATACAACAATTTAAGACGCACAACTTTCAAGCAAATTACGACAAAATTATGCTAAATCTTTTGAGGGTTTTAAAACTAGGATACTATCCAAAATAACCATAATGACGATCATTCAATTCATCAATAAATTTCATTTTAATAGAAATATTAATATTACCTAAATGCACAACGGGTAAAAGTTACTTTTGTAAACATATCCAACACCCCTTAAAACGCGTTCTAGAAGAAAAGAAATTCTCATGCAGAGGAAAAACATTTCTCTCGCCTAGTAAACTTTTTTTCATGCTGAATAAAAATAATTTTCCTCTGCATGAAAAATTAGGCAACTATTTTCAGTATTCATATACCTTATTCCTTTTAAAAACTACAAAGTCATTATTTTGCTTGTTTCTTTAAATACCAAAAGCTTAGCTTCTATTTGTTTGGGATAACTAAATAATAAGCTTACATTTATTGGGTAAAAAAATTGAATCAAAAAATATACAAAACGTTGGCTTATCCTGTTTTATTATCAAGATAACCACACCTTTTGTGTTGATATAACGAGTTAGCAAAAATTAAAATATCGCCTACAAAATAAAAATACAAGGTCCAGATTTCGAATATTCTACTAATGATCTAGAATTAATCTCACATTGGAAAGAAGCTAGCGAAATATTTAAGGTATATCATTTTGAGTATGAAAATTCAAAAGTTAGTATTCACTCTGACTTTAGTGATCTTTTTAATCAAGCAATAAAACATAATGCATTTTGGGGAGGAAATATTGAAATGAAAATCATTCATGACAATAATCAAATAACCAATAAAAAGAATATAGAGGATTTTGTTATTCTTAGCTTTATTGATGTTCTATTTCTCTGTCTAAATTTATCATTTCCAGGCTCATTATCTGTAAAAACACCAATAACTCTTAAACGTGGATTTGAGGACGAAATTAATCTTTCAGCCACTTCATTAGAAAGTTCTTTCCAAATTTCGGATGACTTTAATGGTTGGCCTGAAATTAGAATTATACCAATAGAATATGTTGTGGAATGGTATAATTCATTAAACATAGGATTGAATATAAAAGCTCAAAATGATATTGAACGAACACTATTCTCTTTTTTATATTTTTGTAATGACAATCATTCAACTTTTAATCCAACCTTAATTGTATGGATAATTCAATCATTAGAATCATTTTTTGGAATCAAGAAAAATGACTCAATCATTAAAACATTAAAAAATAGAATTTCACTTCATTTAGGTAAAGCTGAACAATCCAATAAGGTTAATAAAAAAATTAATGACTTTTATGAATACAGAAGTAAATTTGTTCATGGAGATATGGATATATTAAGATATGGTTCAGATAAATTTTTAAGAGATCCTTTTATTGACGAATATTCTATGAGACTAATAAAACTATGTGATTTTGGATCGACTTTAATAATTGCTTGTATACAAAAAATGATTATAGATAATACTACAGGACTTTACTTTAAAGAAACTATAGAATATAAATAACTTTTGCTAACAAAGAACAGAATTAAAAAACAACAAACAGAAGAATGAATATTGATATTAAGTATATTAAAGAAAATTTTATCGAATCAGATGAATTGTGTCAAATTTCGGAAATTTCTCCTCAAGATTTGGATACATTAATAGACAATAAATTACTTCCTAATAGCTCTTATGAAATTAACATAACCTACAAAATTAATTCTCCACTCGGTGATGAAAAGATAATTTCTGAAGTCAAAAAATATTATCCAAAAAGTGCAATCGCTTTAATACAAAAGAATAAAAATTTGAATAATTCATCTGAATTCAAGGAATCATTGAAAACGGAATTTATAAATGCTTTTGTTAATAGTAAATACAACAACTTTGGTTATGGCAACATAACAGAAGAAGATGGAAATGTAAATATGGAAAAATTGAATTTAGCGTTTGAACAAGAATGGCAATACTATCTCCAAGGAATTTATGGAATTTGCACATTAAACGGAACAGGAGCTGAAATCGCTAAAAAGGAAATAGCTGTTAAAAGATTAATTGAATTTAATAAAAAACACGGTGAGCAAAAATTATCAGATAACGACAAAGAAATACTAAATGTCTTGAATAATGAATTTAATGAAGTTTCAAATTTATTCGCTCCATACCAGCGTAAGAATAGTAGCAGAGGAAAATACCTTGATAAAATACTGGAACTAAATTCTTTGTCGGAATTGATAAAAAAACACAGTTAAAAGAACTATTTACTTCATTAATTTTAGTCTATAGAGCTCTAATCTCAAAACATTTTATTTGTACTATTTACGTATTTAAGCAATACGAAAACAGGCATTTTATCATAAGGTTTTCCTTTTAGTTAATTATTGGTATCTTTCTAAAAAAATTGAATTGTGGAGAGTCAAATATTGAAATACCTTTCTAAATACACTGTAATTACCAAAGAGCTAGAGGATATAATTGCAGAAAACACATTTATCAAAAGCTTCAAAAAAGGAAGTATCCTACTTAAAGAAGGAAGTATTTCTAATGAATGTTATTTCATTTTAAAAGGTTGCATAAGAAGTTACTTTTTAAAAGGTGGAGAAGAAAAAACTATAGAATTTTATACGGAAGAACAAGCCGTTACACCTTCAGGTTATGGGAAATTAATTCCATCAGCTCATTACTTAGAATGCATTGAAGATGTCATTGTAAGCGTAGGTAATCCTGAGTTGGAAAAAGAAACATTTCAAAAGTATCCACAATTAGAATCCTTATCTAGAGTCATCGCTGAAGTAATAATAGCAAAACACCAAGAAACATTTGCAGAGTTTAAAACATCTAACCCTGAGGAACGGTATTTAAACTTGTTAAAAACTAGGCCTGATTTACTTCAAAGAGCCCCTAGCCATCAAATTGCTAGTTATCTGGGTGTTAAACCAGAATCATTAAGTCGAATAAAAAAAAGGATATTGACAAAAAAATGATTTCTTAACTAAAGTCAATGGAATGAAAATTATAGCTCTCTATTTTTGTGTTTTACAAAAACGGACTTTATTAAAATTACAAATTATGTGCTTTGAAACACCAAATTATTCATATAGCCAACCTTTGTTTATTATCAAGAAAGTCCATTAAATAGATAATATAATGTACTCAAACAAACAAATTTCAAGAATTGCTGGGGCTCTAATTATTATTGGAATAATTACGGGTATCTTAAGTATTGTCCCTTCCGTTGAAAGTGAAAATTTTCTTAAAGAAGTTTCCTTAAACAAAAATCAAGTTTTGACTGGCGCAGTATTTCAATTTTGTCTAGTTCCCATTTATATTGGTTTTTCACTTTTACTATATCCAATATTAAGACAGTTCGATAGGACTCTTTCAGTTGGATTTGTGGGGTTTCGATTTATGGCGGGAGCTTTTCAATTAATTGGAATAATACTACTCCCAATATTTATTCTATTAAGTCAAAAGTATTCGACAGTTTCTCCTTCTGATATAACTATTTACGAATCTGCGGGAGATGTGTTAAGACTGCTTCGTGACTTAACCAATCACCTAGGAGTAATCCTAGCAACAGGACTAGGAAATATACTATTATACCTGATTCTTTATAAAGAAAAATTAGTTCCCAAATGGCTTTCACTATGGGGTTTTTTAAGCAACACCCTAATTATGGCAGCTAGTTTCTTAATAATATTCCAATTAATTGAAGTAGTTTCGATAGAATATGGTATGATGTCGATTCCGCTTGTTTTACAAGAAATAGTATTGGCAATATGGCTAATAATAAAAGGGCTGAATTTAAAACCAATAACTAACATGTTGAATAAGTAAAGTACTTATAAAATAATTTTATGTCCTATTTCTAAAGACTCAATCGTCTTAAAAGTATAAAACAATTAAAAGATAAAATTATGAAAGAATTTATGATGATTTTTAGAAGTGAGCCTAAAGCTTGGGAAAACCTTTCTCCTGAACAAATGCAAAATAGCACAAAAAAATGGCAAGATTGGATTGGAGGGATTGCAGCTCAAGAAAAATTTGTAAGTACAAATCGTTTGGGGTTTAGTGGGAAAACGATGAAACCAAACAATGTAATTATTGATGGCCCATATACTGAATTAAAAGAAATTGTTGGTGGATATATGATTGTAAAAGCTAAAAATTTAGACGACGCCATCCTAATGGCAAAAGGTTGCCCTACGATAGATATTGGAGGTCACGTAGAAGTGCGTGATGTTATGGAAATTAACCTTTAATAAATGGAGAAAGGAGTTTTAATTCCTAATCTTTTCAAAACAGAGTACAGAAAAATAATTTCTGTACTCTGTAATTTATTTGGACTAGCTCATATAGAAATTGCAGAAGATATTACAAACGACACCTTTTTGCTAGCTTCCGAAACTTGGGGACAAAAAGGAGTTCCCGAAAATCCCAAAGCATGGCTCTATACAGTCGCAAAAAATAAAACAAAAGATTACTTAAAAAGACATCAAAATTTTACTAAAAAAATCACCCCCGAAATTAAAGCAACTCAGTCAAATTTTGAAGAGTTAAACGTTGATTTATCTGAAGAAAACATAACCGATAGTCAATTACAAATGATGTTTACTATTTGTAATGATGTGATTCCTTCAGATGCTCAAATTGGATTAGCACTACGTATTCTTTGTGGATTTGGAATTGAAGAAATTGCAGAAGCTTTTTTTACTAATAAACAAACTATTAATAAACGATTATTTAGAGCCAAAGAAAAACTAAGATCTGCAAATATCAAACTAGAATACCCAAATAAAAAAGAAATTGAAAGTAAACTAAATAATGTACTAACAACAATTTATCTCTTATTCAATGAAGGCTATTATTCTTCTTCCAAAAATCATACTCTAAAAAAAGAGCTTTGTATAGAAGCAATGAGACTTATATACTTACTTATCCAAAACAAAACATCCAATCTACCTGCTTGCAATGCCTTGCTTTCATTAATGTGCTTCCAGTCATCTCGTTTTGACTCTAGAATGGATGAAAATGGCAAATACCTTCTATATTTTAATCAGAACAAACAAAACTGGAATAAAGATTTAATAGT
>Ga0105356_10002166_pt1 | contig 19590 bp, 23 predicted proteins | sample GOMGulsemesocosm_3_FD_83502 | JGI IMG/M metagenome (GOLD analysis project Ga0105356, IMG submission 83502) | Methane-oxidizing microbial communities from mesocosms in the Gulf of Mexico - GOM9D Gulf of Mexico | ecosystem: Environmental > Aquatic > Marine > Cold seeps | place: Gulf of Mexico... | reverse complement strand
CTCCTGAAAAATTAATCGTTGGTACCGCATATTTTGCTGAGTTCGCTAGTTTTGCTTATGGTCAAAGTCTTGATTTTAAAAAACTGGGTGGTCTATGTGTTTTAAGCAACTCTTTGTCTCATAGTATTTTGAATTTGGTTAATAATGACAAATTTTGTGAAAAAATAGGCCAGCCAGTTAAGAATATTCGAGATGCTAAAACCGCAATTGGTTTTATTGGTATTGAGAGTTGTCGAAGAGTTTATCCAGTGCTGATGTCGAAACCATTATTGAAGTGGTCGGATAGAAACACCAAAATAATGATACCGAAAGTGTGGCAGAGTGCAGTAACTACAGCAAATGTCGCTAGAATGAGACTGGAAGATGTGGGTTATAAAGAACCTGATGTTGGCATTTTACTTGGTATGATGAGGTCGATTGGCCAGTTTGTTATTTCCAACAATTTTAGTGCTAGTTTTGATGATGCGTTAACCATTGTTATGATGGATTTTAGAGACTGGAAGATGAGGGAGGAATATTTTGCTTGTGCGGATGTGACTCCTAAACTCAGTTTTTTACCGTCAGTGATTGAAAAATTTGAAGGTATAGTCACTAAAAAAATCATTGAAACATTTGATTGGGATATGAACACCATACATATTAAGAATGCGCTTTTGGAAGATATTGATAGTGTGCCAATTTTAGATAGAAGTGTCTTGGGTGCTGCATTAGCGCAAGGAAAGGCATTCACTATTTTTGATATGATGGAAAAATCGAATGCATTTGTGGGTGACCACTTGCCTTATTGGTTGGCACATAACCAAATAAGCATGGGTACAATTAGAAACTTAAGAAGCCGAAATCCCGGTAAGTTTGAGTTTTAAAGAAGATAAAAAATGCTGACAAGTAGAGGTGTTTTTCTAAGACCCATAAGGTTTTAGGGAAATACCTTAAATGTCAGCAAGTTATCTAACTATTTGTTAACAGATCAATAAGTTAACGGCTTAATTTAGTTAAGCTCAGGGCCTAAACGTAAACGCGCTTCATAGTCATCGTAATAGTCATTTTCAGCTAGTAACGCTGTTAACTTCTCTAATGTGAAATCTTGGTTGTTGATACCATGCTCTAAACGCTGAAGACATTGTCCAATCGCATCTTGCTCATCTAATTCTAAATACTTACGACATAAAAATAACGGCGGCAAGCCATAAGCAAATGAAGCTAATTGTGCGATGTGCATTGCATCGAGTTGCTGAGTTAGTTGTACGAGGGAAGTGTTAGTAATAGATGAATGATCTTGATTGGTATTAGACATTTAAAGCGCTCATAGAGGAAAGACGCTAATTATCCTACAGTAAAAAAATAGTTATTGCTGCAGTTGTCAGCCATCTTCGTCAAAATTAACGATAATGGCTGCTGCAATGGTTTCTTTGCCGAACACTGATGGATCTTGAAGCTAGTCAGCTAATTCAACATTATCCATGGCTGGGTAATGTACGTGAATTAGAGCATGCAATTAATCGTGCTGCTGTTATTGCTAAGTCGCAATCAAAAGATATGTATCTGGTTTTAAAAGCACTGCATTTTGAATTGATTGCCGCTGCTATGCCAATTATTGGTAAAGCAGTATCAACCTCCATCGTCTAGCAAAACGATTAAACTTGAAGTGATTACTTTTCGATGCTTCTTTTCTATAATGTAAGGGGATACCTAAGATTTGGAGGCTCTCATGAGCATCGCAACTCGATTTAGCCATTATCTGGCTACACATAATATTCACTATCAAACACTTAGTCATAGCCACAGCACTAATTCAATTCACAGTGCTGTGAGCGCCAATATTCCCTTCATGAACATAGCTAAAGCTGTGATCTTGGAAGATCACGATGGCAAGCATCTTATGGCTGTGCTGCCTGCTAATGCTAAAATTAGTCTATCGCAAATTAATCAAGAATTTCACGGTCGTTATCACCTAGTCAAAGAACGCAATCTTTATGGTTTTTTTGCTGATTGTGAACACGGCGCTGTACCGCCCGTTGGCAGTGCTTATCATATGTCGATGATCTGCGATAAAGCGTTGATGGGGCTTGAGTATATTTATTTAGAAGCAGGCGATCATGAAACATTGATCAAGTTAGACAATGCTGCGTTTAGAAAATTAATGGGTCAGAGTCGATTACTCAGTTTTGCTAGTCAGGTAGTTCATTAGCTAGTATTAAAAATTTCTTCTTAGCTATTTAAAAAGCTCTTTGTTTTAGGCTTTTACTTCACTGTAAGAGCCTCTTCTTCTACTCTATTCTTACTTTTTATGATTAAATCCATTGCAGATAGAGATGCGCAGTTTAACTACATGCATCTGCCAGATAAATACTGAATCAATACAGGATTAAGATGAAAAAAAGATGCACGTGGTGTGGAGAAGACCCCTTATATATGGCTTATCATGATGAAGAGTGGGGCGTCCCTGTTCATGATGACCAATGCTTATTTGAATTCTTGATTCTAGAAGGTGCACAAGCGGGATTAAGTTGGATCACGGTATTAAGAAAACGTGAAAATTACCGTCTGGCTTTCGATCAATTTGATTACCACAAAGTTGCAAAATATACCGAAGATGATATCGAACGTTTGTTGGCTAATGAAGGTATTATCCGCAATAAATTAAAACTGCAATCAGCGATTAAAAATGCACAAGGTGTATTAGCTATTCAAGCTGAATTCGGTTCGTTTGATCGTTATATTTGGCGTTTTGTTAATGGGGTCACCGTGCAAAATAATTGGCCATCGTTGGCTGAGGTACCAGCTAAAACCCCGATTTCTGAATTGATGAGCAAGGACTTAAAAAAACGCGGTTTTAACTTCGTTGGTCCTACCATTTGTTATGCCTTTATGCAGGCGACTGGCATGGTGAATGATCACACCACCGATTGTTTTCGTTATAAAATATCTTAGATCTGGTAATGGGACTTGGGATTGAGTCCTATTAATGTTTGGCTGTTATCCTGCGCATACAAAATTAGTTCTTGGTCACATGATCCATTGTTGATATGTGAAAGGAAGGGGAATTGAATGCGGTACTTGTTGATTCTGATCCTTGTTGTCGGTTCTGGGTATTTATACAAAATTAATCAAAATGTCGATGTGAATATCGACAGTTATCAAGCCATCATTACTCAGATTGAAACGAAAGATGTCACCGTCAGTGATGTGAAAGTTGGCGTGCAAAAATTGGCCGAATATTTGTGTAACGATATCAGACAGCAGATGCTGTCAGGATCGAGTGTGAGTTGGTGTGTTGATAGTTATCAGCGCAAAAAAGATCGTTGTGAATTGGAAGTCTTTGCTAATACTCCGAAATTTTTCACTGATAAACAGCAAATAACATTAGTTTCTCAGCGTTTTACTGCTTGTGTCGGCATCGGTCAAATCAGTCAGCTAAAACCGTTGTTTGAGCGTGATTAGTGAATTATGGATGGAACCAATCATTTAAGTTATGTGTTTAGGTAGTTTGATTTTATCCACCCCCCCATGGCTAGAAAGTGGTTTGAAATTTCGGGGGGGGGAAATCGCGTATTTTTTTGTATTATTGTCTTTGCATTATTGTCTTTGTATTATTGCTCATTATACGCCTCTAAGCATTCGACAATCAGATCTACAAATCCTTCTCTATCAATATCAAATAACACTTTGGCATTGGCTTGATTATTCGTTAATTGGTAACGATCCACAACGGTCATGCCTTGGGTATATTCGCCTTTTGTTTCGATACCTACCCAGCAATCTTGGCTGGTAAATAATTCCGGTTTAAGTAACCAAGCTATGGTGCAAGGGTCGTGTAGCGGCGCACCTTTTAATCCCCATTTTGGATCTTGATGATAGATCATAAAAAAATCTAATAAACCAGCCACGCATTCTGCTACCGGGTTATTTATATTTCGAATTCGTTCAATATCTTCCGGTAATATATAGGCTTCATGAGTGACATCTAAGCCACACATGACAATAGGGATGCCTGATTTGAATACTATATCTGCCGCTTCAGGATCGACAAAAATATTAAACTCTGCAGCTGGAGTCCAATTGCCTGCCGCGGCGGCACCGCCCATTAAGACAATACTGTCAATTTTGCTGTGTAATTCTGGATGTGCAGCGAGCAATAATGCGATATTGGTTAGTGGTCCTGTTGGGTTTAAGATCACTGGAATATCACTTTGGCGGAGTTTTTCTGCCATTAACTCAACAGCGTTCATTTCCACTGCTGCAAATGCAGGATCTGGTAGTTTAGGACCATCAAGACCAGATTCGCCATGTACATTATCGGCAATAATTAACTCTCTGGCTAATGGCTTGATTGCGCCGCCTGCAACGGGGGTATTGTGTCGGCCTAATAAAGTCAAAATACGCAAAGCGTTATTAAGGGTCTTATCTGGCGTTTGGTTACCGGCACTAGTGGTGACGGCAAGAATATCAAGTCGTTTTGTGCTGCAAGCTAGAATCAGCGAAATTGCATCATCATGGCCCGGATCGCAATCGCAAATAATCGGACGAGAGGTCATATCTTTACTCCTGTAAATTCAGAATATAATGCTAACATAACTCTAAGGTAATAGTGTTTTTCCCTGTTGAATTTGTGAGTTACTCGAGATCAACATCGGGGTGAAATACAACCGCTTATTTGCTAATAGTTTCTCTGTTTGATTGGGGTGATACCTTAATGGTTAATCATCCTGATATGCAGGGGAAGATGTGTGACTGGCCAGAAGTAACTGCTATTCCAGGTGCCCATGAAACGCTTGCCGAACTGTCAAAAACAGCCGCAATTTATGTTGCGACTAGTGCTGCTGATTCCTGTGAATTAGAGATACAACAAGCTTTCGAGCGGGTTGGTTTAAGTGAGTTTATTTCTGGTTACTTCTGTAAGACTAATGTAGGAGTAATAAAAGCCGACCCGGACTTTCTTGATTTGATCCTTACTCGACTCGATAAACCCGCAGTTAAAGTTGCTATGGTTGGTGACAGTATGATTAAAGATATTCGACCTGCGCTTATTGCGGGTATCTTACCTATTTGGCTGACGACTGAAACTCAAACGGTCACTGGCGTCATAAAAATAACCCATTTACAGCAATTATTGCGCACTAATATCGTCAAATAAGAGGTTGAATTATGATATTAAATATGGATTTTGACCAACGAATCGTGATTGAAACTCAATCACAAGCGTGGCTAGCTAGCCCTGCTGCTGGTGTATGGCGCAAGCAATTAGAGCGGGAAGCGAAAGAATCTGGTCATACGACGAGTATCGTTAAGTATGATGCTGGTTCGGTATTTTCCTCTCATCCTCACCCATTCGGAGAGGAGATCTTAGTACTAGAGGGGATCTTCTCCGATGAGCATGGTGATTATCCCGCTGGCACTTACATTCGTAATCCACCTAATAGCAAGCATGCACCGTTTAGCGTTGAAGGTTGTGTGATATTAGTAAAGTTGAACCAATTCTCAGCGCAAGACAGTGCGGAAATACGCATTGATACAAATATTGCTGAATGGTTACCCGGCATGGGCGGTTTGCAAGTGATGCCGTTACATAATTTACATGCAACCAAGGTTTTTTTCAGCGCGGTATTCAATTGGTCTTTTACTGATTATGGTGAAGAATACAGTGCATTTTCTTGAGCCAAGTGGTAATGAGTTTGCGGTGTGGTCTGAAATCTACTAGTCGGGGTTATTCGGTATAAGAAGAAAATAGGCGATCATAACGTTTGTAATTATGCTCGCTTGAGAGTTTTTAATTTAAGTTAACAACCGGATTTATCGTTTGTATCTCTCCGGTAACGTCAAGAAGAGCAATAATGTCTGGTTCTCAGTGTAATAATGGTGTCAATTTAACTCTGTATTGTAAATGCTACTTTTAATAAATAGAGCCATCGTTTTGATGGTTTTATCTAGGTGGGCTTGGTGAGTAAAACCACTTTTTACTCTGGGCTTTAAATCATGGTCCCCATCCTCTAGCCATAGCCAGTCAATGTCTTTTTTTAGCGAATAGCTTGCGATATCTAGCTTACTGCCAAGTTTATCTCGCTCACCTTGTGCGATAAAAATCGGTACTGGAATATGCTGGAAATGCGCGGTGCGTAGCGACTCAGGTTTATTCGCGGGGTGAAATGGAAAACCTAAACAGGCAATGCCTTTAATGTCAGAGTTTAAAGGGATGACGTCAGTGCTCAGTTCTTGATGAGTCATTTCTGCACTCAGCAAGCTTGCCATACGCCCACCCATCGATTTCCCACCGATAACTAATGGTTGCTCAAATTGACTTAGTCGCAGCGCAAATTGAGTAATGAGTTTTGGCGCGCGCTCCGGTGGTCGACGCGAACCTGTGTCGATTCTCTGTTGCATATAATCAAAATTAAATCGTGCAACGCGGATACCTTCATTGGCAAGACCGAGTGCTATGCGGTTCATGAAGTCAGAGTCAACTGGCGCGCCTGCACCGTGTGTAAACACAAACAACGGACCCTCGATAGGCCCATTAAAAATAAAATCCATAGTAACCTATATTGAAAAAGCGAAAATAATGAAAGTGTAAATAAACAGAAACGTATGTTAGCAACCCTTGGCTTGGTTTAATACGATGGTGTTAAAGTCTATCCAGCCATTGGCTAAAAGTTCAGCCGTACTGACATGTTCAGAAATATTCATGCTTTGTTTAACATGAAATAGTGGCAGGTATACTTGCTGGTTAAGCAACTCTTTAATGCCGAACTTGAATGCAGCCAATCTAGCCAGCTTATTTCAACATCTTGGCTAAATACTTCGCCGGAAATAATTATATCTGCTTTGGATAAGTTGTCCGTTTTATTAAACTCAGGAAACTCTAACGCTTGATAATTGGATTTCATCCCCAATTGATTAAGTTGCTGACAGGGGAATTGAGCATATTCAATATGTTGAGATAGTTGATAAGTTAATATCAACAACGGCTTTTGTGCATGATTAATGTCGGATAATGCCGTTAACCGTGTTAGCCATTGATTTTGAGAGATATATTTGGCTAAGAAACTATCTCGTTCAGCGTGGCAGACGAGAGTAATGGCTTAGTCTACTTTGTTATCTTGTGTTTCGGTTTGCAGTTGCTGGTGGCTATTGTGTTAATGCTGAGTCGAGTTCGTTGTATTGCTTGATTTACCCTAATTTAGGTTTGTAATAAAACTGTCAATTAGCTGTGTTATCGTCACTTGTTAATTTTTTAAGAGGCATTCATGTGAAACAAGTTGTAGAAGTTTTCTGGCGATTTTTAATGTTAGGCTGTATCAGTTTTGGTGGCCCTGCTGCTCATATTGGTTATTTCAAAGCTGCCTTTGTCGATCGCTATAAATGGCTCGATGAACATAATTACGCTCAATTAATTTCTCTTAGTCAATTTTTACCAGGACCTGGTTCAAGTCAAATTGGTTTTGCTATCGGTTTGCAAAGAGCTGGTATCTGGGGTGGTATTGCGGCGTTTTTAGGTTTTACTTTACCGTCATTTATCTTGTTATATTTGCTGGCGACATTTGATGCTAGTTTGAGTAATAACCTTTGGTTTATCGGTGCTATTCATGGCTTGAAATTGTTGGCTGTTGTGGTTGTTGCTGATGCAGTATTGAGTATGGCTAAAGCCTTTTGCCAGACTAAGTGGACAATCATGCTTGCGATATTAATGAGTGTGGTTCTACTGATTATTCCGAGCATGTTAACCCAAGTCGCAGTGCTATTATTGGCGGCATGTTTTGGTTGGCTCATGTCGAAAAAAAACGTGTCGAAAAGCAACGTATCGACAAATGAAAAATCGAGTGAATTAATTAATAATATGGCTGCCGGTCAAGTTAATAAGTTACCTTTATTTTTGTTCATATTGCTATTTTTTAGCGTTATTGTAACGGCGAATGAGAACTCGATAGTCTCCATATTCAGTGATTTCTATCAAGCGGGCAGTTTAGTCTTTGGTGGTGGTCACGTAGTATTACCGTTATTGCAGCAGTTACTTGCTGATGTAATGAGTGCGGAGCAATTTTTATTAGGTTACGCTGCTGCTCAAGCGGTTCCCGGTCCTATGTTTACATTAGCGGCATTTCTAGGCGCGCATCTATCTCCTGAGAGTTTATTACTTGGCGCTACTGTTGCTACTATTGCGATATTTTTACCGGGTCTTTTGTTAGTCAGTAGTTTTGCTGGCGCATGGCAGTATTGGGCTGCTAAACCAAAAGTTGCAGGTGCTATTGCAGGCATCAATGCTGCGGTTGTTGGATTATTGTTATCTGCATTGTATCAACCGGTATTTGTGTCCGCAGTTGTCTCGCCTCTTGATATGGCTTTGGTTATTCTTGGGTTTGCTGCTTTACGTGTTATGAAAATACCGATTGTTTTACTGGTCGCTAGTTTTGTCATCATTGCCGGAATTTTGCAAGTATATGGTGATTTGTTATCAGTATATGCTGGGATATTATGTTTGTGATTGTTGATTGTAGAGAGTGTTGATGTTGAATTCGGTTTCATTGTGAATATCAAAAAAGCACGTGGTGCTAAGATTGATTTTTGTATTGATCATCCCGGTATTCTTGATGAACATGGCAATAAAAGAGCCGCATTTACCGGTGTGGTTCATGTGACTAATAATGACTGGGATTTTTATCTCGGCGATACAGTTTGGTTGCCTATTGCTGATAAATGTGGCGACTGGCATATGAGTATTAGCCTAGATAATAAAGTCTTAGCCCAAAAGACTTTCCACGTAATTGCTTAAGATAAAAATTGATAGCTAGCTGCGCATAGAAAATAGATGCTGCTCACCAGTATCTAACCACACAGAATACTTAGTCATAGCTTTGGCAAATAAGCGACTTTGTAAGTGCTTGTTTAACCAGTGTTGCAGTTGTGGGTAGGGCGCTTGTAAATACCACTGGCGTTCTACTCGTGAAATCTGGCGAATGAAAGGTAAAATTGCATAGTCGGCCAGGCTTGGTTTAGCACCCATCAAAAATGCGTGCTGAATTAACCTATTTTCCAGTTTATTCAAAAATACTTCACAGTTCTGTCGAGACTCTATTAGTGAATCTAGGTGATAACGCTTGGCATGCTTGTAGCTGCTTAAATTGGGGCGAAATTGGTGGTCATTTTCAGCAATCAGTGCATGCATTTGCTGTGCAATGCCTAAATCATCATTGATGAGTAAGTTACTTGGATCTGATTGCGATAAAGCCCAGAGCATAATATCCAAACTTTCATCGATGACTACCGGTTGCTCGGAATTATCCAATGACGTTAGCGCTAACACTGGCACTGTGCCTTTTGGTGAAATAGCCAGCATCGCGTCGGGTTTATTCTTCATGCTAATAGCCCGCAGCGTGACATCTTGCTGGGCTTGTAACAGCGCTAATCTTGCTCGCATAGCGTAGGGGCAGTTTTGCAATGAATATAAAATGGGTAAGGTCATACTAAACTGTCCTGTTAATCTTATCTGTAATTATAAATGCGCTGAAGTTCACACGTTAACTGAAAATACGGTCAAATAATAGTTTCATGCAATCAACAGGTTATTATCTTTTTTATCTTGATGAATAGGTCGTGATATAACTGCGGATGAAATACATATTAACTTAAAAGGAGAATATTAATTTGTTATATGCAATGGCCATTATGGCAATACTGACAGCATTAGTCGGGCTTATTATGTTAGGGGCTCGAATTGCGGAAATAATTTTGAGCGTAGGTGATCATACGCGTAGTTAAATACATACGCGTAGTTAAATACAATCGCATAGACAATAAAGAAGATAGCGACGCCAATATCCATGATGAAAATAGTGACAATATCAAGCTGTAAGACCCACATTAAAGTTGGCAATGAAAATGTCAGCATACCAATTTCAAAACCAATACCGTGACCAAGACGCATTTTAACTGAGCGTTGTATGCGGTTATTACCAAAAAAGTGGTCGAAACCATAGTTGTAGACGTAATTCCACACCATCGCTATACTTGATAACAAAATGGCTAATCCAGACATCGACAATATATCTCTACCAGTTAACATGACTGCGGCTGTTTTGGCGCAATTAGATACAGTGATATTTTCGGATCTGATGGTACACCGCCAACTTAATATGCGCGGTGAAACTGGCACGAAAATGGATTTCTTCCCGGCGTTAACCTGGTTACATGAGCAGTTTAAAACGGTTTTAGAATAGCTAAATTAGAAAATCAGTTAACTTTGGCAACTGAGATAGCAGAGTTTTAATTTGGCTGTTAAAGCTGGGATGCCATATCGCACTGCTATTGGATTGTTATAAATATGTTAGCGAAATATAGTGTCGAAGTATAAATTAGAGCGGGGAGTTAGTGATGATTAGCTGTAGCCAATATGATTATATTGAAATTGTTTGCATGTATAAATATCCGCTGCAATTAACACTCACCTCTGGTGATATTATCACTGGGAAGGCGCTCGATACTTCGCGTAATGAAAGCCGCCAAGAGTGTATCCAACTGTTAGTCAGAGATGAAAAAATATTAGTTGTATTGGATGATATTAAGCAATTAATGGTAACAATTTCTAACCCGCATTTTAGTCTTATTAATTTTTAACTGGTCAGCTATTCATCGTTGTTACAATTCTGTTATTCTAACGCCTTTCCAAATATAAATATCCACTAACTTATTATAAACCAACCTTTTTCTAGGTTGGTTTTAGTTCTTGTAGTGATATTAACTTATTACACTTAATGAAGAGTATTTTTATAATGGCGATCCAATCAAGAGTAGTCGCACTGTGGTTACTTGTTCTGGTAAATCTTATTTGGGGTGTCGGTTTTGTCGTTGTTGATGATGCAATCAAAAATATTCCTGTATACAGTTTTAATGCCTTTCGTTTTGGTATTGCTGCCTTAGCGCTATTGCCATTACTGTTTTTAAGTCAGCGTAAAGATAAAAAAAAAGCGGCTAAAAATCCAGAAACTCAAATTAATGAAGAAGCCAGCATCGTCGATTTGATGAAAATCGGCTTTGGTTTAGGCTTATTTTTGTTTTTGGGGTTTTCACTGCAAACCCAAGGTTTACTGTATACCACAGTTTCTAATACTGGTTTTATTACTGGGCTATGTGTGCCTTTAGTACCGGTTATTGGCTTCTTTTTATATAAACGTAAAGTCGGAAAACAGGTCTGGTTTAGTGTATTAACTGCGACATGCGGTTTGTATATGTTAACGGTGAAAGACAGTTTGACGCTTAATTTTGGTGATGTGCTGGTGGCGCTGTGCGCTATTTGTTATGCGGTGCATATCGTGCTTATGAGTCGTGTGAGTAACGGCTTTTCGGTATTAAAACTCAGTATTGTGCAGCTCGCTTCTGTTGCCATTTACAGTGCGATTGCTGCGGTTATTGAGCAAGTGATTTCCCCGCAAGAAAACGCGATCCCCTTACTGGACTCTTTACGTAATTTTAATGTTATCGCGGGGATCTTGTATTCTGGTATTTTAGCCAGTGCGTTTGCCTATTGGGTGCAAACGTCAAGCCAGCGTTTATTAGAAGCACATCAAGTGGCGCTTATCTTTGCTCTAGAGCCTATTTTTGGTCATATCGCTGCGTTTATTATTTTAGGTGAAGAACTCGGTGTGCAGGGTTGGTTAGGTGCCTGTTTAATTATTGCGGGTATGTTATATGCCGAATTAGGCGGTAAAAAAGTTAAGATGCAACCGCTTGATCAAATGGCAGCGCCATCTGAATAATGCTTATGTTCCTAATCTATAAATACAAAAAAGCCCAAGATAAATTATCTTAGGCTTAGTATTTTAAAATTAAAATGGATTATTGACTAGTTCATATTAGAAAATGTACGAGATGCCAACAGAACCAGATACCGCATTATCACGATCTAAGATTGAGCTATCAGATACTTCAGAGCCGAACTTGCTGTAACGTACTTGCGTTGTGATTTGCACGTTAGGCGTAATTTTTTGCTGGTACGTTAATGCGGCAAAAATTTGACCTTCGCTTGGCGCATCAAAAGCAGTAAATTTGTTACTACTAGCGGTTTGCTCTGCAGCCGTTACACCGTAGTAGTAATCATTGAAGTTGCTGTCGTAGTAAGTGTAACCAATTTCCGGCATAACTAAGTAGTCAGCTGTTTTTATTGGTAATTTCCACACTGCTTCAGCGTAAACACCGTCGTGATTACCACTTAGGTCACTGCCTGCTGTAATTTCAATAATACCTGTTGTTGTTAATGCTTGGAGCGTTACGCCACCAAGTAAACCCGCTTTACGTTTATCTAATGTCTTAAGAGCAGCACTATCGGCATCACTTGGATCTAAAGAACGACCGTCATATTTTACGTGTGGGATGATGTTTAAAGGCGTACCTTGTGGGAATAAAGCAAAACCGGCTTCAGTACCTCGGAAATAGAAATTTTCACCTTGGTAATTAACCATAGGAAACGGAACAAATTTAGCGTCATTACCTTTATATACCGCAGGAGAGTAGCTCGTCGTGACACCCAGTGAGAATTCACTAGCACTTGCTGTGCTAGATATTGCTAGTAAGCTAGCACAAAGTATTGTCTTTTTCATATTTGTCGCTTTTATGTGATAATTACGTGAGTTACGGGCTATATATTAGCCGTATTTATCACTAATTAAAAGTCACTTAGTATGACTTTAATGATGCAAATTAATAAAACACAACAAGGTGTATAGCGATGGTTCTAATTATAGTTGCTGTGAAAATAGAATACAATAGCACCTTATTTATCAGGTGGAGATAAATATGGATTTGATTCTGTCATTACTGCAGCAAATGTGTGTTTATTTAGTGCTAGCATATATGCTCAGTAAAACGCCTATTTTCATGCCGATCATTAATATATCTTCTCGGTTAGATCATAAGCTTAGCTGCTATATTGTGTTTTCACTATTCTGTATTATGGGAACTTATTTTGGCCTGCAGTTACAAGATGCTATCGCTAATACACGGGCTATTGGTGCTGTGTTGGGCGGGCTATTTGGTGGTCCTATAGTTGGCTTTGCTGTGGGTCTTACTGGCGGACTACATCGTTATACACTGGGTGGTTTTACCGATCTCGCCTGCACTATCTCGACCACCACTGAAGGTTTGATTGGCGGGCTGCTACACAGTTACTTAGTGCGTAGTAATAAAATTGAATATTTATTTAAGCCTTATGTGGTGTTTGCTATTACGCTGGTTGCTGAAGTCATTCAAATGGTGATCTTGTTGGAAGTCGCAAAACCTTACGATAAAGCGCTTGAATTAGTAAAAGCTATCGCACTACCTATGATTGCTGCTAATACAATTGGCGCTGCATTATTCATGAGTATTATCCGCGATAAGAAAACCATCTTTGAAGAATATTCTGCGGCCTTTTCTCGGCGGGCATTGAGTATTGCAGATCGCAGTGTTGGTATTCTTTATTACGGATTTAACCAAGAAAGTGCGGATAAAATCGCACGGATTATTTATGAGGAAACTAATGTTGGTGCAGTGGCTATTACCGATAAAACTCATATTTTAGCATTTGTGGGTATTGGCCATGAACATCACAAATCAGGCATGCCGATTTCCTCGGGTTATACCCATGATGCGATTAATAAAAATGAGATAATTTACCTTAATGGTGCGGAATTACCTTATCAATGTTCGATTGATGAACAGTGTAAATTAGGTTCAGCATTAGTATTACCGCTGCGTGGAGGAGAAGATGAAGTCGTTGGCACCATTAAGCTTTATGAACCAAGACGTAAACTGTTTTCAACTATTAATATTTCCATGGCTGAAGGTATTGCTCAGTTACTTTCCAGTCAAATCTTACAAGGCCACTACCAGCAGCAGCGCACGTTACTCACTCAAGCTGAGCTTAAATTATTACACGCGCAAGTTAATCCGCATTTCCTTTTTAACGCGCTTAATACTATCAGCGCTGTGACGCGTAAAGATCCTGATAAAGCTCGCAGCTTGATCCAGCATTTATCTCAGTTCTTTCGCAGTAATTTAAAACAGAACATTGAAACAGTGACGCTGCGTGAAGAACTTGCCCACGTCAATGCTTATCTCACTATTGAAAAGGCACGTTTTTGTGATCGCTTAGAAGTCGTTATTGATATCGATGAAGTATTGATGGAAGTGACGCTACCGAGTTTCACCTTGCAGCCCTTGGTTGAGAATGCCATTAAACATGGTATTTCGACGTTACTCTCGGGTGGGAAAGTGAAAATTTACAATCAAATAACGGATTCAGGACAGCAAATTTTCGTCAGCGATAACGCCGGTAATTACACTGATAATATGGCGGCAAATAAATTGAAAGGGCAGGGATTGGGTTTAAATATTGTCGATAAAAGATTGAGCAATCATTTTAATAATCAGGTTCAGCTAGACATTAATTGCAGTGCAGGGCAATGGACTCATATGTCATTTTTAATCCCTAATGAACATTTATCTAAAGCAGTATCCAAAGCTGTAATCAACCAGTTAACAGATAAGGAAACATGAGCATGCTTAATGCGATAGTCATTGATGATGAATGTTATGCCCGTCAAGAGCTAACGGCGTTGTTGCAAGAAAGCCTGCAAGTTAACGTGATTGGTGACGCTGCTAATGCGATCTTAGGCTTACAACTGATTAATCAACTTAAGCCCGATGTGGTCTTTCTCGATATTCAAATGCCGCAAGTCACAGGCATCGAATTACTCAGTATGTTAGATCCGGAAACGATGCCATTTGTGGTTTTTGTCACCGCTTATGATGAATTTGCACTGCAAGCATTTGAAGATAATGCATTTGATTATTTATTAAAGCCCGTCGACCCGCTGCGACTAAAAAAGACTTTAACACGGTTAATGAAGTTACAGGTTCAATCACAAGTTGCATCACAAATTGAACCTGAAATCAGACCTGATTACAGCCCTTTAATGCCTGAGTTATTAGAGCAAGTGCCTTGTACTGGCCATAATCGGATCTTGCTATTGGCTACAGCTGATATTGAGTGCGCTTTCAGTGATCTTACTGGGGTGAGTATTTCAACGGGCTCACAACAAGCTTGTAGTCAGTTAAGTTTGAAGATATTGGAAGATAAAACGACCTTGTTTCGCTGTCACAGACAGTATTTGGTCAATCTTAAAGCCATTAAAGAAATTCAATTATTAGACAATAATTTAGCGGAGATTATTACGTTAACCGGGCGGGTAATACCTGTTAGTCGTCGTTATTTAAAGGCATTAAAGCAAAGTATTGGCATTCAATAAATGAATGTTAGTTTTTAATTCAAAGCAAAAAACACAGGCAGCCTATTGGCTGCCTGTGTTTCATTTATACGATATTGTTGTCACTGCCATTAAGTCAAAACATCAGTGATGCACATCGTTATTTAGTTATTCCTCCACGGTTTTCTGTTCTGCTTCTTGCTCTGTTAGCGTTAAGTTTTCACCGTGTTTAAATTTAGTAAAGAATGCGATTACAGCGGCCACTGTCGCTACGCCGCCAATAATTATTGCTGTTGGCATTTCTAAGCCAAAACCAATCTGTGCGTTAGCTAAATAAGTAAAAGTAACCGCCGTCATGAAGGCTGCTGGAATGGTACAAACCCAATGGAATTTACCCTCTTTAATTAAGAATGCTGCAGCTGCCCATAACATCATCATGGCTGTTGTTTGGTTCGCCCAGCCGAAATAACGCCAGATTAAACCGAACTCAGCTTTAGTGATCAAAAAGCCGACAATAAACATTGGGATGGCAATTAACAGGCGTTTTGGCAAGCTAATTTGCGCAAACTTAAAGAAGTCAGCGATGATCAAACGTGCAGAGCGAAATGCCGTATCGCCTGATGTAATCGGTAAGATAATCACACCCAATACAGCTAATATGCCACCAAAGGTACCGAGTAGAGACGTTGACACTTCATGCACAACAGCAGCAGGGCCGCCGTTTGCTAATGTGGCATTTAATGCTTCTGATGATTCGTAAAAACTTAAACCTAATGAACACCAGATAAGTGCGATAACACCTTCACCAATCATTGCGCCGTAGAAAATGAAGCGGCCAGAGCTCTCATTTTGCATGCAGCGTGCCATTAATGGTGACTGAGTGGCATGGAAACCTGAAATAGCGCCACAAGCAATGGTGATAAACAGTAGTGGCCAAAGTGGCAAGTCATTAGGATGGTAGTTCATGCTGAAATCTAAACCTTGGCTATAGAAGTCATGGTCACTGACAGCAAGACCAATGATCAAACCAACAGACATGAATACTAATAAACCGCCAAAGATAGGGTAGAAACGACCGATGATCTTATCGATAGGCACGATAGTCGCAAGAATGTAGTAAGCAAAAATAATTGCTACCCACATGGTTACATCCATCTCAGTTAAATTACCTAACAGCTTTGCTGGACCGAGCACAAACACCACGCCAACCAACATCAATAATACAACGGCAAAGAAGTTCATGAAATGCTTGGCTACTTTACCCAAGTGATTACCCACTACGGTTGGGACTGAAGCACCACCTGCGCGAACGCTGAGCATACCTGAGAAATAATCATGGGTGGCACCAGCAAATATACAGCCGATAACTATCCATAACATCGCAACAGGGCCGTATAACGCACCTAAAATAGGGCCGAAAATAGGGCCTAAACCAGCAATGTTGAGTAATTGAATTAAGTAAATTTTCTTGTCTGAAAGTGGTACATAGTCGACACCGTCTTCCATTGTTTGTACCGGAGTTGCTTTATTGGTATTAGGGCTAAATACGCGTTCTACGAACTTTCCGTAGGTAAAGTAGCCAGCGATTAGTACGCCGACACAAAGTAAAAACCAGCTCATGTCATTTCTCCTTATATTTGATATTGGCAGTGTAGGCTGATCAAATAAAGAAGAAATCTAAGATTGCTTGAGTGGTTATATAGATATTTAAGTGGTCATTCTGGTTAACGAAAATTGATAACCTGTATTTGGTTATCTTGTTTACTGGTTTCTTTACCGTTTTTTTCGTAAGGGTTAAAGCCTCTGTGGTCGAAACTGTTACCGCAATTATTTTCCTGGATTAACTTCATCTATACAACATTCGTCTTGCAGAAAGCCGATCACATTTTCTAAAGTCTTAAATTCTGCCACACAAAATAAAGTACGGCTTTCACGACGTTGAGATATGAGCTGCGCGGAGATTAAGCTAGAGATATGATGAGATAGCGTAGAACCGGGTATCGCTAGCTGTTCTTGTAGGCTGCCAACTGATATACCTTGATAGCCTGCTCGTACAACTTGTTTATAGATCGTTAACCTTGTTGCATGACCTAGTTCTTTTAGGGCTTTTGCTGCTTTATCTATGTCCATTTTTCGACCTGTTTTCGTCCAATTAAATCAATATTTCGATTTTACTGGAAATACTTTTATAAAGATAATTTAAATGGGTACTAGAGGGTATTCGTTTTAGCTTTAGCGGGTATTAATCTAGGTGGCAGTGATTTCAGCGCAAATAAAGCAGCCTATGATGGCTGCTTTCGATATTGCTATTATTGCTCACGGTAGTATCACATCAAGGGTTATTTGTTTTGACCACTATTAATTGCTGGGCAATGCAGTGCACGATGTTGCGCAAGGTTTGCATTAAGCTGTACAACTTATTTGCGCATTTTATTCTGTACTACCTGTGACGCAATGTCGTTGGGATTAACTAAAGTATAAACAGCTATTGAAAATAATTTGTCACGATTTTATAACGATTAAGTGTGATATTTAGTTCAAGATTCTAACGTGATGAGGGTAAATTGAATCAAGGCGAGTTTTCGCGCAGGACTTTTTTAGTAAAAAGCTAATTAACTATTTAATTAGCAAAGGGGAGTTCTGTTGCTCATAGCTTATCCAGATATTTGTTTTAATAATGACTTATTTCTGGATAAGCATTTTCAATTAAAGTACGGCAATATCTCGGTGCGCTTTAAGTTGACGATATAAATCATCTTTGAGGCTGGCTCTGGTCACTTTTAGTTGATGCATACGTTCATCATCGGTAGGGCTACCTGCGATTTCTAATTGGCGAATATCGTAGTCGAGTTGGTGATAGCGATGAGACTCTTTTTTGAAGGCTGGATCTTTGTGGTTTAGTTCTACGATATCTTTTTTATGTTCTGGAAAGTCGAATATAAGTGCATGATTTTCATTTAACATAAGCAATTCCTTAGCGCGATGATATTTTGATAATTTAGTCTTCAAATACTTAGTATTTAATAATTCGGTATTTAAGCAATGTCGAAATAAATGGCGTATTGCTTTACTACCTATTTATTATAAAAGAGGTTTTATTTTATTTTGTCGATCTAGCCTACATATCTGTAATCTCGTTTTATTCCTTTTCAGTGTTACACATAACTTGTGTTCTTTCCTTTATCTATTAGTATGGCTATTACTGTTTTTATGGCTATCACTTTCCAGCAATAAGCCAAAGCCAATTGAAAAACAATTATTACTACCTTTTAGTGGTGCTTTAGATTGGCAGCATATGCTTAATTTTTATCGTTTGCGTGCAGTCGCGGGTATGGAACTGATCGACAACAATCAATATCAGCAAATTTCGGTAAAAGCCGCCATTACCCAGTTAAATAAATTTGTAGCTGAGCTGGGTGAACATGGACATGACGAGCATGAAAAAGATATCTGTTATTTCCCTACTCCAGCTCAAGTTGCTGAGAGTGATTTAAGCTTTTTACGCATGCCGGAACGTCGCAAAGAAACGATCACGCGCCTTGGGGCAGTTATCCACCTTTCATTGTTGGAATTCAATGTCATGAAATTTTATACTTATTATCAATCGCCATTGGGCGAATTAACGATCCAAACCTCAGGTGAAGGTATTCTTGGTGTTTGGTTTGAACAGCAAACAACTCAGCCACAAGACTTGGGGATTCAAAATGATCAGCATCCATTATTGCTTAAGGCTATTCAAGAGTTTCGGGCTTACTTTGCAGGTGAATTAACGTCGTTCACCGTGCCTATTGCTGCTATTGGCACTGTATTTCAACAGCAAGTTTGGCAGGCATTAACTGAAATACCTTATGGTGAAACTTGCTGTTATCAAGAACTAGCTGACAATATTGAGAACCCAAAAGCGGTGCGTGCTGTTGGCATGGCCAACGGTAAAAATCCAATCTCTATAATAGTACCTTGTCATCGCGTGATTGGTAAAAATGGCAAATTGACGGGTTATGCAGGTGGGGTTGATACCAAAGCGGCATTGCTGAAATTAGAAGGTGTTATTGAATCATGAAATTTAGTTATTAACTTTGGCTGCCATCTGGGGTGGATCATTTCTATTTATGCGAGTTGCAGCAACACCTTTAGGGCCTGCCGCTTTAATTGAAGCTCGCGTTGCTTTCGCCGCAATTACCTTGCTGATTATTTCTCGCTATCTAAATAAAAAATTAGATTTCTTTGCCCACTCCAAACACTTTTTTATTTTGGGTGGGTTTAATACTGCGCTGCCTTTTTTGCTGCGTTTTTGACTCGTAAAGCTTTAGAAAAGAAAGTGGTGCTAGGTTTGATACTCGGTATTGTCGGTATTGTCGGT
>Ga0105356_10002164_pt1 | contig 19591 bp, 18 predicted proteins | sample GOMGulsemesocosm_3_FD_83502 | JGI IMG/M metagenome (GOLD analysis project Ga0105356, IMG submission 83502) | Methane-oxidizing microbial communities from mesocosms in the Gulf of Mexico - GOM9D Gulf of Mexico | ecosystem: Environmental > Aquatic > Marine > Cold seeps | place: Gulf of Mexico... | reverse complement strand
TTTGTTCACTCGTTTGTTCATTGGTATCTGTGATTTCCACCTGCTAACTTGTTGGCAGCGATAAATTCCTGTCAGGCATTTTTTGGCCAGTAATCGGCCACCTCGGTCGCCAGCCATTTGGCCAGGGTGGCGTTAACCTCCAGCGGTTGTTCCTGAGCCATCCAGTGCCCGGACTTAATGACGTCCTGGGAGAGATTCTTACACAAATCCAGCATTGGCTCCTTGGCCCTAGAATTTATCGTCTCGCAGGTATAATCGTACTGACCGGCGATAAACAATACCGGCATCGTTAGTACCCCGCCATCGACGCTGCGCCTACCATACTCGCCATTGGCTGCGTGGTTCATATACCAGGAGTCGGCACCAAAAAAGCCCTTATCCTGCATTCCCTCGACATAAATAGCTAAATCATGTTCCGTGATAACTTGATCGTCGATAGGCAAGTCCGGTGTCTCGGTCATTTCGCCAAACCAGCCGCCATTAATCCGGGTATAGGCAGTCGCCGACGGCTGACCCGTGCCGTTAACGCTGCCACTTCGAAACAGTATTTTAAAGGTGCGAGCAAGATCACGATCAAACTCCGCCGTGGCCTTGGCAAAGTTCTCCTGATAATAATACATATACTCCCACTGTCCGGCCGGATAGACGTGCTCTGGATAAACTGTGCGATCCACTAGCTCAATAGCCTGCTCTAAAACCAAGCCCCCGGGCATATAGGGCACACACAAACTTGCCACCGCCCTACAGCTTTCGGGATGGTGACTGGCAATATTCCAAACTACCGCACTGCCCCAGTCGTGTCCTACCCACAACACTTTGCTTAGACCCAGAGAATCGATCAAGCCCAGCATATCAGCAACAATTTTTTCCTGGCTAAACTCTGCATGCTCGCTGTAGGTGGAGGACTTGCCGTAACCGCGCATATCGGGCGCGATACAGCGAAAGCCTAACGCAGCAAAAGCCGGCAACTGATGGCGCCAGCTGTGTGCGAGTTCGGGCCAACCGTGTACAAATACTATCACTGGGCCTTGCGCAGGACCGCAGGCAAGATAGGCACAGCGGTGGGACCCCAGCTGCGCAACGTGTTCGCTTATGGTAGCTGTACTCATAACAGTGTCCTTATTAAAGCCTGTTGCTGTTAGTTTGTGAATTCGGGTAACTAATAGCGTTTATCCCGAAACGCCGCTCTGCTGTTTGGCTTTCCAATCCGCAAGCTGCCAACAGCGTGTTTTGCGAACGTGCTGAGCCACTGGTTAAAAATTCAAGCAACAATGACCACACGGTACAATAATATTTGGTACAACAACATCTGGTACAACAACATCTGGTACAACAACATCTGGTACAACAATGCCTAGTAAAACAGTGTTATTGAGGATCGCCTACATTATGACCAGTGATCAAAACGCATAATGTCGGTCAGCGGTTTGCGTGTTACCGGGCCAAAATTACCCAGCGGATAACCGACCGGTATCAGGCAGTAAGCGGCCATGGAGTCCGGCAGCTGCAGCACCTCTTTCACCGCGTCAGTATTGCCCAACGCCAGGGTGGTGGGAGCAGCGCCCAGGCCCAAAGCTCTAGCCGCCAACAACAAATTTTGGATCCCTGGCCAGATGGAACCGGCACCACTGGCAGCAATTTGCGCAGTGACTGGTACGCCAAAATCCATACAGGCGATAATCAGCGCGGGAATTTCATGCATGTGGTCCATCTGCCAAACGACGGACTGCGCCATGCGCCGCCTCTTGTCTTCAGTTTGATGCGGCAAACTACCGGGGTTCTCCAACAACGGCGTTAGATAATCCTCCACACCCTGGCGATTGAGCTCCGCCAGTTTTTGTTTAGTCCCGCTATCGCGCACGACAATCCAGCGGCCATTTTGCACATTGGACCCGGAAGGTGCCTGATTAGCCGCCGCTATGAGTTTCACCAGCAGCGGTTCCGGCACTTCTTTGCTGTCCAGTCGCCGCATAGCACGGCAGTTATACATTACATCAAAAAGGTTTGTGTCCGCGCAGTCAGTCATAATCTCCTACCTTTATTATTCACTATGGATTCATGTCATCGCTTTCATCACTCGGTCACTGTTATCGGCGACTAGCGGCTACCTATCCACACCGCTTTGGCCTCGGCTATCAAACGGCCCTCGCTATCGTGAATTGCAGTGCCAGCAAAGTGTTTTTTACCTTCTTGGGCAATACGCCATCCCGTCACTAAATATTCATCTCCGGCTTTGGCGCGGTGGTGAACCTGTGCAGTTATGCGCCCCAATAGGCCGGTGGTAACACCGCCAGCTAAAAACGCGAACTGGCCGGGACAATCCAGTGCGGTCCAAAGATATTCATCGGGTAAATAGCCATCCGCTGCCGCCCACTGTGACTCACTTTGCCACACCGCGGCTACTTGCTCACCGCCGAGCACTGGCGCTGCATAAACGTTTAACCCGCTGTCGTGGTCGGCGCCGCAACAAAAACAGATGGGGTGAAAACCGGTGCCACCAGGCAGCCCGCTATGAAAGTTGGGTAATAAAGAGGCTGATTGGGCCACGGCCGCACGGGTTTCAGTCCAGCTTGGCGGTGCCGGTACGGGCATCTCGAGCTCACTGACCTTGGCTTCTACGATCAAGGTTTCACCCTGCCAAATCGTTGCCGCTGTGCCGGATTCTTGGACCTGCACTGCCATCGGCTGATCGAGTGGAATCGGTGCCCGCAGGGTGACTTCTACCGCCTTATCGTTAACAGCCAACAGTTGTGCCGTCCTGCCGGCGACATAACCACCGTTTCCCGAGGCAGGCGGACCGCGAAAGCGATGTGCAATGGTGATGTTTTCACCTACATGAGTTTGAGTCGCAGATCTGAGAGTATTGGGCACATTACCTCCGCCTGTTAGGCGTGTAGTGGTTGTTTATCATCGCGTCGCAATAGGCAATTGAACGTAGTTGAGTGAAATAGCTATCAGCGCTAGCCTACGACGACCATCGCTAATGTCTAGGGATTATACGCTGGTATATCGGGATCTAAGTGTATCCAGGGTGCCCGGTCATTGGTATAAACCTGAAGGTCGACCGGCAGCGTGATATCTCCCAGAATACTACCGCGAGCTACGTAGCTATGATCGGGGAATTTAGCGTTATTGACACAGCTAACAGTAGAGCCACAGTGCTTACAAAACGTTTTGCTAAAGTGTTCGCTCGCATTATAGTGCCTGATATTATCGCCACCCTCGACGATACGAAATTGCTCGTTGGGAATAACCACCCAGGCACTGTAGTCTGCGCCGCTAAGTTGGCGGCACATCCCGCAATGGCAATTCAGGACAATTTTTGGCGGCAGTTCTGCCTGCCATGTAACTGCTTTGCAGTGGCAGCTTCCGCGAATAACGCCGGTCATAAATCGCGCCTCAATAGATAGGGAAATTGGAGCAGTGGGGAGTTACAGCACCAGGAAATTATCGGCGGGCCTAGACCCACCGCAATCGCTGTGAAAAAGCGACAATCACTCGCCTTTAAATACCGGCGCGCGTTTTTCGACAAAAGCCTGCGAGGCGGACTTGTGATCACTGGTCATCATGCTGCGAACCATATGATCCGATTCCATATCCAATACTTCGGTCAGTGACCCCTGCTGCGCCATATTCAGGTTTTTCTTCATATAGCCTATGGCTACAGTCGGCAGATTGGCCAGATAGTGAGTATAGGCCTGGGCCTGGGCCTCCAGTGTTTCGGCGGTGACCAGTTTATTGGCCAAACCTAGCTCAAAAGCCTGCGTGCCACTAATAACATCGGCGCCAAAATACAGTTCCCGGGCTTTTGCCGCGCCCACTAATTGGGTCAAAAACCAAGAACCGCCGTAGTCGCCAGAGGCGGCAATTTTGGAAAAGGCGGTGGTGATCTTGGCCGTATCGACCACCATGCGCAGATCGCAGGCCAGCGCCAGCGACATACCAGCACCAGCGCAGGCGCCGGGGATAATCGCCAGAGTTGGCTTAGACATAGTGTGTAATAATTCACTAACCTTAGTGCCCTCCCGCAGGTTGGCTACTTTTTCCTCTAGTGGCATTGGCGCACCACCACCGGCGGCAAAACCCTTGACGTCGCCACCGGCACAAAAAGCGTTGCCGGCACCGGTTAATACCACCAGTCGTACCTTAGGGTCGGCGGCCAGGCGAGGCACGGCTTCAGCCATCTTGCTCATCATATCGCCGCCCATGGCGTTGCGGGACTCCGGCCGGTTCATGGTTAGGGTGGCAATACCGTCGTTAAATGTTTCTATCAGATCATTACTCACTGCGTACTTCCTCTTTAATAAATAGTTATCGCCTATACTACTATCTTCGCAGCTATAAATCTAAACCTGTGCATTAGCATTCTTTTGATGGGTGCAGGCAGATGATTTCTACCCCCTGCCAGCATACGCTAGCTGCGACTGGCATGAACTAGCCGCGGTGGTATATCGGCAACACCTCTACGGCGATACCGAGAGCGGAAATAATATTGCAGCGGACGTACTCGCCTGGTATATCTACCGATAAGCTCATTCTCTACGCAGCCAGTATTCTACTTGCTGCGAGTTCAAAAATTCCTCCGCCCCCGCGCCCTGCAGCATAGCAAAGGTTGCCAACATACCAGCCTGGGTACAGTTTTGCGCCGCCACTGTGACAGACAGTGGAGAGTGTTCCACCGGTCGGCCGGTTAGCGGGTTTAACACGTGACCGTAGCGGCGACCACGGTGCAACAGAAATCGACGGCTGCTGCCGCTAGTAGCCACGCCGCCACCGCTCACTGCCAGTAGTTGCTCGGCGGGCCGTCGCCCTACGCCCTCAGCAGCGGCATCTTCGATACCAATGCGCCAGGGCTGGTCTGTTTTGGGCGCTCTATTGCAATGGATATCACCCCCATAATTCACCAGCAGTGGCGCGTCGACTATTGCGGTCAAAAGCTCTAGAGTACGATCGACGGCATATTCCTTGCCTATGCCGCCAAAATCGATTTCCATACCCGACGGAAGATTAAAACAGGGACTTTCCCAGTTCGCCCGCCGCAGACCAATAAGAGGTAAAAGTTCGTTGATCTGGGCTGCTAAGGGAGGCTTTTCGCCGGCCTTGAAACTCCAGATGCGGCGTAATATACCGGAGCTAATATCGAATAAGCCATCGCTTAATTGGTAACACTGATAGGCAAAATCCAGCAGCTGCGCGGTCTCATTGTCGACATTTACTCCGTGGCCACCAGCGCTGTTGATCTGCGCCACAATGCCGTCACTGCGATAGCGGCTGTACTTCTGCTCGATACGCCAAGCCTCAGTAGCAGCAATTTGCAGCAACTGCTGGGCCAGTTCGCGATCATCAAAGGCCATCAGGATTTCACAGGGACTAGCCATGGCCTCGAAACTACCCTGCCACAATTCACCGCTGCGCCTCAGCCGCAGCGGCCTATCTATTGCAGCGCCATCGATAACACACCGATCAGCCACGAAGCAAACTAAGCTCAGACCGACGCCTAAAAACTAAAAGAATAGCCCAGCTGAACAATGACGGCCTCCAGGTCGGGAAATAGGTCGTAGTTGCGGCCAACGCCTATAGCGCGATGGGCGCGATCGCCGGTTTGCTCATAATATTCCAGCCGCAGATTGAACTCGCTGTCCTCGTTAAAACGATAACCGTATTTTGCACCGATGGTAATACCCTCATAGGAACCCAACCTGGAATCGGCACTGGCATGGCGGGGTTGCGGGCTACCTGCCACCAAAAACTGCTGGTAAAAGTCCGCTTGATCCTGACTGTAATAACGCAGGTGCGGCTCAATATAGTGGCGTTCAGCAAAGGGAATACGGTAGCGAAAATCCACAGTGTGCGAACTGATATCCCAGTCGTCCCATAAATAGCGATAGGACACATCAACGGTGTCGCCGTTGAGTCGGTGGTATTTGGTTTTCCAGTAAATGCTGTGTTTAACCCGCTCTTCCGGACGCTGCTCGTATAGATAATCCAGCGTTGCTCCGCTACTACTAGCAACCAGCGACAAAATCTTAAAAGGATCCGTTAAATACCCCTCGGCGCGACTGTAGGAGTAATTGAGTTGCATCAGTGTTTGCCGGTTGACCACCTGGGTGATGCCAACTAACAAATCGGTAGTCGTTTTATCGTCATCGGCGCGATCTCTGGGCTGTTCACTACCCGCAGGCGCCATCGAAGCGAACGCTATGGGGATTTCACCCTCGGGTTCGATGCTGTCGTCAGCATAGGCAAAACCGGCTGATACCGTGGTGTTTTTGTTGTTGTAATCTCTGGCGACAGTGGCGTTGAGCGCCACCGAGGTATAGTCGTACTCGTTGGAAAAGGCCAGTCCGGTAGAGATGCGAGTGCGTCGATCCAACGGAAATTCGTACTGCACGCTAACAGCAGTGCGACTGTCTTTAAACGTGTCGTCCAGGGGCAATTCCCCCGCTGAGGTAATATATTCACCACGGCCCGAGGGTCGAGTGAAGGTTTGCGGCACATCTGAAATGGTGGCACCACTGGGCGAGGCACCAGTGAGTGTATCCACGGCAACTTTCACGGTTAAGCTGCTCTCGTCAGCAAAGCTGCGGGTGGCGCTGATAACAGGTTCCACCGCGTCGACACGATCTTTTTCACTATACAATAACAGTGCGCTATCAACATGCCAATTATTGTCGTCCTCGCTCGCACTGGCACTCTGATTGAGCAAGCTGCAGCTGGCGACAGCGAGCAGGCTGGCAATACTGGGCCGCTGTTTTTTTAGTTGCATCCGCAGCCACCCCCGCCAAAACTAGCGCCGCCACTACTGGCTTCCTTGCTGAAATAAATATGATCATCGAGGCCAGCCTCGAGGGGGTCAGTCACCAATTGCATCTCCGGTTTGGCCAATAAGTCCCGCTCCCACGGCTCTACGCCCCACTCGGCGCAACTGCTCAACAGTAGCGCCAAAGATAATACATACACTCTTGTCACTGTAATTTCTCCATACTAGCCGATTGTGGTGGCAGTGCCGCGGTGATTGCACGTTCGTAATCGAGTTGCCGACTAGTATTAAATCCGATATGTCGACTGACAATAACACCCTCGGCATCGATCAGCACAGCGCTGGGCATACCCTCAACCTGGTAGGCCCGGGGCGTAATACCGTCGGGGTCGAAACCAATAATAAAATTGTTGCTATATTGTTGCAAGAAACCCTCTGCTAGCGACTTATCCTTATCGAGGTTAATGGCGATAACTATAAAATCCCTGGCCCCATAACGCTGTTGCATTTGGCTCATCCAGGGAAAGGATTTTCGACAGGGCCCACACCAAGACGCCCAAAAATCGAGGTAAACGGTCTTGCCGCGAAAGTCTTGTAGCGAAATCGGACCGTTGCGCCCAGTGATGGTAAAACGGGGAGCCTCGCTATTGTCCGAGTTTAGCGCGTCCGCTTGCAGCAGAGCACTTGCAGTTAGCCCGCCGAGAAATACCAGCATAAGGCATGGCATGAGATGGGACCCAAGGTATTTACCCATTTATAATTTCCAGGTCGTATTAACTATTAACTGCGACTCGCAACTATAGCCGAATACAGCCTACTGAAGCCCTGCGTTAGATCAAAGAAGCGCCAGACAATCGCTATATTACCGCAATCGCTCTATGCCCCGCTAGTTCGGTGAGTCTATTACCAGTGAGGCCTAGCCCCCCCCGTATTGGCACCGGCCCGCTTGACCACGGCCCTCAGCGTTAATTCACTGTCTTCCGCCGCGTGCCACGCGTATATCACAACTTCGCCGCCTACTTTGGCGTTCCGAGCCCGACGAAGTAGTTCGCACCAGCGCGCAAACATCGTCTCGCATCTGCGGTAGCAGATCTTCTGCGACCACAGCTGACTTAAAGAACCCGTCATCATAGTGTTCGGGGCTAGCTACCCGCTCGACAGCAGTACTTCGTTAGCCTGGCTCATTGCAATAAAGTTCGGTAAGATTCAAGGCAAGTCCAATCGCGATACTAACAACATCAACAAGCAGTGCGCCGACATCGCTCTGGTAAGGCAGTTGCTATGCACTCGCTGTTAAGCCCAGGTAGCTAAACGCCTGGTAGCGCAGGCGATAACGCCTAGGGCTTTTTCTCCGCTCACAATAAGACGACAATGCTTAAACGGGAAATGTCACGAGCAACTGCTCAGTATTTTATGGCGAAAATTTTGCTTGGGGTTCAAAACTGACAATGTCTCGCCAATCCTTTAGAGCCCATGTCTCGAAAGGGTCGCTGCCATCTATTTGCAACAGTGCCGACTTTGCGAATACAAAGCGCTTCGCCAATAGCTCATGGCTGACTGCGGATAATTGAATTTCACCGCTGCCGCCATTGGCGGCAATATGACCGGCGATCACCACGGTTTCGCCCCACACGTCGTAACACAATTTTCGATGCCCAATTACCCCGCTAACGATAGGGCCCGAATGCATACCAATACGCAGCTGTACTACAATGCCAAAACGTTTTGATAGTTTTTCAATTTCCTGCATCATCGACAGAGCCATTTCAGCCGAACACAAAGCATGATTAGCCTTATCATTGGCTGTTCCCGCTATCAATAAATAGCGATTACCGCTGGTTTGAATTTTCTCCATGCCGTGTTCCTGACACAGTCCCTCGATGCTGCAGTGCACCGCATCGAGCACCTCGACCAGGGTTTTGACCGGCAGCGTCGCGACCAGCTGCGAAAAGTGATCGATATCGGCAACTAAAACCGTGGCACAAAAATGGTGGTCGGCGATAATTTGCTGCCCACTTTTGTTACTTTCAATACGCGCCACAATATGCCGAGGCAAAATATCAAATAGTAATTGCTGTGACCGTTTATTCTGGGTGTACAGCTCCCGCTGGGCAGTCTTGCGCAGTAGTACCTCAGTCTCCAGCTGTCGCTGCTTAATGTAGTTGCTGCGTCGAATGATATTGAGCTGTAATAGCGCACTCGCCGCTAATATATTGGCGGGCAGAAGATACATGTTTTGCTGCCAGTACTGCATCAGCGAGCTTGTTGCCCCCCCCTGAGAGGCCATAGTCAGCAAGATCGAACAAAACAGACCGTTGGCACAGGTCAATGAAAAACGGTTGGGAGAAAACAGATAGAAACCCATTGATAACACAATACTGCCACCGGGCTGGTAGGGGACTGACTCAACACGGAAATAGGTTATACCCGCATACAGCAGGGCAATCGCTGCCAACGCAATAAATAACAGACTATCAAAGGCGACGATGGAAAGACGGCTGTAGGTCAGCAGAATAACGGCAATGCCTACCGAAAAAATACTGAGCCGCAAAATTATTATCGGTTGATACTGCTCGATTGTGTGGGCGTCGAACAACCCAAAAAAAAGAAAAAACAAACAGGCGATAGCCCAAATGACCCGCAGCCGTAAAAAGCGCTCGCGCTCGGTATGCTGACGAAAAGCTTGCTCCTGATTGGGCGCGACAAACTCACCGGTAAATGTCGACAACAGCGATTCTTGATGCTCTATTTCCATTGTGCTACTCCTTGCACAGGTGCAATCCATTTAGTACTCGCCCAATAAAATATAGCACAGCACACAACGCTGTCGAGGACAGCCCGCACAATACCCAGCAGCGTTTTTCTGCTAGACTACACGCTTGATTATTGAGTTAGAGCAGAGCATGGATTACGAATTTACCCTAGACGAATACGACCGCCCTATCGCCGAGTTTTCGATGGGCTTTGAAGCTCTGGGCAACTGGCTTTCACAGGAGGTAGGCAACGACGAACAAGCACTTGATGACCTGTTGAATATCGTGCAGCAGTTGCTGCAGGACAGGATCAGTGAACGGGCGCTATACGGCAAAGAATCGCAATTACAACTCAACCGATTGGAGGTCAAAGCCATGCCGCTGGAACTCGATCGCGAGTTCGTTTTACCTGAGCACACCCACCTGTACGATGATGAGTCCTACGCCAGCTGCGGCCTGCCTGACTTTCATCAGGCATTGCTGTCCTGGCAGCAGTTTATACAATCCTAAAAGGGCTGGCTGCTAGTCGAGCCGACGTTCCAACAGGACTCCCTGGGCCAACAAGTCCTCCACCTCGCTGGCGCTAAATTGATATTCGGCCATAATTTCACGACTGTGTTGGCCATAACTTGGGGGCTTGCTGTGCAGTGAACCCGGGGTGCGAGACAGCTTTATCGGTGTGCCAACCATTTGGTACCAATCCTGCTCCACCAACATCTCCCGATGACTGCTGTGGGGATGGGCCAAGGCCTCAGCGGTGTTGAGTATTGGCCCCGACGCCAGGCCTGCCCGGGCCAGGCGCTCGGCAACCTCAGTGCCATCCATTTTAACCAGCACCGACTCCAGCTCGGCCTTCAGTTCAACCCGGTTGCGCACCCGATCAGCATTGTCGGCAAAACGGCTATCGGCGATCAATTCCGGTCGCTGTAATTCAAGGCACAGCTTAGCGTAGGCACGGTTGTTTCCGGCACCAATGTAAATATCAGCGGTCTGGGTACGAAAGGTATCGTAGGGACTGATATTGGGATGGGCATTGCCGGTGGCAGTAGGGACATCTCCCGAGAACTGGTAGTTAACAATGTGGGGGTGCATTAATGCCAACGCACAATCGTACAGCGTCATGTCCAAAAACTGGCCCTGGCCGGAGTCCTTTTGCTCGATCAGGGCCATCAGTATGGCCACTGCGGCGTACAAACCGGTACCCATGTCCACCAGCGCCAAACCGAGCCGCGTGGGATTGCTATCGGACTCGCCATTGACACTAAACCAGCCAGTCATACCCTGAATAATGGCATCGTAGCCGGGAAAGCCCCCCAGCGGTCCATCGCCGCCAAAACCGCTGACCCGGCAGTGAATAAGCGCCGGAAACTGCTGCTGCAGCTGCTCAAAACCCAACCCCCACTTTTCCATGGTGCCGGGCTTGAAGTTTTCCACCAGCACATCGGCTCCCTGTAGCAGCCTCAGCAATACCTCCCGCCCGGCAGCGGTACTCAAGTCCAAACCCATGGCCCGCTTATTTCGATTGACGCCGATAAAATACGCGGCATCACCCTCGTGACAAGGCGGCCCCCAGTCACGAGTTTCGTCGCCCCGAGGTGGTTCTATTTTGATCACCTCGGCACCGTGATCCGCCAACATTTGGGTACAATAGGGGCCCCCCAATACCCGCGACAAGTCGACTATGCGCTTACCTTTCAGTGCGCCCTGGGCCTGTTCCGACATTAACATGTGCTATTTCCTTAAATGATGATAGACCGGATTACTGCGCTTGCAACACCGTGTGACTAGCCGCAGAACGGTCGATTTTATCCCGGGAAAAATACAGCGGAAAATACGCGCCCTGGTTCCACGGTGTATACAAATCCCGGTAGTGGCTAGAGCGGGGATCGCCGCTTTGCCCCGGCCCATTGGTGGCTCGAGTCAGATCCCAATCGGCGGTATCGACGACCATACGAAAGCTGGCGCCGGAGCGCTGGCGATTGCCGCGGTTGGCATTGAGTGTATTGCTGGCGCCACCCCGAGGTAGTCGTGGCAAATCGATCTGTTGGCGCCGGTCGGCACTCACTAGCGGGCTCAAGGGGTGGATAATTTCGGCGTAGTGGTAGTGGCCATAACGCCAGCTCGCCGGGTCGCTACCCAGATCACGGCGCAGTGTATCGACGGCAATACGCAGGCTGGCTATCAGTAAGGCGTTTCTCGCGGCGAGGGCATTTTCACCAAACAAATAGCTGGGCGTACCCTGCAGCCACTGCAACATTTTATGCCGGGAAAGTGCCGGCAACCCCGCCCTGTTAGCCGGGGCAATGTAAAGCGCCTTTAATTGCTTTAGCAGCTCTAATTCCCACTGATCGTACAGTGCAGCTGCGGCGCTGTCCCGATCCATAACATGATCCCAATTGGCAAACAGCGTCGCCGCAGCCCGCAAATCCAGGTCCAATTCCAGGCCGGTGAGTAGCGGCGTCAACTGCTCGGCAGTCATCGATTTATTGTCGTACTGCAGCGCCATACTGTCTTCGATGCTGTGTTTTGATGCCCCCTCCAGTACCTCTCGCAACCGATAAATTCTCGCTGGATCCGAGTAAAAATCGGAAAACACATTGGGGTAGCCCGCAGGTACATTGAAGTTATTGGCAGTGCCATACCAACCATTGGCAGGATTGTTCAGATGGGGCATGGACTTAATCGGCATGTAGCCATTCCACTCGTACTCACCGTCACCGGGCACCGGCAGGCTGCCGTCCCATCCAAAGCGCACTGGAGACAGCCCCACCGATTGCCAGCCAATGCTGCCATCGCGATCGGCCCACAGCATATTCTCCCCGGGCAGTCCGGAAAAAGCGCAGGCCTCTCTAAATTCCTGCCAGCTTGTGGCCTGGTCCATGCGCAAACTGGCGAGATAGGGGGTGGCCCCTTGATCGAGCCAGGCAGCCTTCAAACCATAGGCCAAATGGTTCGCCTTATCTTCAAACAGCACGGGTCCATGCACCGTGTATTTTAAGCTAACCTTTTTGCTGTCCGCACCGCGCACGGCAACCGACTGCTGCTCAACTTCCATATCTACCCAGCCGCCGCGATAGCGATAGCGATTGGTATCGGCCGGGTGGGTGCGATACACCATCAGATCTTCCTGATCGATACGGAAAATGGTCAGCCCCCAGGCACCCTGCTCATTGTGGCCGATAGAAATACCGGGCAGTACCGGTTCACCGGCCCCCACTACATTCCAAGCTTTGTTGCCATTACCAGCAGGGGCATTAAGATGCACCAGATAACGCAGTGAAGGGGTGGCAATAGTGCGATGAGGATCGTTGGCCAGCAACGGTTTTCCGCTCTCGGTCTTACTGCCATCCAAGACCCAATTATTGCTGCCGATATTATTGAACCCTTCAATGGGATCCTCAAAATCGCTCAGCTGCGTTGCCATGCGGTGATTTAGCTGCTTCAGCGCCACAGCGCTGCCATCGGGACTCGCTGTGGCCAGATCTTCGACGCCAAAGGCAGGCATGGTCCGAGAGGCCTTGTAGGGCGCCATTATGTGACTGCCGATCTTGCTTAAGTCAACGCCTTCGAACGGGCGTAAATAGGTATCACGGTAAAAAGGTAAGAAATTTCGGGTTTTCTCTTCACCGATTGCAGTCAATACTTTGGCCAACAGAATTTCATTGGAAAGGCCCCCGGTTAGCGCGTTGTGCCGGCTTACCACCACCGCCGGTGTCCAGCGGCCGGGACGTATGCCCAACAGGGTAAATTCAAAGGGCAGCAGATCAGGATGCAGTTCGGTCTGATGTATATAGGCATTCACCCCATCGACAAAGGCGCTAATGATTTCTTCGCCATCGCGGTGATAGTGGTCCATCTCCGCCTTCAGGTCGCCGCGAAAACGCAGTAGCCTAGCACCGCGGTCGTGCTCGAAGGCCTTGTTCCCCATAATTTCTGCCAGGGTGCCAGTGGCCCGGCGGCGCCACAGCTCGAACTGAAATAGCCGATCCCTAGCGGCGTTATAACCCTGTGCAAAAAATAGGTCCGGTTGATTCTGCGCATAAATATGGGATACGCCCCAGCGGTCTTTGATGATATCCACGCTCTGTTTAAGACCTTCGAGCTTCAATGTCTGTTGCTCAACCTGGGCACTGGCGTCGGACACAGCCTGGGCTGAGACGGTCCAGGGCGTTAAAACGATGGCGGCGGTAAGCGCCAGTAAAGCCTTGGGGAACATAAATCACCTTATTATTTTTTGGTTGGATTGCACGGATAACGAAGCGACGACGATAGCCGATGAAAAGCCGGCGCTGGGGCGCCGGTGAGAGCGATTATTTAGCCTGACGACTCTTAGGGATTTCGACAAAGTTACCCGGGCGTTTTTCGGCATTGGCCATCATCGCCTCCTGAATTTCCTCTACCTGCAAGTGGGTAGAGTTCCAAATAGCAATATAGTCGAGTCCGTCTGCGGTGCTGTGGTCCCGCGCATAATTAATCATGCGCTTACATCCGTAAACCGCCAGCGGCGCTTTACTAGCTATGTCGGCAGCAATGCTCATCACCTCTCGTAGCATGGTCTGCTGATCCGGATAAACATTGTTAATCAAACCCATGCCCTTGGCCTCACTAGCAGCAACCTTGCGCCCGGTATAGGCCATTTCCCGCACATAACCTTCGGGAATCAGTTTTACCAACCGGGGAAAGGTACCGACATCAGCGGTCATGCCAATATTGGTTTCAAATATGGTCAGGAATGCATCTTCCGTGGCGTAGCGAATATCACAAGCCGACACTAGGTCAACTCCGCCGCCAATACAGCCACCTTGAATTGCCGCCAGTACCGGTACCCGGCAGGCCTCGAGACAGTTGAAAGACTCCTGCATATGCAGCACATTGTCATAGAAGGCAGTACCCTTTTGCAGACGCTTAGTGCGCTCGTCGACCTCGCCCACAGGATCCGAGACGCCGGCAAAGGAACTAATATCCAAGCCACCGGTAAAATGCGGGCCGGTAGAGGACAGCACGATAACCCGAGCTTTAGAACCATAGTCAATGTCCTTGATAATTTCCGGCAGCTCACGCCAAAACGCCGCGTTCATATTATTACGCTTTTCGGGACGGTTCATCACCACATGGGCTATCTGCTCACTGATTTTTACCTCAAAACACTCGTAACTCATTGCTTTCTCCTGTTGGGTGAAGGTGATTGATTGTCGCCAGCATAGGCAAAGGCGGATAGTCTAACCCACTTTGCCCGCAGTCGATACTTGACAACTCTCAGCTTAGGGGCAGCCACCGGGCGAACCAGAGGCGACGGCCCAGACGGCCCCTATGGGAATGGAAAAAGTCGATAAACACACTGGCACACCGCGGCAGGTACTGCCGACGAAACCCTTGTTCCAGTAACTGACTTCGCCGGTAGCGAAGAGCGGCGCCGTAGATCGACTGCTGCAAGTTCATTAAGGCTCTAGCGTGTAAGTCAGAGTTGGGCAGCGGCCCCTAGTATAATAAAAAGGCAATATCGCGCCCGCCAGGCCGATATACTCTGCGTCTGCACTATCCAGCTCGATGGCGGGATAGGCAAGCAGAAATTGAGCGCATAGCGCCGCTAACGGATGGGGGAAGAAGTCGACAGGGATTTGTATACGTCATCTGCTGGAGGGCAGGGTTTGTTCGGCAGCGAGACTATCCTGCACCGCCTCCAGCTCCCTCTCACTGTTTGACAACTTTGTTGGAGCCTATTTGTAAACGCAGGCCGCAAAGTGCACGCTGTAACTGAGCTGCTGTCAGGGTTCGTAAATAGAGGACAATACAGAAATGATTTTTTGTGCGCGAGTGCCACTCAATGTGTAATAAATCGTCTGGGCTTCGCGGCGGGTCTGGACTAGGCCCGCTCCGCGCAGGGAGGCCAAGTGTTGTGATAATGAGGATTGACTGAGGGGGACAATATCGTTGAGCTCTCCGACCGACAACTCTCCACCGCCGAGCGTACACAATATTAACAGCCGGTGCTCATTGGCCATTTTTTTTAATAGGCTTGCGGCCTCACTGACATGCTCGTGTAAATCCAAAGCTTGCTGTGGCATAACCGGGGCAACAGTATTCACTGACATAACTCCAACGTTTAGCTAAATTTATCGCTCCTTCGGTGGCGTCATACCAATTTTTCACCCTTCCGTCATGGCTCGGCTGCCGCTTACCTAGTCAATGACTTAGCAAGCGAACATCATCATAACAATAGGACTAGCTAACACGCAATAACTTAATTAACTAATTGTTAATAATCTAATTATTGACTTTTTACCATTGATTGGCGAAAACCCACATTATCATTCAAGCTCAAAATGGTTTCTCCAATCACTCCACTCCACACTAACAAGTGCTCAATTTGTCTAAGCTTTTCAGTAGTTTACTAAGGAAAAGAAGCGCAGATAGCTGCCGGCAGAATTTTTCGACATGATGTGAGAGCACTGACGGTCAGAAAATCCACTAGAAGTTGCATAATTCAAGTCATAAACAGTGGAGAGAAACGAACACAGAGGGCTGCGGATAAACACTTGAAACAATCCGGGCCGGCCCGCACGGTTTCAAGTGAACAAATTACAAGAGGGTTAACTACAAGTAGGCTAGTGGAATGGCGACTAGAGAGACAGACCCGGCACGGCTTTTTTCATCATTGCCGCGCGAGCCTCCGCTGGCAGTTCAATAGCCTTGCGAGTACTTAAATCGAAGGATACCGCCACCGCCTCGGTAGTCGCCAGACATTCACCGGTTTCGGCATTAAACATCCAATGGCAAAAATTAGAGGCCTTGCCAACAATATCTTTCAAGCCGGAGCGAATAACTAAGACATCACCGATTTGTGGTGCCTGATGATAGACAAAGCGGTATTCCAGAGCCGCGCCGCCAATATTGTCGCCATTAGAACGATCCTCGTCCCGCAGCGCGATAAAAAAATTGCTGATGCCGTCGGAGATGCGGCCCATATAACTGTGGGGCCGCATAAAGCCCTTCTCGTCGACATCGGCGCTGAGTACTACACCGCGAAATATCGGAATCAAATTCAGCTCCTGCGCTTCGTGCAGGGTCGGTGCCGGCCGTGGGGCGGCAGTCGAGGTACCCCTGGCCCGAGCATAATCCGGCAATTTGACATTGTAGGCTGCCAGCCCCGCTAGCTGTTGCTCGGCAAAAGAAAGTAAATCTCGGCTACCGGTATTGGCCAGGGCAACATCAGAGACCGAGGTCGCCGCCACCTCACCGCTGGCGACATTGATCATTTCCTCAAACACCCTGATAGTCTCGGACTGAGCGCTGACAATGCCGGCTCGAATAAAATACGGTGTGCCCGGGCGCATCTCTCGATGAAAGCGAATATGCTGATCCCTCACCACCAGAGTAATGTCCCGCTGACGCATAAAGCGCGGACCAAAGCCGAGTACCTGGGCAAAACCGAACAGGCCATCAACAAACCGTGCGACGTAAAAACGCACATTCATATGGCCCATTTGGTCGCAGTCCCAGACATTGACCCCGGATCGAAATACCTCGATCATCGCAGACATAGCGGCAACCTCAACCTTCGAAAGACGCTATACCCGTCTGCGCCCGCCCCAAAATCAGCGCGTGCACATCGTGAGTGCCTTCGTAGGTATTCACGGTTTCCAGATTGATCATATGGCGCATCACCGAGTATTCGTCAGAGATACCGTTGCCGCCGTGCATGTCTCTGGCTACGCGGGCTATATCCAGTGCCTTGCCACAGGAGTTGCGCTTTAACAAGGATATAAGCTCTGGCGACAGCTCATCGGTCTCTTTCAAACGTCCCGCCTGCAGGCAACCCAATAGAGCCAGACTGATCTCCGCCTGCATATCCACCAACTTCTTTTGGATTAACTGATTGGCCGCCAGCGGGCGACCAAATTGTACCCGGTCCAGCGTGTACTGACGGGCAGAGTGCCAGCAGGCTTCGGCGGCACCTAGGGCACCCCAAGAAATACCATAACGCGCATTATTGAGACAGCCCATGGGGCCCTTCAAACCCTGCACATTAGGCAACAGGTTTTCTTCCGGTACAAACACATTGTCCATCACAATTTCGCCGGTAATAGAGGCGCGTAGGGACAGCTTACCCTCAATTTTCGGCGCACTTAGTCCCTCCATACCTTTTTCTAATACAAAACCGCGAATAGTGCCACTATCGTTCTTGGCCCACACCACAAATACGTCGGCGATTGGCGAATTGGAAATCCACATTTTATTACCGCTCAGCCGGTAACCACCGTCGACACTCTTGGCCCGGGTCAACATGCCTCCGGGGTCGCTACCGTGGTCCGGCTCGGTCAAACCGAAACAGCCAATCCATTCTCCTGAGGCGAGTTTGGGCAGGTATTTTTCCCGCTGGGCTTCGTTGCCGTAGGAGTAAATCGGGTACATCACCAGACTGGACTGCACGCTCATCATCGACCGATAGCCACTGTCTATCCGCTCCACTTCTCGGGCAATCAATCCGTACGACACATAACTGACTCCGGAGCAGCCGTATCCGTGGATAGTCGCTCCCAGCAGGCCGAGCTCACCCATCTCCCGAAATATAGCAGGGTCAGTCTGCTCGTTGCGGTAGGCTTCGCGTACCCTAGGCTGCAGCTTGTCCTGCGCGTATTGGCGCGCCGACAGTTGAACCATGCGCTCTTCTTCGGTGAGTAAGTTGTTGATTAAAAACGGGTCCTGCCAATTAAAGGCGCCCCAGGTAGTTGATCCGGTGGTACTCATAATATGTCCTCTATTCATTGATAACCGCCTGTGTGGCGGGTCTTCTGTAGTGACGAGTCGTGATCGTCTGCTCGTTGTTTGCGGCCGTATCAGTAGGACTTAGGCAGGCCCAGTGCTTTCTCGGCTATATTGCACAGTATCAATTGCGGGCTAACCGGAGCAAGACGGGTAATCATTACCTCTCGCAATAGTCGCTCGACATGAAATTCCTTCGCGTACCCCATACCGCCGTGGGTCATCACCGCTCGGGTGCAGGCCTCGAAACCGGCCTCGCCACCGAGATATTTGGCGGCGTTTGCCTCCTGCCCGCAGGGCCGGCCTGAATCGTACAGGTAGGCCGCCTTCATCGCCATTAAAAAAGCTGACTCTAGGGCCATCCAGCTTTCCGCCAGAGGATGTTGGATCGACTGATTCATGCCTATGGGGCGATCGAACACCACTCGGTCTCTGGCATACTTGGCGGCTCGGTCCAGGGCACTCTGACCAATACCAATGCCCTCGACGCCAACCAGCACCCGCTCCGGGTTCAGGCTGTGCAGCAAGTACTGAAAGGCCTTTCCCTCTTCCCCAATCATATCCTGCTGCGGTATCGGCAGTCCGTCAATAAACACCTCGCAGGAAGCAACTGCGGCACGGCCCATTTTGGGGATGGCACTGACGGTACAGTGGTCGCGGTTTAAATCGGTGTAAAACATGGTCAAACCGTCAGTCGGACGAGATACGTCGGCCTTGGGGGTGGTGCGGGTTAGCAGTAATATTTTATCCGCCTGTAGCCCGGTTGAGGTCCACACCTTCTTGCCGTGAACCACGTAGTGGTCGCCCTGTTTGACCGCCCGAGTAGTAATCGAGGTAGTGTTGAGCCCGGCGTCGGGTTCGGTCACGCCAAAGCAGCTTTTCACATTGCCCTGAATCAAGTCTGGCAGCCAGCGCTTCTTTTGCTGCTCTGTGCCGTATACCACGATCGGGTGTGGACCAAATATATTGATGTGCACCGAGGAAGCCGCCGACATGCCACCGGCATAGGCAATCTTGTGCATCATCAATGCGGCCTCGGTCACGCCCAAACCGGCACCACCATACTCTGTGGGCATGGTAATACCCAGCCAACCACCGTCGGCAATGGCCCGGTGAAATTGCTCGGGAAATTCGCCTGTATTGTCGTGCTCTAGCCAGTAGTCATCGCCGAACTGGCTGCATACCTGCTCTACCGCCTCGCAGATGGCCTGCTGATCAGCCGTTAAAGAAAAGTCCATTATCACAATCTCCTGATTGGTTTGATTCTATCGTTGATCAATCGATTAGTTTGGTAGCACAGCGATCTCGCCGCCAG
>Ga0105356_10002162_pt1 | contig 19607 bp, 16 predicted proteins | sample GOMGulsemesocosm_3_FD_83502 | JGI IMG/M metagenome (GOLD analysis project Ga0105356, IMG submission 83502) | Methane-oxidizing microbial communities from mesocosms in the Gulf of Mexico - GOM9D Gulf of Mexico | ecosystem: Environmental > Aquatic > Marine > Cold seeps | place: Gulf of Mexico... | reverse complement strand
TCAAAGGGGTTGGCCAAATCTTTAAACACACCCTTATTATTATGATGGATCATGGAGGTTTTGCCGTGCATCACTTCCTTGGCACGAATCACGTAACCACCAAAGGCCTGCGCGATAGACTGGTGGCCCAGGCAAATACCAAACAGCGGCTTTTTACCGGCAAACTGCTTAAGCACTTCAACCGAAACACCGGCTTCGTTTGGCGTACAGGGGCCGGGCGAGATCACGATGTGATCCGGGTCCAGCGCTTTAATTTCTTCCAGCGTAATTTCATCGTTCCGATACACACGCACATCAGCACCCAACTCACCAAAGTACTGCACGACGTTGTAGGTAAAGGAATCGTAATTATCGATCATTAATAGCATTGCTATAACCTGCTTTTAGGCTTTGTGAGCCATTGCAACAGCGCGGAACATGGCGCGCGCTTTGTTCATGGTTTCTTTCCACTCCAGCTTGGGCACAGAGTCGGCAACAATGCCCGCGCCCGCCTGGATATACAGCTTTTTATCTTTAATCACGGCGGTGCGAATAGCAATCGCCGTATCCATATTGTCATCCCAGGAAATATAACCCACTGCGCCACCGTAAACGCCGCGTTTAACCGGCTCCAGCTCATCAATAATTTCCATCGCGCGAATTTTTGGTGCGCCGCTTAATGTACCTGCGGGCAACGCCGCGCGTAACACGTCAATGGAGGATAATCCCTCTTTCAGATCACCCATCACGTTGGAGACAATATGCATGACGTGGGAATATTTCTCGACCACCATCTGATCCGTCACACGTACCGTGCCAATTTCAGAAACACGACCAGCATCATTACGCCCCAGGTCAATCAACATCAGGTGCTCAGCAATTTCTTTCGGATCAGCCAGCAACTCGACCTCCAGCGCCTGATCTTCTTCTTCGCTATAACCACGACGACGGGTACCGGCGATTGGTCGCACCGTCACTTCACCCTCTTCCACTCGCGCCAGAATTTCTGGCGAAGAACCGACAATATGGAAATCACCTAGATTGAGGAAATACATATAGGGCGACGGGTTCAGGTTACGCAGGGCGCGGTATAAATTGATCGGCTCGGCTTCAAAGGGAATTGTCATGCGCTGTGACGGTACAACCTGCATCACGTCACCAGCAAGAACGTATTCCTTAATGTTTTCAACCGCGGCTTCAAAGGCTTCCTGAGTGAAGCCTGATTTAAAGTCTGCTTCGCTAATCTTCAGTTCATCGGCAGCTTGCTGCGCGACACTGAGATCAATTTCCGCCAGAGTAGGCGTTGGTAAAGGTAACTTCGCCACCAGCTCATCAAGACGATTTTGCGCGACGCTGTAAGCATCCGCCTCAGCAGGATCAACGTGCACCGTCAGCGTCAGCGTGCCTGCCAGATTATCAAACATCAGCACTTCGTCGGACACCATCAACAGAATATCCGGATTTCCTACCGTATCGGGCGGCACCGAATCACGCAGGCGCGGCTCAATATAACGCACCGTGTCGTAGCCAAAATAGCCGACTAGTCCGCCGCTAAATCGTGAATGCTCGCCCTCTTTAGGCACATTAAAACGATCCTGAAACTGCTTCACAAATTCCAGCGGATCGTCATGCTCTAGTGTTTCAACTACTTCGCCATCAGTTTCCAGTGTTATCTGATAACCGTGTACCTTAAGTACTGTGCGACAGGGCAAACCGATAAACGAATAACGACCCCACTTCTCACCACCCTGCACCGATTCGAACAGATAGGAATAGGGGCCATCGGCCAGTTTAAGATAAGCACTCAATGGGGTATCCATATCTGCCAGCACACGACGGCTGACAGGAATACGGTTATAACCCTGAGCGGCTAATTCAGCAAAACGTTCGGGACTCATTAATCGACCTTAGCTAACTCTGTACGCATTTCTGCAATGGTACGGGCATAATCATCACTGCCAAAAATGGCGGAACCGGCGACAAAGGTATCAGCACCAGCGGCGGCTACTTCGGCGATATTATTGATGCCGATGCCACCATCCACTTCAAGGCGAATATCTCGACCACTGTCAGTAATACGCTGACGCAAATCGCGAGTTTTATTCAATGTATTGGGTATGAATTTCTGACCGCCAAAACCGGGGTTCACGGACATCAATAGAATCATGTCCATATCGTCCATCACGTAATCAAGATAGCTTAACGGCGTCGCAGGGTTGAACACCAACCCCGCCTTACAGCCCGCATCTTTAATCAACTGAATGGAGCGACCAATATGGTCGGAGGCTTCGGGGTGGAAAGTAATATAGGTTGCACCGGCTTCGGCGAATTCACCGATCATACGGTCAACAGGAGACACCATTAAATGGGCATCAATCGGCGCCGTCACACCATACTGACGCAGGGCTTTACAAACCATTGGGCCAATCGTCAGGTTCGGCACATAATGATTATCCATAACATCAAAATGCACAATGTCAGCGCCTGCTGCGAGCACGTTATCGACCTCTTCACCCAGTCGGGCAAAGTTAGCAGCTAAAATGGAGGGTGCAATCAAATAATCTGTCATGGGGAATCTTGTATTTATTTACGAAATAGAAGCCGGTATTCTACACACTGGCGGTGTTTTTGACACGCCCGATTTATAAGGCCACCCAAGGTTTTGTCATTCCGAACGCAGGTAAGGAATCTTTTAGCTAAACCGAGTAAAGATTTCTCTCGCCGATCGAAATGACAAGGGTTCTTTTTATTACCGGCTTAGCCCTTTCTATGCTGCTTAATCAGGTCGTAAGCCGCCTGAATTTCCTGCGTCTTTTCCTTAGCAATACGCATCATTTCTTCAGGTAAACCTTTTGCCACCAGCTTGTCAGGGTGATGCTGGCTCATCAGACGACGATAGGCTTTCTTCATCACAGCATCGGTGGCGTTTTCCTCAACGCCAATCACCTTGTAGGCCTCTTTCAATTTATCGGCAGGCGTATACTGTGGCTGTCCCGCACCCTGCTGATGAAAACCTCCTTGGCCAGCAAAGGCACGCTCAGCTTTAATGCGCTGATGAATCATCTCAAAACGCATATCGGAAATACCCAGCTGCGCACAAATATGACGCAACAGGACATTTTCAGATTGGCTTACCGAGCCGTCGGCATAGGCGGCCTGAATCTGGATTTCCAGAAACATCTGCACCACCGTAGCGTGACGACCCACCACCTGACGGAAACCCGCCAGTTCCGCATCAAGATCAAAGCTATCGTTTTTGCCTTCAGAGAATAACTCCATGGCTTGCTGCCGCATATCCGCCGTCAGATTCATGCGCGACATGACAAACTCAGCCCACTCGATTTCATCCCTGGAAACCTGGCCGTCAGCCTTCGCTAATTTGCCCATGGTCAAAAAGGTCATACGGAAGAAGGCTTGCTGAATCTGCGCCTGATTACCCGCTCCAGCACCTGACATATTTCCTGTCAGCGCCTTATCAAACTGATGGCCAATAAAGAGTCCCAAAGCTGCGCCAGGTATGCCAAACCAGTTATAGCCGATCAACGCGCCCAGCAATTTACCAAATATCATTCGCTCTTCTGCTCCTGTAATTCTCTACGTACGCACTCATCTAGTTTTGCCAAACGCTCCGGCGTTCCGACATCAACCCACTCGCCTTGATATAACTCGCCACTCACCTGCTGCCGAGCCATGGCATCACGTAATAACGGTGCCAGCGCCATCTTATCTGCATCAAGCCCAGAAAATAACATTGCACTCATCACGCTAACACCCGAAAAGGTAAATTTTTCATCGCCGTCATCCGCCACCAGACCATTTCCAGCCAAACTAAAATCGCCCTGCGGATTGTGTTCTGGATTTTCCACCAATACCACGTGTGCTTTTTCTGGTGACAGCTTTAACAATTTTTCAAAGGGATAATCGCACCAAATATCGCCATTCACGACAATAAAGGGATTCTCACCCAGCAACGGCAACGCCTTAATAATGCCACCAGCCGTTTCCAGCGCTTCTGCTTCGGCAGAATAATGAATGCTAACGCCCCATTGACTGCCATTACCCAGCGTTTTTTCTACCTGCTCGCCAAGCCAGGCATGATTAACAACAATTTCTTTTATACCCGCCTGTGCCAGCTTTTCTATGTGATATTGCACCAACGGCTTACCCGCCACTGGCAACAGTGGTTTGGGCGTACTGTCGGTCAACGGCCGCATGCGCGCACCACGTCCGGCACAGAGAATCATCGCCTTCATGTATTAACGCCACTATGCTCAACCGAAAAATGCGTACTCGCCTGCATCGCGGGCATCACTACCTCGTCAAGCCAAGCATTAAACTCTGCAAATTCAGGATATTGCTGACAAACTTTTTTCAGGTAACCAAAAGTACGCGGAATATCCTGCAAATAAGCTGCTTTGCCATCACGCAAATATAAGCGCGAGAAAATACCGACACACTTGATATGTCGCTGCAGACCCATCCAGTCAAACCAACGCTTGAACACGTCATACTCCGGCATATTTGCCTGCTGCCAAAGTCCATATTGGAGGGATAATTGCAGATAATCGCCGATCCACTTTTCCTCGTGCTCGGCGGGCCAGCTGATATAACAATCCCGCAGCAGCGACACCAGGTCATAGGTGATCGGCCCAACGACTGCATCCTGAAAATCCAGCACGCCGACATGCCCGCTTTCAAGAGTCATTAAATTACGGGAGTGGTAATCACGGTGCACACAGACCTGCGGTTGCTCAAGCGCACTAGTAATCAACTTTTCAAAAACATTTTCGAGGCGCTGCCTATCATCTGCATTCAGCTCAAGGCCTAATAATTGCGTAAAAAACCAGTCAGGACAGAGATACATTTCCTGCCTCAACTTATCGCTATCATAGGCAGGCAAGACATATTCATGCGGCGCAGCGCAGCGTTGAATAGTTACCAGCTCACCTAACGCCGCCTGATAAAGAGCATCGGCATGCGTTGTAAGCTGAGGTAAAAATAAATCATCACCCAAGTCCGACAGCAGCATAAAACCTAAATCAAAGTCCGCTGCCAACACTTCAGGCACATGCACGCCGTGCTCTAACCAAGCTTGAGCGATAGCCACAAAGGGACGACTATCTTCTTTGTCGGCAGGTGCATCAACGGCAATCAAGGTCTGCCCCGACGATAACGCAGCCGTACGAAAATAACGCCGAAAACTGGCATCACCCGACACCGACACAAGAGACGCATCATGCCCATTCAAATAAAGCTCAAGTTGTTGCAACTGGGCGACAACCCACTCGGAAAGGGCTGTTTGTCTATGATCCAAAATTGACCTCTATTAGCCTGTTTAGAAAAAAGTGAAAGGCGACATCTTACGGCATCCAGTACACTGCGTAAAACCCCCTCCACCGGGGCTTTGGGACAGCAAACTTCCGATTAATTTCAGCGCTCATTCCTGATCGCTAAAATGTTTCCTTTACTCACACCTCAGCGCTATAATTCGCCGGTTGACTATCTGCTCGCTTAAACGAGTGTAAAACCACCCTTAGTAGAGTTTCATCCATGACACACATCGGCATTTTAAAGTGCGGCGCCCTGGAAGAGGATATCCAGGACCCCTATGGTGACATCCCTGACATGGTAGTCTCGGCATTTCTACGCAACGACCCTGCTCTGCAATTCAGCATTTTTGATATCATTAATGATGGACTGCCGGAACTCGATAGCTGTGATGCATTTTTATTAACCGGCAGCACCAGTAGCAGCTATGAAAGAACGCCCTGGATATTATCGCTGGAAGATTTTGTCCGCGAGTGCGCCAGAACCGGCAAGAAAATGCTCGGCATCTGCTTTGGTCATCAGCTCATTTCCCAGGCACTGGGCGGTAAAGTTGAGCCCTGCGAACGCGGCTGGGCACTGGGTACCGGCTTTTACGAATTGACCACCCAGAAATCCTGGATGAATCCATCGCTGGGTAAACTGGACATGCTAGTGATGCACCGCGATCAAGTCGCCGCTTTACCGGAAAAAAGTCAGGTTATTGCGCAAAGTCAATTTTGCCCCTATTTCATGGTGCAGCATGGCCCGAACATTCTCACCACTCAAGGCCACCCGGAGTTTTCTCCCGACATCCTGCGACACCTGACGGATTACAACATCGACAACTTCACGTCCAATAAAATCCGCGAAGCGTTGACCTCCCTGAACGCTCCGATAGACGCTGAAGCAGTGGTGAAATGGATGATCAATTTTATCAAAATTGAAACCCCCAAACGAAACGCGCAGTACATTAACGTTTCGGCTCAACCCCTGTAATTCAATCTTTATACTACTACCGCCCTGACGTAAGTCAGGGCGAACTCAGCCTGCCAACTTTAACTGTTACGAAGCCCTCTATGTTTGAAAACCTGCCCCAATTACCCGCCGACCCAATTCTTGGTCTGATGGTCGCGTTCCACCAAGACAACAACCCCAACAAAATCGACCTGGGTGTGGGTGTCTATAAAACAGAACAGGGCAACACCCCCGTGCTGGAATCGGTCAAACAGGCTGAACGTAACATTTTGGAGTTAGAGCAAACCAAGCTTTATATTGGCCCTGCGGGCGCGCCCGAGTTCATTAACGCCATCCAGTCATTGTTATTGGGCAACAACCACCCCGCTTTGGTTGACAATCGTGTTGCCACGATACAAACACCGGGCGGCAGTGGCGCATTGCGTGTTGCCGCTGAACTGGCAAAAAAAGGCAACCCCCATGCAACCATTTGGGTCAGTGATCCGACCTGGGGCAACCACATCCCACTGTTGAGCGATACGGGCCTGCAAATCAAAACCTACCCCTATTACGATGTAGTAAGCCATGGTGTTAATTTCGATGGCATGATGAACGCGCTAGCCCAAGCTAAAACTGGCGACCTGGTCTTGCTACACGGCTGTTGCCATAACCCGTCAGGCGCAGACCTGTCACAACAACAATGGCAAGCTGTCACTCAGCTGGCCAGCGAAAAGGGCTTCACACCTTTTATCGATATTGCCTATCAAGGTTTTGGCGCGGGCATTGAAGAGGACGCCTACGGCGTTCGCCTAATGGCAGAGCAATTACCCGAACTGCTGATTGCCAGTTCCTGCTCAAAAAACTTCGGCATCTACCGTGAGCGAGTTGGTTCGGTACTGGTGGTTTCAAAGAATACGACCCAAGCTCAAGCCTGCGCCAGCCAATTAGCGCGCATTGTACGCGGCATTTATTCTATGCCACCGTCTCACGGTGCGGCGGTCGTTGCCCTCATTCTGCAAAATGATTCACTGCGACAACACTGGTTGGGCGAATTGGATATCATGCGCAAACGTATTTTCCAACTACGTGGTCAACTGCAGGAACAACTCAGTGCCAAAGGTGCCAGCAATGACTTTTCCTTTATTACCAAGCAAAGCGGCATGTTCTCCTTCCTGGACATCAGCCCTGCTCAAGTACAACAGTTACGCGAGCAGTTCAGCATTTATATGACAGGCGACAGCCGCATCAATGTGGCGGGCATCAGCAGCAACAACATTGACTATTTAAGTAGCGCTATTGTCAGCGTGCTCTAAAAAAGCGATGTATTAGCATTATGATGCCAGGGGCGATTTTCGGGCTGGCTCGTGCGTGCCTAATACCTTATCATCAGCAGCTTACTTGTGTTCCAAGCACTACAACGCTGGAACAGAGCCAAAAAACAACAATGTGCCCGGTTGATAGCATGCTCAACAACATTCGCTTGCCCTTCAAATTTCTCCTGCTTTCAGCGCTACTCATCAGCGCATCCTTGTCAGCAACAACTAAAGACAACAGCAGTAATCGCTGGCAATGCCGAGCCACAACAGAGGGCGGCTGGGCATGCGGTAACATCAAGCCCGCAGACGGTTGGGGAACGCGCTTTGTTGCACCACAAAGAACACCCGCCGTCGCACCAACTACCCGCGCATCCTACAAAATTGACGGCCAGCAGCTTGACTGGGCACCCCGCCAAGCATTAAACGAGGTCCAAAAACAGGCTATTCCTAATTACTGCTCAGGCCGATATATTGAGCCGGATTATATCGACGCAGAGCAACGTGCACTCGACCCGACTAGCCAGCCCATTAAAGGCGCTGCGCAAAGCTCACAAACAGATGAAAACGGCATTACTACGCTAACTGGAGACGTCGTCTTCAGCCAAGGTTACCGTCAGATAAAAGGTGCCAAGGCCATCTTAAATCGCGATGCAGGCACTGCTGATTTTGAAGGTCACGTACAATATCGAGAACCCGGCATGCTATTGCTGGGTAACGATACCCATGTAAACCTTAGCGACAATGAGGCCACCATCAACAATGCCAAATTTGTTGGCCATACTAGCCATATGCGCGGCACCGCTAAAAAGCTGACCCGCCAAGGCAATGGGGTTGTGATCATTGAACACGGCACCGTCACCTATTGCGAACCCGATTCCAATAGCTGGCGCCTTGTTGGCGGAAAATTAAAGCTGGATCCTGAGGCTGGTGTCGGCACCGTCAAACATGCTCGCCTGCACATCAAAGACGTGCCAGTGCTGTATGTGCCTTATCTGAGCTTTCCCATTGACGATCGCCGTAAATCCGGTTTCCTCACCCCCGACATCAGCAGCTCCGATGGCTTTGATATCGCCACCCCCTATTACTGGAATATTGCGCCCAATTATGATGCCACTCTAACCCCTCGCGTTATTGGCGATCGCGGCAGCATGGGCGAAGTCAAATTTCGCTACCTGCACAATAAAAACAGCGGCACACTGGGCGGTGCCTACCTGGTCAGCGACAAGCTATTTATGGATGAGGATCGCTGGCTGAGTGTTTTCAACCACCACGGCTCAGAGTTAAACAATATCACCACCTTGGTGGATGCGACTGCCGTCAGTGACACCAAATACTTTAATGATTTGGGCGCTGATCTGAATGCCACCAGTCAAACCCATCTGCTGCGTATGGCTCAAGCCAATTACACAGACCAGTATTGGAGTCTCACCACTCGTGTTCAGGGCTATCAGACCATTGATGCGACGATAAGCGCCGTCGACAAACCCTATGACCGACTCCCGCAAATTCTTTTAACCGGCCAATACCCTCACCAATCAACAGGACTGGAGTTTGGTCTGCTCACTGAATACAGCTATTTTGACCGCGACAATGATGGCTTAATCGGAATAGATCGTGCGGTGGGTCATCGCACCCGTATTGAACCTTCTGTCAGCTGGCTGTTTGAAACGCCGTACGCCTTTGTAAAACCCAAGGCAACTTACCGTTATGCCCAGTACAAGCTGGAAGATTTGACCGCAGGCTTTAACGATACACCCAATCTATCAGTCCCCGTTTTCAGCTTCGATAGCGGCCTGTTTTTTGAACGCGACACTGGCTGGGGGAATAGCCCGCTGACCCAGACTTTCGAGCCGCGGCTGTTCTACCTGAACGTACCGGAAGAACAAGACCAGCTGGAAATCCCTGATTTTGACACCGGCGAACTGGATTTCAGCTACAACCAGTTATTCCGCGAAGACCGTTTTGTTGGTGGTGACCGGGTGGGTGACGCCAACCAGCTTTCTGTCGGCCTGACCAGCCGGTTTATTGAGACTGACGGTTTCGAACGCGCTCGCGCCAGCATCGGCCAGATTTATTATTTTGATGATCGCATGGTGACCTTAACCGACACTCCTCCCGTACGCACTGACCTCACATCAGAATCGGCTCTCGCGGCTGAACTTATGTTTGCACTACATTCAGGCTGGCAATTGCAGGGGGATATCGAATGGGATCCCGATATCGAACGCACCAACCAAAGCAGCCTTTACCTGCGCTACCATGGCGACAACCGCCACCTGTTTAATATCGGCTACCGGTATCGTAACGACGACCGCGAACAGCTTGAGCAAAGTGATGTATCTCTAATATGGCCAATAGGCGATCACTGGAGTTTTATTTCACGCTGGAACCAGGATCTTATCCACGACCGCATTGTCGAAGCATTCGCTGGTATTGAATACCAAAGTTGCTGTTGGGCGGTACGCGTATTAGGCCGCCGCTGGGTTAACGATAATGACCTCTCTGCAATCGATAAAGTAAATGAAAAAGAAGCTATTTATATCCAGTTCCAACTGACCGGACTGGGCAACATCGGTGATTCCATGGAACGACTGTTTCGCGACAGCATTCCCGGTTATCAAGAAAAAAACTAGGTTAAGACATCCCTATGCTTAATACCGTTCGCACAAAACTCATTCCCTTTCTGGCTGCGGCCCTGTTAACACCCGCTTTAAGTGTGGCCGCCACGCAGCCGCTTGACCGTATTGCGGTGATAGTCAACGACGACATCATCATGCAAACTCAGGTACAGCAGGCTATTAATTCCAGTATCACCAAGCTGCAACAACGTGACGCACCGATGCCGCCAAAGAAGGCCCTTATATCTCAGGTGGTTGAAGCACTGATCATGGAAAGCTTGCAGTTGCAAATCGCTGAACGTGGCGGCATTCGTATTGATGACACCTCCCTCAATGAAGCTGTACAACGCATCGCAGCGCAGAACAACATGACACCGGAGCAGTTTCAACAAGCCATTGTCAAAGAAGGTAGCAACTACACAACAGTCCGCGAACAGATACGCCGCGAATTGATAACTACACGTGCCCGTCAAGGCAGCGTTGGCCCGCGCATTCAAATCACCGATCAAGAAATCCACAACTTCCTTACTTCGGCCGAAGGCGAACAACTGTTGCAAAGCAAGTATCATATCGGCCATATCCTGATCAAAGCTGCCAGTGACACTCAAGCCGATCAAGCACTGGCCGAAACACGCGCACAAGACCTCTATCAACAATTGCAGTCTGGAGCCGACTTTGCCGAACTGGCCCGAAGCCATTCAGCCGCCTCCGACGCAAACAAAGGAGGCGACATGGGATGGCGCGACGATTCACAACTACCCTCGCTATTCAACAACGCCGTGCAAACACTGAATGTCGGTGAAACAGCAAAACCCATCGTTAGCACCAACGGTTTTCACCTGCTTAAATTATTCGAAAAACGCGGTGGCAGCAGTATTCTTCAAGATCAGACTCTAGTACGTCACATTCTGGTACAACCTACTGAGATTCGCTCCGAATCCCAGGCAGAAGAATTAATCTATGAGCTCTTTACCCGCATCCAATCGGGCGATGATTTTGCCGAAGTAGCGCGCCTGTACAGCACCGATCCCGGCTCACGAGCCAAAGGCGGAGAATTAGGCTGGATCACATCCGACAAATTAGTACCCGCCTTCGTCAAAGTTATGCAGGAAACGCCAGAAAACATCGTCAGTGCTCCGTTTAAAAGCCGCTATGGCTGGCACATTCTCGAAGTAATGGGGCACCGCCAGCAAGACATCGGTGCTGAAGCCAATCGCCAAAAGGCCCGCGAAGTTCTCTACAAACGCAAATTCAGTGAAGAGCTGGAACTGTGGTTACGAGAAATTCGCAACAATGCCTTTGTTGATATAAAAATGTAGCCCTGTTCATGTCAGAAAAACTGCTTGCCATCACTCCTGGAGAACCGGCCGGTATCGGACCGGATATTGTTATCCAGCTTGCTCAGCAGCCGCAACAAGCTGCATTGGTAGCAGTTGCCAGTCCCACGCTGTTAATTGATCGTGCCGCACTACTGGACTTACCTCTGACACTGCATCCGTTTATACCGGGCCATCCTCACCCACCACTACCGGCTGGTGAGATCTATATCTGCGCCGTTGAATTAACCGCGCCGGTTGTTCCCGGCCAGCTATCCACAGACAATGCCGCGTATGTATTGGCCACCTTAACGCGAGCCGCTCAAGGTTGTCTGGATGGTGAGTTTGCCGCGATGGTCACAGCTCCCGTTCATAAAGGCATTATCAACGATGCAGGCTGCAGCTTTAGCGGTCACACCGAGTTTCTTGCCGACTATACCGATACCGAGCTGGTCGTCATGATGCTGGCAACTACTGGCTTGCGCGTAGCCCTGGCAACAACACACCTGCCTTTAGCCGATGTTTCGGCAGCAATCACTGAGGATGTGCTAACGCGCGTCATCCGCATTCTACAGGCTGACATGGTAACGAAGTTCGGTTTACCAACCCCCCGTATTCTTGTGTGTGGACTCAACCCTCACGCTGGCGAAGGCGGCCATCTTGGTCGTGAAGAAATCGAAACAATTGAGCCAACCCTTGAAAAACTACGGGACGAAAACATTAACTTGATCGGCCCCTTGCCCGCCGACACCCTGTTCACCCCCAAGTATCTTGAGCAGGCTGATGCGGTGTTGGCGATGTACCACGATCAGGGCTTACCCGTTCTTAAACATCTGGGCTTTGGCAAAGCCGTCAATATCACCCTGGGCTTGCCAATTATCCGCACCTCCGTCGATCACGGCACAGCACTGGATCTGGCCGGAACCGGAACAGCAGACTCTGGTAGCCTACAAACAGCTATTGATTACGCGCTGGATATGGCCCAGCACTGACACTTTGAGGTTTTATGAGTAAACAACCGGGTCACCAGGCACGCAAACGCTTCGGACAAAACTTTCTGCAAGATCAGAATATCATCCGTAATATTCTGCTTAGTATTAGTCCGAAGCCGACCGATAACATTGTCGAAATTGGCCCCGGCCTGGGCGCGATTACCGAGCACCTGCTCAATGCCACCGAAGGCAACCTCAATGTGGTGGAAATTGACCGTGACCTGGTACAGGTATTAACCACCCAGTTTTTTAATTTTCCTGCGCTGAAGATACATCAGGGCGATGCGCTCAAATTTGATTTTAGCCAATTGACCGATGACAACCAAAAACTGCGCATTGTCGGCAACCTGCCCTATAACATTTCCACCCCGTTAATTTTCCACCTGATCAGCTATGCCAGTCAGGTTAAAGACATGCACTTCATGCTGCAAAAAGAAGTAGTCGATCGCATGGCTGCAGGCCCAAGTGATAGCGCCTACGGTCGACTAGGCATTATGGTGCAGTATTTTTGCCGGGTAGAATTTCTATTCAAAGTGCCGCCTACCGCATTCCACCCGCAGCCAAAGGTAGATTCAGCGATTGTAAGGCTCACACCCTACGAGACACTGCCATTCCCTGCCAAGGATGAAAAACAACTGGCCAGCGTCGTCACCACCGCTTTTAACCAGCGCCGAAAAACCATTCGCAACAACCTAAAAAAACTCATCAGTGCTGAGCAACTTGAAGCACTGGGCATCGACCCCGGCTTACGACCAGAAAACCTGTCACTGCAGAATTTTGTTGCGATCAGTGATACCTTATCTGAACAGAGCAAAGCCCCTGACACTGAATCAAGTAAGCAAGCATGAGTACGGAACAGGACAACCCTATTTATCAGCTTCACGTCACCGTGGAGACACAATATATTGCCGCCCAGTCCAGTCCAGAGGACGGCAAATTTGTGTTTGCCTATACCATCACCATCACAAACAATGGCCTTCAGGCTGCGCAATTGCTTAGCCGTCATTGGATTATCACCGATGCCAATAACGAAGTGCATGAGGTACAGGGTGAAGGCGTAGTCGGTGAACAACCCACTATTGGTCCGGACAGTAGTTTCACCTATACCAGCGGCACGCTGCTCGCTACCGATGTTGGGCATATGCAAGGTAGCTATCAAATGCTGGGCGAAGACGGTCATCTATTTGATATAGAAATCCCCGCCTTTTGTCTGGCACCACCCCACACACTGCATTAAACACTTTAGACCGATGAGATAAGCGATTCATGGCGACCTACGCAATCGGTGATATCCAAGGCTGCTTCAATGCCTTCAGCTGTCTGTTAAAAGAAGCCTGCTTCGACCCGGACCAAGATATTCTGTGGGTGGCAGGCGACCTGGTTAATCGTGGCCCTGATTCACTTTCCACCCTGCGTTATATCAAAGGGCTCGGCCACAGAGCCAAGGTTGTTCTCGGCAATCATGATCTGCACATGTTGGCTGTGGCCTACGGCATTAAGCCAGCTCACCGCAGCGACACCCTCGACGACGTTATCAATGCTGACGATGCTGACGAAATTTTTTCCTGGCTACGCCAGCAACCGCTGCTTTACCACTGTCCGGAACGTAATTATGCGCTGATGCATGCCGGACTGGCTCCGCAGTGGACCATCGAACAGGCGCTTCGTCTAAGTCAGGAAGTGGAAACCGTGCTCAAAGGTCCAAATTTCAAAGATTTTTTGTTCCACATGTACGGCGACGAACCTAATCATTGGTCCGATAATTTGACTGGATGGGAACGTCTGCGCGTAATCACTAACCATTTCACCCGCATGCGCCTCTGTGATACTGAAGGTCATCTTGACCTGCAACACAAGCACGGCCTGGAGGATGTGCGCAGCGGTTTTAAACCATGGTTTGCTCACGCCCACCGCAAATCTCGAGACACCAACATACTGTTTGGTCACTGGGCCGCTCTAGAGGGTGAAAGCAATGAAGATCGCGTCTTCGCTTTGGATACCGCCTGCGTATGGGGCGGCCGCCTCACCATGATGCGCCTTGAGGATCATCGTCTGTTTAGCTGTAGTTGCGAAACGGTCAAATAAATTTATTTAATAGGATTATTTTAATGTTCGACTTCAAACGTATTTCTGCGCAACAGGCCAAAGACATGATCGACTCTGGTGCAGTGACGCTCATCGATATTCGCGATGAAGCCAGCTTTCAAACTGGCCACATGAGCAACTCCACCCATGTTGACCACCAGTCAGTGCAGGGCTTTGTGCAGGATGCCGATCTCGATATTCCACTGATCGTGTGTTGTTATCACGGCAATAGCAGCCAAAGCGCCGCTCAGTTCTTTGTCGAAAAAGATTTCAGTGATGTCTACAGCCTCGACGGCGGCTACAGCGTTTGGTGTCAGCAATATCCCGAATTGTGCAGCACTCAAGCATAACGCTGCACACCCCTAGGCGCCTGATCTTCAGCCGCATGAACCATCCTCAAAAACATACCATTTTCTCAATTCTCCCGCTTAAAAGCTGAACTTCACCACCCCGCCATTATCTAACTCCCTGAAACGGAAATTTGAGAATTACCGCTTTTTAGCTCCACCATGATTTTCGATCTATACTAAAGAACAGGGAAGAGAGTTTCGTAATTTCCATGCGGTTCTAACAGTGAAGGGGAGAAATACATGGGTATTTTTAACCACTACCAAACCCGCTACGAAGACGCACAACAGGAAGAGTACTCATTGCAGGAGTATCTGGATCTCTGCAAACAGGACCCCACCGTTTACGCCTCCGCAGCTGAACGTCTGCTTATCGCCATCGGCGAACCCGAGTTGGTTGATACCTCGCAGGACCCGCGCCTGAGTCGAATTTTTTCCAACAAGATGATTAAACGCTACACCGAATTCCAGAATTTCTACGGCATGGAAGAGTGCATCGAGCAGATCGTATCGTTCTTCCGGCATGCCGCGCAGGGCCTGGAAGAGAAGAAACAAATTCTCTATCTGCTCGGCCCGGTCGGTGGTGGTAAAAGCTCGCTGGCTGAAAAGCTCAAGCAGCTGATCGAACGCGTACCCATCTATTCGCTGAAGGGCTCGCCCATTCAGGAATGTCCGCTATCACTGTTCAACCCCGATGAAGACGGCCAGATTCTGCAGGAGGAATACGGTATTCCGCTGCGCTACGTGACCTCCATTATGTCGCCTTGGGCTGCCAAGCGTCTCAAGGAATACCACGGCGACATCAGCCAATTCCGCGTGATTAAACACTTCCCCTCGGTGCTTAATCAGGTGGCGGTGTCCAAAACCGAACCCGGCGACGAAAACAATCAGGATATTTCCTCGCTGGTGGGTAAAGTGGATATCCGCAAACTGGAGGATTTTGAACAAAACGATCCCGATGCCTACAGTTTCTCCGGTGGTCTGTGCAAAGCCAATCAGGGTTTGATGGAATTTGTGGAGATGTTCAAGGCGCCCATTAAGGTGCTGCACCCACTGTTAACCGCCTCGCAGGAAGCTAACTACAACGGTACCGAGTCGATTGGCTCGATTCCCTTTGATGGCATCATTCTGGCCCACTCTAACGAAGCCGAGTGGCAGAACTTCAAAAACAATAAAAACAATGAGGCTTTTATTGATCGGGTTTATATCGTCAAGGTGCCCTACTGTTTGCAGGTTCATGAAGAAATCGAAATTTACAAAAAGCTACTGACCAACAGTTCACTTGATGACGCACCCTGCGCACCAGATACACTGGATATGCTGGCGCAGTTCACTGTGTTATCACGCCTGATCGAGCCGGAAAACTCCAGCATCTATTCGAAAATGCGTATCTACGATGGCGAAAACCTCAAGGATACCGATCCCAAGGCCAAGTCGATTCAGGAATACAAGGATTCCGCTGGCGTTAACGAAGGCATGAATGGCCTGTCCACGCGTTTCGCCTTCAAAATTCTCTCCAAGGTGTTCAACTTTGACCCTTCGGAGATTGCCGCCAACCCGGTACACCTGCTGTACATACTGGAAAAACAAATTGAGCAGGAACAATTCCCTACCGACCTGCATGACCGCTATCTGAATTGCCTGAAGGAATTTATCGCACCCGAATATATCGCCTTCATCAGCAAGGAAATTCAGACCGCGTATCTGGAATCCTACTCCGAATACGGTCAGAACATCTTCGATCGTTATATCACCTATGCCGATTTGTGGATTCAGGATCAGGAGTACCGTAATCCTGAAACCGGCGAGATTCTCGACCATAACGCGCTTAACGATGAGCTAGAAAAAATCGAGAAACCGGCGGGCATCAGTAATCCCAAAGATTTCCGTCACGAGGTGGTCAACTTTGTACTGCGTGCCAGAGCCGCCAATCAGGGCAAAAACCCTGCCTGGAACAGTTATGAAAAGCTGCGTCTGGTAATCGAGAAAAATATGTTCTCCAGCACCGAAGACCTGCTGCCGGTGATCTCCTTCAACGCCAAATCCTCCAAAGAGGATCAAAGCAAGCACAAGGATTTTGTCGATCGCATGATCGATCGTGGCTACACGGAGAAACAGGTACGACTGCTGTCAGAATGGTACCTGCGGGTACGCAAGTCTCAATAAAAGCGGGTGCCGGGGTGGCTAATAACCTGCCCCGGCAGTTCAAGGTAAAGCGACCGGTTCGCAATGTCGCTTTACATAAACGACGGGCGTGCAGGTGACTATGGCTTTCCTGATTATTGACAGGCGACTCAATGGCAAACACAAAAGTGCTGTTAACCGGCAGCGTTTCCTGCGTCGTTATCGCAAGCACATTCGTGAAGCCGTTGCCGATTCGATAAAGCAACGCAGCATCACCGACATGGAGCGAGGAGAATCAGTCAGTATTCCACGTCGCGATGTCTCCGAGCCCGAGTTCCACCATGGCAAGGGCGGTCGCCAAACCCGTATTTTCCCTGGCAACAAAGAATTCAAAACCGGTGATCATATTCAACGTCCACAGGGTGGTGGCACAGGCGGCGGTGGCGGTCCTGGCGATCCCAGTGATTCTGCCGAAGGCATGGATGATTTTATTTTCGAACTGACTCAAGAAGAGTTCATGGAGTTTATGTTCGAAGGGCTGGAGCTGCCTAACCTGGTCAAAAAACAATTAGTCCATACCACCAGCTATTCACGTGTTAAGGGCGGTTACACCAAAGAAGGCATCCCGGCCCGTTTGAATGTGGTGCAATCTCTGCGTAGCGCCTATGCCCGCCGTATTGCGCTGGGCGGTCGCGCCCGCAAACGCATCAAGGCGCTGGAAGAGGAGCTAAAAGAGCTAGAGAAACAGGCGCTTAATGATCGCGAAAAAGGCCTTAAAGAAACATCTGAACAACGTATCGCGGAGATCAAAACCGAGCTGGCCCGACTCAAAAAGCGCCTAGCGCATATTCCCTTTCTGGATGACTTCGACCTCAAATATAACAATGTTATTGAGATCCCACGCCCCTCTACCAGCGCTGTAATGTTCTGCCTGATGGATGTATCCGGCTCCATGACGCAGGACATCAAGGATATGGCTAAACGCTTCTTTATCCTGCTGTACATGTTTCTGAAACGAAACTATCAAAAAATTGATGTAGTGTTTATCCGTCACCACACCAATGCCAGCGAGGTGGACGAAGAAACCTTTTTCTACTCCCGCGAAACCGGCGGCACCTTGGTCTCCAGCGCGTTGCGGCTGATGAACGAAGTTATCCGGGAGCGCTATCCAGAAGACAGCTGGAACATCTACGCCGCACAAGCTTCCGATGGTGATAACTGGGCCGACGATTCCCCCGCTTGCAGGGACCTGTTGATCAACAAAATTTTGCCTAAGATGCAATATTACACCTACGTGGAAATAACCCCTCGCGATCATCAGGCACTTTGGTACGCCTATGAAGATGTGGTTACGCGCTACCCTGACAGCTTTGCCATGCAGCAAATTGAATCACTGGATGACATTTATCCCGTGTTCCACCGCCTGTTTGAGAAGAAGGCATCCTCATGAGCAACCCTAACTCTGGTGCCGAAAAGAAATACATTGCCGAAGGCTCTGAGTGGACCTTCGAAAACCTGCAGCGTTACGAAGAAGAAATTGCCCGTATCGCTGATGACTATCGGCTCGACGCTTATCCCAACCAGATTGAGGTGATCAGCGCCGAGCAAATGATGGATGCCTATTCCTCAACCGGCATGCCGGTGGGTTATCATCATTGGTCCTTTGGTAAACAGTTCCTCAACACCGAGCAGGGCTACAAACGCGGCAAAATGGGACTGGCCTACGAACTGGTGATCAACTCCAACCCCTGTATTGCCTACCTGATGGAGGAAAACACCCTCACCACCCAAGCCCTGGTCATCGCCCACGCCTGCTTTGGTCACAACTCCTTTTTCAAGGGCAACTACCTGTTCAAAACCTGGACCGATGCCAGCGCCATCGTTGATTATTTATTATTTGCCAAGCGCTACATCGCCCAATGTGAGGAACGCCACGGCGTTGCTGAAGTTGAAGCGCTACTGGACTCCTGCCACGCGCTAATGAACTATGGTGTGGATCGTTATCATCGCCCCACCCCCATTTCCTTTGAAAAAGAAAAACTGCGTCAAGTGGAACGCGAAGAATACCTGCAAACTCAGGTTAATGACCTCTGGCGTACGATTCCCCAAAAGAAAGAAGAGATCGAGCAGGAAAAACCCCGTTTCCCCAGTGAACCACAGGAAAATATTCTCTACTTTATTGAAAAAAATGCTCCGCTACTGGCACCTTGGCAACGTGAGGTCGTACGTATCGTACGTAAAATTGCCCAATATTTTTATCCGCAAAAACAAACCAAAGTGATGAACGAGGGTTGGGCTACCTTCTGGCACTACACCATCCTCAACACACTCTACGAAGAAGGGCTGGTTAACGACGGTTTTATGTTTGAGTTCCTACAATCTCACACCGGCGTCATCTACCAACCAGATTTTGATTCACACTACTTTTCAGGCATCAACCCCTACTCACTCGGCTTTGCCATTTATCGTGATATTCGACGCATCTGTGAAGAACCCACTGAAGAGGATTACAGCTTCTTCCCGGACATTGCCGGCTCAGACTGGCTCGACACCATTCACTACGCCATGC
>Ga0105356_10002161_pt1 | contig 19608 bp, 19 predicted proteins | sample GOMGulsemesocosm_3_FD_83502 | JGI IMG/M metagenome (GOLD analysis project Ga0105356, IMG submission 83502) | Methane-oxidizing microbial communities from mesocosms in the Gulf of Mexico - GOM9D Gulf of Mexico | ecosystem: Environmental > Aquatic > Marine > Cold seeps | place: Gulf of Mexico... | reverse complement strand
TAAGTTCCTTCAACATCAGCAACAAACGAACTTTGTGCACTAGATGTCGCAGTTAAACTTGCAGAGCTGCCAGCAGGACTTGATGACATTGTCCAGCTATAAGTCAGACTGTCACCATCAGCATCAGAACTTTGCGAAGCAGATAAATTGACAATATCACCTACAGTAACCATTTGATCTGCACCTGCTTTGGCTGCTGGAGTAGAATTTATCACAGGGGTTGGGGTTGGAACTGGCGTATCTGTAGAGTCACTACTTCCACCACACCCTGATACTAGTGAAAAGAAAACAACAAGAATGAAACTGGTTTGACAGCGTAAGGCTGAATTATCTTTTATAAAGGTCATCGCATGCTTAATTCTAAATAACGTATTGAAAAAGTGTAGCAAATAAATGTGCAAAAAATATGAAACCACTAATGATACCAATAGAAATAATGAATCTAGCCTCTTTTATGCTTTAAATTGCCAAGCTTCATTAAATTGAACTCATGCGTAAAATTTTACAAAATTCTATCGAAATGATATTTATAGCATATTAATATTGTGTAATATTAGCTCAATTACACATCAGAATATGGTATGGAAATCATGAAATCAAAAGAAACAACAGCGCTGGTAATTATTCGAGTTATGGTCAGCATAATTATTGCAACACATGGTTGGCACCGACTAACTTCCGGTGGCTATCAGCCGTTTGGCGAGTGGCTATCGAGCCAAGGTTTTCCCTTTGGCTTAGCCATCGCTTGGGCAATCACATTAATAGAAGTACTTGGCTCTCCTTTACTTGCTTTAGGTAAAAAACTACCTGAGCTATGCCTTATCTACATTGCTATCTATTTAACTGGCATATTCATGGTACATTTACCTCACGGTTGGTTTGTGGTTGGCTCTGGCAGTAATGGCATTGAATATAGTTTACTCATAATAACCTCTCTAGCAGCTATCGGCTGGCCGAAACTGTCGGAAAAGTTTAATTGGTTGGCTCGATAAAGCCAAAAAAATGCGATGGTCTTTGTCAGCCATCGCATCGCGACCTAACGTTTGTCCTGAAAATCAAAACTGCATTTCAGGTACTACATCTGGCACCACTAGTTCACCTGCTGTTAGTTTCATAACTTCTTCAACTGATACTCCTGGTGCCCGCTCTACTAAGTGAAATTTACCGTGCTTAATTTCAATCAAAGCTAAATCTGTCAGTACTTTTTTAATGCAGTTTTTACCTGTCAATGGTAATGAACATTTGGTTAATAATTTTGATTCACCATGTTTAGAAGCGTGAGTCATAGTGACGATGATATTATCGGCGCCCGCAACTAAATCCATCGCGCCGCCCATGCCTTTAATTAGCTTTCCGGGGATCATATAAGAGGCAATGTTTCCTTCGACATCAACTTCAAATGCGCCAAGTACAGTCAGGTCAACGTGACCGCCGCGGATCATTGCAAAAGATTCAGCCGAGTCAAATAACGATGCCCCTGTCGCCATAGTCACAGTTTGTTTGCCAGCATTGATTAAGTCTGCGTCAATTTCATCTTCGCTTGGAAACTGTCCCATACCCAACAAACCATTCTCTGATTGCAGCATTACGTCGATATTATCAGGCACATAATTGGCAACTAAAGTAGGAATGCCTATACCTAGGTTAACGTAAAAACCATCTTGTAACTCTTGTGCAACTCTTTGAGCTATTTGCTCTCTTGAAAGCGCCATTATTTTTTCCTTTGCCTAATTTGGTTTGTCTACTTAGTTTAAAATATGTTTTTATGCAGAACGTGTAGTGCGCTGCTCAATGATTTTTTCAAAACTTCCCTGAATAAGGCGATCAACATATATTCCTGGCGTATGAATTTGATCGGGATCTAAGCTACCCGCAGGCACAATCTCTTCGACTTCAACCACAGTAATTTTTCCAGCGGTTGCCGCTAAAGGGTTAAAGTTACGAGCTGTTTTTCGATAAACTAAATTACCAAAGGTGTCCGCTTTCCACGCTTTAACAATTGAAAAATCGCCAGTTACTGCCGTCTCTAAAATATAGTTTCGACCATTAAACTCTCGTGTTTCTTTCCCTTCAGCTATTGGTGTTCCATAACCTGTTGCAGTATAAAATCCAGGAATTCCCGCTCCACCAGCACGCATTTTTTCTGCTAACGTACCTTGTGGTGTTAATTCAACTTGCAACTCTCCTGACATCATTTGTGTCTCAAAATTTGCATTCTCTCCAACATAAGAAGCAACCATTTTTTTTATTTGCTTATCAAATAATAAAATACCTAAGCCATGCTCTGTAGTGCCACAATTATTAGAAACCACGGTTAATCCAGATGTTTTTTACGTTGAATTTCGCGTATTAAATTTTCAGGAATACCGCATAGACCAAAGCCGCCTGAAATTATCGTCATATTATCTTCAAGCCCCGCCATCGCTTCTTTATAGCTAGTCACTACTTTATTAAATCCTGACATCATGCTCTCCCAGTTAATCAGTCTACTGCCAACAGGCAGTAGCGATGATCAGTTATCTCTTGAGTAAAAGCATCTACCATGCTTATATATTTATCAAATTTATTAATTTTAACTATTGATAAGAATTTTAAATAAATAGAATTATTGGGATAGCAATGAATATCACTATTAAACAGCTTAAAGCGTTTGTTTCTATTGCCGATACGCGTAGTTTTGCCGAGTCCTGCGAGTTATTACATTTATCACAGCCTGCGTTAAGCATTACCATTAAAAATTTTGAAGAAACTATTGGCGGTAAGTTATTTATTCGCAATACCAGAGCATTAGCCTTAACGCCAGAAGGCAAACAATTTCTGCCGATTGCGCAACGGTTGTTGGCTGATTGGCAGGACGCGTTTATCGATTTAAATGATATTTTTTCGTTAAACAGAGGCAAGTTATCTCTGGCGGCAATGCCATCATTTGCAAATAGTCTTTTGCCTCAATACATCAAAAAATTCAGAGATAACTATCCAGAAATTAATATTAGCATTCACGATATTATTGCTGAAGATGCCGTCACTATGGTGCAATCAGGTAAAGTTGAATTAGCACTAACCTTTGAATCTGGTGAAAGCGAAGGCCTAGAATTCACCCCATTGTTTGCCGATAACTTTATTGCCGCTATTCCGCCAAATCATGTTTTACTCCAAGAAAAGAATATTACTTGGCAAACGCTAGCAAACCATGCATTTATCGCGTTGCAGCCTTCATCTAAAATCCGTCAACGCATGGAATACTCATTGCAACAACATGACATTAAATTAAATGTTGAGTTTGAAAGTAATCAATTAGCGACCATAGGGAAAATGGTTTCTGCCGGGCTTGGCATTAGCGCAGTACCTGAAATATGCGCAAACTTATTCAAGGCATTGGGGGTTGAATGTCGCTCACTATCAAAGCCAGTTATTAGCCGTAATATTGGTTTTATTACTCGACGACGCTACCCATTGTCAAAAGCAGCACAAACCTTTGTCGATATGATGTTAGCTGGCTTTCAGCTCGAGTGAACAAGTAAAACATCTTATTTACTGGCACTAAAGTACCATAGCTAAACCTCCCGAATGTAGGCCAAGATCACTGCTGTTTCTTAAATTCGCAGGGATCAGCTATGCTGCCATCGAAAAACCTCATATTAATAATCACTTTTTTGTTAGCCAGTTTAATAAATTTGCCAGTTCATGCTGAGTTTACCCCAATTAAAGACTTTGGTGAAAACCCCGGAGAAATAAGTGCCAGTTACTTCTCCCCCATAGCAAATACTAAAAATCTTGTAGTATTGCTACATGGCTGTGTACAAAATGGCGAGCAGTTGGCCAAGCAGAGCGGTTTTCAAGCATTGGCCAAACAGCATAACTTCACCTTATTATTACCACAGCAAACAAAAAGCAATAACATCAAAAGCTGCTTTAATTGGTTTTCAGAACAAGATATCAATCGCGATCAAGGTGAAACATTATCATTGAAAAATATTATTCTCAGAGTGAAAGAAAAGGTTAATGCACAGCATATTTACATTGCTGGCATTTCTGCTGGTGGTGCTATGGCAAGCTCTTTATTGACCAACTACCCTAATATGTTTTCTGCTGGCGCGATAGTGGCAGGTATTCCGACACCATGTGCCAACAATTTAATTAAAGCGATTTCTTGCATGCGTAGTGGGCCATCGCAAACAATTAGTGAATTGACTGACTTCGTTCAACAAAAAAATACCAAGCAAATGCATTGGCCAAGGTTATCTATTTGGGCAGGCAAAAAAGATACTATTGTACACCCACTAAATGCGCAGCGTTTAGCTCAGCAATGGGTAAGTTTAAATGCATTAAATCGACCGCCCGAGGTATTGATAAAGCAAGATTATAAAATTAGTCAGTGGAAAAACTCACAACAGCAGACAGCAATAGAATTAATAGAAATTAACAATATGAGCCACGGCATTGCTGTTAACCCAAACGTTAAAAATGGTGGTGAAGAAGCACCTTTTTTACTTAAATCATCATTAAGCGCTGCTATTCATATCATTGATTTCTGGAAAATCGGTGTGTAAAAAGCTAAACAATCAAGAATAAAATATAAACAATCACTTTAAATACAACAAAGTATATTAGTTTCGTACGAATATACTACTATAGTACAAATTCATTATTATCGACTTTACGATAAAGTTTCATTCTGACCTTCATGACACTGTATTAACTGGTCAATTTATAATAATTAATGAATATGGGGATAATTATGAAACATCACACAGGCAAACGCAGCACACTTTCTTTGGCAATAAACGCCGCTTTAACAACATGCATCGTACTTAACAGTCAATTGGCTATTGCTGACGAAGAAGCTACTGCTGTATTAAATGACGGTGGTTTAGAGCGCATTGAGGTAACGGCACGTAAAACAATGGAGAGTTTGCAAGAAGTACCCATTGCTGTCACTTCAATTGGCGCCGAACAATTGGCTGAAGTTGGTATCAGTGTGATGACAGAAGTTCAGCAATTTTCTCCTAATACCACCTTACAGAGTAGCCGTGGTACCAACTCAACCTTAACCGCTTTTATTCGTGGCGTTGGCCAAGAAGACCCTCTTTGGGGCTATGAACCCGGCGTAGGTATATACATCGATGATGTTTATGTCGCTCGCCCGCAAGGTGCTGCCTTAGATATTCTTGATGTTGAGCGTATTGAAATTTTACGTGGACCTCAGGGCACTCTATACGGTAAAAATACTATCGGCGGTGCAATAAAATACGTCACTAAAAAAATGACAGGTGATGCTGGGCTCAACGTCAAAAGTACCTTTGGTGATTATGGTCGTCAAGACTTTAAAGTATCGGGGCAATTACCTCTAATCGATAATAAATTATATTTCGGTTTTGCTGCAGCAAGCTTAACTCGTGATGGTTATGGTAGCTTTAAAAGCTCAGCGCTAAGTAATCAAGACAGCGAAAATTACAACAAAGACGTCTTTGCAGGTCGATTAACCTTAGAATATTCACCAACTGACGATCTATTTATGCGTATCAACTACGATAAAACTCAAGACGATTCAAACTCTAAGGGCGGCTACCGTTTATTACCAAGCTTGCTTACCGATGCACCAGTGCCAGACAGTGTTTATGATTCATATACCAGTATGCCTACTTGGAATAAAGTTGATACAGAAGGCTTAAGTTTGACCATTGAGTATTTTATTAATGATTTTTGGTCTTTAAAATCTGTCACCGCCAGTCGCGAAAGTTATTCGCCAACCAATATAGATTTCGATAATACGAGTTTACGTATTTTTGATGTGCCTGCTATCTATGACGATGAGCAGTTTTCACAAGAATTACAGCTAAATTATGACGATGAAAACTTATCCTTAGTTGCTGGCCTCTACTATTTTGATGGTGAATCTTGTGGCCACTTTGATGCCATTCTTGAAGTATTAGGCAATGCCATTGGTTTACCTGGCTTAACTCGTGAGGTTTCCGGTTGTAACAATAGTGAAAGTTATGCTGCTTATGTGCAAGGTTCTTATACTTTAACCGACAAATTATCAATGACCTTAGGCGCACGTTATACCGGCGAAGAGAAGCAAGCGACAGTTAAGAACGGACTACTATATGAAACGGCATATCCTAAAAGTGGTTGGGTACCGGGCTATGTTCGTGATGATGTAGCAATAGAGGCGGCTATTCCTACGGTTTTAGATGACTCTGAAAAGTGGTCACGTTTTACGCCAAGAGCAGGTGTTGAATATCAATACAGCGAAGATATCATGCTATTTGCTAGTTACTCACAAGGATTTAAATCAGGAACCTTTAACCCAAGAGCGACAACAGCAGAGCCGGCGGCCGATCCTGAGTTAGTTGATTCTTTCGAAATAGGCATTAAAAGTGAATGGAAAAATAACCTGCGCTTTAACGCAACTTTGTTCAGCATAGATCACAAAGATCGTCAGTTTGTTTCATTATTACCTAGCATAGGCAGCGGTGATTTGAATCAACGTTTAGGCAATATTGGCAGTTCAAGCTCAAGCGGTGCTGAAATAGAAGTACAATATGCGGCTAATGATTCATTAAAACTATTCTTTACCTTAGGTTTAATTGATTCATCTTTTGATAACGTAAAGTCGTTTGATTTAGAAGGTAATCAAATTGATATCAGCGATAGTTTCACCATAATTAATACTCCTGAAACAACAGCTAATTTAGGCTTTAGCTACGATCTATCAAGTGATTTAGGTGACTTTGTCGTTAACGGTAATTACTATTACCGTGGCGAGTATGATTTATCAGTGACCGATAACCTATTAAGCCAAGACGGTTATGGCTTACTAAACCTTGGTATTAATTGGTACAGTAATGATGGTAGTTGGACCGCAGGATTACACTTGAAAAACCTGACCGATGAAGAGTATTTAGTCGGTAATTATGCCTTTGTTACACCTGATGATAACGGTGGTTATTTACCAGGCTTAGGGGGGGACAATACTTTGATTGGCTATTATGGTGATCCACGTACTATCGCATTGAGTATTGGTTATCAGTTTTAGTTAAGAAATAGGGAATAAGAAAGAGCTAATGTTAGTCTTAGATAAGGACAAGTTAGCTCTTTATTTTTACTCTAGTAACCGAAAGGAAAATTAAAATATATGACTAAAGCTAAAGTTGTAATTGCAGATGATCACCCTTTATTTCGCACGGCATTAAAACATGCTATTGGGGAATGTTTGCCAAATGAAATAACTTTAGAAGCCGATAACTTTGGTGATTTATTGACGATAATAGAACAAAATAATGTTTTGGAAATTGTTTTTCTCGATTTACACATGCCGGGCAACGACGGATTTACTGGCTTAACTCATTTGCAAAATCACTATCCAGACTTAGTAGTGATCATGGTCTCTTCAGACGATAATAGTGAGACCATGCAAAAAGCGATAAACTTTGGTGCCGCCGCCTTTATTCCTAAATCTGTCGACCTGACCACAATAGCTACAGCTATTGAAACGGTGCTAAATGGCGATATTTGGTTGCCTGCCGATATTGAACCCAGCGCAGATCAACAAACCGCAACAGAACATCAACGTTTAGCCAAACAACTTGCTCAATTAACACCACAGCAATATATCGTATTAACGCGAATTGCGGACGGCCAGCTGAATAAACAAATAGCTTATGATCTAGACATCAAAGAAACCACAGTAAAAAAACATGTCTCAGCAATATTAGTAAAACTCGAAGTAAATAATAGAACCTTGGCAGGACTTGCTTATCAACAATTGATGTTAACACCAATGCAAAATAACCATCAAAATAACAGATTAACCTAAATGATAAAGCGACTAAGAAAGCCGACTAATTAACTGAATATAAAAGCTTAATAGGTATTTTAAAATTCTGGCTTCGAGCCAATCCAGTCTAAATGGATTTTAGCAAAAGTACCATCATCTCTCATCGATTGAAAAGCAGCCATCAGCTTCAAATGGTGTTGCTTACTCAGTTTTTTAGAAACGCCAAAATATGCGCCAGTACACGACTCTTCGATCTGGTACGCATGCAACGCTAAATCTTCATACTGGTTAGAAAAGTCATCATCCAACATACGCTGTTGGGTTTCAAAAGCATCAGAAAAATAACCTAATATTCTACCTGCATTGAGCATTTGAAGCTTTAATACATTGTCATTTACAATATATAGAACTTCAGTTAAAGCAGGATCGTTTTTAAGCCTATTGTCAAAAAAAACGGAATAACTTGCGCCATTGAGGTGGCCAATTTTCTTCTTTTTTTGTTGCGCGACTTTAATAAGCTCTTCAACATTTTTGATTGAAATATTTTTATCATTTTTGTGAATAACAAGACCTATACACGTAATTCGAGTTGGCCCTAACCAATCAAGATAAGCTGATCTTTCTTCGTTTTTCACTAGGTTAGGAATAAGGTCAACTTTTCCATTTTGCGTTTGAACTAGGCTTCTTTTAAATGGCCTTTCGACTATTCGATAATGCAAATTGGCACGTAAAAAAATTTCTTTTATCAGGACAATATCCATCCCTTGCCAATTTTCATTCTTTATATAAGTAGCTGGAAAATCGTCTTTACTTACTCTGATTGTGAATGTTTCTGCAAAAATGGGCTTAGAAAATAAAAAAATGACAATACTGGCTTGCACCGTGCAGCGTAAGATTCTAGAAATTCGATTCATTTTAATATTTTGTATAAGCCAAAACATACACTGGAGTGCCTAATTAAATAGCTATCTACCTTGCCTGAGTATTAACCCCATCACGGTATTTTTCAAGGTGATTTTCTTTGTCGGCTTATACCAATCCCATTAAGTTATTACCCACTTGTACTGGTAAAATTTTTTCAACTCTGCGTTGCTATCAATCCTCATAGCCCGCTATGGGTCAATCAAGCGCCTTGCCCTGTAATATTTTCCCTACACACAACAAAGTCAATCTTAGTAGGATTGGCATTACTTTATTTAGGCTGACATCAAAACATCCATAATCTACTTTTAGATTGAATGTAAAAATATCCATAAAGTTGTGTGGTTTGAGTGAAAAAGATGGGCCTTGTTGATATTTAGAGGCAATATCAACGGTGTATTCAACTCAAGTTAAATCCAAAATCCAGTTAAAATATCAGTTATTACGTTCTGTTTAATGATTCCAGCACTTATAAGTTTAAGATGAAAGTACGTCAAGGATAAGAAACAGCGCTCCCTCTGCCGTTTTTTCCCAAAAACCTTTTTTCGCTTCATTTTTTTGCTGTTGTTTATCAACACAATTTTTATAAACTTGATTGCCGGAGGTCGCTTCGTTATTCTCAACAGTGTTAGCTACAGCAATACAGCTTTTTGTATCAATAGGCTTAGTCGCAGCACATGCAGAAAGAGAAATTGCTATCATCAAAACAATTATTAATTTTTTCATCCATTAAACCTTTTAAACTTCCGTATTTTGGTACGCACATTTTTCATTGGCGAACTGGTATTAAATTGAACCATCCTACCTAAAGTATAATTCTTATACCAAGCTTCGCCATATAGCTCTTGCTCGCTCAAAGACTCAATCAGTAGCAATATTTGCTCGGTAACTAAGCTAAATTCTGCGAGTAACTCTTGATATTGCCACGCTTGAAATTGCAATTGAAAATGTTGAGCCAACTGACCAAGTTCATTCCATTTAAAACCAGTTTCAGGCATATCCAACATTTGACCAGTAGACTTTTTATTGTGCCATTTCAGCACAAGCCTGCCCCAGCCAATTAAATAAGCTAACGTATCGCAAACTGATACCTGAGTACCTTTCACATTACCTTCAATAGCAATAATTCGACTACTTTCATCTGAAATAGCTAAATAGTCATCATGCAACTTAGTAAAGGCCAGTTTTATTGCTAAATAAAGTTCGTCTTTACTTTGAGGAATGGAAGACATTACTACTCCTTTTACATAATGCCCTTATTGAAGGACTGAAAAATATAACAAGCTAAAACATGAGATTTCTTATAGTTAAAGAGCTATTTTTTGTCGTTATTAATTAGCTTGTAATAATGAAAGCTAACCAATAATTAGCCCCAGCATTAACGATTTTGCCAATTTACCTGAATAGCATTGAGTTTCAAAGTACTAATCAAGTAATTGTTTAAGCAAACGTTTCAACGCCAGCGCTTTAACTGGTTTACGTAAAAAATAAAATTGAGCATCACTAGTATGTTGACGTACTCGCTCAGAAGGGTCAGCCGAGCAGATCACACAAGGTATTGTCCAAGACCTTTCAGCTAATAGTTTCCGGATCAAATCAACGCCATTTTCATCGTTACCTAAGTGGTAATCGGCAATGATCAATTTAGGGATATTATTTGATTGAGCTTGTTGTTGATTAAAGTATTGCTCTAACTGCTGAACAGTTGTTGCCATATTTTTTGCCTCAATAACCTGACAGCCCCAATCTGATAGTTGAGATGATAACGCCGTCAACATCAGCGGGTCATTATCAATCAATAAAATAGGTAAGTGATTAAAATCATCGGGTTTATTACCAAGCTTAATAGTGGAAATCGTTTGGGATTTTAACAGCTGAGCGCTATTGGGTAAATTAGGATGATTATTGATGTACTTTTGATTTCGTGGCAATGTAAGCATAAATCCGGTGCCCTTACCTACCTCAGACTTTATGCTAATAGATAAACCTAACATTGACGCCATACGTTCAGATATCGCCAAGCCCAAACCTAAACCAGGCACTTCTCTAGTTTGTTCAAGGCGTTCAAATTCTTGGAAAATTGATTGCTGATTAGCCTTGGGAATTCCAGGACCATTATCCCACACTTCAATACGAACCCAATCATTGCTTCGACGTACACCTAATAAGATCCTACTCTTAACATGCTGTTTATCAGCGACTTTGTCATTACAATAATGTACTGCGTTAGATAAAAAATTTTGCAGTATGCGTCTTAACATTCGTCTATCGGAGTGCACCTGACAATGGCTAGCTTGATAACTAAAAGTGATCTGTTCTTGCTCCGCTAAAACAGTAAATTCATTCTTTAACGGCGTTAATAGCTCATCGATATCAAAGGTAGTTAACTCCAATTTTTGAGCACTGCTGTCAAGACGTGATATTTCAACCAGATCTGACAATAGCGCTTCAACTACATTCAATGAGTCGTCAATATGGTTAGCCAATTGTGATAATTCTTCGGTAGCAACTTTCTTCTTTAACATAGAAGTGAATAAAGATAAGGCATTAAATGGCTGCATTAAGTCGTGACTGGCTGCCGCTAAAAATCGAGTTTTACTACTATTAGCCGCTTCCGCCTCTGCTTTGGCAGTGAGTAACTCTTGAGTACGTATCTCTACCCTTCTTTCTAATGTTTCATTGGCTTTTTGTAACGCCTTTTCGTTGGCGATATGGGCGGTAATATCGGCAAAAGTACTAACAAAGCCACCACCGGGCATCGACTGCCCCCGTATTTCTAAAACAATATCATTAGGCATGGTACGTTGAAAGTAGTGACTGTCTCCATTGCGCATATGCTCTACTCGTCGAGTAATCAGTGCTTGATTTTCTGCGCCAGTGATCACACCACGTGCGATATTGAAAGACAATAATTCTTCAATCGGCATGCCGGCTTTTACAAACCCTTTTGGGTAATCTAACAGTTGAATGTAACGTCGATTCCAAGCAACCAAACGCATATCGGCATCGACTACACTAATCCCTTGTTCGATGTTTTCTACTCCTGATTGCAATAACTCACGATTGAACTGAAACATTTGATTGGCTTCGTCAACAATACTGACCACATCTTCCAAAGGTACATTCTGCTCGTTTGATGCTGCTTTCATCACCATACGAGTTGAGGCTGATCCCAAAACCCCCGACAACTGTAAACGAGTAAATTCAATCAATTCATTATTATTGGGCTGCTGTTGATCTCTATTCCTCGCTAAAGCCAATAAATTATCGGCAGCAATTTGATCGGTAAAACGTAGCAATAAATTATGTAAGTCATCGAGAGATAAGTGCCGTTCGAACTGGCCTTGGTTTTTATAAATAAATAATTCTGTTTGCAGTTTCTCGCCAACACTACGATGACTCAGTAAAGAAACAATAACAAAGCAACTTAAATTACTTAACAAACTATAAAAAACGCCATGACTAATATCATCAAAAGCAGTTAAACCAAACAATGTAGTTGGCTTCAGCCATTCGGTGCCAAATAAACCATTATTTACCCAATATGCATTGGGGAAAACTGCCGGTAATAACAAACAATACAACCAGAATAAACTACCAACAATTAAACCGGTAAGTACACCTTTTGAAGTAGCTTGGCGCCAATAGAGGGCGCCGATCACCGCAGGAGCCGATTGCGATAACAAAACAAAAGAGAGTAGTCCAATACTGGCAAGGTGGTTCTGCTGAGCAACTAGTCGTTCAAAAACAAAAGCTAATAACAGAATGACCGTAATTGAGGCACGTCTTAAGCCCAGTAAGAGCCCTGATAACTGCGGCGTTTGTTTCGCATTAAACAAACGAAACTTCAATATTAAGGGCGTTAATACCTCGGTAGAAAACATAGTACTTAAGACTATTGCTGAAACTATTACCATACTAGTTGCCGCCGCTAAACCGCCAATAAATACACTAATACTTAACCATGCTTGTTGATGAAATAATGGGATAGATAACACATAAGTATCAGCGTCAACACTTCCTCCAGGGAACGTTAGCTGACCAGCAATAGCAATGGGTAAAACAAAAATATTGATCAGTAATAAAAATAATGGATATAACCAACGAGCTGCTTTTAGTTCTTGTCGATGATGGTTCTCAATCATCATCATATGAAATTGTTGTGGTAAAATAAATATGGTTATTGCGCCCAAAATCGCTTGTGATATTGCCAAATATACACTGTTACTGCCGACTAAAGTCGTCGGTTGCTCGTATTGACTAATCAAATCATTAAAGCCATCAAAAATGATATATGTCGTAAAAATTCCCACCGCACTCAATGCAAATAACTTCACTAAAGAGCTAAAAGCAATTGCCAAGACTAAGCCTTGGTTTTGTTTGTTCGCAGCTATTTGTCTAGTACCAAATAAAATACTAAAAGCAATCAAGACCACAGTGACGATGAAGGCAGTGCTAATGCCTGATTGATAGGTGCCGGTGAGTAAATCAAAACTGGTACTTATTGCCCTTAACTGTAGGGCGATATACGGAATGGTACCAATTAGGGCGATGAGCGCGACAGTTGCAGCTATTTTAGGTGAACGGTCGTAACGAAAAGCAATAAAATCAGCAATAGAGGTCAAATTCTGCTTTTTGATGATAGTCAGCATTTTTAATAGCATTGGCCACGCTAAGACTAAACACAGAATTGAGCCAATATAAATAGGTGCTAACCAAGCACCTGTTGTTGCCGCTTGGCCAACCGTGCCATAAAAAGCCCAAGAAGAACAACTCACCCCTAGTGATAAGCTATAAATCCATGGCTTGCAGCGCCAGTTTTCAACAGACTGATTTTGTCCCCAATGGGCGATAACAAATAAGAGAAATAAATAAGCAATGGCAAGAATAGTAATTAACCATGTGTCTACCGACAACCAAACTAACAAAAACAATTCCTCTATACATTAGAAACTTGCCAACAAAAATTACTTTATCAACTATCTTAATAGCAGCATATCATGGACCCGTTCTAATGGTAGTGCTCTAAAGTAGTAGTGCACTAAGGTAGTAGTTATTAAAGCCCCTTCATACGCTAACCTATGACTTAGTTATTTGCTTTGTAGAAATTATTATTCATGAAAATTAGTTATAAATATCTGGTCGAAAGCCTAGTATTTCTGAGTTATGTATTATTCGCTATGGCTTGGGTTGGCGGTACTGCCAGCATGAATCAAATAATGCAGTCGATGAATATTGATAGCTTGGCATCTGCAAGTTTTATCAGTGGAGCCGTTACGTTAGCAAAAATTGTCGGTACTTTCGTTGCCGCATGGATTGCACTCAAATTCGGCCTTAAATACGCTTTTTTTATCTCCTGTATGCTTATTGCAATTGGTTTATTAACGCCTTTATCACCAAATTATGAGTTGTTATTACTCAGTCGATTTTTAATGGGCTTAGGTGGCGCCTTTATGATTGTCTATTTTAATCCGATTGTGATGCAATGGTTTCCAGCCAAAGAACGGTCGGTAATAAATGGGCTAAATGCCGTAGCATTTAATGTCGGCACCGCCATTATATTGTGGTTTATGGATGATATAAATCAGCTCACTGGCAGCTGGCAAGCGAGCTTAGTTATTTTCTCACTGGCAAGTCTGCTATTTGGCTTTGCTTGGCTGATGGTAGAGTTTACTGACCAAGAAACTGCTCAAAATAAATCAGTAAAAACGAGTGATATTTATAGTTATAAAGACGGCTTAAAAGATAAGTTCATCTGGTTATACGGCTTAACTTATTCAGGTCTCTTAGCATTTTATATTTGTTTATTTACCTTTTATCCTAAAGCGGGCATCAGCCAAAGTAAATGGGTAATAGGCTTTGGTATTATTGGCACCTTAGCCGGTATTATTTACAGTAAAAATAACCTACAACGCATCCCTATTATTCGTTGGTCTGGTTTAATGGTAACCCTGTCTATCATTGGTTTGTCTTTTGGTGATGAGCCACTACAACAAATAATTTCAGCTATTTCACTGGGGTTTTTCATATTTTTCCCTATTACCGCGTTCGTCTCAATTCCACATGAACTGCCTAAAATGACCAGTCAACGTATTACCGTTATTTTCAGTTTTTTTTATTCAATCAGTTACCTCATTTCAACGATAATTTTGTGGCTGTTTGGCTGGTTGGTTGATATTAATAATGGCGACTATAGTTCGTCATTTATTTTGATCACCTTAGTAAGCTCAACTTTTTTTATTGGCAGTTTTTTCTTACCTGAAACAGCAAAAATAGAGGAGCTAGTCCCATGCGCGGAGTAATATCACCCAAGTTAGCGCCATTTATTGAACAAGCCAATTCAGCAATTACCGAGGCGAAAGCTAACAATATAGCCTTTAGCCCAACTCTCATTCGTGAAAACTTAGAAAAGTTAGCTGTTTTTATCGGCCAAGGCCCGAACGTATCGCTAATAAAAGATGTACTTTTTAAGACTAAAAACCATAATATTCCAGCGCGTATTTATCATCCTGCACCCGAGAAAGAACTGCCAGTTTTGTTGCACTTTCATGGTGGAGGGCATATGTGTGGCAACGTCAATTTATACGATCCGATCAGCCGTAAATTGGCACAACAAAGCAATTGCATTGTTATTTGTGTTGAGTATCGCTTAGCCCCTGAGTATCCCTATCCCGCGGGGGTTAACGATTGCCAGTATGTATTGCAACACTATCAAGACGTGCTTAACGGCCTAAACTTTGGTGACGAGATATACATACTTGGTGACAGCGCAGGTGGCGCAATATGCAGCACTTTAGCCATGAATAGTTTAAGCAATAGTGAGCTCAAAATAGATAAACAAATATTGATCTATCCAAGTGTTGATTACACCATGACAAGTGCATCTATAGAGCAAAATGGCCAAGGTTTTTTATTGGAAAGTTCTAAAATCCATTGGTACTTTCAGCAATACTTTCAAAGCGAGCAACTAAACGATGAACAGATAAAGTCGGCCTCCCCCTTATACGGCCCATTTTCGTCGGAGTTACCTGATACCTTAGTGATCACCGCAGGTTGTGATCCACTCAGAGATGAAGGTATTGCCTATGTAAATTCATTGAACAAAGTAGGTGCAAAAGTAAAACACCATCAATTTGAAGGCATGACGCATGCATTTATGCTGCTCAACAGCTTGGTTGAAAAAGAGTGTGCGATTAGCTATCAGTTAATCAGTGACTTTATAAACTAGTTTGCTCGAAAAAGAATTTTAACCAGCCGACTGTTGATTAGAGGCGTTATTAATTAGCCAGCTCAATAGCTTAACAATTGCTAGCTCAAGCCTATAGAGACTAACTATCAACTAATGGTAACGAATTATTACTTCGGTATTGTACTAATGCAAATTCAATAGTATCTTGGGTTTTCAATTTGTGAGAATGATAAGTAAATTACAAACATTTGTAGATTAATGGTTTTGTAATAAGAGGTATACTTGATGAATAATGAGCTTAAAGGCATGTGTCTTTTTTTGGGATTACTTGGCTTAACCTACGTTGCTTTATTATTGCTACTAGTATTATTTACCGGTGTAAAAATAGCTAAAAGCATAGTATTTATTTCAATATTTTCTTCTGCTCTGCTTACCTTTGGTTTATCAAGCCAAGTTAAAACACGCTTAGTCAGTTATTTTCAGACGTTATTCTCTAAGCATTAAGCTACAGACATAATTAAATTAAACAAATTGGAATAAGACTAAGCAGACGTAAAAACCAAAGCACCAAAGCACCAAAGCTTTTAATATTAGGGTGATAGTTAATTTATTACCTTGATTGACAAGGAATATAGCCATTCAATGAACGTTTGCATCATTTTAGCTAGCTCACGTCGTGGCGGCAATACCGAACAACTTGTCACCAGCTTCACTCATTCATATCCAGCAAAAGTATTTAACTTAGTCGACTTAGATATTTCTCCATTCGACTACCAACATAACAATCGCGACGATGACTTTTTTCCCTTAATTGAAAAAATTCTCAGTTATGATTTGATTATATTTGTCTCACCGGTTTATTGGTATGCAATGAGTGCACAACTTAAAGTGTTTTTTGATCGACTGACTGATTTATTGGCCCTAGATAAACCATCTGGTCGTAACTTTAGAAACAAACTATGTGCAGCGATCGCAACAGGCACTGATAAATCTGCACCAAGTTGCTTTGAACAGCCATTTGCATTAACCGCTAGTTATTTTGGTATGAACTACCTAGGCATGTTGTATTGCAGCTGCAGCGAAAACTTTAATAGCAATCAACATCAGGCAGAAATCACAACTTTTATTGATAAAATAATCCCAACGTTGGAATAAACCAAGAGAGAAATATGCCTCATTGTATTATTGAATACTCAAAAGATTTAGAGAAAACAATTGATCCTAGCCAGTTACTAACAGCAGTTTATTTAGGTGCACTATCGTCGAAGTTATTTGCTAGTGATGATATTAAATCTCGCACCTTAAGCTTTGAACACTTTCAATGCGGCACAATAAAGTCCTCTTTTGTTCATGTAACAACAAAAATACTGTCAGGCCGAACACTTGAACAACGTACAATGTTATCTAATTCGATATTAGCTGAACTTAGAAATTTAGATTTTTCATCGACCTCTTTAACAGTAGAAGTTGTCGATATTGAAAAAGCTTCCTATGCCAAAATAGTTACTTAAAGAGATTATTGTGCAGTCCATGCCCCATCCATTGGCAACGAAGCTCCAGTGATAGTTCGAGCACCATCGCTACACAAAAACAAAATAAACTCACCTATTTGCCGCGGATTCATCATTTCAGGCAGAGGTTGCTTTGCAGTAACTAAATTATATTTAGCTTGTGCAAAGCTCACATTTTGTTGCTCGGCAACATCAGAAATTTGTTGGTTGATTAATGGCGTATCTACCCAACCTGGGCAAATGGAATTCACAGTAATACCTTGCTCAGCACACTCTAGTGCTGCCACTTTAGTTAACCCAATAATGCCATGTTTGGCTGCACAATAGGCAGACTTATTGACGGAGCCGACCAAGCCATGAACTGAGGCAATATTGACAATTCGCCCCCAGCTGCGTTTCTGCATGCTAGGTAAAGACTTTTGTATGGTATGAAATGCGGCGGTTAAATTAATGGCAATAATATCGTCCCATTGATTGGTGGGGAAGGTATCAATACTTTCGGTGTACTGAATACCCGCGTTATTCACTAAGATATCTATGCTTCCCATCAATTCCAACGCAGTACCAATACACAATTCAATTGCTGAGGCTTTACGTAAATCGCCGTTATCAAATAATGTTTTAATCTGGTATTTCTCTGAGAACTCGACCGCTAATGCCGCACCTTCTCCATCAGATAACAAACCATGTATAACCAAATTAATACCCTGCTCCGCCAAAACATGTGCTGTTGCTAAGCCAATCCCACTAGTTGAACCTGTGATCAGAGCCGTTTTACCATTTAAGCTATTCATTAATATTTATCTTTGAGTTACATACAAATTGATAAGCTAACCTTACTCGAGAAAACGCTCTACTTCCTTGCTACCTTAGTACCAGAAGGCAACTAATGAAAACAAGATTACATAATAAAATAATGTTACAAAATAATCAGTTATCTAAAATAATCCTCAATAAATTACGGTATACTCAATGACCATGAATGCTTACTTGTTAAATAATCTAGCAAAGTTAATTAAAGGAATTGTTTTGTCGTTAACGATTGAGTCACTTAGCCATCAGATCACAGATGGTGATAATCATCGCCATTTACTTGCTAATTTATCACTCTCTGTCGCTCAGGGGGAATGCATTGCTTTGATGGGTGATAGCGGTAGTGGTAAAACGACCTTGCTAAATCTTATTGCTGGGTTAGAGCCGATCCAACAAGGCAACATTAAAATCGCCGAACTCTCATTAGCACAGGCAACTGAAAAACAATTAGCAGCGTTACGAAAAAAACATATCGGCATTATTTTCCAACAATTTAATTTACTAACCAGCTTATCAGTACAAGACAATATTGAATTCAGTGCTAAGCTATCTGGTCGATTTGATCCTGCCCATGGTTTAGCATTAGCCAAAGAGCTCGGCATAGCCTCATTATTAAAAAAATATCCGGCGACCCTTTCCGGTGGTGAAATGCAGCGAGTAGCCATCGCCCGAGCGCTCAATGCTCGCCCCTATTTATTATTGGCAGATGAACCAACCGGGAATTTAGATGAAAACAACAGTGAGCATGTCGTTGAACAATTAGTAAAATTAGCGAAGTCAAACAACACCGCGTTATTAATGGTGACCCATAGCGCCGATGTTGCCTGTCGTATGGACAAAACCTACCGTCTAGTCGATGGAAAGTTAACCGAATTTATGGGTTAAGCTGATGCTAGGCAATAAAGAGCTAACCAAAACCAGTGAATTTTGGTTAGTAGCAAAAACCCACTTAGCAGAATATATCAATAAACCTTTATTAAACTTAGGTTTCATTTTTAGTTTAGCGATAGCTACCAGTACGTTACTGTGTATTTTGGTATTAAACCATGCCAGCCAGCAGCAATATCGCAGCGCTAATAATCAGCTAAAATCCCCTGTAGCATTTAATATTGTTGCTAAACAAGGGCACAGTATTTCAGTAGCAGACTTTGCTCGATTACGAAAATTAGGCTTTCATCAACTAAGCCCTGTACATGTATTTCGTAAAACGATGAACAACGGTCGACAAATCACTTTTAGAGCAATTGATATATTACCGCTAGTACTGCTCATGCCAGAAAGCTTTAACAGTGAACAGGTAAATATGGCATCAGGCTACGCCGAGTCATTAAACCTTCATCTTGCCAACCAAGTGATATTCGACAATAACAGCTCTATTACCTTTAATACTAACG
>Ga0105356_10002159_pt1 | contig 19609 bp, 15 predicted proteins | sample GOMGulsemesocosm_3_FD_83502 | JGI IMG/M metagenome (GOLD analysis project Ga0105356, IMG submission 83502) | Methane-oxidizing microbial communities from mesocosms in the Gulf of Mexico - GOM9D Gulf of Mexico | ecosystem: Environmental > Aquatic > Marine > Cold seeps | place: Gulf of Mexico... | reverse complement strand
AGCTTGAGCAGCTCCTCGAATAGAGGGAATATTTTCTGTGGTTATCAATAAATAAGAACTCGTTAACCCCAGCATTTTTATTTGACGAGCACCTGAAACCGCATCTGCAAAATTTACATCTATAGACGGATTTGTTTCAAAACTTTCCGCTAAATTACAACAGGCCGCTTTTAGCAACTCCTTGCCGTTTATATTCATTACGTTGACGGGTTTCAAAAAAGAAACAGATGCCGTTTTTTTACCTGTTTTAATTATTACTTCCTTTAATACATTTGTTGGTTGCAACCAATGCGCTATCTTAATAGGCTTTTTTACAGTAATTGTATCTGATTTAAAACCGACATAACTAACCACCAATTTTGTATACTCTTTTTTATATGGAATGGTAAATTTCCCGTCAAAATCAGTTACTACACCGATAGCGCTGTCCAACCAATAAATATTAACCCCTGGCAGGGCTATCTGTTTTTTACTCTCATTGACTTCAAATATTGTTCCTTCAACCTTCTCCTGTGAATAAAGCGACGAAGCAAACAACATGCTTAGTAAAACTATTTTTTTCAATCTATTTCTTTTAAATTAATGATCTTGAACTCTTTTAAAATTTTTAACTAAAGAAAAGTTTTAAATGGAGTCACTTGTAATTTTTAAGCATCTAGAAAAGCACCATCAATTGATGTTACTAAAAATTTGCTTGAACAAACATTTTTAATTTAAAATCAAAGTAAATAAACTTGCTGTAACTTCTGAATATCAGGAATCAATTTAGGTGAAATGTAATCCTTATTGGGATTTTTATTCCTAATGGTCCCCACAAAAGTTTGCAAATAAGAACGCACCCAAATTGCCAATAAAAATTGGGAATTCAATTTTAGACTGTCAAAAGAATTAGAACTTAAATTATCAAGTCCATCAATAATAATTTGTTCTTCACTACAACAATCTCTTTTAGGCTTGCAACAAATTTCTGAAACTATGGTATCCTGTTCATCATCACAAGAATCTGTATTGCTAAAAATAGTAGTTTCCAATAAATCTCCATCACAATAGCGCATATCAATAGTAAATGACATAGTTGATACTATTATAAGTACCGCCATTAGAAAGCTCCCTATTTTTGTAATGTAATTTTTCATGCAGGTAGCAAAATTATAAAATTAACTTCATTAAAAAAAATATTCCTGAAAACCAATTTTTAATCATTTTCAACAAGTAAAACCTATTTTGCCCCTATTTTTTCTCAAAAAGAAAAAACAATTTCAAACCTTTTTTAGTCATAAACAAACTTGTTGAAAAAAGAACCAATATAAAACCTTTATTGGACGCATAGCCAACACTATAACTATCCTATTACCTACTTTAGCTACAAAATCGGTTGACACGAATATAATTAGACAACTGTAAATACATAAATCATACACTATCTATAAATGAAAAATTTTATAAAATTAGGTTTCTTTCTAATCATCTCTATAAAAACACTTCCTTGTGCTTCACAAACAGAGAAGCAAAAACCAAACATTATTGTATTCTTGGTAGACGATTTAGGATGGAATGATACCTCACTTCCACTTTCAGGAGAAAAAACATTATACAACCAAAGGTACAAAACACCCAACCTAGAAAAATTAGCACTAGAGGGTATCACTTTTACAAATGCCAGATCACAAGCTATCTGCGTTCCTTCAAGAGCCTCAATTCTCTCAGGACAAAACGCCATGAGACACCATGTAACTGGAGATGTACACCCAACAATAAACAAAAGAAAAACTTACGAAATACCAGCAGGCGGTGTAATAGAACCTGAAAATATACAATACCTACTCCCTTCTATGTTGAAAAAACAAGGCTACCATACGATTCATACAGGCAAATACCACCTCTGCCATCAATGCCCATCGGGAATGAGTCCTTCTCCTGAAGAAGCAGGTTTTGATGTTAATATTGGAGGAAACAACTTTGGAGCACCTGCCACTTATAAAGGAGAGAAAAACTATGCTAGAAAAAACAAACACGTTCCTGGTTTAGACAAATACCATGGAACAGAAACGCATTTGACTGACGCCCTTACAATTGAATCTATGACAGCCGTTAGAACTGCTGTTCAAAAAAACACCCCTTTCTTTTTATATTTGGCACACTATGCCGTACATACCCCATTAGAAAAACACAAACCTTATATTGACAATTACCAGCTTACAGAAGGAGAACACGCTAGCGAGGCAGATTATGCAAGTATGATCGAGGGTGTAGATGTCAGTCTAGGTACAGTAATGAAAACACTTGATGACTTAAACATCTCTGACAATACCATTTTAATATTCTATTCAGATAATGGCGGGCGGGTTCTAGGAAAAACAACCAAAGGGCTTTATAAAAAACACGAATTTAATTACCCTTTAAGAAGTGGAAAAGCATCCATTTACGAAGGTGGTATTCGTGTTCCTGCTGTTATAAAATGGCCTGGAAAATCTGTAGCAAATAGCAAAAGTAATGCACCTATTATTATTGAAGATATTTACGCTACCGTATTAAATGCAGCACATGGAACTGTACCTACTACATATGCTATTGATGGAAAAGATATTGCTCCTGTAATAAAAAATCCAGCTTCGACTAAATTACTAAAAAACAGGTCTTTGTTCTTTTATATGCCGTATCGTTTTGAAGGTGTAGATTACAATGGTCCAGATTTTTCAAATGGAGGAGTCACTCCTACTGCAGCAGTTATAAAAAATGACTGGAAATTAATTTATTTTGAAGATGACGAACGTTTTGAACTCTATAATTTATCTACTGACATAGGAGAAAAAAATAATTTATTTTCCACAAATCACAAACAAGCAATTTTATTAGTCAATAAACTTGATGCAAAAATGAAAGAGCACAATACGATTATTCCTATTCGTTTACCTAATAGAATTCCTGTGAATTGGCCTCAACAAGCCTTTGACAACTTGAATTCCACAGATTCTAATTAATATACAAGTGTTTCTAAAAATTCTGTAATACCGTTTGTATTTTAATGTCTCATAAAAACTCCTTAAAAACGGCAACGGTATTGACCTTTAAATCTCCAAAACACGTCATTTAAAATAAAAAGGATATAAAAAATTAGTAAACTAAAATTTATCCAAAACCTGAAAAAACTAGGACTGAGGCCTCTTTTTAGCCTATTGTTTTAAATCTCACGTAAAAATATTTTTCTAACTGATTTTAAACTATTTACCAAACAAAATTAGACTTTTAAAAATAAAAACAAATACGAACAATTTTTGGAATATATAAAACCTACGCCTCTATAAAATAAACTAGTTTTAGAATAGTTTGTTTCAATAAAGAAGCAAGTGTTAACCAAAATATTTTATCATTTATTGTAAAAGATCAATAGATACAGCCGTATTCTATAACATCTAAAATCATTCAAATAGATAAAATTAATATTAAAAAATAAAACTATGCCAAGAATTAAAAGGTCTAAAAAAAATGCGTCCATGTATTTGTTTTTAGTAGCACTGATTTTTTTACCCCAATTGGTAAAAGCTCAAACAGAAAATTATCTTGATTTTGCCCCTGGAAACACCGTAACAACTACAGGGACCATCTCTGAACTAGATGGAACTACTAAATTTACTCTTGAAGCTGAAGTAAATTTAGATGCCTCTACTACATGGTCACATGTACTAAGTAAAATTGTCACTTCAACTCAAAGAATATCACTTCAAGTCCACAATGGAAAAGTTTATTGTATCGTGGCCAATGGAGAAAACTCTTACCGTTATACCTCTGGCACAACATTACAAACAGGTACTTGGTATCACATTGCAATGGTATACAATGGTACTCTTAGCGGATCAAGTAAAATAAAACTGTATGTAGATGGAGTTGAAAAAGTGCTTATCGATAGCAACAAAGCACTGCCAAGCACAACAGCCACAAACACAGCTAATTTTATTGTTGGAGGCAATTCTTTTGACGGGAAAATTGATGATGTACGTGTATGGAATGAAGCACTTACCGAGACAAGAATCGATACATGGAAAAATACACATCTTGATTCAAGTCATCCAGAATACACCAATTTAAAACTCTATTGGGATTTTGACGATTCAAACACTACAGCAACTGCAAATGCTTCCGAAGGAACTAGCTATGATGGCACCATAAATGGAGCTGCCTATTCAAACATTGTAATACCGACTGACGAATACCTTAGTTTTAGCCCAGGAAGTAAAGTAGAAACATCTGGAACTGTTACTGAATTGAATAATGTAAACGAATTTACTCTTGAAGCAGAAGTAAACCTGAATACCTTAACTACTTGGACACATATATTAAGTAAAACGGTAACATCTACTGAAAGAATATCATTGCAAGCACATAATGGAAAAATCTACTGTATTGTAGCGAACGGTTCAAATTCTTACAACTATACCTCTAGTGCACTATTACAAACTGATACTTGGTATCACTTATCCATGGTATACAACGGAGCACTTACTGGAGCTAATAAAGTATCCTTGTATATCAATGGTGTTGCACAAACATTAGCCAGTAGCAGTGCTACATTACCAACCTCAACAAGTACTTCTACTGCCATTTTTAGAGTTGCAGATGGTAATAAATTTGATGGAAAAATTGATGACGTACGTATATGGAATATTGCTTTAAGCGCTACAAGTATCAACACATGGAAGAACAAACACATAGATACAAGTCATCCAGAATACAGCAATCTTAAATTGTACTGGGATTTCAATGATAGCAGTTCACCGAATGTAGCAAATGCTTCTGAAGGAACTTCTTATAACGGAATCATAACCAATGCTATTTATGGTGATATTCCTCCTGTTACTGTAGATCCTATTGTAGGAACCTATCTACCTTACTATAAAATAAACAATGTAACGAGCGACATCTTTGATCACTTGACACATTTATTTTATTTCTCATTCGGACCAGATAGTACAGGAGAGTTAGGTCGCGTAAATGGCTCTGGTGTATTTACTCATGTAAATAGTATTTCATCCGTTCAATCCAATATTAATACTCTAAAAACATGGAGAGGAACTAGAACAACAAAAATTTTCGTAACTATTGGAGGCTGGGTACAATCTGATTATTTAGACGAGGTTGCAGCCAATCCTATTGCAAGAGCCAATTTGGCGCAAAATGCAAAAGATTTCTGTATCACTCATGGGTTAGACGGAATTGATATTGATTGGGAAGGCTATCATGGAGCAGTAAATGACACCAATTATGGTTTGTTAGTATCGGATATAAAAACTGCTTTGGCAGGTACAGATCTAGAGTTATCTGTAACTATTAATCCTGATCACAACAGTCTTGCTGATGAATTTTCGCAAGCAGATTTTATTCAGCTGATGTCTTACGGAAATAGAATCAGTCAAGGTACACAAGTGCCCTTATCCATGTTACAAAGTTTCGTTACAGGTTGGGTAAACGCTGGTATGGAAAAATCCAAAATTGTTGTTGGATTGCCTGCTTATGCAAAGAGTAGTGATAACTCCAATCTAGTTTACTCAGAAATCATTCAAACTTACAACCCAGGGCCAGAAATAGACGTCGTGGTTCATAATGGAAAATCTTTTTATTTTAATGGTATCAATACAATAAAAGCCAAGTCACAATATGTATTAGACGAAAACCTATTAGGCATCATGTTTTGGGAACAGGGACAAGATGTAGCCACTACACACGCTAAGTCTTTACTAAATGCGGTTACAGAAGTTATACCTGTAAATGTCAATCCTTCAGGTGCAAAATCTTCCGAAACCAATAAGAAAATAGAATTGGAAGAAATTGTAGAAGAAGTATTATTCAATGTTTACCCCAATCCATTTAAAAAGAACATCAACCTTACATTACAAATAAAAAAACCTACAGCTGCTAAAGCTTTTCTTTATGATATGAGCGGTCGTATACTTTGGAAGAATGAAAATTTCCAAACAAAAGGTGTACATAAATTGCTTATCAATGGTGAAAACTTAAACAAAGGAATTTACATCTTTAAATTTTCTGATGGTGAAGAAACTTATGTTCGAAAATTAGTAAAAAGGGAATAACATTACTCAGCAAAAATTGTATAAAATATTTTGGTCTAAAGCCGATGGAGTTCTCTTCATCGGTTTTTTTGCGTCCAAACTTAAAAAATTAATTGAATCTATCATTTCCCATTGTTTTAGTTCTTGCAATCATTATTGAAAGATTTATGGTAATAATTGTGCTATTTCAGACCTTCCTCTACTTTCATATCCATCTATTTTTGCTGTATTATAAATCTAACCATATCAAATCATGAAAAAACTTATCCCAGTATTAATTGCATTATTTATTTCAGTAACCATTTCTGCACAATCAAAAGAAGAGAAAATAGCAAAAAAACGTACTGAAGAACTAAAAAAAGCCATAACCTTAAGCCCCGAGGAATCTGAAAAAATTTATACGCTATTATTCACTAAAGAAAAACAAGTTTCTGCTTTGAGAGTTAAATTCAAAAAAGAGCCAAAAAATATAAAAGCTGGAATTAAACAATTAAACATTGCTACCAATAGAAAAATAAAAGATTTAATAGGTAAAGAAAAAATGAACAAAAGCAATGCTTATTTTAAGGCAAAAAGAGAAAGCGCTAAGAAAAAAGCATAACTTCAATAGATATTAAATAGTTTACTGATTGCCTATTTTAAAGAAAAAGGATTTGATATTATTACGGCATTAAATCCTTTTCTTTATTCCTCATATCCATTCAACAAACACTACAGTAGCTCCTTTTCTACAAATCAAAAAAAATTCAATTTCTTCATCAAAAATTACACCTACTACGACTTCTCTAACAACTTCAGTTTTTGATACAAGCATTTGTTTTGCCTATTTATTTTGTCAGCCACAATGAGACTGACAAAGACACAACAAATAAGAGCAATTGAAATACACGACATAAGAAATACAAACACAAAGGTATTGATATCCGTAACAATTGCAATAAATCCTAAAATGACCAAATCACTGATTATAATAAGTTTCAATTTATTGATAGACTCTTTAAAATTCACCAAATAAATCTCGTTTCCATAAATTTCCTTTTCAAGTTTTAACAGTTCAGAATTAATTTTTGAACCAATAAAACTAGATAGCCCCATCTTTCCCATTTCATTTTTTTTATAAAGACGTTATTTAAGTCCCAAAATTTTACGTTTTGTTTTCAATTCTACACTTCTAGCGTTTTTACGAATTTGATAAACACTAAGAATTGCGTTTTCTATATTCTTATTTTCAGAATATCCGTTAAAAACTCTTCGTATCATAGAGTTGGAATAAAAGGCTCCATTTCTAGAAAGAATATTTTTTTCTTTTAATAGCTCATGTACTTCATTTACATAGTCTGAGCTTAAATATTTTTTAAGTTCTTCTCTTTCTTCTTTTTTTATCATAGCATTGATAGAATAATCAGTTAAACATTTTATATTTGTAACGAAGGAATAACACAATTGTAACGTTTGACAGGTGTTAAACAACAGTACTAAATAAACATAATTAATCGTATTAAACAAATAATTATAATTAAAAATGAGTTCAAAAGAAAAAATACTTGCTTATTTAGCCCATAAAGAAATCAGTCAAAGAAAATTCTCTTTAAAAACAGGACTTTCAGAAGGTATCTTAAGAGCAGGAAAAGATTTAGGAGTAGACAAAATGAGTGTAATCAAAGAACATTACCCCGATTTAAACATGGATTGGTTGATATATGATGAAGGAAATATGCTAATTGACACGGTTAACGAACCTCTCGATGCGTATAAAAACAGTACTGTAGAAAATTCTTTGAAACAATTTGTCTTTAATTGTATTGATGAATACCTTGACGAAAAAGAACAACCTGAATAAATAATTGTTGAAATTAAGTAAAAAAACATGCTATGACATCCCTTTTTAGGAAGTTAAATCGCTTATCTTTTTAGATACAGAGCCTTTCTCTCCCAAACGAATAATCTTAAACAAGGAACTTGCAATCAGCCCTGGATTGTTGACATATTTTGCTATTACAGTAATTTTCACATCTCTTTCTTTAATTGCAGTATTTTGTGCATCTAAATCCATACTCGCCAGCTCTGTTGCAAATTTCCATGCCCCATTTCTAGCCAATTTCATACTAAAATTCACCAAAAAATCATCCACTTTCCCCGTCAATTTTAAAATGTATTTTAAAGTAGGCCATATTTCTGATAAATCCTTTTCCACTCCAGAAACGAGACTTGCTAGAATTTCATTGATTTTATCAAAATCATTTTTCAATCCTTCAATTTCATTACCAGGTGCAACTTGTGCGGCTGCAACAGATAGATCTAAATTTATATGTGCATTCATACCCAATAACAAATGCTGTAACACAATGGGCCAGTAACGCTTAGAAGCCTTGAATGCTACCAACCAACAATCAGAAAGCATTTCATTATTTCTATACTCAGTATATGCTTTCAAATAACGATTGGCAAAAATAACATCCAGCTTTTCCATGCGTTCATTATTTTCAAATTCTTTTTGTTCAATCCCTTCCTTTATACGTTGTGTAACTTTACAATAAAGTGCTGCAAAATAACCTATTGGACTTTCTTCTTTTTTTGATTCTTCTATAATTTGATTTAAGAAATCAATTACCTCATCAATAGTTTTGGCCTGCATATTTTTTTAATAGTGAAGATAAGGATAATTTATAGATTGATAATAAATGTATTATTCATTACAGTTTCTACACAGAAACATAAAGCATATATGCAACTTGCCATTCCGACAAAAAAAGAATCTCAAATCAACATTTATGCCTCTTCTTGAAAATTTCGAAATGTAAGATTGATTCTTGGAGCCATAACTTTTTGGGTTTTCGGTAAAGCATGTAGCCAGTGCATTTGTGTTTTCCCTTTCATCAACAACAAGCTACCGTTTTCCAATACTACAGGAATAGTTTCTTTTGAATGTTTGTGCTTGAAAACAAATTTCCTTTCAGCTCCCAATGTCAAAGAAGCTATTTCAGGTTTCATTTCTTTTTCATCATCACTATGCCAAGAAACCCCTTCATTGCCATTGTGATATAAATTTAGCAAACAGGAATTATAGGTCATTCCTGTTTTGTCTTCAACAATTTTTTTTAGTTCTAATAAAATTGGTGTCCAAGGTAAAGCTTTTTTGGAAGTATTTGAATATGCATAGCTATAATTATCCTCAGCATACCAAGCTATTTTTCTTTCCGTAATGATATGCTTCCCAAAAAGCACCATTTCATCTGGTTTCCACGGTACGGTCTCCAATAATCTATTTAAATATGAAATAGGATTGTCGATTTGTCTGCCAAAATAATAAACCTCCCCATCACAGGGTAAGAGGTTTATTGAGCTGTCATATCCAAATAAATCTGTTTGCATCCACTATAAAAATTCTAATAATTAGAAATGCCTTCATACCGATCTCCACAAAACGACCTTAAAGCATTGCAATAAAATCATCTTCTGAAATAATTGTTATTTCTAATGTTTTGGCTTTTTCCAATTTACTTGGCCCCATATTATCACCTGCAACAATATAATTTGTTTTTTTTGAAATGGAACTGGATACCTTACCTCCGTTATCTTCTATGGACTTTTTCAATTCATTTCGACTCATTTTATGAAAAACTCCTGAAACTACAAAAATTTGTCCTTTTAACTTTTCTGTCTGATTCTCTAACACTTCAGCTGATAACGTTAACTGCACCCCATAAGATTTCATTCTGTCTATCAGATGCATATTCAAAAGATCGTTTGAAAAACCAACAATACTTTCTGCAATTCGACCTCCGATTTCATCAACAGCAATCAATTCTTCCAAAGAAGCTTGCATCAAAGCGTCAATATTTTTGAAATGCTTGGCCAATTTTTTTGCAACAGTTTCTCCTACGAAACGAATTCCTAAAGCGAATAATACTTTTTCAAAGGGAATTTCTTTAGATTTCTCAATTCCTTCAATAATATTTTGAGCAGATTTTTCGGCCATTCGTTCCAAAGGAATAATTTCTTCAATCTTTAATTCATACAAATCAGCATAATTTTGTATCAATCCTTCTTTTCTAAGCAAATCAACAGTCTCTCCTCCTAACCCATCAATATCCATCGCTTTTCTGCTAATAAAATGCTGAATTCTCCCTGTTATTTGTGGAGGGCACCCAAATTCATTCGGACAAAAGTGTTTGGCATCCCCTTCTTTTCTTACCAAAACAGCTTCACATTCTGGACATTGATTTGCATATACAGTCATTTCAGAATCTACAGGTCTTTTTGAAAGATCGACTCCAACTATTTTTGGAATAATTTCACCTCCTTTTTCAACATATACCGTATCTCCTAATCGAATATCTAATTTTTCAATTTGATCTGCATTGTGCAACGATGCTCTTCTAACTGTAGTACCTCCCAATTGTACCGCAGTCAAATTCGCAACGGGTGTAATTGCTCCCGTTCGTCCTACTTGATAGGTAATTTCATTTAAAATCGTACTTTGTTGCTCTGTCTGAAATTTATAAGCAATGGCCCAACGAGGAGCTTTTGCTGTATAACCCAATTCTTCTTGTTGTTGTAAACCATTTACTTTTATAACTACACCATCTGTCTCATAAGGTAACTCATGTCGTTTGACATCCCATGCTTCAACAAATTCAATCACGGCATCGATCGTTTTTGCAACAACAATTGTATTTGGAACTTTGAAACCTGCATTTCTGGCCTCTTTTAATATTTCGGAATGTGACTTGAATCTATTTCTATCTGCAACAACTTGATACAATAAACAATCTAAAGGTCTTTTTGCTACTTCCTTGCTGTCTTGTAATTTCAAACTACCACTGGCTGTATTTCTTGGATTTGCATATACTTCTTCTCCCGCTTCCAAGCGTTCCTTATTCATTTGCTGAAACCCTTCAAGAGGCAAAACAATCTCACCTCTTATCTCAAAGGAATCCAAAAAATCATGTTGCAATTGCAAAGGCAAAGAACGGATTGTTTTTATATTGGTAGTAACATCATCCCCTTGAAAACCATCTCCACGCGTAACCGCTTTTATCAATTTACCATTTTCATAAGTAATATTGATAGAAGCACCGTCATACTTTAACTCACATGTATACTCAATAGGACTCTCTATTGTTTTTTTTATTCTTTTTTCCCAATCCAATAAATCCTCTTTAGAATAAGAATTGTCTAAAGAATACATTCTATTTTTATGAGCAACTGTTTCGAAATTTTTAGTAACCCCTCCTCCTACTCTTTGTGTTGGCGAATTGACATCAAAAAATTGTGGGTATTCTATTTCCATTTTTTCCAATTCCTTTAGCTTCATATCAAAATCATAATCTGATATTAAAGGAGTATCAACTACATAATAATTGTAATTATGGGTATGCAACTCTTCTCTAAGAAGTTGCATTTTTTGTTCAATCGATTCAGTCATCATACATAAAATTCTTCGATAAAAATACAGCTATTTTTTTTTAAACACCCAAATAGACCTCCTCTTTTTCTCATTCTAAACTTTCCTTTTTTTGTTTTTCTCATAAAATTATCATTTATTTTTTGACTGTATAAGAGTACTTTTCTTAAGGGGGGTATTTTTTTTGTTTAAAATTTAAACACACGTTCTTCCCTTATGTTTATTACACAAACTTGAATAAAAATATAATTTAAAAAACAGGTTATCAAATAGGTAAAGAACAATTCACCCCACTTTTTTGAACCATGCCCCCCTTCTATTTCTTATTTAGATTGACAACCTTTAACAAAACTTATATAAACTAAACCAATTGAAGTATGACAAAAATTAGCCCCAAAAAATTTGCATTGTTAGCAATAGCAATCATCTCAACTTTTTCTATCGCTGCGCAAAGCAATCCTAGCTCATTATTAAAAGACTGGGTTACAGCCCAAGAAACAAATACAGAACCCATACTCCCTAATTTCAGTTTTGCAGGATATCATAATGGATCTGTTGGACTTCCTTCTAGCTTTTCACAACAAGTATACGATGTTACAGACCCTTTATACGGAGCTGTTGCTGACGATGGAAATTCTGATAAAAGTGCTATTATTGCTGCTATTGCTGCTGCTGAACTAAACCCATCAGGAGGAATTGTCTTTTTCCCTCCCGGAGAATTTTTAATTAATGAAAGTACGGATGATATTGACCAAATTATTCGAATTAGTAAAAGTAATATTGTACTTAAAGGTAGTGGCTCCGGAACAGGAGGTACAACATTGACACAAACGAGTTATACCAATCCTACAAATCCAAGTAATTTTTGGACCTGTCCTTACCTTTTCAGATTCAAACCTACAAGTACAAATAGGTCTCAAATTACAACCATAACTGCCAATGCTGCTAGAGAAACTTATGAGGTAAACGTTGCGAGTGCTTCAGGAATTACTGCGGGACAGTGGATACGCTTAAAATTATCTGACAATACACCTGCTCTGGTTACCGAAGAATTTGCTCCCTATGCTGTAAATACAGCGTACACCAGTATCAGTAACGAAGTTAAAACATGGGAAGTACATAAGGTAGCTTCAGTAACTGGAAATACAATTAAATTTATAGAACCAATACATAGAAGTATCAATGCAACTTACAATTGGATTTTAGAAACTTTCCCTGTTATAGAAGAAGTTGGCTTTCAGGATTTCACCTATAAAGGAGGTATGACAACTGCTTTTGTACATCATTCAGGTTGGCAACAAGATTCTGGATGGAGTGGTGTAGAATTCAACCAAGTAGCCAATAGTTGGTTGTCGAATGTTACTTTTACACAAATGAGTAATGCCGCTCATTTGAAATTATCAGCCTATTCTTCTGCCATTCAAAATAGGTATGTTGGTAATGCAGGACACGCTTTTATATCTGCCAATGCATCTACAGGTTGCGTTATTGGTCTTAACAAAGACAATTCATCAGGTATTCATCATGGTTCAGGTGTAAGCGGACCTTCCATTGGAAATGTTATTTGGAGAAATGAACATCCTACAAATGGAAATAGCGGTTATGAAATTCATGCAAACCAACCAAGAGCGAATCTGATTGATGGCTGTAAAGGTGGTTTTGGATTCAATTATGGTGGTTCGGCTTCTAATCAACCCAATCATCTAAGACACTTAGTACTTTGGAATTTTGAAGGAAAAGGATACAGAGATACTGATTTTCAATTTTGGAGAACGGACAATACCTATGCCAAGGTCATTCCTCCTATTGTCTCTGGACTTGTAGGGTTTACTTTGACAACAGATACGACACAATACCAAGAAAATGAATCTCCTGGCACTCATGTTGATGAATTTTCTTTATACGAAGCACAACTGACACACCGTCTAGGAGCATTACCAAGTTGGATTGATACTGCATTGCGTACGGAAACTTTTGACAATACCACAACAACCGGTTGGAGCACAGAGGTATTTACCGGTGAAAATGGAATTCAATGGACGCTAGATGCAAAAAGCACTTCTGGATATGTGAATGGAACCAAAGATATATATATGAGGTCTGGAAAAACGGGTGCTACCTCAGGAACTATCTCTGGTGGAATTTCATCATTTTCTGTTAGTTGTAAAAATCTTTGGGAATCTGGAGTAGATAGAACTTTAGAATTGTTAGTGAATGGAAGTGTCGTTGGTACCAAGGTTGATAATAGTACTGGCATTTATACATTTGACGTTGCTAATATCAATATTGAAGGAAATATTACGATTGCAATTCGGAATGCTTCAAATACAGGTTCCAATAAATCAGTTGCTATTGACAATATTAGCTGGGTAGGCTATACTCCCTTCCACCCATCAAGTATTACTTTAGCCACTTCAAATATTTCTATTCAGATTGGAGAGACATCAACCCTAACCAAAACAGTTTACCCTAGTTATGCCGTAAATAAAACAGTAAACTGGTCTTCGAGTAATGCTGCAATAGCAACTGTAGATGCAAGCGGACTTGTTACTGGAATTACTACTGGCATAGCGACCATTACAGCAACTACCGTTGATGGAAATTTGACTGCTAGTACCACAGTAGCTGTTGGAGCCACAGAAACTTTTGAAAATACTACAATAACAGGATGGAGTACAGAGACCTATACTGGAGATCATGGTTTTGTATGGACTTTAAATTCAAAAAGTACAGCTGGATACATCGATGCTACAAAAGATATTTACATGCAAGCAGGAAAAACAGGGGCTTTATCGAATGCAATTCCTGGTGGAATTTCTTCTTTTTCTATTAGTTGTAAAGATTTATGGGATTCTGGTGTAGAACGTAAGTTAGAACTACTCGTTAACGGAAGTGTTGTTGGATCACGTACACATACAGGTTCAGGAATTTACACATTTGAAGTCACAGGTCTTACCATCTCCGGAAATATTACCATAGGAATTCGAAATGCTTCTCCTACCGGAACCAATAAAACCATCGCTTTAGACAATTTATCTTGGACACCGTATACTGCTCCAAGTGGTAGCAAAGCAGCTTCCAAGCCTACAAAAAACACCCAAGAAGAGACAGAAGAAATATCATTTGAAACGAATGTTTACCCGAATCCATTTACTTACAATTTAAATATTACAATAGAAAAAGGTATCTCTGAACTTATTTTATTTGATATGAAAGGAAGAATTGTGTTTAGAAAAACGACAAATAATCTGCAACAAATAACCCTAGAACCTAGCTATGATAAAGTTCCTAAAGGAATCTATATTCTAAGATTGCTTGGTGATCAAAAGACCAAGTCAATAAAATTAATTCGAAATTAAAACAAATAAATACACAACTCCTTAAAATAGTAAAGCCGTCTATAATTATGTATAGGCGGCTTTTTCACTTATTTAGCAACCTCTAATTAGAGATTTAGTAAAAAAACGAAGGCCATTAAAACTGCTCTTTACTTTCACTTGAAGGTTCGTTTTTATGTATTTTCCTATGCATTTCTATATACAATGCTTCTACTTTACTTTTTGCCCAATTGGTTCGACGTAAAAAAGTCAAACTAGAACCTATAGTTGGATTGCTTTTAAAACAACCTATTTGTATTTTATGTCCAAGGTGTTCCCAACCATAATAAGCAACCAATTCTTTTAAGACCTCCTCTATCCGCTTGCCATGTAATGGATTGTTTGTTTGTTTTTCCATAAACTATTCTTCAATTATATTCATATATTTAAGAACGGTAAAGATACTTCAATTACATTTGCAACATGACATTTTCTAAAATAAATCAAGCCGAAATTATTCAAAATCTTGGGTATCAAGAATTGAATGCAATGCAAAAAGCATGTACTACTGCTGCCTTTAAAAACAAAAACCTATTAATACATGCACCTACTGGAAGTGGTAAAACGGTAGCTTACCTCCTAAGTGTACTACATCGAATAGTAGCCAAATCTGGTGTACAAATATTAATACTTGCACCCACGCGTGAACTGGTTTTACAAATAGAGAATGTTTTGAAACAAATGAAACTTCCTGTAAAAGTAAATGCGTGTTATGGCGGTCATAAATTTAGCATTGAAAGACAAAATTTTTCTACTCCACCAACAATACTGGTTGGTACTCCTGGAAGAATTGAAGATCATATCAGAAGAAATACATTTGATGTGACCGCAATTTCACATTTAATATTCGATGAATTTGACAAATCTTTAGAATTTGGATTTACCAAACAGATAGAAGCTATCGTAAAAGAAATTCCGACGATAGAAGGACAAATTTTGGTTTCAGCAACAAAAGCTATTGACATTCCAGAATATTTAAATCTAAAAGAAATCCATACCATTGATTTTTCGAAAGAAGAAAAGGGAGAGCTAACCTACAAGCAACATATTACTCCTATTGATGAAAAAGTTGATGGATTGCTAACTGTTTTAAAAGCTTTAGGTACAGGAAAAAATACGATTATATTTTCTAATCACAGAGAAGCTTGCGATCGTATTTGCGACCACTTAGATGACAATGCTATTACTTATTCCATTTTTCATGGTGGACTTGAACAGTCACAACGTGAACTAGAATTGTTGAAATTTAGAAATGGAAGTTCTCAAATACTAATAGCAACAGATGTTGCTGCCAGAGGAATTGATATTCCTGAATTGGATTGTGTTATTCACTACCAAATGCCACAACAAGAAAGTACTTTCATTCATAGAAATGGAAGAACAGCACGTATGAAATCTTCTGGAACAAGTATTCTCATTCGTACAGAAGAAGATTATTTCCCTTCTTATGTATCTGAGGAACCTGCTCTACTCTCTCTTAAAAAGAACCAAGAAATTCAAAAGCCTGATTGGGTAACTATATATGTTGGTAAAGGAAAAAAAGACAAAGTGAACAAAATGGATATGGTTGGTTTTTTTCTTCAATTTGACTTCATGTCAAAAACAGATTTGGGATTGATTGAAGTCAAAGATTATTCAGCCTATATTGCAATCAAAAGAAACAAAAGCGAACGTTTATTAGACGCCACTCGTAATTTGAAAATAAAAAATAAAAAAGCTAAAATTGAAATTGCTTATTAATTAGTAATTGACAATTAATAATTATCAATTGTAAACAATCAAAAATGACAGTAGAACAAATCTTATCGAAACTAGTTTCATTTCCTGTTTTAGGCGGAGAAAGTAATTTAAGGATCATACAATGGATTGAAGGCTATATAACATCTTTTGGCATTGAAACTACAATGGTCCCTAATCAAGAAGGTAATAAGGCTTCTTTACATTGTAGAGTTGGTCCTGCTGTCAACGACGGTGTAATTTTATCTGGACATACAGATGTAGTCCCTGTTAAAGGTCAGGACTGGAATACGGACCCTTTTATTTTAACAGATAAAAATGATGGAAAATTATACGGTCGTGGTTCTTGTGACATGAAAGGCTATCTAGCTTGTTGTTTGGCTGTTCTTCCTGAATTGGTAACCGCCAATCTAAAAAAACCTATCTATTTCGCTTTTTCATATGATGAAGAAATTGGTTGTTTGGCTGCACCTGAATTGATTGCACATCTTCAAAATCACTATAAAGAAAAACCAAAATTTGCCATCATCGGAGAACCTTCCTTAATGCAACCTATTATTGGTCATAAAGGAATTTGTTTGTACACTACCGAAGTAAACGGATCTGCAGGACACAGCAGTGGTATTCGAAAAGAAGTGAGTGCCATCCATGAGTCTGCTCGTTTGCTCCTCTGGTTGGAAAATAAAATGAACCAGCTTGTTGCTTCTGGAAGCATCGACAATCGTTTTACACCTCCACACTCTTCTTTACATACAGGAGTTATTCATGGTGGAATTGCTCCCAATGTTATTGCTGACAAGGCTTATTTTTCTTGGGATGCACGAATTATTCCCAATGATGATTTGTCTGAAATCCTAAAAGAATTCACCAAACATTGTAGACAAAGAGAATCGGAATTACATTCAATTTTTCCCGACTTTAAAATTGAAACTATAGAATTACACCCACCAGTTCCTCCATTAGATACCAACGAAAATCAGGATATTGTAAAATTACTTCTAAAAATAAATCACAATACAAACCTAGGAACGGTATCTTATGCCGCAGAAGCGGGGCAGTTTGCAGAAGCTGGAATTGAAAGCATCATTTGTGGTCCTGGCTCTATAGACCAAGCACATAGAGCAAATGAATTTGTTGAAAAAGAAGAATTGGTGAAATGTGTTGCAATGCTTAAAAAACTGATTGATACCTATTCCTAATTCAATTTTCATCCCGAAAAGTAGCCTTGTAGCTAAAAAAATATTGATAAAATTCTTCTATGCTCAAAAATAAGACTTATAGGCAACTTAATGTGTATCTATCTAAAACTTGAATTATTAAAAAAATTATTAATATTCAGGTATCGTTGTTAATCTATTTTTCTATTTTTACTGAGCTATAAAAAGAAAATTGCATTGAGACAATATCACATTTTTTAAAAGAAAACACAAAAGACAAAATAACTTTTCTGTTTTTAAATACCTTTTTCTTTTTTATTATAGTCAAAGTAAATATTGGGAATTCACAATTTAGCTCTTATGGATACTAACTATGAGAATCTTTTTTTCGAATACCTTGAACAAACTATTCTATCTATAAATTAAAACAAAAAAAACAGTATGAAAAAAACAATTTTACTCCTTGTGTTAACAACAATTTCCTTTAATACAAAGGCACAAAACGAAACCGTAAATGGTACACTTACTGTTACAAATAACTTAAATGACAATTCCAATGGTTTAAGTATTAACAGAACACAGCCTAAAGGTGGTACTGGCTTAAAACTATATACTGCACATATGCCAAATATTGATAGATACCACATAAAAGCGGACAGCAATGGAAACGAAGTTTTTTGGCTAAATCATAAAGCAGATATGTTTGTTAATGGCAATATAGGAATAGGAACATTAGATCTTGCACAGAAATTAAACATAGAAAGTCCAACGGACGCCAAATTGAAACTATACAGTACTTCTTCATCACATGTAGCTGGAATCATTTTTAAAGGAAAAAGAGCAACAACTGGAACATCTAGTCATTATATTGGTGCAGAAGGTGCGAGCAGCTACGCTTTTGCAATAAATGCTGATGAGACCCTTTATTTAAAAACCAATGACGTTCCTAGATTGACAATTAACGGTTCTGGAAATATTACCATGACAAACAATACAAACGAAAACTCTGATGGATTAACTATCAACAGAACTCAAGCGCCTGGTGGAACAGGTATTAAACTACATACTGGACATATGCCAAATTCAAATAGATATCATTTAAAAGCAGATAGCAATGGAACCGAGGTTTTTTGGCTAAATCATAATGCTGATATGTTTGTTAATGGAAACGTAGGAATTGGAACAACAGATCTTACACAGAAATTAAACATAGAAAGTCCAACGGACGCCAAATTAAAACTATACAGTACTTCTTCATCCCATGTAGCTGGAATTGTTTTTAAAGGAAAAAGAGCAACAACTGGAACATCCAGTCACTTTATCGGTGCAGAAGGTGCAAGTAGTTATGCTTTAACGGTAAATGCTGATGAAACCCTTTATTTAAAAACAAACAGTGTACCTAGATTGACTATAGGAGCTAGTGGAAACGTTGGAATTGGAACAACCAATACCGTTAATCATAAACTTGCTATTGAAGGTTCAGCTTCTATTACAAATAACTTAAATGACTCTTCTAATGGATTAATTATTAATAGAACACAACCATCAGGGGGTACTGGCTTAAAATTACGTACAGGACATATGCCAAATACTGATAGATATCATATAAAAGCAGATAGCAATGGAACCGAGGTGTTTTGGCTAAATCATAATGCCGATATGTTTGTTAATGGTAGTGTAGGAATTGGAACTGCACCAACTACACATCACTCGCTAGCGGTAGAAGGCTCAATAGGAGCAAGGGAAATTAAAGTAGAAGGCAGCGGATGGTCAGATTTTGTTTTCGAAGACAATTATACCTTACCAACTTTAAAGGAAGTTGAAAATCACATTAAAAACAAAGGACATTTAAAAGATATTCCTAGT
>Ga0105356_10002152_pt1 | contig 19658 bp, 13 predicted proteins | sample GOMGulsemesocosm_3_FD_83502 | JGI IMG/M metagenome (GOLD analysis project Ga0105356, IMG submission 83502) | Methane-oxidizing microbial communities from mesocosms in the Gulf of Mexico - GOM9D Gulf of Mexico | ecosystem: Environmental > Aquatic > Marine > Cold seeps | place: Gulf of Mexico... | reverse complement strand
CCGTGTTTTTCGTATAAATAATAAAGTACCAAGTGTTTCCTCAAGTGCTTTAATCTGATGAGACACAGCTGTTGGTGTTACATAAAGTTCTTCAGCTGCTTTTTTAAAACTGCCTAACCTAGCCGCAGCATCAAAAACTTTTATACTATTCATTGGCGGAAGATCAGAGTACATACTCAAAGCCTATAAGTAAGTTAAATTCATCTATAAAGTAATATATGTCGTTTGTCAGAAAGTAACAAGCTAAGCAAAATACATTCATATTTTGTTCAATCGAAAGAAAGAGATGATATGAAAACAATACTACATATAGACACAAGCGCTAGAAGGCTAGATAACAACGTTCAAGAGTATAACTCTATATCAAAAACGCTAGGAGCAAATTTCATAGATAAATGGACCACCTTGAATAGTGAAGATAAAGTTATCTATAGAGACTTAGCATCAAATCCACCAGAGTTTATCAGCCAAGATTGGATTGCAGCTGCATTTACAATTGATGAAAATAAAACTGAAGAACAAAAGTCGCTTTTAGCTTTATCAGACACGCTTATTGATGAAGTAGATCAAGCTGATATTATTATCATCACTTCCCCAATGTATAATTACGGCATGCCTGCAGTACTTAAAGCTTGGGTCGACCAAGTGATCCGTATTAATAAAACAATTACTTTTGATTTAGCCAGAGGTGACTTTCCTCTAGAGCCTATAATGTCTGGAAAAAAGCTTATTCTTATTTCTTCTAGCGGTGAGTTTGGTTTTGAAGTAGGTGGCATTAACGAAAAACATAGCCACTTAAAACCACATATTGAAACTGTAAGTAAATATCTGGGTGTAGATAAATTCTATGAAATTAAATCTGAATACCAAGAATTTGGAGATGAAAGACATAAACAATCTCTAAACAATGCATATAACAAAATTGAAGTATTAGTAAAACAACTTTCTTAAACTATGTTATTAAATTGGATAGAGCTGAAATAGTTTTATCCAATTCATTTAATACTCACCGGAAAATAGATTTTAACTTCAAAGCCACTTTCTGGGCTTGAGAAACATTTTATTTCTCCTTTTAAAACTTGGGTTACCAAGTTATAAACGATATTCATGCCTAAACCACTGCCGCCTTGGTTACGTTTACTGGTAACAAAAGGGTCAAATATATGTTTTAGCATATACAAATCCATACCTTTGCCATTATCAAAATAATTCACACATATTCGACCTTCAAGAATGCTAATTTCAATACGAATTTCACCTGTTTCTTGATGCTCAAAAGCGTGTATAACAGAATTATTTACGAGGTTTGTAATAACTTGGTAAATAGGACCTGGGTATGTATTGATAGCTAAAGACTCAGGGCCATGTATAACAACATCAATTGCTTTTTTATTAAACAAAGGTTTAACTGAATTCATTACTTCATTTATATATTCCGTTATTTCAATTTCTCTTTGTGTTTCTGAACTTTGATCCACCGCCACTTGCTTAAAGTTTGAAATTAAATGATTTGCCCTATCTAAATTTTTTAAAATTAGCCTATAGCCCTCTTTTTGATTTTTATTTGATTGCACTAAATCATCTTGAGATAGCGTTTTATTATCGAGTTTATTTTGCATTTCAATAAGGCAATCTTGATTATGCGTAATGGCTGTCATTGCAATACCAAGCGGTGTATTTATTTCATGTGATATGCCCGCCACTAAATTACCTAACGATGCCATTTTTTCACTTTCAATTAGCTCTTCTTGCGCTATCTCTAATTGAGACATGGCGCTTTCTAGCGCCTCGTTCTTTTTAGATATTTCAGCAGTTCTTAATGCCACTTTTTGCTCTAATTTTTCATTTAATTCCTTTAGAGAGTCTTCATGTTGTTTTAACTCTTCAATATCCCTCATTGAACCCGCTATGCGTGTCACCTTACCACTTTCATCTCTATGTACTACTTTTCCTCTGTCTAATACCCAACACCAATTACCAAAAAAATCTTTTACTCTCACAGCTAACTCATAACTATCTACACCTTGATTAAGGCAAGCGTCTATTTTTTCTTTTAAAAAAGCCTGATCTTCAAGATGAATAAAATCTATATTTTCTCCGCTTTGCCCCTCACCATAATCAATTCTCGACACAACTGTATAACGATGTACTTTATTATTAACAAGATCCCAATCCCACAGTTCATCACCACTGGCCCATAATGAGAGTTCTAATCTTTGTTTTAACTCAGCCATTGCTGAATTATCTTTTATGACTTGTTTGTAAACCCAGTATCGATATAAAAAAATTAAAATAATAATACTGGCCGTTAAAAGTATATAGATCACCTTGCTAATTGTGCTCCACCACCATGGCGCCAATAATTTTATATTTAATTGATGTATATTAGATTTATTTCCATGCTGATCTACCGCATAAGCTTCTATTATGTATTTCCCTGGAGGCGGTTTAATTAAGTTAACTTGACGACTATTGTCATCCATAGACATCCATTTATCTGACAGTCCAATAACGCGATAGAAATATGAAATCTGTTGATGGTTAGAAAAAGCTAAAACCACATAGTTAAACGACATAATATCTTGGTCATAATTTAATATAATTTCTTTCACTAACTGAGGTTGCAACTGAATAATGTCAGGAGAGTTTGTAGGAGTAATTTTTTCCCCTAATATTGATATTGTATTGAGTAATAAATTAGGTTTTCTTTCATTTTCAATTATTTCATGGGGTAAAAACTGGTTAAAACCATTAGTCCCCCCTAAAAATACTCGCCCGTCTTCAGACAACCATGCCGCACCAAAGTTAAACTCAGCACCTTGTGCGCCTTCCTGAGCAGTATAATTATCAATATCATAGGTATTTACATTAATACGGGCTAAACCATCGCTAGTACCTACCCACATGCTACTAACTTTATCAAAAACAAGACTCCAAACAGATTCATTATTTAACCCACTATTTTGATTTAAGGTTTTTAATATTTTTAAATCATCATTTAAAATATTAATGCCGACATCACTGGTGCTCCAAATTTTACCTTTATTATCTGTCGCTAAAGAAAATACAATATTTGAAAGCAATCCATCAGAAGTATTTAGCTGCTCTAAAGTATTATCTTTATATTTAAATAAGCCAGAACCCACAGAGCCAAACCATAAAGTATTATTTTTAACTAATAAATCTGTTACATCCTTTGCCATATTTTTTTTATCAGCCAAAAAATGAATAAATTTATTTTCATGTTCATCAAAACGCAATAAACCATGGCCTCTAGAGCTTGCTATGATGCTATTTTGAAATATAACCACGTCATTAAGAGAGATAGCAGGTGAATTATTAAATTTAGTTGAGTAATGGTTAAACTTTTGTGTTTTGAAATTAAAATGGGCAATGCCATCCCCTCTTGTCGCCAACCAAATATCATTTTTATTCATGAATAAATTAGTGATAAATGCATTCTCTAATGGCTTTAGTTCTTCATATAATATTTCAGCTTTTATAAACTGTTCATCTATAAAAACATAAGCACCTTTTGTAGTCGCAAACCAAAGTTTATCATTTACATCAGATGTAAATGCACGCATATCAACGTGATCAATTGGGCTTTCTGGATAGTTTTGCTGATTAACATGGCCAAACTTTCTTAACTCTTTTGAAAAATAACTTACCCCACCAGAGTTTGTGCCTATCCACAGGCTAAATTTTTTATCTATGAACAATGACAAAACGATATCATCAGCCAAACTACTGGGTATTAATGCATCGTGTTGAAAGGTTTGTAAAATACTGCCTTTTGAATCAAACACAGTTATGCCAAAGTTTGTACCTACATAAAGCATATTGCTTTGCTTTATGAGTACTTTAATTGTATTTGTATCATTTTTTGCTAAAGAATAGCGCCATTGTAAATCCAAATTTAAGTCATTAATTTTATAATATTCTAACCATGCATCATCTCGCCCTAAAGCAATATAACCATCAAATAAAACAATGGCATTTAACGCTTCTTTGGTATATTGCTTTACTGATAAAGTGTTTATATTTATTAAAAACAAACCTTGATCTGTTGCAACAAACGCATCATTTAAAGCAAGCTTAATATCCAATGTCATAAAATCTTCAGTGCCATCAAACAGCGATACCTGATAATCATCTAAACTCATTAGATATATTCCATTAGATTGGGTACCAACAACAATAAACTTTTCAGAACACGCTATAGTTTTGACATAATCAGAAGGGATTTTTTTATTATAACTCTTCAAAAAAGAACGAAATAAGCCAGTTTTTAAATCATATACACTAAGCCCACTACTTGTACCAATCCAAAGTTGGTTACTGTCACAACTACTTAAAGCAGTAATAAAGTTACCCGCTAAATGGTTTTCTGACGCAGGTTTTGCTCTAAACTGAACAAATTCATAACCATCAAACCGATTTAAACCGGTTTGCGTACCAAACCACATAAACCCGGTATCATCTTGTGTGATCGCATTCACAGTCACCTGACTTAAACCGGATTCAGGTGTAAAATTCATCATAGGTAAATTTACATCGGTGAAAATTTCCTGCTGTATAGCAAAGATTGGTTTCGCAAAAAATAGCGCTATCAAAATTAAACTGATGAAACGTATGCCCATAAGCTTAAGGCACCTGATTTATTACTGATAAATCAGAATCAAATGTAATTTTAAACTTAGTTCCTGATTGCTTTTCTTCAACTATTTCAATCTCCCCTTTTAGCCTTTGAGTCACTAAGTTATAAACTAAATGCGCTCCTAAACCAGAAAAACCAGCACCACGTTTAGAAGTATAAAAAGGTTCAAATATTCTCGCTTTAGCATCTAAAGATAACCCTTGTCCGTCATCGCTATATACGAATTCTACTACGCCATTTTTGCGCTCAACAGAAATCAACATATTGCCTTCTAAATCTTCAAAAGCATGGCTTATACTGTTTATGATTAAGTTACTAACAATTTGGCTAATTGCACCTGGATAAGTTTTCAGCTCTAGGCTCTTAGGGCATTCAATAATAAGTTGGTGTTGGTTATCTTTAAATTGAGGCTCTAAAGAATGTACTATTTCATGTAAATAGGTGTTTAAATTAAGCTCTCTAATATCATCAAAACTCCCCTCTACCGCAACTTGTTTAAAGCTTTCTATTTGCGTAATCGCTCGTTCAATATTTTTTAGCGATAAATCAAAACCACTGTCTAAAATTGCGGTAAATTCACTTAGCTGATTTGAGGTTAATGTTTGAGAATTAAGACTGGCAACCACTAACAAACACTGCTCTTTCATATGACTTATAGCAGTTAAAACCACTCCTATTGGTGTATTTATCTCGTGCGCTACACCTGCCACTAAGCCACTTAAAGCAGCCATTTTATCGGCTTCTAATAATTTTTTTTGTGCGTGTTTAAGTTCGCTTAAAGTATTGCTCAATTCATGATTACTTAAAGTGAGATCATGGGTTCTTTGCGCAACCCTTTGCTCAAGCTCTAAGTTTAAAGTTTTAACCTCTGACTCAGCTTCAATTCTATTTTTTATTTCAGTTTCGAGCTTAGTAATTGTCTCTAACTGTTGATTTGCATGATTTTCTAATAAATCTCGTTTTTCTTGGTAAAAATTAACTTGCTCAAACAGTTCACTAGGAGAAAGGTGCAATTGGGAAAATAACTTAGAAAAACAATCGCCTAATTGCTGCTGCTCTTTTAATGATATTAAATTGATACGATTAAACGCATGGTAAGCCGATGCCATGCCAATCACACCAGCAAGCGCATTAACCGCAGTATTTTTTAAAGCCGATAACTCTGAGATTAAGATAAGTTTTTTATCTATTAATTCATTTTTTTCTAAACAAAATAATAGTTTTTTTTCTGCTGAGGCATCAGGCATATATTGCTTAAATAACACATCAATTAGAGCCAATTTAGGTGCAAGCGTAATATCAGGTATTTCATCTTGGTTTTTAAAACCTGTGATATTCAACCCTTTAGTATCAACGAACTGATGGGCTATTTTATATTCTTCATCAGACATTTTTGTCACTAAAGAGATGCCGATATATAAAAATATATTAACGGATAAACTCCAAAATAAACCATTTGCGACAGGTGAAATTTCAGCAATAGCAAATAAATGCTCAGGATCAAACCAATAGAAAAACCCCGACTCTTGATTGAGTATTTCCCAATCCAACCAACCACTTCTTATTACAGAAGGTAAAAGCGAGCAATAAAACCAAATAAAACCACCGGCTAATAGCCCAGATAAAGCCCCCTTTAAATTAGCTTCTTTCCAAACAAGGCCACCAATTAACGCTGGTGCAAACTGCACACAGGCAACAAAACTAATAGCGCCTATTTTTATAATAAGTTCAGAATCACCAATTGCGCGGTAATAAAATAAACTTAAAAACAATATGCCAACAACAGTGAACCAACGTAGTTGTAATAAATATGTTTTGAGCTTAGATAAAGCTTTAAACTTTTGAATGAAAGGTACAAATAAATGATTTGTGACCATAGTAGATAAAGTCATCGCACTGATCATTATCATGCCAGTAGCAGCCGCAAACCCGCCTAAAAATACAATTAAAGAAACCATAAAAGCATCATCAGACAGAGGTAAAGTTAATAATAAAATATCAGCGCGTACCAAAAGATCGGGATTCAAAATCCCCACTAAAGCAATAGGCAAAGCAAAAATATTAATTAAAATGAGGTATAAAGGAAATAACCACTTGGCTCTATCTAAAACATCGGGTTCTGAACACTCAACAATGCCCACGTGAAATTGACGAGGCAAGGTGATAATGCCCAATGCTCCTAATACCATAAAGCTCAACCAACTTTGCATACTAGGTAAAGCTATTGCTGAATTGACCTTACCTAAAGCTTCAACTTGACTAAATAAATCAACTATACCCGGATTCATTATGTAGCTGATCCAAATAGCACCTATGAGTAAGGCAAATAACTTAATTAAACTTTCAAAAGCTAATGCCACCATCATGCCTGGATGTTTTTCGGTTGGGTCTAGATGTCTTACACCAAAAAAAATGGTGAAAAAAGCCATCATTAATACAATTAAAATATCAAAATATTCAAAAAATTGCGTTTGTTGCGTTGCTTGAGGCACTAAAACCTTAAAGGTATTAATAACCGATTTAAGTTGAATCGTAAGATAAGGCACTATGCCTATTAAACATAAGGTACTTATTAAGGCTGCCAAATATTGAGAACGGTTATAGCGAACTGAGATAAAGTCAGCAATGCTTGTTGAGTGAAATTCATTTTTTAATAACACCATTTTTTTTAATAATGGCACCATAAAAATAAACGTAATTGTACTGCCCAGATACAAAGCGATAGGCAAAATACCTTGCCGAGAAGATAAAGCAACATTGCCATAAAAGGTCCATGAGGTGCAAAAAACAGCTAAGCTCAAAGCATAAGTTGTCGCTGATTTTCTGACTTGTATTGCACTGTTTTTTTCGGAGTTAGCCCATTGTGCAATGACAAATAATACCAGTATATAAATGAGCAATATAATCAACAAAGTTTGTAGCGATAACATTAATGATCAACCTTATTTATTTTTGACAATATATAAGGTTTGATAGCCACTAAAAGTACCAAAGTAGTCCAAATAGTTAAGGTAAGAAGCCAAGTATGAAATAAAGACAGCTCATCAGAGAGCAATATTGGAAACAAAAACAACAGAAAAGTTAATAGACCCATTAACCATCTGAGTCCTGTTTTATTTTGCTCATTCATAATCACGCCTAAAACGAGAAGTTTTGTCCCATTAACTATAGTCGAAATAAAGAATAAAACAGTGTGATTTACATTGTTACTCAGTCAAAAAATCCAATCAAACCTCTATTTATCTCTCATTTAATTCATTCAAGCGTAAATGTATAAAAAACAATTAAAGATCCTTATTTCCCCCTCATAAATCATCATTTTGATAGAAAAACCAAGGCTATCAAAAACAAAAACATGTTCAAGTAATAAGCAGAAAAACTAAAACCCTTAATATTTACCTAAAAACCAACTACGATCAAATAAAGCTCTATTAATTTAATTAAATGTAACCAAAATCGTCAAACCCGCCAAAATCCAGGTTGCACAATTGTTAATTTAGTTAATATGTAAATGAAATCAAGAAATACCACCTATAAAGTTAACAGGCGTGGAAATAAAAACCAATATAATCCATGTGGTTAAAGTTCAAAATTAGAACAACCTTAGCTTTATTATTAACCAACATTTTCAATTTCTGATTTTCACTTAGAAATGCAAAGATCTTTTTTAAAATATCGAAAATCGAGAGATCAAAATTGATCACAAACCTAAATTTATAGATCAACCTCGGAACATTTAAAATCTAACCATTGCTGATTATGTTTTGCGTATTTTTTTAGCCAAAGCGTTACAGCTTGCGCTTCAGAAAAACCATCAGCAGAAACTAAAGCCGATGCTTCTGAAATCATGTCGTTAGTAAAATTAATTTTTTTGAGAAGTGCATAAATACAGGGAAATTTTGATTCAAGCCCAGGCCAAGCTGCTTTTTTTAATAATGTGTTTTTTGTATTACCACAATCATGGAGCATTGTTTTATTTTCACCCCAAGTGGGTTCAAATTCACATGCTTCTTCATATTGAGGAAATTCAACAAACTTTCCTTTAATACGCACATCAATCCAATTAGGTGTCCAGTTAAGTAAAACGATAGGTTGATTTGATTCTTGTGCTTGTTTTAATTTTTGCCAAATAGACTTTGCATCTTTTAGCCTTTGCATAGTGAAGTTTAATTTAAGCGCCCTAATTAAATCAGCATCACGATAATTCCATGGACCAGTATAAAAAACCCCCTTTGAAGACGTTTTATTTGTATTAAAAATGCTTGCGCAGCGATTTAATGCTCGCCAATCAGGTAATCCATTACAGCTTTTTTCAACATACTCTGGATACCACCAGTCTTCTCGGCCAATAGCTCGATGACTACCTACATCAACAATAAAACCTTTTTCCACATAAGTTATAAAGGGCCCTGTTTGCTCACTTTGCCAAACCTCCACTTGCAAATGAATGAGGCCTTTTCTCAAAGCAACCCACTGATCCGTTGATCCTATTTCTACAAACTCAACTTTATAACCTAAGCTTTCTATTTTTTTAGCGACCACTTTTGTTAAAACACGCTGGCTTGCCCAGGCATTCAAAGGCAGTACTACAATGCCTTTATTAGACGCAGCCGAAGTATCAAATTTAAATAATAAACATATAAAAAAAACACCAACTATAAACCGCACAAATAATGGCCGATTTTGAAACTTAAAGATAAGTATAGTTTAAGGAAAATAAAATTATGAAGATCTTTGAAACTTGAATAACTCACTCCCTTTTCTAAACTGAAGATAAAGAAAATTAAAAAGAATAAAAATATCTATGCAAAAAGTTAATAGCTTAACCTGCATTTCAATACTGCTATTGAATACACATGTTTATGCTCAAGATGTATTTGATTTATCAATTGAACAATTAATGGAAACCAAAATAACCGTTAATACTATTGAAGCTGAACCTTTGTCTTTATCTCCTGCTACTATCTCTATTATTACAGCCAGCGATATCAATCGATATGGTTATAAAAATATCGCAGATGCCATAGAAACAGTATCTGGTTTTGATATTTTACGTACTTTTAGTATTAACCGAATTGCCACTGCAAGAGGCATTTTACAAGACAATTATTCCAACAAAATATTACTAATGATCAACGATATCCCTATCTGGTCAGCAATAACGGGATTTACAATTTTAGATCGCATTAATATAAAACAAATTAAACAAATAGAAGTACTTAAAGGCGCAGCTTCCGTGCAATATGGCACAAATGCTTATACTGGAGTCATTAATTTAGTATTAAAAAATACAGAGGATGATTTAGCGCAAGGCACTTTAAGCTTAGGAAGCGATGATTATCATCATATAAACCTGCAAAAGAATATCAGCTGGCAGCAAGGATATTTTTATGGCTCAGTCCATTATGAAGATGAATCAGGTCAGTATTATGACTTTACAGATGCAGCCAATAACAGTGTTCAATTTGATGATAAAGACCAAAGTGCCAATATTACAGGCATTTTAAAACACAATAATCACAAACTCACCTTCAACCAATTTGAATTAAATAATACACGTTTTGGCATTTCAGCAACTGCAACTCGAGGAGGCGGTTTAGAGCAAAAAATAGCAGGTAAACTGCTAAATTACGCCTTTGATTATGATATAAATGCGTTAAATAAGCTTAATTTAACCTTAACTTATGATGAAGCTGGGCGAACTTTTTTTAGAACTCAAAATAAATCAATTTATGCAAATACCTTAGGTAAGCGCTATAACTCTAATTTAAAATGGTTAAATTACTTTAGTTTTTCTACTAATAATCAACATAAGTTTGAGTTAGGTTTAGATCTAGATAAAAGAGAGTCGATTCAATATAACAATATAGATGCAGCCAACAAAGTTGTTTTAACAGAAAACAACTTAGCCGATCGCTCGGTTATTGAAAAAGCTTTATTTTCACGGGTTAACTTAAATTTTAATGATCTCACTTTTAATTTAGGCATCAGATTTACAGAGAATCAAGAATTTGGCACAAATGATTCCTATAGCTTAGCTGGCTTATGGTCAGCCTCTAAAAATCACACTTGGCGATTAAACTATTCCCAATCATATCGTTCACCTTCTTTATTTGAACTGTATTTTAAAACAGACTCAAATTCTGTGATCGGAAATATAAATCTTAATCCAGAAACCTCTGATGTTACCGAGCTAGGTTATAACTATAAAACTAAGTATTTTTCTTTTAATTCAACTTTATACCAGGCTAAATATCACAATAAAATATTCAGAAATAGTCAAGCATATCAATTTGATGATGGTACCTTTTTAGCCAATACCAGTGTTTATCAAAATGGTAATACCATTACCTCTGTTGGTCTTGAAAGCGAGCTAAAATATCAAAATAAAACAGGGTTAAGCGCATTTTTAAATTTTAATTGGCTAGATGGTAATAAGGGAGACAAAGTTAATAACGCTTATAACTTTAAATATGTGCCAAAAATAACAAGTGCTTTAGGGATATCAAAAACTTTTGATCTCTATAATACAAGTATATTAATGAACTACCGAGATAAAACTCAAGATGCATTTAAAAACATAGATAGCAGCATTACATTAGATATAAACCTGAGCTATCAACAGCAACTTTCATCTATAAAGTTAAACCACAACCTAAAGCTTGAGAACATTACCAATGAAACCCCACAAGTCGCTGAATATGTAAGGCGAAATGGCGCAGATCCTTTAAAACTAGAGCTAGAAACACGCATTTATTATCAATTGGAGTTTATTTTTTAATGCATGAGCTCCTAACGACAAACTTTTTTATATTGCTGAGCAGTCCAACCTTTAGGTTCAGGCTGCCCATATACTGATAATTTTTGTTTTTTCGCTTTCGCCCAACGCATTAACCATGATGGGCCAAACCTTTTGCTGGCTTTATCTTCTAATTGATAAGCAGGATCTTTTAATGCTTCATTTAAGCTTATAAATTCATAACCTTTTTGTTTAAAGCTAGCTAAAGTATCACCCAAAGTATCGGCATTTAAAGCATTAGCGTGCATCAAAAATATATGATTAATATTACGTGAAAATAACTCTTGGCTCATAGTTTCAAAGGTACTAATAGCAACATCTAAGTGTGCTAAATATTCTTTTTTGATTTTAGCGAGTGCTGCTTGATCGTTTTGTTGTAAGTAATGATCATAAACACAAGAAAACAAATAATCGTCATGCTCCATCGTAAAAGGCGCTACTTGATAATTTCTTGCTTTAAGAAATGATTCCAACGCTTGTTTTTCGTTATCACTTTTTCCTGTTTGCGTATAAGGATGACGATAATAACGAATTTTTTGCTCTCGCTCTGATAATAACCATTGTGTAATGGTATCTCCGCGAATAATGGATTCTTGGTAGTCTGCTAAAGGTGTGTTCCATAATCCTTTATGACCAAAGTTGTGGTTTCCAAGCTCCATACCTTTATCTAGCCAAGCATCAAGAATATTAATATGACCATCAACTTGCCCTTTAGTTAAAATTTTATCTTCATTTACAAAACCCACAGCCTTAACCTGATACTTAGTTAAGTGACTTAGTATATCTGATGATTTTTGTGTTTTTTCATTTATAGATAGAGGTACTTTACTAGTGAATGGCAGATCATCAATCGTAATTGCGATTTGTTTATTGGCTTGAGCATGATTACTAAAACTTGTTAATGTGAGTATTAAAACACCCAGATTTAAATATTTCAAAAGAACTCCTAAGGCTTAATTTTTATTAGATATTTTTTGATTAAAACTAGCATTTTAAAATAATCAAAAAACTTCATTAAGTCTAAGAGTTTTAGGTGTTTATTTCTTAATTAATATTTGTGATTGCTATATCTTGTACCTTTTGTATCTCTTTTCTATACCTTTTAGCTTTAATACTAATTCCATAGAAAGCGACATTAGTACAACGATTTAATTTTGCTGTTAACCTAGCTAGTCTTTACTCTACAAACGAATAAACTTAAATAACCAAAACAAATACCCATAACGGCACCTATTAATATATCCAGCGGCCAATGAACTCCTATTAATAGCCGAGAATAAGAAACAAATACTGCCCATATAAATAAACCACGCGTTAATATTTTATACCCGCTTTTATAAAGTAATAAACCAAAGAAAGTGGCGATAAAAAAAGTAAATGCGGCATGACCTGATGGCAGCGAGAATCGTGATTCACTGTGCCAATGTGATTTTTGCCATTGAGATGCATTTATTGTTTTTACGCATTTAGCATCTAGCTCTTTACTGCATAGAGTGCTTTGCTCTGTTATTAAAATATGAAAAGGACGTTTCACTTCGACTAAGCTTTTTAAGCTCAAGACACAAACAATAAGTATTAGAATTAAACACACAAACCGGCCTAGCGTCTGTAAATAATGTTTTTTATTGTTAGCATATAGCCAAGCAAAAATGAGAGCTAAACATGCTATTACTTTAATTGAGCCTGTGATTGAAACAAAGTTAATTACAGTATCGAAGTCACTTAAATTAGTGCCTACCTCTAACCAGGTAAAACCAAATAAATAGGAAGTAAAAGAAACTAGAACGGCCAATAAAGCGATTGAGACTACATTATTCATAAATAACCAAAACATAATAAAAATAGAGTGCTGCTATTAGTTTACAGCACCCTAGGGAGGGGAACTGTATTTAATGAATAGTATTACAAAGGTAGCTTTGACAACTAACTGTAATATATTTTGATAATATTTGGGTTAACTCCACCTTAAACTCCTAGATACATATTAAATAACTTTATTTTTAAGTAGCTTACGCCAGCCAATCACATTTTGTGGGCCGGTAAGTTTGATAATCATATTGCGGATAAATCGGCCAAATACAGACTTACCCATTTCTGCTAAACGAATGATTTTATTTGATGTATCGATTACCCAGCTAATACGCTCAATTCGGCTTCCTTTAAATTTATTGAGCACATCAAACAGTAGTTTTTCTTGCTCTAGCAAATCACCTAAAATAATGACATCCTCTAATGCTAGAGCGACTCCTTGTTGTAAAGAAGGAGGGCAACCATGCATAGCATCACCGATCAAAACGACATTATTTTTATAAATCTCTCTAGATTTAACTGACTTTAAGCGTCCAAATATGACCTTCTCTGCATCATTTATCGCATCAATCACACTTGAGTGATAATTTGAAAACACATCTTTAAGTGCTGCTTTACTATCAATATTCTTATATTTATTTTCTGGATCGGATATTTGCCCATAACAATAAATTTTATTATCTGCGATGGGGTAAAACATAAATGCATCTGACTTACCCACCAAATAACTGGGTACTTCAGCATGATCTTTGGCATCAATACAAAACCGCCAATTACTCACGCCCAAGTCGAGTAAATCCGTTTGATTAAAAACCAAATTCCTAACAGATGAATTAATGCCATCTGCCCCTATAACTAAGTCATATACTTTTTGTGATCCATCACTAAAGGTCACATGCGCTAATTCATAAGCAGATATTATTTTCTCTACGCTGGTATTAAACTGAATTTTACTTTCAATGCCTGACATTAAAACTTTGTTAAGCGTCGCTTTAGGTAGCGCAAAAAAAGATTCACAATCAAAAGGAGGAAGTAATAAACTTGATTTACTTAAAAGCTTACGTTGTGATGTTTCATAGCGAATTTGTGTCACTTTATAAGCATGATTAACAATGGCCGTTTTCAAACCTAATTTATCAAGTGCCTGCATCGCATTGGCAGGTAAACATATCCCTGCCCCTTCATTTTTTACTGTTCCTCTACTTTCCACCAAGTCCACTATATGATCAGTATTTAATAGCTTTCTATACATAGCCAAACCAGCTATCCCAGCACCAACAATCAATATTTTCATAACAACTCCTTGTAAATAAAAAACCTCTTTGCAGAGGTTTGGACGGGAAATCTACACAGTAAAGGTTAATTTATTCACTAATTAGTTCATAAATATCATCAAAGTTACTTGCATTTCGTTGGTTGCTATTAATAGCGTTTACCTTCATCAAACTTATTAATTGATCCATAATTTGCTCTTTAGTACCAACAAAACGACCATGACTTGCATGTTGTGCAATGTATTTATCTGCAGCACTACTTACTTGAGCTAACTGCGTTATTAATTTGTCCACTTAATTCCCCTTAAGCTAATAATGAAATAAAGCACTTTAAAATTGAAAATCTATCATTATTAAATGCTTCTACAATTTGTTCACATCGTTCTGAACCATATTTATTTTTTACTTCTTTAAATAACAAACTATAAATAAATTCAGATTGCATATTTGTAAGCTCAAAACTTGGGTCATTTTTTAGTTTTATTTTTATCTTATCCATGAAGTACCCATTTATATACAGCTTTGAATAAAGCCTATCGGCTCTATATTTGTTATTTGTCTAGTAATTACTTCATTAATACATGAACAGTTTTGATTGATAGTTAATAGGAAATTACTATCAATTAATTCTAATTTTGAAATATATTTATTAAGATTTAATTCACTAACTTCATTAATATAAGTAAAAGTAATCGCATCCAGCTCGACTTCAGTTTTGGCAATTAAACTGCCATTTTTAAATACGTTAATCAGACAGCAAGGCTGGTACTGCGATGACATAACAACCTTAATATTGTCATCCAAAAAACATTCCTGACTTAAATTTAAAATTTTTAAACTTAGTGCCTTAACTGAATAACTAGCCATATAGATCTGATTCACCTTTTAACTCTAATCCTTTAAAAAACAATTCAGAAATCAACTTGGTTTAAAATGACATTTAGTTAGTGGCTCAGCAAAAAAGCAGATTGAACATTCATAACCTGAGCAACTACTTTTCTGTTGAACTAATTCGTTTTTAATTTAAAATTCAAATTTTATAAGCTCGCTTTCACTTGAGTTACTGCAAGCTTTCCATATGAAGTTACTTTAATTATTGGAAATTAATTCACCTCCAATTTCTAAGGGTGAGGATTTTGTAACAAAAAATTACACAATACAAATTTGGGCACAAGAAGACTGCAACCATATTTATTACAGGCTATTTACAATACAAAAAAAGACCATAAATAAAACAATTCCCCGATTACATTTTACCAAAATAGACCTTAAATACACTTTGTACCCTTGCAGCTATATGAATATAAAACCGATTAAACACCATTAAAATTCACGGGATATTGTATAAAAAATCTTTTTTAAAGATTAAACATAAAAATATAAGCCTAGAAAAAACAATTACGAGTGTTAAATAAATGTAACGCGACGAATAATTTCAAAAGGTAGGTATTTATTTCAAACAACAGGTTTACTGTATAAAAAAAGAATAAGCTATATCTAAAAATGACTTAAAAGTAATAAAAAATAATGAGAACAAGTAAATAAATGATTAATAAAACAACTTATTTACAAAAAAAACATGAAAAAAACATATATCCCTCACTGCCCTTTGTAAATGAATGTAAACGGAGATTCAAAGTAGAATAAAAAATGCGATTATTGGAAATATTTACACTAAATTAAAGATGTAAAAATTAATAGATACCCAACTCTTAAGTTTTATCAGTCTACCGCTCAAGTTTAACAATCATTTTTGCATGTTTATTTTTATGTAGTGAAACTAACAAATATAAAACCTCATAAAAAAGGGTGATACAAAACCATAGCCATTTATTAGTAAACTAGCGCGCATTGAATTAACCATTTTAGGTACAAAATGACCACTAACACCTTAGAGCTTGAAGATCAGCCAGAACAATTGCAGTCTCCTTTATTAACAGGCACTGTTTTCAAACAATTCAGTTTCCTAGCTATTCCAGCTATTTTGGGAATGCTAATCAATGGTATGTATAGTTTTGTAGATGCTTTATTTATCTCTCAAGGGATTGGGGCTAATGCCATGGGAGCTGTTTCCGCAGTATTTCCTATTCAAATGTTTTTAATCTCTATTAGCACCATGATAGGTAGTGGAATGGCCTCTGTTGTTGCGCGTTATTTAGGTGCAAAAAGGCAACAAGACGCAGATACTGTTTTTTCAACTTCATTTTTATTGGCTGTCATAAGCGCGCTTATCTTTTGCCTATTAATTTATATAACACGAGATGCTATTTATGAATTACTGGCAGTTCCAATTGCATTACGCTTTGAAGCTAATAGCTACATTACCCCTATCATTATATTTTGGGTGATTGGTTTCATTAGCAATCAAATAACCGAGGGGTTTCGCGCTTCAGGAAACCCTAAAGCGATGATGCAGGTACTATCAACAGCTTCAATTCTCAACATAATTTTAGATGCTTTGTTTATATTTGTATTTGAGTGGGGCATAGCAGGTGCTGCTTGGGCAACAATAATTGCAATTACGCTAGGCTTATTAATGGCAATGCAATTACAGACAAAAGGAGAAAGCGCGGTAAAATTTAGCTGGAGTAAGCTTATTAGTCCAATAAAGTTTCATCTAAAAATATTAGGTTTAGGATTACCCGTATTATTATCCCATGGTGGTTTTTCAGTGACGCTTGCAGTAACTGTTTATTCTATATCGACTGTTTTTATAGACGTATCAGAGCCATTAATCGCTGCTCATGGCATATTAATAAGGTGCTTTATGTTCTTGTTTTTACCAATAATAGGCATGATGGTTGCCCTGCAAACCTTATCTGGATATAACTATGGTGCAGGTAAATATCACAGGGTAAAGCAGGCTTATTTAGTCGCCATTGCAACAAGTACTATTTGGGGCGCAATTGTAACCCTTATCTTATGCTTCAATTCAGACTTTTTACTTACTATGTTTACAGATGATATTAAGGTTATTGAACTTGGTAGTGAGTTAGCACCTATTTGTTTTGCAGGATTCATCACAGCGAGTTTTTGTATGATGTCTAGTGGACTATTTCAAGGTTTAGGTCGGGCGTTACCGGCAACATTATTGGATGCAGCTAGAACCTATGTTTTACTTTTACCACTGATGTACTTTTTACCAAGTCTAATTGGTGAGCAAGGAGTATGGTTTGCATTTCCTATAGCAGATTTAGCAGGAGGCCTATTCGCTGTTTCATTTTCTTTATTCCATTTAAATAAGCTAACAAAAGATACGAAAACTAAATTGTAATATCACTCCCGTTAATTAACTGAAAATTCAACATCAATACAAAGCGCTTTAGGGAAGGCATTGAGAGTCGCAATGCCTTCCCTTATAAAATCAATAACGCTGCATAAAGCTAAAGCGCTTTGAAGATTTACACTTCATTGCTTTGTTAGATCTAAGGGAACCTATTAATTCACTGACATGCCTAGAATTTAAAACCCCATAACTCAGAATGGTCACTTAGTTATCGGAATTGATGTAATAACGTCATATTACCACATCACTAAAACCCTCTATTTTTCAATTGCCTTTTGTTTAAGGCAATTGAGATCTGCTAATGAAGAACCACCTTAATTCCTTATATAACCGCCATTGTGTAACTCCACAATACCAACTAGCAACAATAAAAAACACAATAAAAAAACACAATAAAAAACAATGCTATAAATATTTAAGATCAGATATAACATCAATACTAATGCAGAGTAGGTGTATTCAGATAACTTAAAAACTCAAGAAAATAAGCTTGCTTATGTACTCAAAAAAAGTGCCTTAATTTTAATACTCAAGAATCTATTTTATATAAATCTACAAAATTTGACTAATTACACATCTCTATTCCCTATTATAGGAACATGTGTTAATTTACATTCGTTTACACGAGTACCTCTTTTGGGGTCTTGGCATTTTATAGGGGTAAACAATAAGCCATTTATAATTTTTCAGGGAAAATGACATATGTCGAATCAAGAAAATACTATATCCATTGTAGGGGCTGGAGTTTCAGGAATTATGTGTGCGCTCACGCTCGCTAACTTCCATTTAGGTAGTAAAAAAGTAATTAAAGTTTTTGAACATAAAAAACGAGTGGGCGGCAGAGCACATGCAATTAAAGTTCAAGAACAATTTATTGATCTGGGGGCAGGTCGATTTTCACCACAACTTCATAAAAATATTAATGAGCTGATAGCGCACTTTAATATTGAGCATGAAAGTTTTCCTTTTACACAATTAACACGACCACAAGAGCTTCATAGTGAATTAAAGGGGATTTTAAATAAATTAAAACCACTATGTGAAGAGCACAAGAATGAATCTTTTTTAGATTTTTTAACCTCCTATTTAGGAGAGGAACAAAGTAAAGATATTATAAATGCACTTGGATATGACTCTTTATCCTTGCCATTTATTACCCCAAATATTGCATACGATATAATAGAAAAACACCCTGAAATCCAAGGATTTTCTGATAATGCAGGATATACATGGCGTAATCTTAAAGCCGGTTTTTGCACCTTACCTCAAATCTTATATGCCAAAGCTGTTGAGTTAGGTGTTGAGTTTCACTTTGATTATGAGCTCATTACAATTGATAACCATACAAAAAAACCTGCATTAACCTTAAAAAATAGTGATGATGAAATTATTAGAATAACCCAAGGGGATATGATAGTAACATTACCTCCAACAGCAATGAGCAGGCTAAATTGTAATTTTCCACAAGATTGGACCCATTATACTTATGGTTCTATCCCTCTTTTTAAAGGTTTTCTTTTCTACGATACACCATGGTGGCAAGAATTATCATTAACAGATCATGTCATCATCACCAATAACCCAATACGAAAACTATACTTTAAAGATAATCGATACATCTTTTTTTACACTGATAGCGAATACGCTAATTTTTGGCAAGAAACCAGCCAACAAGGTGAAGAACATTATTTAAAAACAGTAAAAGAGTTGATGGCTGAAGCAATTCAGTGCCACATAGATCAAATCCCAGATCCAATTGAACAAACCCATAAATATTGGATACATGGTGTTGAGTTTTCCAAAGAGTGTAGCCCAACCCACCCTCTCAGT
>Ga0105356_10002151_pt1 | contig 19662 bp, 13 predicted proteins | sample GOMGulsemesocosm_3_FD_83502 | JGI IMG/M metagenome (GOLD analysis project Ga0105356, IMG submission 83502) | Methane-oxidizing microbial communities from mesocosms in the Gulf of Mexico - GOM9D Gulf of Mexico | ecosystem: Environmental > Aquatic > Marine > Cold seeps | place: Gulf of Mexico... | reverse complement strand
TAATTACAATAAAGTAAAAACAATTAAAGCCAATGCTCAAATGATGTTTGATATCACCATGGATAAAAATATCAGCTTTGCACAATTCATTAATAATTGGCCATGTGAAGACATTATCGGCTTATGGGCTTATCTGAAACAGCACGGCCAACGTTTAGGTGGCAATACCGGCCCTTACGCCCTGCGCTTATTAGGTAAAGATACCTTCATTCTCAGTAGTGATGTAGAGACTTATTTAAGGGCACAGGAAATCATTGATGGCGGTTTGCAAAGTAAAAAAAGTTTAACGGCTATTCAAGAATATTTTAATAAACTCAAGAAAGAGAGTGGCTATAGCTTAACGCAGCTTAGTCGTTTAATTGCTTTTTCTTGTGGTGATAATTATGTGCAGGTTGAGGAAGAATAACCATATCGCAAGAGAATTAGTTAATACCTTAATCTTTATGTTTGAATTTTACACGATGTGTGCAAGGTTCAACCAAAGTTATTACGAATAAAAATAAATGCCACCTAAATGACTAGCAGTGTATTAAAACTAGGTCTATGATGAATTAATTATTAATAAAGTATGCGGTATTTTTAATATGAATATGGATATCACCCTTATGTTAAGAACCATTCTATTTGTCAGCTTTTCTTTTTTTCTTGTCAGCTGTACTTCAGAGGAAGAAGAAGCTGTACCAGCAACAAAGCTGTTACCCGACTTTTATGATCTCGCTATCACCTTCACACAAGCAGACCAAGATTTAGGGGTTGTTTATATACAGCCTAACAACTTAGTCTGCAAAACTACTTGTACCTCAAACATCGCTGGAGATACAGTTGTAGAACTAACGGCAACCCCTAAAGCAGGCGCTTTTTTTATTGAATGGGAGGGCGATTGTACCGGTAATAATACATGCCAAGTTACAATGTCATCTGCCCGTGCAGTGACTGCTGTATTTTCCGATACATATTCTGAATTCACCCTATCCTTACAAGCAACTGATGGCGGCTCAATCACACTATCAGATGAACTAGGTGAATGTCTTGAAGATTGTAAGTTCGACTTTAGAGATGGAAAAATAGTAACCCTTAGTGCTGCGCCTGATACTGATTACCTTTTTGTTGGCTGGACAGGAGCATGTAAGGGTAATTCTTCTTGTAAACTAGCTATGTCAGAAGCTCACCTTGCTATAGCCACATTTGAACAAGAAACACCACACACCCTTTCAGCTGAAGTCAGTACGGGTGGAACTATTTCCTTAAAAGAAGGCGCTCTTGAATGCATCGACAGTTGTAACTTCAATTTATTTCAAGATGAATTAATAGAAGTTATTGCAACTCCAGCATATGGTTATGTCTTTAAGAACTGGTCAGGAGACTGTACAGGCACAGAAAAGTGTGAACTAACCATTGATGGCGCCAAAAAAGTTACAGCTAATTTTGAAGCTTTACCTGTCTTTGCTCTTTCCACTCAGGTTAGTATCGGTGGTTCGATTTCGTTAAATGATGACGCTCTGACTTGTACAGCCGAGAGTGACTGTAGTTTTGAGGTACTAGAAAATGAAATTGTAATCATTAAACCCCTTCCCGCTACAGGTCATATTTTTACCGGCTGGAGTGGTGATTGTACAGGAAGCTCAACATGTACATTAACCATGGCAGCCGCACAAAGTGTTATGGCCACTTTTATAGAAATACCTACAGGTGAACTACTTACTCTAAAATTATCAGCAGGTGGCTCTATTGCATTAGCCGATAATTTGGGTGAATGTTTCATTGATTGCCAATTAAGTTTTGCCAATCAAGAACTATTAACACTTACCGCTAAGCCTGAAACAGGATATACCTTTGCAGGATGGAGTGATGACTGTACAGGTGAAGCTGATTGCCAAGTAACAATGTCAGCCGAGCATCTAATCACGGCAACTTTTATAGAAAACCCAAAGCTCTCATTAACAATACCAACTGGTGGCTCAGTAACGATTTCTGATGCTTTAGGTAACTGTGCCTTTGATTGTCAGCTGAGTATTGTCCCAGATACAGTTATAACACTTACCGCTTCTGTTGATGATGGTTATACTTTTGATGGGTGGACTGGAGATTGTACAGGGGATGCTACTTGCCAAGTAACCATGTCTGCAGATCACTCCATAACTGCAACGTTCACTGTAATCCCCCCAGAGACTACTCTATCACTAACTATGGATAGTGGTGGTTCAATCATGCTTTCTGATAGCTTGGGTGACTGTGCGATTGATTGCCAATTGATGTTCACTCAACAAGAAGCCATAACACTTACTGCTACCCCTAAAGCAGGTTATATTTTTTATAGCTGGAGTGGTGACTGCGCTGGTGATACTAGCTGCCTAGTAACAATGACATCAGACCACACAGTAAGCGCCATTTTTAAGCCAACGTCACACACATGTGCTGCACAAGCACCTCTACCGGCAACAAGCTTTGATGCGGACCCTGAGTATGCATATCATAACCCTGCAAATGATGGTTCAAAATATGAAACCTTATTAACTGATTTTGTTGTCAAAGAATCATCAGGAAAAGGCGCAACCAACTACCCTGTATCAATGGTGTTTCCTGTCGAGCAAGGTCTATATTTTCATCCTGGTGATTTTCATATCAAAGATAGTGCCGGAGAAGTTATTCCAGCACAGTTTAATGTTATTAACCGTTGGTGGGCAAAAGATCGTTCTCTTCGCCATATCCAAGCACACTTTAATGTAGATATTGAACCTTATACAACTGGGCAAGCTGACACGGGTATCCAAGTATTTAATTTATATGCAGGTAATGGCAATATCAAACCTAACTATAGTGTTTGTGCAACTGAATCAGACACCGAAATCCTACTAGATAATGGCCTTGTTAATATAAAAATAACTAAAAACCCATTAACTATTACTACGCCAGCAGGTCAATTAAAATCACTTTTTACCAAAGAAAATGGAGACATTGATAACTCTTTTGACCACACTAATATAAATATAGAGTTAGAAGAAATTGGTTACCTGCGAACTATCGTTAAAATATCTTCATTAACTAACTATGTAAGCCCCACTGATATCAAGCACGGTTGGGCAATGAGGCTCTATATGTATGCTGATACAGATAAGGTTAAAGTAGATTTTCAACTACAAAATTCTGCACTTAATACTCAATTTTCTGCACCACTTTATTTTAAAAGTCATCACTTAACTATTGATAATACTGGCAGTACTGAAAGCCAATTTGTACAAGCTGATAAAATCGATGGAGACAAAATATCCTCTGGCTTATCTGGTTCAATAAGCTCTCTTAATGTGAATGTATTTTTCCGAGATTTTTGGCAAAAATTTCCACAGGGACTTTCTACAGCATCAGATGGTAGTTTGACTATCGAGTTGTGGCCAAGCTGGTCAAAACAGTTTTTAGATGCTGATTTTGCTGTTGCTGACTTTTATTGGCTTGATGATATGAGGCAAACATACAAAGAAGTATTGCTTGATTTTTCAAAGCAAACATCTAATGAACATCTGGATAATATTGCTCGTAACTTCCAATATTCTCCAGTTGCATCTCTACCTCAAGCGTATTATGCAAAAACTCAAGTAACACTTGAATTAGGGGGATATTTTCCGACAACGACAATCCCTAATGAAGAGGTTAGAACACCGACATACACTAGTACAGACTTCTCATCGGTTGATTATACTGGAATTATAAAATTTGGACCTGATAATTTTGGCTTAGACAAAGAGAGAAAAAGATCGACTAATATGGCGGGTAGCTTACCCTATTCAGAAAGGCGCTATCTTATATCAGGTAATCCCAAGGATTATTATATTGCTCAAGATAAAGCAAAAGCGGAAATAAACATCCGTCCTCAATGGCTTTCAGGCTATAGCCATAACACGAATTTTACAACCATAAAACCTACGACCAATCCTTATGGCGGCTCTACTTGGAGAAGTTTTTTAGGTCATAGTGCCGCAACCTCAACACGCGATTATATGGTGGGTAGTATGCAAGTAGCTAACCCTCGAGATGATCAACACGCATGGTTTTATCATGTTGAACATGCCTATTTAATGTCAGGAAATAAGTGGCTTAAAGATTGGTATCAATTCATGGCAGAGTTTAAAAAAGTTTACCTTCAAGGACTAGATCCGTGGGGCGATGAATCAAATAGAGGAGAAGGACATAGTTTAAGTGTTGCTTTATCTGCTTATCGAGTAACTGATAATAAAGAATTAGGTGAATTATTGATAAACTATGCCGTCGATATACATAGTAAAACGTTGCGTGCTCCTCATAACATATCCTTTAGATTTTTGGAGAGGTATCCGAATGATCACATCCCTAAAGTAGCAGTATTTCAATTGGGCTATCAACTAAAACCTTTTATTGAGTTTAGCTATGAATTTCCAGATCAAACAGTAACTATTGATATAATAAAAGATGCTGTAGATTGGAATTTAAATTTCGCAAATTACAGTTATTATCGCAGTATTATAGATAATGAAATAGGTACAGAAACAGATAGTACAGGGCAAACCTTTGTTGACGTAGCTATATGGTATTCTATGTATTCGGGGGATGACCGTTATGCTGAACAAGCTATTCAGTATGTTCAATTGGGCTTAAATGGTGTTAAACCCTATGGAAGTTGGCAAAGTTGGCTAGGTGGCTACCAAGGTCAACTTTATAATTATTATTTACAGAATAATAATTAAAATTAATATATTTTGGCAGTTACCTAGGTAACTGCCTTTTCATTTGAATTACTAAAAATCTAAAGTACAGCCAAATTAATATCATCAAGTATTGATGCCATCGTTGTTCATTGAATTAGAGTGCTATTTCCTCTTCGAATTATCTCTAAGTAATTAAGAGCTAATAAACATAAAAACCTTCACCCGCTTTTTTACCTAATTTTTAAGGTCTAGGTGGTTTTGTAATATTTTTGCAGGTATGTATTTACTATCTCCAGTTTGCTCATAAAGAGCCTCCAGGATGTTAACGGTGACATCTAAGCCGACTAAATCAGCTAATTTTAATGGCCCCATAGGATGACCAGCTCCAAGTTTCATTGCAGAGTCAATGCTTTCAGCATCTGAAATATTATTTTCTAGCAGTTTCGCTGCATCATTAATCATAGGAAAAAGTAAATTGTTTACTATAAAACCAGGTGAATCTTTAACTTCAATTAGCTACTTATTAATAAATGTATAGAGAGATGTACCCCAAACTAACACCACAATGACCATAGCTAAAAAAACAGCAGCTGATCCTAAATCTTTAGCTCTACCGATGAGTTCATGATGTTCTAATGATATTTGATCAGCTAACGCTTCAATGGCAGAGTTTATTATTTCTATAATCAATAAACCGATTAAGGGTAAAACTAATCCTAGCCAAGAAGCTAACGATGTTGACAACACAAAGCTACAAGGTAGTAAAATTAGTGCTAAAAGTATTTCCTGCCTAAAAGCAGCTTCATGAATATAAGCAGCTCTAAAGCCCTTCATTGAGCATTTATATGCTTTAAGTAATCGCGTTAAGCCTGATCCATTTGGCTTGTGCACTTTGTTACTATCAGTCTGTGACATTTTAATCCTAAAAATTATTAAACTTTATTAGTATTTCTAGCTACAATTTGACTTGTAAACAGCCGAATGTAACCTTCAAACCACTTCAAAACATAAGCAAAGGCTAATGAGAACATTAGCGAGAGTAATGCTGCTACTACATCTCCCCACCAACTATCCAGAGACAGCGCTATCGATTTAAATGGTGATCTCAAAAAACCATTCACTAGGAATAAATGTAAGGAGATCCCGCCTAATAGCGCAAGTAATTTAATACTCATTGCGGTTGATGGCATATTAAGCAAGAACTTGAACAAACAAAAAATAATGACTACCACCGATAAATCAGCGATTAACCAAAAGTAAAAGTTGTAATGTCCTAACGTAAAAAAAAGTACGCTTAATGCGACCAACCAGTATGGGATGCTTACTGATTTTTTTCCGGCTAAATACATACCTAAACAAATAAGTGGCAAATGACCTAAGGGGCTAAAGTTAATTGCCGACCATACACCGCTCGCCTCTATCACATAGCCAGAGATAGAAGTAACGATTAGAGCGGTATTACCATATTTATTAAAACCGCGAAGTAATAAAGGAAATAATAAATAAAATTGAAAAATAAAAGGTAAAAACCACCAAGGGCCTACAGGTGTTATCTCTTGCCCTTGAATAAAGTTAGATATTAATAGCAATTTCCATAAAATAGCATCCCAAAATAAGACTTTTTCGGTAACAAATTGCTGCTTCAAAAGACCCAATACAATATAAACGAATAAACAAATAACAAAGGAAAAATAAACTTTTGTAAACTTAGGCTTTAAAAATAATAAGTAAGATTTTTTAGTTTTTTGATAGGAAATAGCACAACCATACGCACTAACAAAAATGAATAAGTCTACACCGTAATGCCCCCATAAACTAAAAAATGCATTAATTAAGTACTCGGGAGAGCTCGATAACCACCCTATATAATTATCAGCCAATGTTGGGTCAAAATAAAATTCATTTTGTCCCAACATTGGTGGCAAGTTATGCATAAAGTTATGCATAACAATTAATAATATGCCAACTCCTTTAATTATATTTTCTTCAGCTAACGTTAACCTTTTAAATTCGAATGATAATCGGCCCACCTGAGATACTCCCAGTGTAAAATTAATGATTTAGTTTTATTTCCATAATCCTTAACCAATAATAGCTCTTTATAGCCAAACCACTGGGCTAATTCACTAACATAAACTTGCTCGGTTCTAAAATCGAATGTGATTCTCCTACCGCTCGAGAATACATGTGAAATATGCACAGGTGACTTTAATGACCCTACCAACTGAAAAACAGGTATATCATCTTGGTTGTTCTTGCTAGGTAAATTAAATGCTGCTCGTAAAGTAATTTCAGCAACATCGATTTGCCCTACTACCTGTTCATTATCAATATTAGTGAGACTTAAAATGAGTGGGATTTGAGTTTGTACATCATTATTGGCATGACCATGACCTAAAAAGCCATGATCAAATAAAGATTCGCCGTGGTCTCCTAACACTACAAACATGACCGCATCTGACATGCCTAACTGTTCAAAGTATTCGACTACCTCGCCAACGGCCCAATCAGCGCTTGCAATTGCATTCCAATATGTGTCTTCTAGCCATTCCTTATTATCTAATGTAATTTTAGATCGCGGTATGAATTGGTCTACGAAGGTCTTTTTCATCGCTTTATGAGAATAAGGGAAATGAGCAGCTTGGAAATTTAAATAAATAAACTGTGATTGAGTGAAATCTAAGGTTTTACTTCGCTCAAAAAAGTCTTTAACCACTCTTTCTTCACTCAAACGTAAACTAGCCGGTGCTTTACTGGCATAAACACGATCATCGATAGCTGTTCTTGCATCAAATAAATAATTACCTCTTTTATTCATACCGACATCGTCCGCAACGCCACCAAAAGACTCATCTTGCCCTGAGATAAAAGAAAGCTGATAATTCAGGTCTCGTAGAGTATCAACAAAGCTTTTGCGGTGTTGTTCGGATAACTGCCGATTAAAAATAGCTTTTAATGATGATGTTGTATAACCCGTATGACTATAAGCTTGCTTGAAGCTAGTACCCGTGTCAGCCAACTTTTTTATGTTAGGTGCAACGTACTGGCCTGCAATTTTCTTATCCACTAAATCTGCACGAGCACTTTCAACAACAATAAAAATAATATGTTTTCCTTTTTCTTTAGAAAAAGTCAAACCTGCCAAATGGTCAATTTCTAGGTCAAAAACAGGTGCGTCACCTAATAATCCATCTTCATCAACGCCATTATTAGGGATATCTATCGCACCAGGGTATATTTTTTTATCTAAGATACTTGTATCAAACGGAGTAGAAAAACTACCGTAACCATCAAAGTCTATATCTGAAAGAAAGTTTAAACTCGTCGTGATCATAGCAAAGGATATTTTTTTAGACAGGCCATAACGTAGTGATGCATCATTAATGCTATACCAAGAGAAACAAACAATAGAAATAATAGCTGCGATAGTAACTTTACTATCAAATTTTTCGGGCACTTGTTGACCAGGTGAATTAAGAATAAAGGCGCTATATTTAACTTTTTTCAATAAAAACAAAATAAATAATAAAGTAATAACCACAGCTATGACAGCAAGTGCAACCTCATTACCTGCGTATAACATGGCGCTTTGTAAGCTACCACCAGCTAAGTTTTTCAGTATTAACAAGTTAACAGTATCAGAAAAATAACTTAGTAGTTGATACTTAGCCGCAATCACAATCCCCATCACCAGAGTCATACTAAAAAAATAGTACAAAGATGTGAGAACAGGTTTTTTAGCCTTTCGAGAGAAAAACCACCCCCAAAGTGCCGCTAAACCAAAGTAGAAGAAAGCATCAAAAATGAGACTAAAGAATAAAAACTCTACTCTGCTTGATGCTGAAATATAACTAAATGGTTGTAAAAAACCACCAGAAAAAAGATTGTATTTGTAATTTAACAATACAAACTCAAAACTAAACACAAACATCATCGTGAGTAGGGTAAATATTATTTTATGGTGTTTCCATACGATTGACTTCACTGTAACCTCATTTGTAATTAGCTATTTGAATATTAAATGTGAATTAAGCACGACCGTATTTGTCTTCAAAGCGGACGATATCATCCTCACCTAGGTAACTTCCCGATTGTACTTCAATCATTTCTAACGGTAATCGACCTGGGTTTTCTAAAGCATGTACTGCACCAACAGGAATATAAGCGGATTGGTTCTCGGTTAATAACACAGTACTTTTATCAATAGTCACTTTTGCAGTACCTGAAACAATAATCCAATGTTCTGCTCTATGATGATGCATCTGCACAGATAGTTTTGCTTCTGGCTTAACGGTAATACGCTTTACTTGGAAGCGATCGCCCATATCAACACTATCGTATTTCCCCCAAGGTCGATATACCTCTCTGTGCAACACAGCTTCGCTTCGGTTTTGAGACTTTAAGTGTGCAACAATTCCTTTTACGTCCTGTACTTTATCCTTATTTGCCACTAATACTGCATCAGGAGTATCAATGATAACTAAGTTATCAACTCCAACAGTTGCAATTAACTTATTCTGACTATGGATATAACTATTACTACTTTCCTGAGCAATTACATCGCCTTTAATTACATTATTGTTTTCATCTTTATCACAAACATCCCATAATGCAGAGTATGAACCTACGTCACTCCAACCTGCATCCAGAGGTATAACTACCGCTGCGTCAGTTTTTTCCATCACTGCATAGTCTATTGATTCACTGGCACAGGCCAAAAAACTTGCTTTATCAGGGCGGAGAAAATCTAAATCTTGCTCGACTTCAGTCATTGCTTGCTGACACTGAGTCAAAATATCAGGCCGAAATTTAGCAAGTTCTTCAATATAACGAGATGCCTTAAATAAAAACATGCCGCTATTCCACAAATAATTTCCTGACGTTAGATAACCCCTAGCAACCTCTTCATTTGGCTTTTCCACAAATTCAGCTACATCAAAAGTACCAGAACTTTGTTCCCCACCTTTCTTAATATACCCATAACCCGTTTCTGCATGAGTTGGCACTATACCAAAGGTAACCAACTTTCCTTTCTCCGCCACAATACTGGCCTGTGCAACCGCTTTGTGAAATGCAACAGTATCTTGAATCACATGATCTGCAGCTAATACAAGCAATAGAGCATCTTTGTTTTTTGTAAGTGCATTAATAGCAGCTAACGCAACGGCAGGAGCTGTATTTCGACCTTCTGGCTCTAATAAAAGAGTACTTTGATGAATATCTAGTTGTCTCACTTGTTCAGCGACTAAAAATCGATGCTCTTCATTACAAATAAACACCGTTTCACCTCTATTCTCAGGTAAACGTTGTAAAGTATCTTGTAACATACTTGTTTCATTTACTAATGGCAGAAATTGTTTTGGAAAAAGCGCTCTAGATAATGGCCACAAGCGCGTACCACTGCCACCACACATGATTGCAGGGAAAATTACAGTTGATGAAGTCGTTGATTGGCTCATATTTATTCCATTGATGAGGTTTAATATCGCTATAATAAGCGATACCACTGCCGAGTAAAACCACTTTCACCTTTCATTAACAACTTATAAGTAAAAATAGCCAAAAAAGTACAACCAATAAAATACTATTTAAACATTTGCTCAGGTTATACTTAACCTACTTATATGTTTCATGCTTTTTATCTAGTGGTAGTTCAATATGACTCACTCCATTTTATTTATTTTTTTAGACTACCCACCAAAATCAGGACCAGGCTCAAATAGAAACTTTTATTTGAAACAGCACTTTTCAAAGCTAGGATGGCAAACCAAAGTATTAACCATGGAACGAGTTGATGATGAATCTGACGATAGCTTTACTGACGACGAAGATGTAATTAGAGCTTTTGGTAAAGACGCTACCAAAGTCTTTTCCATTAAAGGCAAATATCCTCAAATAATTGAAATTCCTGACCGTTGGTATCTTTGGATATTACCCGCATTGATTAAGGGCTATAAGCAGAATAAAAAAACACCTTTTGATTATATATATGCCGGATTCCCAGCTTACTCAAGTGTGATTATTGGCTTGGTATTAAGTAAGATATTAAGGAAGCCACTGACTCTCGACTTAAGAGATCCGTTTCGATTTCGTTATGATCCAAAAAACATGCCTGTTCATTGGTTTTATCGTTGGTTAGAGAAAAAAGCAGTTAAACAAAGTAAAAGATTAATTACGACAACTCAAGCGTGTGCTTCTTATTATCAAAAACTGTACCCCCATTTTCCAGCACAAAACGTCCTTGTAATTCCAAACGGGTTTTCTCAAGAGTTTCATCAACAATTACCTCTGAATATTCAGCTACAAAAAACGACACCTTTCGTTCTCTTACATTCAGGTGTTTTATATGAAATAGGGAGAAATCCAGAAGTTTTACTTTTGGCTATACGGCTATTGATACAAAAAGGGGTGATCCTACCCGGACAGTTTACACTGCGCTTTAGAGGAGCTAATGCTTGGCCTGCACTAACCCAGCTAATTCAAGATTTAACATTAACCGACTATGTTGAATTTCAGGGACGTATTTCATACCGAGAAGCCATTGATGAAATGTGCACTGTAAATGCTAATGTATTAATCCAAAATAGTTTATTTAATTTGCAAATCCCCAGTAAGTTGTATGATATATTAGCGCTGAAAAAGCCTATATTAGCAGTTACAGACGAGCAGGGAGCCTTAGCAGAAGAAATGACTTATCTTAATCTACCTTACTTTTCAAACACTGTAGAGAAAACGGCTACTATACTTTTGAGCCTAATACGCGAAGTACAGCCCCCACTAACTGATGATACACTAGCTTGTCGAAATAGATTTACCATGAACCAAAAACTATCTCATTTCCTTAAAGACACCATTAACTCCTAATGAAAAAAAGTAGTGCTCTCACTAGTAGCATATTAATGCTTTCCGCAAGCTGGATTGCCAAGGCTTTAGGATTAATAAGTACCATAGTTTTAGCTCGCCTACTAACACCGGAAGATTTCGGTTTAGTTGCTATTACAATGTTAGTGGTGCATTTTTTAGATGTATTTGCTAATACAGGTGCACAGCAATTCTTATTAAGTAAAGATGATGTCAACGATGATGACCTTAACACGGCTTGGTCGTTAAATATGATATTTAGAGTAATTATTACCTTCGCACTACTTGTATTTGCTGAACCTATAGCACAATTTTTCGAAGCAGATTTAACTGCAGCCTTTAGAGTTAGTGCAATAATACTCATTATTATTGGCTTAACTAATCCTGCTTTGAGCATGGCTAAAAGAGCTTTTAACTACAAGGGTATATTTAAATTAGCGCTAGTAGTTAAATTTATAAGCTTTGTTATCACTATAACTGCAGCCTATTACACCCGCTCTTATTGGGCGCTTATTATTGGAACAGTCAGTCACTATACAATTCATGCTATAGGCAGTTATTTTGTCTACCCTTTCATGCCAAAATTTTGCTTAAAGAACATTCATGAGCAATGGGACTATTCTAAATGGATTTTATTAAGAAGTTTTGCTGGCTATATTCGCTCTAAAGGTGATGCTTTTATTATTTCTAAGTTCTTTAGCACCACCGATGTGGGTATTTTTACTATTGCAAAAGAGTTTGCCATGCTTGTTTACGAGCAAATAGCTACTCCTATTGCTGAAATCATCATGACCAGTGTACAAAAAGCACGAACTGACGATGGTGATTTAAACTATATCATTGAAAAATATCTGCTCATTTTATTGAGTTTAATTCTTCCTATTGTTTGTGTTATTTCACTTTATGCTGAGAGTATTGTAGTAATTATCTTAGGTGACAAGTGGCTAGCTGCAGCACCTCTTTTAGGTATACTCACTTTACTCGGTATATCAACTAGTTTGACCATGGTCTTCAACTCAACACTTACTGCCTTAAAACTTACAAAATTGACGTTTAAAATTGACGTTATCACTACTGTTATTATTCTCGGTACACTATTTTTATTGAAGGGAGTTGCCTTACCTGACTTTGCTTTAATTCGCTCATTACTTGATTTAATCGTACTGGTTTCATATTTTGTTTTTACAAAAGTTATTATCGGGTTAAGCCTTCGATCTACTTTTAAAAACCTCATACCTACCCTAACGGCTGTTTGTGCTATGGCGTTCTTGCTAACTTATTTTTCAAGTTTAATAGTCATAGATAATTTCTTTGTTTTAGCCGCTGTGTCAGCAATTTGTTTATTCGCCTATGCGACCATGCTTCTATTGATTATTAATATATTTCCTTTCGCAGGAAAAACATTAATAGATTTAAAAACAACATTAAACACTTTTGTGGTTACACAAATATTAAGAAAATAAGATATTATTTTTTCGACTCAGCGTAGAGACACACTAAACATTGTATTAACTCGTGCTGTTATGAGTGACTCAGGGGTATGTATTGCGGTCTTTAATCTACGGAGAGCAGAACTACTTCCAGTACCACTTTTTCTAAGCACTCATTACTCATAGCACCTGCAAATGAGAACTTAAAACGTGTTAAGTCACACAAATCTAACATAGCATGACTTAAAACAGTATCTGGCAGGTTGATAGAACGGTTATCTAATACTATATTATTTTCTTTTTTAATAATCCTACCACCATCTCGAGACCTAACTCTTCCTGTGATCGCATTATTAATGATATGAACTGAGCTTTCTTTAAACCTTACATCAATACCTAAAGAATTTATTAAGGTGTTATGGATAACTCTGCTGTCCTTAGCTTTGTTTAAATAGAGAGCTACATCTTGACTGCAGTTAACCACCAGATTGTTCTTAATAATACCTCCTGTGTGTTCCGCCGAACAACTACCACCTCGACAGTACTTCTCTCCTGTTCCCCCTCCCCCCAGTGAAATTCCAACCCGTGTATAACCATCATTAGCTACAGACCATTCACAATCCACGATGTTCGACTCTATTAGCCCATTACGCCCATTACCCTTTAAAAACAAACCGTAACTTACATTATCAGCTCCGTGTTTACTGTGATTAGCAATAAAGTTTTTACGTACAATCCAATCACTACCTGTCACCACATCAATTAAAGTAACTGGTGTATTGGTTATTCTTGATGAGTGGTTATAAAGAGTGTTATTTTCAAATAATATATGGTCAGGAAATCGTTGTTTATCATCCGCTACAACGCTATTAGCCTTAATAGTCGCATTAAAATTAGTTAATTCGTTATTCCTAAAAATAAGGTTCTGACCACCTACAATATGAATGGCATGTTCGCATTGCTGATCTAGTTTACAGGTACCATTAATTTTCAAATTTTCAATAAGCCAATAATCCCCCTTCATAACTAAACCTTCAAGGGTATTAAATTCAATTTTCACATCACCAAAAACAGAAGCCCTTAAGCGAATTGGCCTGACCTTAGTGCCCGATTGATTTAAGTAAATTTGTTGCTTATTGATGTAGTAAACACCCGGATAAATAACAATATCATCACCCTGTTGTGCCTTTTTAATTGCATTAAGCAACTCAGGGGTTGAGCTTACAATTATCGTACGTAGCTTGGTTTTATTAAAATTAACCAGGCGTTGATAATGCTCATTTAGCCTATTATCTTTGACGTGACTTCTTGCTTTGAAAAATGAACGCTCTGTACTTGCCCCTACAATATCGCGGTTATACTCAAGTCGATATTGTTTTTGATCTTCGATCATTAACTCTAAGGCAATATAACTAACAGGGTAAGATAATTTTTGTAATAAAGGAGACTGCGATACCGATAAGGTAGACGCTACCCGTTGGAAAAATACTTTCGCGGGTAAATCATATTTGACATAAAAAAAACAGCTTATAACAAGCCCTGTCAAACAAGTAATTACAAGTAGGTAGTGGGCGATTATGCCTACTTTATAAAAATAATTACCAAGCTTCCGTTTTAGTAAGAGAATCACTTAAGACCTTAATATTAATGTATATTGTCGATGGTTCAACTACCAATAAATTTTACTAATATAAATGAGATAAAGTAACAAAATGGTTATTACATGTACTAATATGCCTGATAAAATAAAGTAGCGGCGTTTAAGTGACATATTACTTCCAAAAATTTAGTGCTAACCGTAGCGTGAAACTCAGTTCATTCTTTTCCCAAGGGTTAAAGCGCTTGATATTAAAGAGCTCTTTCTCTGCATTAGAGAAATTCCCTAAGTCCGTAGAGAATGCTGCCTGAAAGCCCATTTCTTTTACTATTTCGATATGCTTAAAATTAAAGTCGAGCTGATACTTTCCATTCGGATAAGCAAAGTATTTGACAGGTTCATTAATGATTTTTTCTAAAATGTGCTTACTGTCCTTAATTTCATAAAGCGCGGTATCATCACTTTCTTTTAATAAAATAGGGTGGTTATGAGTATGAGCGCCGATTTCCATTCCTGCTTGCTGTAAAGCTAATATTTGTTCTTCATTAAGAAACCGTCCTTTTATGGGTAAGCTACCTATTTTTCCTAATAAGCCTGCAATTAAAGCATCTCGCTCGACTAATGAATGATACTTAAATTTACTTAAAAATGAAGTTAAACAAGCGACTCGTTCTTTTTTTGTCGATAAATTATAATTATTCCCCTGATAAGAAAATTTCAATACTGAAGTGTTCATTATGTTATATGAGACTAACTCATCCCATAAAAACCCTGCTTTTAAGCCCCCTGTACTAATAAAGAAAGTCGCTGTTAACTGATGTTTTTTCAAAAGGGGAAAAATAGTATGATAGCTATCCGAATAACCATCATCAACAGTGATCGCAACAGAACGTTTAGGTAAACGTCCTTCTTCCTGTAATTTCAGGCCTTCTGCCAGGTGAACAGGGTTAAAATAGCGTTTTAGCCAAATAAGCTGTTGTTCAAATACAACTTCACTCATCACAATTGTGCTGCTGGAGTCACCAACCCTATGGTAAGTAAGAATACTCAACTTATTTCGCCCAATAAGAGAGAAAATCAGACTAGAAAACAGTTTTATAGTCAACTTATCTAGCATTCTCAGTTCCTTTTAACTAGCGCTTTGTTGCACGCGATCATACGGCTTTAGCTTCCATACTATATTTCCTAACTGCAATTGAGGTTATAACTTTCCTTGCTGGTATTTCAATCAATTTATAAGTAAGAAATGAAACCAATAAAACACTTATAACATAAGAAATGATCCACCATGGTTCTGCAACATCTGTTCGGAGAAATAGTAATTTGAATAGATCTTTAACTAAATAATGAATTAAGTATATCGAATAAGATATTTCACCAAGCAGCATTAAAGGCGAAAACCTAAGACTACTAACAATCTTAGATGAATGCATACTCACAAAGGCAATCAAACAGAAAACTAAACCTACAGGGGCAAACACGACTTCACTTATAAGATTAAAAACAACTGCCACACCAATAATTAGGCACAAAGTTAAGAAATATGGGTACCACTTTACCAGCGAATACTTTTCTATATATTTATAAATTAGTCCGCCAATGAAGAATTCTATTAAACATCTGAATATCCCTAACTTTTGAATGTTATGACCTAGTGAATCATACCCCATAGCAGAGAATGTATAATAAATAACAGCGCATAACAATATTATAGAGGGGGGAATTAATACTTCTTTCACTTTGTTTGATATAATAACAAACACTGGGAACAACAGGTAAGCAGCCCATTCCGCACTTATAGACCAGGCAGGTATATTCCAAGATAACGTCTGAGTTACCCCCCAGTTATTTACAAGTAACAGCTGATAAATATAATTTATACTAGAATACCTGTCACCTTCTGGCATACTCTTGCTTGTTATAATATAAGCTAAAGGTACAAGTAAATAGCCGATCAAAACAAATAAATGTAATGGATAAATCCTTGCTATTCTTTTAATTAAAAAAATACGGTAAACAGACAGACTAATTACTGTGAATCTAGAACTATAATTCATAGTTAAAATAAATCCGCTTAGCAAAAAGAAAAAATCTACCGCCAAATATCCCTTCTGTAATACCGTTGTTAGCCACCAAGGTGTATAAACCGTGACATACTCAGCTATATGATAAAAGACAACCCATAAAGCGGCAATACCTCTCAAACTAGTTAAGTAATCATATTTTTTAATATTATTCATTCATACCTTTTATATTAGATAGTGACACAACAAGGGTAATCAATATATATAATAAAGGTTGAAATGCCACGCCAACAAATGACGCACAAGCACAAAAAACCCACAAAGACTGTAATAGACCTTTACTCAAGTCCCCTTCCCAAGTATTAGCCTTGACTTTAGCAATATGCCGCAGTTGTATAAATAGTGTCCCTATTATTGATAAAAAAATGAGCAAACCAATGTAACCATGCTCACCTAGAACTTCAAAGTATACACTGTGAAATGCCTTACTCTCCAATCCGAAACTGATATAAGGATTATCATGATACAAATCCAATAATCCAGCATTAGCGATGTATGCATGAAAGCCTCCTCCAAAGAAGTGACTGTTTGCAAAAAACACTGTCCATTTCCAAACAACAATACGTCCTAATGCTGAACTATCTTCAGAGGCATTCTCTACTGTTCCCATTCTATCAAACCATGCATCTGACGCTAGACTTAATATAAGGATTACTGCTATAACAATTAAAGCCGACAATCTAATTTTATGCTTTGAATTCATAAACATAAACACACACAACACCCCTAAACCTATTAAGCCAGTTCTTGCGTATGATCCAATAACGGTAAAAATTCCGGTACAAATAAGTGCAAAGAGAAAAAACTTATATGATTTAGTTTTAGTAAACAACATTGTATTATTTATCAAGTAGGTAAATAATGGCAAAGACATCACAGCAGCCAAAGCTAGTGTGCTACTTTCAGATAAACCTGTATTGTTACCTCCTGAGATCAAACTAGCTCCATACCCCCCTCCGCCTAGAAAGGTCTTTGCGCCAGCTGAAATAGTAAAAAAAGATACTGATGCCAAAAATATCCATAAAAATGCTTCAAGATCAGCTCTATTTTTAATGGTAAAAGGGGTTATAACAGCAATAATGATTGTCTTAAATGCCCAGTCCCATTTTCCCCAAGCAATCTCAGGAAACAATGCTTGGGAACTGGTAATAGTAATCCAAAGAGCAAAGGTAAGTAATAATATTGTTACTTTTTTATTTTCTAGTGAATTAAGTTTTTTAAAATTAATAAAGATACTAGTAATACATACAACCGCTATAATCATTGATAAGGGCTTAGATGCCATAAAACTATACGATAGATTTTGTGGTTTAATTAAATCAACCCACATATACCCCATCATAGCGACCAAGGGTCTCGTAAGACCTACGATAATAAAGGTTAGAAATATTATTGCAAAAATTAGATCTGTCATTTTTTATTCGCGCGTAATAATAAGTACAATACATAAAGCATGCCTATATGCGAAATTAATAATGCTAATTTGTCTATCATAATTATCTAGCTCATTCTCAGGGTAAAATATTAATTAGGAGTGATGATCATTAGTACATTTGATTAAAGTGAAAAATTGACCTTCACTGGTTTTTTGCCAGCTAAAATTAAATGCGACTTTTCTTGTTTTATCAGTAGCCCGTACGTCTGAAAGTACTTTTTCTATAGCCGTTGCAATACTTTGAGTATTTCTTTGTAATACCAATTTACCAGCATTTCTATCTTTAATGACCTCGGAACTACCACCAACATTAGTCGCTATTACTGGCGTACCGCAAGCCAATGACTCTAATAATACATTTGGCATGCCTTCCCTGCTTGATGCTAGCACTAAAGCATCTGCAGCTGCATAATAACCAGGTAACTCTGCTTGCATAATGTTACCCGTAAAATAAACTCTATCTGTTAGTGACAGTTCTTCCACTAACTTTTGTAAATTATTCTTTTCTTCACCTTCACCAATAATGATAAGTTTCACTTTACCTAGAGAGCTCAATGCTTCAATGACCAGATGATGGCCTTTTAATTCAACAAGGTTACCAACACTTAAAATTAATTTCTCATCGCTTTCAATAGTAAAAGGTAAATCAGGCTTAGTTGCGTCAGGGTGAAAAAAATCTAAATCAACGCCATTTCTTAAAACTATCGGAGGCTTAGCTAAAGGAGCTAACTTAATCATTTCATCAGCTAATGCTTGCGAAACAGCAGCACTGGCTTGTATGTTGGTTAATGCTTTAACAATACGCTTTCTAGCCATTTTATTGTCTGGAATGATGTTAATATCACTACCGCGAGCAGTAACCATTACAGGTATGTTCAGCTTTTCCCCTACCCAACTTGCCACTACACCGTCTGGATAGAAATAGTGCGAATCAATAACATCAACAACAAAGCCTGACGCTTGAATATCTTTAATTGCACTTAAAGCGGTTTGATACAAAAAATACGGAGTAATATTCATACCAATTTTTGGAATGACAAAATATTTAGGGTGAAACACTTCAATATTGGAGCGGACTTCTTGTTGTACAACATCACTATATTGTTTATAGCCATAAATAGGTAACCAAGAAGGAAAATAAGGCACAGGTGCAACTACCTTCACTTTGGCATCAGGGTAACGTTTTACCAACTCTTTCACTCTATTTTCAATAAAAACACCATGCCTATGTTGGACATTATTTGGGTAAGAGTGGTTAAAACGAGAATATTCATTAGTTAGCTTTTGCTGTTAATTTTTTATAAACGGGTAAATAGTTACTTACACTGTTTTTCCAATTTCTAACATCTTCTACGTAAGTGCGTCCGTTTGATAACACACTGTTAAGCTTGTTTTCATCCGCTAATAATTCCATCATACGCTCAGCAAGTACCGCACTATCGCCAGCTTTAAATAGAAAGCCTGTTTCATTATCAGTGATAAGTTCTTTATGACCACCTACATCTGAAGCAATAACGGGCTTACCTTGTGCCATTGCCTCTAAAGGCTTTAACGGTGTTACTAAGTCAGTTAAGCGCAT
>Ga0105356_10002150_pt1 | contig 19668 bp, 14 predicted proteins | sample GOMGulsemesocosm_3_FD_83502 | JGI IMG/M metagenome (GOLD analysis project Ga0105356, IMG submission 83502) | Methane-oxidizing microbial communities from mesocosms in the Gulf of Mexico - GOM9D Gulf of Mexico | ecosystem: Environmental > Aquatic > Marine > Cold seeps | place: Gulf of Mexico... | reverse complement strand
GCAGCCGATGGTTTGGGCGCGGCCCAGTAATTGGTTGGGCGTGTCTATCGACGCCATGCGACGGCGAGTCACCTCAAGCAGAGCATCTCTGGTCATAATTTGGCAATTTCCCAATTATTGATAACACTCAGATAGGCTGTGTACCTAGCCCTAACCATAGACACTCTATTACTTGACCCAAGTGGCACTGCTAATGAGACGCCCTATAACGCTAAAAAGTTTCATCGCCCTGAGCCTATTTTCATTGGCGCTTAACACCTCCTCTGCGACCGCCCAAACTACCACAGGCGCCGCGACAGGGAGGCTGGACGAGACCTATAAAGGCAGCCGCTACCAAGATATTTACGCGACTGTGTTTCAAAAGCCCTACACAGAGTTGCCCCACTACCGCATCAATAAGCGCCACTTCGGCCCCGGCGGCAACCACCTGAACAACCGGGTATTGAACGCCGGCTTGCGCACCCTGCGCTCGCGCGCCGACCTGATGGATTTCCCTGGGGGACAGAAATTGTTTCAAGCCAACGGCATTTGTTTTGCCGGCCAGTGGCGCATAGACACCGATTCTCCCTATAGCGGCCTGTTCGCCAAGGGCGCCCAGGCGCGAGTCATTGCCAGGGCCTCGGTATCGCTCAATGGCACAGAGCAAAAGCACAAACGCGCCTTCGGCATGGCGTTAAAATTCTTTCGCGGCGCAGATCCACAGCTAGCCGTGGCCACCGATAATGTCTTTGTGATGCACAGCCTGGGCGGCGTGCGCACCCGCCATCTACTGGACCTGGCGCTCGACAACGAGCCGCCACTGGGCAGCCTGCCGCCCTTTGGGCAGTGGTTGACCGCGCGGCGCCTGCAGAAGGATTTTCAGCGCGCCGACACAGCCACCAGTGGCCTGCCGGCTAATGTCGGCTATAGGCCGGTTAGCTCACTGGCGCAGGTCGTGGGAAAGAAAGGCGATGAACACGCACCGCGCTGGCTGCGTCTAACGGCTGCCGACTCGCTGCGAATGAATCAGAAAGATTTTCGCGATGAATTGAGTCTTGAACACTACCCGGGGCAAGTGCTGCGGTGGACAATTTCTGTCGCCGCAGCCACCGCCGCTAACGATAAACAACAGGCCAGCTGGGAGAATATTGGCACACTGAGCTTTAGTGAATCCATCGCCTCAAAGGCCTGCGACCAGCGTCTGCACTTTGCTCACCCGCGACTGGCGCCTAACCGTGAGACCAACAATAAAACATCACGCTAAACTGGGTTTAGCGTGATGTTTTAAGCGTGTCGAAGACACTAGATAACCGATACAAACACCTCGGCAATGACGCCTGTTGCTGCCTCAATAAAAGGCTGCAGTCAAAGGCTAGGGAGCCGCCATACGCTGTAAGGCTTGCACCGCGTCGTCGGGTTTTAACGCCAGGGATTTCTGTCTCGGTGGGAACTCTTTAAAGGTCTTAAAGAATTCCGCCACGATATCGCGCACCGGCATAAAGATCCACAGTTGATCAACGGCCCAGCGCACGTAGGTATCGGCATCCAGGGAGCGTTCGAAAGGGTCCATGCGCAGGTTCACCACCTTAGGAATGGTAAAGACTTGCCTCTGACCGTAGAACCAGTCGTCTTTGGTGGCAAAGTGAATCTTCCAGTCCTTCCAGCGCACCGCATTGAGGTTACTGTCGTCGTCGAAATAGAAAAATGTTTCGCGGCGCCCAGCCTCCTTGCCCTGTAGCAGCCCCAACTGATTGTAGCCATCGAGATGTACCTTGTAGGTATTGTCACCCGCACGATAGCCTAACTTAAGCTTCTCTTTAATCTCACTTTCACCGACAACCGCCAGCAGCGTTGGCAGCCAGTCTTGGTGGGAAAACATATCGTTGATAATGCCACCCGGCTTAATCTTGCCCGGCCATCGCACCAGCGCAGGCACCCGAAAACCTCCCTCCCAGGTTGTTCCTTTAGTGCCACGAAAAGGGATGGTACCGGCATCGGGGAAGGTAAACGTCTGCGCGCCATTGTCGGTGGAATAGATAACAATGGTGTTGTCGGCGATACCCAGTTCGTCCAATTGATCGAGCAGCTGACCGACGTGATAGTCGTGTTCGGCCATACCATCGGCGTACAAACCATAGCCGGTTTTACCCCGCCACTTTTCGTTTAAGCGCGTCCACACATGCATGCGGGTGGCGTTAAACCAAGTGAAAAATGGCTTCTTTTGGTCGTGGGCCTTTTTAATAAAGGTCTTTGCGGCACTGAGAAACTCCTCATCAATGGTCTCCATGCGCTTGCGGGTGAGCGGGCCGGTATCTTCAATACGGTTGGCCCCGCCATCGGCGTAACTGTGAATCACTCCGCGCGGGCCGTAGCGTTTGTGGAACTCGGCGTCTTTGGGGTAAAGGTCAGTCTCTGGTTCTTCCTCGGCATTGAGGTGGTAGAGATTGCCATAGAACTCATCAAAACCGTGTTGCGTCGGCAGAAACTCATCGAGATCGCCCAGGTGGTTTTTACCGAACTGACCGGTGGTGTAGCCCTTGGCTTGCAGTAACTTAGCCAGTGTTGGGTCCTCTGAGCGAATGCCCAAGTTAGAGCCAGGGAAACCCACCTTTAACAGACCGGTGCGCAGCGGATGCTGCCCGGTGATAAAAGCCGCGCGACCGGCGGTACAGCTTTGCTCTGCGTAGTAGTCGGTAAATCGCACACCCTCATTGGCGATACGATCAATATTAGGCGTCGAGCCCCCCATCATCCCCTGGTGGTAGGCGCTGATGTTGTACATGCCGATATCGTCGCCAAAAATCACCAGAATATTAGGCTGCTCGGCCCCGTGAGCACCGCTGCCTAACAGGCTTACAACAAGCCATAAAACACCTTTGGCTACGGTGCTATTGGTTGAAAAAATCATCGATAACCACCCCAATTAAGATCAGTAAAACAATAACGTTTGGATAAATACTGTATTAAATTGCGCCAGATTCCTCTAGCGCTGTTATATCTTTAGTCGAAAGCTTAAGCTGCTGCAGCAGCGCCTCTGTGTGCTCACCTAGGCTGGGAATAGCGCCAAGTTCTTGCTGTGTTTGACTAAATTTCGGCGCCGCAGCTGGCTGCACAAACTCTCCGTTTTTGACAAAGTTAGCCCGCGCTTGGTTGTGCGGATGCTCAGCCGCCTCGGCTAGCGTCAGTACCGGCGCAAAACAGGCATCGCTGCCCTCAAGCAGCTCACACCAATGGGCCTGTGCTTGACTGGCAAACAGCTCGGTCATCTTTTGTTTGGCCGCTGGCCACAGATTGGCGTTGTGCTGCTGGGCAAAATCCGGGTCATCGGCAAAGCCGCACAGGGTTATCAGCTCGGCGTAAAAGTTGGGCTCTAGCGCTTGCACCGTCACACTGCGGCCATCGGCGCAGACATAGGTATTGCACCAGGGGGAGGCGGCACTGAAAAAGTCACTGCCGCGCTCTTCTTTAATAACGCCCTGCTCGCACAGGCTCGCCATCAAGGTCATATTGTAAATGGTGCCGTCGCAGATGGCGGCATCGATCACCTGCCCTTGGCCCGTCGTGCACGCGTGCAACAGTGCCGAGGTGATACCCAGCGCCAGCGACATAGCCCCTCCGCCTATATCGCCCACCAGAGTCGGCGTCGGATAGGGCAAATCGCCGGGCAGGCTGCTGTGGTGCAGCGCACCGGTGATCGCCAGGTAGTTAATATCGTGCCCGGCGGACTGGGCCAAGGGCCCGCTTTGGCCCCAACCCGTCATGCGACCGTAAACCAATTCTCTATTGGCCTCAAAGCACACCTGCGGGCCCAAGCCCAAGCGCTCCATAACACCCGGGCGAAAGCCTTCAATCAATACATCGGCCTGGCCAACCAACGCTAACACCAGGGCAACGGCCTCTGGTTTTTTCAAATCCAGGGCAATGGATTGTTTGCCGCGTTTAAAAAAAGCGGCGTCATCCATGGCATTTGAGCCTGTCAGTGCAGCGTTGGGGTTATTGCCCTTGCGCTCCACCAGAATAACCTCGGCGCCCAAGTCGGCCAAAATCATACCCGTTACAGGTGCAGGGCCAAGGCCCGCTATTTCAATAACCTTAATGCCCTTGAGTGGTCCCACGATTAACTCCCAGTATTTTGTTGTATAAGGACAACAGCCTGCGACAGTAAAACAACAAACTTATCGAGCCTGCATCACCGTTGCCGCGTCCAGGCGCAGCACCCGACCATTCATATAGCCGTTTTCAAGCAGGAAAGCACAGCTGCTGGCAAACTCGTGCATCTCACCCATGCGCTTGGGCGCCTCGCACATGGCAATTAAACTCTGCTGCACTTTTTCATCGAGCGAGCGCACCATGGGCGTGGCAAACAGCCCCGGCGCTATGGAGTTAACGCGGATCCCCAAGCGCCCCAGTTCGCGGGCGGCCGGCATATTCATGCCATTAATACCGGCTTTGGAACCGCTGTAGGCGCTCTGGCCTATCTGTCCCTCAAAGGCTGCCCCGGAGGAGATATTCACCACCGCGCCGCGCTCGCCGTTTTCGTCGGCTGTATTGAGCGCCATTTTTTCGGCGCACAGGGCCATGACATTAAACACACCACAGAGGTTAACGTTAATAACGTTGGCGTATTTGGCCAGGTTGCTGGCCTTACCTTCGCGGTCGAGAATTTTACAGGGGGAGGCAATACCGGCGGCGTTGATATTGCCGTGGATGGCACCGAAGCGCTCGATCACTTCATTGATCGCGGCTTCAATACTTTCCGGCGAGGTGACATCGGTGTTGCAAAAAATGGCGTTATCAGCGCCCAGCTGCGACACCACTTGCGCGCCCGCATCACCGTTGACATCAAACAAGGCCACCTTGGCGAACTTTTGCGCCACTAGGTACTCGGCTGTTGCACGGCCCAGGCCGGAAGCGCCGCCGGTGATTACAACTACTTTATCTTTAAGGTTCATAACTTTCCTGACTTAATCGTTTTGCCGATTTATCTGTCTCAGTGGCGCTGACCACTAGGCCAGCAACAGCAAGAATATTTAACGAAACGCTTGAATGCCTGTGAGGCAGCGTGAGATCAGCAGTTTTTGTATCTCGGTGGTGCCGTCGGGAATGGGGGTAATGATCGCCTCGCGCGCCAGCCGCTCGACCACAAACTCTGTGGTGACGCCGTTACCGCCGTGGATCTGTACGGCGTTGCGAGTCGCCGTCACGGCTATCTCTGTGCCATACCACTTAGCCATGGAGCATTCTTTATCGGCCCGCTCGCCGTTTTGCACCATACACATGGCTCGATGAGCCAACAGGCGCGCGGCATCAATTTCGGTCGCCATGGTGGCGATTTTATCGGCGATCAATTGGTGACCGGCGATTTTTTTACCGTGCTGCTCACGCTCCTGGGAGTACTTAACCGACTCATGCAGGGCGCGGCGCGCCAAGCCTATTCCCCAGATGGCCATGTGGCAGCGTGCGTATTCAAAGATCTTCAGGGTATTTTTTAAACCCTGACCCAGCTCACCCAGGGTGTTGCTGACGGGCACACGCACATCCGAGAGGAAAATTTGCGCGGTCGACTGGCCATTGAGGGCCATCTTTTTAATGCCCGCCACGTCGTAGCCGTGCTCTTCTCGGTCGATGAGTATGTGACTGATTTCGCCCTCACCGGTTTTACAGGTGCAGATGAAAACATCGGAGTATTCACCGTTGGTGATCCAGGTTTTCTCACCGTTGATGACCCAGTGATCGCCATCGCGCACCGCGCGGGTTTTAACCGCAGCGACGTCGGAACCGACATCGGGTTCGGAGATGCCCAGGGCGACAAACTTATCGCAGGAGATTAAATCCGGCAGGTATTTACGCTTGAGCTCATCACTGCCCAACTGGCGGATCATTTCAGCACCCACGGAGTTAATAAAGCCAGGCACGGCTATATCCAGCGAGGTAAAGGCGACCTCTTCAAAGATCAACAGGTGGGTCAGCCAATCCATGCCAAAGCCGCCCCACTGCTCTTCGTGCGGGGCCTTAATCAGGCCATATTCGGAAAGTTCCTGCATCCAACGCTGCATTTTTTCACGGGGTATGGGGCCATCTCCGTGGGCGCGAAAGGCAGGCTCTATCTCAGCGTCAAGAAACTTGCGCAGGCTCTCCAACACCATACGTTGCTCTTCGTTCAGCGAAAAATCCATAGTGCTCTCCAATTCTTAAGGCAATTTTTGTTGTGCTATTTATTATTTTCAAATTTTACTTAGCAAAGATGCTAACAACGGCGGTGGCTTCTTCAACCCCATAGATACCGCCGCCATTTTCCTGGATGGCGACCTTGGCACCCTCAACTTGGCGTGCGCCCGCCTCGCCGCGCAGCTGGGTCACCAGCTCGTGTAGCTGCCCCAAGCCGGTGGCACCAATCGGGTGACCTTTGGATTCCAGCCCGCCGGAGGGATTGATCGGCACTCTGCCGCCGATGGTAAATTCGCCGTTTTCCGCCGCTGGGCCCGCCTCGCCAAAAGCGCACAGCTGTAAATTCTCGGCCTGGATAATTTCACCCATGGCGGTGGCGTCGTGCACCTCGGCCACGTGCACATCCGTAGGCCCCAGCCCCGCCTTGTCGTAAGCCTCTTTTGCGGCCAGTGCGGTGAGGTGATTTTTATAATCACTGGCATCGCGCGCAGATCCAGAGCGCACCACGCTGCTAAGCATTTTCACAGCGCGCGAACTGTCGCCGCGCAGACGCTTAAGGCCGGCGGCATTGCAGAAGACCGCAGCGGCCGAACCATCGGAGATGGGCGCACACATGGGCAGGGTCAGCGGGTAGGTAATCGGCGGCGCTGCCAATATCTCGTCAATACTATAGGCCCGCTGGTACTGCGCTAGCGGATTGTGTACCGAGTGGCTGTGATTTTTAGCCGACACAGCGGCTATCTGTCTCTGTGTGGTGCCAAAGGCTTTCATATGTTGACGACAAAAACCGGCGTAGACATCCATAAACATACTGTAGGGTTTTTCCGACTGGGTACCCGGCGGTGGAGTAATGCCATCGCCCATGGCCACCAAAATATCGCGATTGGCCTCGGCGGTGGTGACGTCCCAGGCTGAGTCAAAGGCAGCAAACATTTTCACCTTATCCTCGCTGTACATTTTCTCGGTGCCCACGGCTATGGCTATATCGCAGTCGCCGGCGCGTATCGCCTGGCCCGCCAGATACATGGCCGAAGTGGCCGAGGCGCAAGCGCCCTCAATATTAAAGATGGGGATACCTTCAAAGCCCATTGAGCGCAGCGCTATCTGCCCGGGGATCAGGTGTTGATCCTGCATAAAGCCCAGTACACAGGAGGCAAAATAGGCCTGGCTGATGTCGCCTTTATCGGCGCCGGCATCACCCAGAGCCAGCTCCACGGCCTCGCGGGTGAGGTCGTGGTAGCTGCGATCCAGATGGCGGGTAAATTTGGTCATGCCGATACCGGCTATAAAGACATCCATCGTTTTTTCCTACTCAAAGAGATTTAACAGTCTGTGCGTTGTTTTAACAGTGACTAGCGGCCTTGAAACTGCGGCTTGCGCTTTTCAGAAAAAGCCTTCAGGCCCTCGGCCATATCCCAGCTGCGCTCGTGGCGCCGAAACGCCACCATCTCATGGGCCAGGGCGTCATCGCGGCTTTGGTCCTGTGAGGCGTTGGCAACGGTTTTCATACGCTGCAGGGCAATCGGGCTGTTGCCCGCTATGTGCTCTGCCAGTGCCTGGGTTCTACTCGACAACTCATCGATCTTCACCACCTCGTTGACAAAGCCATACTGCTTCATCTCGGTGGCGGAGAGATTCTTGCCGGTAAACAACAGGTACTTGGCCACGTTTAGGGGCACCAGTCGCGGCAACACAGCGGCGCCGCCGGCGCCCGGGTAAACACCAAAGTTGGCGTGGGCATCACCGATTTGTACCGATTCGGCGGCGATCACTAGATCGGCGCACATCGCAAGTTCTAGGCCACCGGCCATAGTAATACCGTTGAGAGCGGCGATCACCGGTTTGGGGAAATCGCGCAGCACCGACATCACATTGAGGCCTAGGCGATCGATAAAATCCGCTTCACCCGGGGGCAGTTCAGCGCTGGCCAACACCTCTTTAAGGTCGGCACCGGCGCAAAAAGCCGAGCCCCGGGCGGTTATCACCACCACCCGCACACTGTCGTCGGCCGCCAGCTCTGGCAGAAGTTGTTCAAATAAACCAATGATTTCAAGGTTTATGGCGTTCATGGCCTTGGGCCGGTTTAGCGTCAACCAAGCCACTGGGCCACGGCGCTCAATCAACAGTGCGGCATCACTCATGGGTATTTCCTTTATTTTTCTAATGGCACGCGACCTTAAATAGGTAGCGATCGACAGTCAGTTTTTCTTGCAGGCCAGCGCTCTAGCCAACGCCCCTATCGGTATTTTTCCAATATTTTGCTCGCACGTCTTTGCGCAACACCTTGCCCACCGGACTGACCGGTAACTGCTCAACCACGGTGACGGTCTTGGGCGCCTTATAGCTGCCCAAAGCCTCTTTAACCATAACAATGAGCTCTTGCTCATCGAGCGACATCTGCTCACGCAGCATCACCTCGGCGTGTACCGCCTCGCCCCAGTCTTCATGGGGCACACCCACCACGGCCGACATAAAGATGGCCTCGTGTCGGTTGATGACCGCTTCCACTTCGGTGGCGTAGATATTAAAACCGCCGGAGATGATCATGTCTTTTTTGCGGTCGACGATAAACGCAAAACCATCGGCGTCTATGTAGCCAATATCACCGGATTTCCAATAGCCATTGCTAAACTCTTCCGCTGTCTTCTCTGGGTTATCCAGATAACCCAGACAGGTACCGCGCGAGCGCAGCCAGAACTCGCCGATCTCACCGGTTTCTACAGGCTGCCCTTGCTCGTCCATGACCAGCACTTCGACACCAGCGGTAATGCGACCGGCCGAAGCCAAACGTTTTTCTGTGTGTTCATCAACGCAGTGGTCGGCCTTACTCAGCGACAGGGCGAGGCAGATATGTTCGGTGGAGCCGTAAATTTGAATAAAGATGTTGCCAAATTTTTGCTGCAGTAACTTCAGCTTGCTCGGGCTCATGGGCGCCGCGCCATAGAACATATTCTGTAGGCTGGAGAGGTCGGCGGCCTTGGCCTCGGGCATCTCCAGCAGGCGGTAAAGAATGGTGGGTACCAACATCGCGTGGGTGACCCGCTCGCGCTCAATGGTGCGGCAGTATTCGATTAGGTCTGGCTCATTGAGGGTGAGGTTGCAGCCGCCCAGCGAGAAGGGCGAGCAGATTAACAAACCACTGCCATGGCTGATGGGCGCTATGTGCAGCATGCGCGACTGCGGCCCCCAGCAATGATCTTCGAAGGTGTAGGTGGCATCGCGCAGGCACAGCCAATTATCCGCACAATAGAGTGCCGGCTTGCCCTTGCCGGTGGTGCCACCGGTAAAGCGAATCAATATCGGGTGCTCGCGATCGTCGATTTCTATATTGGGGTTGTCGCTGGAGGCATCGCTCAATAAATCCCAAAAGTAGTAGAGGTTGTCCCTAGGTTTGGCGCCGGTTTCGGGGATGGGGTCCATGCAGACAACCACTGTGCCCTGCTCGTTAAGCATGTCGTAGTGGCTATCGATCAAGCAGGTTTCAATAAACGCCAACTTAGGCTTGGCGTAGTCTATTTGCCAGCGATGCTCGTCGATTGAGTCGCGAAAATTGGTAAAAGCCCCGGTGACATCGCCCTTGAGAATCGTTGGTAGGTGCAACAGCGCCATATTGTCGTTTTCAAGAATATTGATAAAGCGATCGCCCGCTTTAAGTTTAAAACGATCGCGCATCATATTAATGATCTGATTGGATATCCGATGCAGTTGGATAAAGCTAAAGCGTCGGTCACGTTCGACATTGACCAGGGCCTCTGATTCACCGTAGCGGTCGGCCAGGGCTTGAAATTGGCTGCTAAAATTAATTTTCATCAACAATTCTCTCAACGGGCTAGGTATCGTTCTTCATTGAGAATAGCGCCGAGTCCGCCAGCAAACAGGTCTTAACGTGCTTAACTGTTGTCCTTAAGTACAAGCGTTCGAGACTGTTATCCTAAGGCTGTGCCCGCAGGTGCCAACGCTCAAGGCTGTAGCCCGTGTTCAAGACGGCTGCCACGTCACTCCAGCTGAGCATGGGTATTAATACTGTTGTATCGGCCGGTGGCTTCTGGCAGTCTTTGAAGGACGCGAAGGGAAGATCCCCCGCGCCATCAGTAAGGATTGTCTAGACAGGCCATGAATCACCACTCAGCAGAGCCCAAAACCATCATTAGCTGGGCTAACGCCATTGCTATGGCCCTAGAGACACAAGGCATTAATAGCGCCGAGCTGTTTGCCCAGGCCGATATCCCCTACCTGTCGACGTCTGAATCCGCCAACCAGGTGGAGGCTCGGAAAATCACCCATTTGTTTAATCTAGCGGTTAAAGCCACCAATAACCCCAGCTTCGGCCTGCTCACCTCGCTGCACTTTCACCCGGCCAGCTTGCACGCGCTGGGCTTCTCGCTGTTTGCCAGCAGCAGCCTCAATGAGTTCTGCCTGCGTCTGGTGCGCTATTTTCGCCTGGTCAGCGATAACGCCGATCATCACCTCATTGAGGAGTCAGACCGCTATCGTTTCGTCATCGAGGCCATTAACCCCGCGGTGAGCAAAGAAAGTCTGGACGGCTGGACAGGCGCCATAGTGCACCTGTGCCGCAGTATTTATCGCCCAGATTTCGCCCCAATAAAAGTGCAGCTGGAGCGCCCGCAACCGGATTCACACGCGGAGGATTTCGAGCGTTTCTTCCGCGCGCCCGTCACCTTTGGCGCGCCATCGAACGCCATCTATTTTAAAAAAGAGGATATGACAGCGCTGTTGCCGGCCGGTAATGTGGAGCTGGCCAGGCGCAACGATGAGGTGATCATCGAGCACCTAGCGCGCAGAGATAAAGAGGATATTGTGCGTCAAGTCGAAGCGCAGATAGTCGAGCTGCTGCCCTCGGGAGAGTGCAGCAAGGAGAGGATTGCCTCGCGGCTCAATGTCAGCCTGCGCAACCTGCACAATAAGCTGGAGCAGAAGAACACCAGCTATCAGGAGATATTGGAGAATTTGCGCTCGGAACTGGCGCGCCAATACATTGATCAGAAAAACATCAGTATCAGCGAGATCACCTTCCTGCTCGGCTTCTCCGACACCAGCAACTTCTCCCGCGCCTTTCGCCGCTGGACCGGGCTGTCGCCCTCCCAGTACCGCAAGCAATCCGACAATCGCTAGCGCGGCCTGCGCCAGCGGCTAATAAAACAGCCCACCAGCGCAAACCCTTCGGCTACCAAACACAAACCCGGCGCACCACGGCGGTAATCGCCTCGGCTGGCAAGGGGTAGAAGGCCGACAGGGTATCCTGGGCGATGGCCTGCACTATATCCCCCTGTTTTGACTCAAGTAGATTATGACGGCTAAAGTTCTGCGGGTGCCCCAACAGCTCAAGCAGCTCGCGAATCTTTACCGCCACGCTCAGTACCAGCGAACGCGGATCTTCATTACTCAACCCAAACAGCTCACCCAGTCGATCGGCCACCGGCGCGTAAAACTCCGGCATGACTTCCAGTACCGCCGGCAGCAATACCGCATTGGCCTCGCCATGGTGGATATGAAACACCGAGCCAAAGGCGTGGGAGAAGTTATGCACCGGGAATGGGCCCATATCGGCCTGCAAAGAGTTACAGGCCATGGCGCTGGCGTTGAGCATATGTTGGCGCGCCATCAGGTCATTGCCATTGGCCACGGCCTTGGGCAGGTTGTCTAAAATAATCTTGGCGCTGGTCATGGCGTGGGCCAGGGCGAAATCATTGGCGCGCGGGTGAGCAATCACTTCAAGGGCGTGGGTCAGAGCGTCCATACCGGTTGCCGCGGTTAAGTGCGGCGGCAAACCAGTGCTCATGTGGGCATCAAGCACCGCTATGTCGGCTTCCATATAGTCGGCAAAGATTAAGTGCTTTATACCCAGCTCTTGGTTGTAGATAACCGCACCGTTGGTAATCTCGGCGCCGGTACCGGCGGTGGTGGGCACGGCTATATGCGGGATACCCATGGCAGAAACCTCTGGCCACTTGAGCATCTGCAGCGGCAGCTTCATCAGCTCCTGGACATCGGAAACCTGTTTGTACATCGCCAGCTTGATCAACTTTGCGCTGTCGAGCACGCTGCCGCCGCCGACGGCCAAAATACTGTCGGCGGCGCTGGCGCGCACTTGCTGCAGGGCTCGGTTGACACTGCCGGACTCGGCGTCGGGCGCTGTGTCGGTGATCACGGCCACCAGTTTTGGCGCCCCGGGCAGTGCTTCATCGGTAAACAAGCGGCTGATTTTATCCACCAAGCCGGCCTGTACCAGCCCGGGATCACTGATCAACGCTACCCGCTTGCCGCCCAGTGACGAGAAGAGGCTGGGCAAGCGCAGTACGGTGCCCGGCCCAGCTTGAATCATCGAACGCTGCCAATATTGAAACGCACCTGTGTTGGACATAGGGATTTCCTGTCTAATAATTATTGTGTCAATTTACTTCCAAGCCACTTTTATTGATAAGCCGCTGAATTTCTCAGCGGCCATATTTCTCAGCAGCCATATTTCTAAGCCAAGTAACCTTAGCCAGCAGGGTGAACCAGCCCCTGCAGCGCTTTGGCCGCCGGGTCCGTCTCAAAACTGGTGATGTAGGTTTTGGTCTCTAGATAGGACTCGATAGAAGCCAGGTTAATCTCGCGTCCGTAGCCGCTCTGCTTGGTGCCGCCAAAGGAGGCGTCGCCGGTGATGGCGTGCCAGTCGTTGACCCACACGGTGCCCGCCTCCAGGCGTCGCGCCACCGCTTGGGCGGCAACTGGGTCAGCGCCCCAGACACCCGCTGACAAGCCATATTGGCTGTCGTTGGCCATGGCAATAGCCGAGTCGAGATCTGTGTACTTGATCACCGATAACACAGGCCCAAAGATCTCCTCGTTGTAGATGCGCATATCCTCACGCACATCGGTAAAGATGGTCGGGGCAATAAACAGCGACTCTGGCGCATCGCTTAAATGGATAGGCCCGCCACCACAGACCAGGGTAGCGCCCTGCTCTTTGGCTGACTCAATAAAGCCGAGTACCCGATCATAGTGCGCCCGAAAAGCCATGGGCGCGAGATTGGTCTGGGGGTCAAACTGGCTGCCGGGTTTTAGCTCGGCCAACAGTTCAACCATGCGCTCGATCAGTTGATCGTGCATGGATTCGTGCACAAACAGGCGGGTGCCGGAAATACACACCTGGCCACTGTGCAACAAGAAAGCAAAGCTGGCACCGCGCGCCGTCATCTCCAGCGGAGCGCCGGGCAGGACAATAGCCGCACCCTTACCGCCCAGCTCGAGGGTGACGCGCTTCATGGTATCGGCCGCCGACTTTTGAATCATTCGGCCGGTGTTGGTCGAACCGGTAAAGGAAATTTTCGCCACATCCGGGTGGGCCACCAGCGCTGCACCGGCCTCATGGCCGTAGCCGGTAACCAGATTAACCACGCCGGCCGGAAACACGCTCTGCAACAGTTCGATCACCCGAACTACCGCCAGCGATGAGCTTTCCGGCGGTTTAATCACCAGCGTGTTACCCGCCGCTAGCGCAGGAATTAACTTAAGGAAGGTCACGAACAGCGGTGCATTCCAGGGTGTAATGAGGCCGCAGACACCCAGCGCCTGCTTGACGATCTTAACGTCGTGCGCTTCGGGCAATGGGCGAATCGGCGGGTATTCTATAAACGGGTAACTTTCGAGGTTTTCACTGAAGGTGGTGATGATTTGCATGATGGCCGGCACATCGTAGGCCGCCATACGGTTGGCGAGGACGCCGGTACAACGGCACTCCAAACCCACTAGCTCTTCGAGGTTAGCGCCTATCACCAGTGCCATGCGCGCCAGCAATGTTGCTCGCTCACTGGCCGGTGTAGCCTGCCAAGCGGGGAAGGCCGCCTTGGCCGCCGCCACCGCCTTATCGACATCTGCTGATGATCCAGCGGCGGTTTTGGCGATCACTTCGCCGCTGCTGGGGTCTATGACATCAATATAGGACTTGGATGTCGGCTCCTGACTTTTTCCATTAATCACATGGCCTTGCATCAATATAGCCAAAAGAGTTTCTCCTATTTCACTGCGATGTTCGTCACCACAGGTTTATAATTTTTGAGGCTTTAAAAATAAAACGGCCGACCCTGAGTCGCTAGCCATTGGTTACAACAAACTAAACACTCAACCGGTCGGCCGTAAGTACACCATTAAACCTTTAGAAATTATAGCGTCCCTGAATACCAACGATGCGCGGCTCTTCAACCCAAGCCGCATAGGCACCGGGCGTCAAAGGCGCATCCACCGAGGCGGTATAGGTGACTTCTTCGGTCAAGTTGCGACCGTACAAGAGGAAGTCCCACTTGCCATCGATCGTCGACAAGCCCAGGCGTGCATCCACCTTGACGAAACTGTCCTGATGGGCGTTTTCATCTAGGTCATCCGCCAGGAACATCTCATCCTTGTAGTTAACATCTATGTGGGCATTAACCTCGAACTGATCGAAGCTGAAGGTGTAATCCAGGTAGAGGGCGGCACTGTACTCAGGTGCAAAAGCGCCGCGCTTACCCGACAGATCCTTGGTGCCTGGGCCGGCTGAATTGGGGCAGGTGGCCAGTGATTTTTCGACCGTCGAGCAGGCGGCACCCGGGTAGGAGCCAAACTCATGATCGAGATAACTCAGGCTACCACCTACCTCTAGGTTTTCGGTCAGCAGCAACTGTCCGTCCAGCTCAATACCCTTGACGGTCACTTCGGCGGCGTTACCCACCACAAAGGAAGCGCCACTAAAAGAGGTAACCTGCAAATTCTCTAGGTCTGTGTAAAAGGCGATGGCACCAAAGCGAGCGCGACCATCCCAGAGCTCTTGCTTAACACCCAGTTCCCAGGCGGTTACTGACTCGTCCTCAAACTCGTTACTGACGTTCGGCGTACCGTCTGGGTTAGCCGAATCCGGACTAAAGTTGAAACCACCCGACTTATAACCCTCGGAAAAAGACATGTAGACCATACCTGTGTCGCTATAGTCCCAGCTTAACGTGGCCGACGGATCAAAATGGTACTCGGTGCGCGTAGCGGGAATATCACTGGCATAGCGACCCAGTGCGCTGGCATAGACAGCAGCGGCGGCGCCACCCAGCGGGTTACCGGCTGCGGTCGCGGCGGCGACAGCGTTGGCCACATAGTTGTCCGCTGTTGAACCTAATGTATCTTCTGGCCTAACGAGGATTTCCAGGGAGCCAGGTCTGCCGACACCCACCTCAACTCGCTTAGTGATGTCTTTTTCATCTTCCGAATAGCGCAGGCCTAGGTTCAGGCTGAGGTTCTCGGTGAAATCAATCGTCATTTCGCCAAAAAACGCCAGCGTCTTGGTTTCCTGATCAAAATCGGTCGACTGACCTATATCACTGACCGGCCCAAATTGAGAGGTTGGCGTCACGCCACCAAAATCACCCGAAAGAAAGGTGATCGCATCCAAAGCCAATTCTTGCTTCTCGTAATAGACACCGCCGATAAAATTAACCGCACCATCCCAGTTGGAGGCCAGGCGTATTTCTTGGCTGTAGAGCTTTAGCTCTTCCTCATCTAGGTTCTGGATAAAGTTAACCGGTAAAAAATCGACATCGTGGAACTGGCTGAACTCGAAGTCAGAATAGCCCGACAGGGCCGTGAGGGTATAGTCACCCAGATCCCACTCCAGCTTGATAGACGTTGACAGCGACTCTGTATCTTCGACGTCGCCGCCGGGTGCAGACTGCTGGTTACCGAGATAGTTGTCAAAGCCCGAGGAGGCGCCAAAGCCCGGAGCCAGCAGTCCAGAGAGCTGCACCGTACCCGGGGTGGGCAGACGGCTATCAATGGCATTAATCGTCAATTCTTTGCCTTCACCCTCCATTTTTAAATAGGAAACCTTACCCTCTACCGAGAGGGTATCACTGGCCTCCCAAGCGAGCGACAGGCGAGCAAACTGATCGTCTTTTTTCTGTTCATCGCGATTGAAAAATTTATTGTCGAAATAACCATCCGAAGATGAATCGCGCACCACCAGACGAGCGGCTACGGAATCGCTGAGATCCCCCGAGATGATTCCGGTATAGCGCTGGGTATCCTGCTCGGGTTCCCAGGCCACACTGAGGGAACCACTCAGCTCATCACCCACTTGCGGGGTGGCTGTCTCTACCTTAATGGCACCGGCGACGGTGTTTTTACCAAAGAGCACGCCCTGGGGGCCGCGCAAGACTTCTACCTGCTGAAGGTCAACCAGCGCCGAGGTAAACTGACGGCTGCGAGACTGATAGATGCCATCGACGTACATACCCACCGACTGCTCAAAACCCTTGTTGATGCCCGAGCCAATACCGCGAATCACCACGTTACTGGTCTGCGCGGCGCGGCCAATTTGCAGGCCTGGCACCTTGGCAGACAGCTGTTCCATGCTGGTGATGCCCTGTTTCTCAATATCGTCGCCAGAGACTGCGGTGATCGCCACTGGCGCTTCCAGTAAGCTCTCTTGACGTTTGCGAGCGGTGACCACCACCTCCTCTAAGGAAAAGGACTCAGCCGCCGACACCACTGCCGGTTGGCTCATCATCAGCGTCGCCGAGGCGATACTAGCCGCTAAGGTACAGGTTTTTTTGAATCTATCGTTGTTCTTCATCACCAGCTCCGAAATAGTCAGATTGTTATTATAGGTTTGTCAAAAAACTGCTTTGTATATTTCTTTTATGGATCTGTTACTGGGCGAGCGCTAACTCACGTCTACCCCTATGCCCTTAGCCTAAGTGAAAGCCCTTCGCCCTCTCAGGTTACTTTGGGCAAATAAACAGTCTTGCCGTGCAATAAATCAGCAGTTTCTGGTATTTGAAGTTTAGGTAGCAGCACAACTAGGAAGCCCTATAGCGCCTAAATGGTAGTTTTATGCGGCTTAGCAGGCTATTAAGCAACCGCGAGCCTAGAAACAGTGTCCGTCAACTGACTATTCAGAGGTATAAACAACCTATCCCCTACGACTAGCTACTTGTCTTCAAAGCCCGCTCTCCTATGCTCACTGTATCGATTTGAATGCTACCGACTCTAACAGGGTATTGAAAAAGCTATCCTGCCTGTTTAAATACACGAGAAGGATAAAATGCGATTTTTCCATTTCTCACAAAATCAACGCCTTACAGCCCATAGATTTTCCGAAACACCCTGTTTCGGAACCAGGCTGCCGAAAATCAGAGATTTTCAACAACCGGCTAATGGCCGCGCGTCACCGCCAATGAATTCTCTTTTGACTTAATTGAAAAAATTACTTATCGAGTTCGCCATGAGATATTTATTTATTGCCCTACTGTTTTCTTCAGCGCTTGGCGCTAACCCGCCGGCGCAGACAGCGCTATTTGTCTTTGCTCATCCGGACGATGAGCTTATCGCCAATGGCACACTGATTCATTTGTTGAACAAGGGCGTGGATGTACACGTTGCCTACACAACATCGGGGAAACTCGGCACTGATGTGCGCGGCATCATCAAAAATAACCCCGACAAACTGGCCCAGCAGCGGCAAAGCGAAGCTGTTCAGGCCCTGGCCGTGACAGGAATAACAGCGCCGAATATTTATTTTTTAAACATGGATGACTACGCCACCGACACCTACCGTATGGCCGAAAAGCTTAAAAATCTCTTTAGCGAAATCAAGCCAACATTGGTCGTCACTTTCGGCCCCGATGGACTCTATGGCCACAAGGATCACCGCAGTTTAGCGGCCATTATTTCTTTTTTATTCAACAATTCAAAAGACAGTCTAGTACTGCTGTACGCGCAGATATCTGAGAGCCGAGATCAGGGGTATGGCTTTACCCATGGCCGAGGTAGCCCCAGTAAAGGCTATGATTATATTCATCGGGTGGCCGATGGCGCCATCAATTATCAGCTGGATGTCTCTGCCTACGCGGATCTGCAGAAAGAGTCGCTGGCACAATACCCAAGCCAATTTAGCTCTCTGGAAATGCAGCAGATCAATACTTTTTACGACCAGGCTCAATGCCCCGGTGGCGCCGTCAAGGTAAATTGTGAGCAATATATTGTCGCGCGTTTTAAACCGGGCACTGATGTGAATGCACTTCTGCGGCCGCTGGGGTTTTATCCAACCCAATAAGGCCTGATCAACTTCGGGGAAACCGATAAAAACAGTGATTTTCTTGTGAGCACAAGCAAGCCCCGCGCGCAGAACACGCGCGTATTGGGCAGAGATACCAGCGGTTGCCTTGCAGGTTTACGGGTGGGTAAAGTTGTCTTTGATTAAATTCTGCTCGCCGCCCCAGCGATACGCCACCAGTTTGCCGTCTTTGGCAACGGAATAGTCAAGGCAGGCGACGTTACTGGCAAGCGGCGCTGGCTCACCGTGGAGCCAGTAGTGACCTATAAAGCACGGGGGTTGGTCGTCACCATAGACCGCAATGGTATCTGGCAGCGACAGAGTTGCAGCGCCGCCTAGCTCAAGACCTATTGGCAGAGCAACCTCACCCAGCTGTGTGGCGTTGCGAGCCCACCAGCGCACACGGACCGCATTGCGGACATGGCCATCTTTATCTTTGAAGTTAACACCATCAGGCAGATCAATCTCAACGCCTTTGAGTAAGGTTTCAATCGCATGATATGCCTCAGAGCCAGCGGTAGTAGCTTGCAGCAACAGCTCAGGCGTTAACCTTTGGTTCGCTGTTAAATTGCGCATAACGTCGATATGGCGATCATCCCAGCAGGCGTGAATGACCCGCAAACCATCCAGCTCCAACCACAGCGGCAGGCTGTAGAAAAAATCCAACAGCTGTTGCTTTAGTTTTGGCTCGGCTTCGAATTCATTTAAGAACGCTTGGTGCTGCCGGGTATTCTTCTCTGTGTGCGGGCGAAGATACTCACCCTGGTGCTGGGTGTGATATGCGAGGGCATTGAATTCGTGATTGCCCATCACCGCTAGGGCGTGCCCGTTAGCGACCATGGTCATAACGGTGTCGAGCAGCTTGCGGTGTTGCCGAAGGTGCTCGCCACGGTCGATAAAATCACCGAGGAAGACGACTTTGCGGCAACTGTGCTGGTAGCCAGTTTCGGAGTCTTTATAGCCCAGGTGCACGAGCAGCTTGATTAGCTCGTCGGCGTGACCGTGAATATCACCAATGATGTCATACATGATTGGGGCTCAGTGCTTTTTTCATAGCAATACCAGAGTTAGGAACATCGGTTAGTGTGCCTAAGAGTCTTGCTAAAAATCGCAGATGTTGCAAGTCGCCAACGAATATTAAAGACACAAGAAAGGCGGTAAACCCTTAGGTTTACAGCCCTTTTTTAACGTCCCGATAATCACGCATCTCAATTTACCCGGATGCTGGGTAGTTCACTCCAGCGGGTCAGGTAACTGGGTGACTTCATCTCTCGGCGCATAGCAAAGCTGGCCGCGCCGGCTTGTCGAGCCAGCTTGATGGGGTTCTGGGGATTTTCCCGCCATAGATTGCAATTCGCCTTGTAGACCCCAGAACTCCTAGCCTGTAGACGGCTATTAGTTTCAATCTACCCCGATTAACGTTATCCTTTTTGACTTTTTAG
>Ga0105356_10002149_pt1 | contig 19676 bp, 15 predicted proteins | sample GOMGulsemesocosm_3_FD_83502 | JGI IMG/M metagenome (GOLD analysis project Ga0105356, IMG submission 83502) | Methane-oxidizing microbial communities from mesocosms in the Gulf of Mexico - GOM9D Gulf of Mexico | ecosystem: Environmental > Aquatic > Marine > Cold seeps | place: Gulf of Mexico... | reverse complement strand
TTTTAAAAAAATGTGAATTCCAGGATAAACGTGTATTACTGGTAGTGGATGAAGCACAGAATTTGCCAACTGAAACGGTTGAAGAATTACGCATGCTTACTAATTTCCAGACTGATAAGCGCTCTTTGATACAAAGCTTTCTACTGGGCCAGGAAGAATTCAGGCAAACGATTAACTCACCTGGTATGGAACAGCTGCGTCAGCGAATTATTGCTTCCTGTCACTTGGCTCCGTTAGACAAGAAAGAGACTCGGCTCTATATAGAACATCGATTGAAGGAAGTGGGCTGGTCATCTCGACCGGTGATTACCGATATCGCTTTTGAACTGATTCATAATTTTACTAATGGCGTTCCGCGCCGAATTAACGTGTTCTGTGATCGCTTGCTGCTCTACGGCTATCTTGAAGAGTTGTTTGTTTTTAAACCTGAAGTGATTAATAAAGTGGCGGAAGAGCTGGCTTCCGAGGTAAGGGGCTCTTCAGAAGCGACTTCGGCTTCGCCTGAGGTGTCTGGAATTGTTGAAGAAAAACCGATCAAGCGACAGGCAGCAGTAGTTGCTACCCCGGACACCAGTCATCAGATAGAACATCTTGAGCTGGTCGTCGAGTCGCTTGAAAGAACCCTTCAGGAAAAAATCGGCCAGCTTAAACAGTCGATAGAGCGATTAAAATAATCATCCCGTTGCAAACCAGTTGAGCAGATTATGACTCGTTTAATTTGTATTGTAGGCGCACGCCCGAATTTCATGAAAATGGCACCTGTCATGGAAGCGTTAAGCAAAGAAGCTCCCGAGATTGACGTTAAACTGGTGCATACTGGGCAGCATTATGATGCGGCCATGAAACATCAATTTTTCGAGCAGCTGGGTATTCCTGAACCTGATATTGATTTAGGTGTTGGCTCGGGTAGCCATAGTGTTCAAACAGCTGAAATCATGAAACGTTTTGAACCGGTTATGGAAGAGTTTCAAACAGATGCGGTGTTGGTTGTAGGTGATGTGAATTCAACTATTGCCTGTGCATTGGTTGCCGTTAAAAATCATATTCCGGTGATTCACGTTGAGTCAGGCTTGCGCAGTGGTGACCGGGAGATGCCGGAGGAGATTAACCGCGTTTTAACGGATCAAATTTCAGCGTTGCTGTATACCACGGAACGAACTGCTGCCGATAATCTGCAGCGTGAAAATGTCGACCTCGCACGTGTTCATTTTGTAGGTAATGTCATGATCGACACGCTAAAAAAACATGTCGAGCATGCGATACCTATTGATCAAACACTGGCTGATTTGGAAACTCCAAGTGCCGTGTTGGAGAGTAAAGAAGGTTACGCCCTGTTAACTATGCACCGCCCCTCTAATGTGGATGAAGAGCCTGTGCTTGTTAGTTTGCTGGAGACATTGACGCAGATTAGTCAGCAGTTGCCGATTGTGTTTCCCGTACATCCGCGCACCCGCCAACGCCTTCATGAATTTGGTTTGGAGGAAAAACTTCAAGCTGCCAATATTCATTGCCTGGGACCTCTGGGTTATATGGAAATGTTAGGGCTGATGGCCAATGCTCGCATGATGTTAACTGATTCGGGTGGTATTCAAGAGGAAACCACGGCTTTAGGCGTTCCTTGTATTACGCTGCGCGAAAATACTGAGCGGCCTATCACGGTAGAGCAAGGTACTAATACCATTGTTGGAACCGATTCAGCTGCTATTCTTAAAGAGGTTAATACCGTACTCAAAGAAGGCGGTAAAGCCGGTCGTCAGCCGGAACTATGGGATGGGCAGGCCGCAGTACGAATAGCCCGCCACTTGGCTAGCTGGTTCGCTGAACGATCAAGTCAATAATTGAATCGAGGCAATCGTACTTTGATTACTAATGCCATGACGGTGGATGTGGAAGATTATTTCCAGGTCTCGGCGTTTGAAAATCATATCAGTCGTAATAACTGGGATAATATGCCGGTGCGGGTGGATACAAATACTCATCGCATTCTCGATCTGTTTGCTGAGCATGACACCAAGGCAACTTTTTTTACTTTAGGGTGGGTCGCGGAGCGATATCCCGAATTGGTTAAACGTATTTGTGATGAAGGCCATGAGTTGGCTAGTCATGGTATGTCTCATCTTCGTGCAACATCGCAAACGCGTGAGGAATTCCGACAGGATATTGCTGTAGCAAAAAAACTATTGGAAGACCTTTCCGGGTGTGAAGTGAAAGGTTATCGAGCCCCCAGTTATTCTATCGGTAAAGCAAATTTGTGGGCGCATGAAGAGCTTGAAGGCGCTGGCTATATTTATAGCTCCAGTGTGTACCCGGTTCATCATGACCTGTATGGCTTTCCGGAAGCACCAAGACATATGTTTAAGTGCCGTGAAAACTTGTTTGAGATCCCAATTACGACCTTACCGGTAGGCAAACATAATTTACCGGTGGGTGGTGGCGGTTATTTTCGTCTGTACCCCTATAAATTTTCACAATGGGCACTGCGCTCTATTAATAACAATGAAAAGCGGCCGACGATTTTTTATTTTCATCCCTGGGAAATTGACCCTGGGCAGCCACGACAAAAGGGCGCTGGTCTTAAATCAACGTTTCGACATTATTTGAACTTGTCCAAAATGGAGCAGCGGGTGACGCGTTTACTTAAAGATTTTAATTGGGGGCGAATGGATCATATTTATCTGCCGGATGAATCTCAATCTATCAGTTAGCAACGGATAATTCTTTTAAAATAATTCAGACGACCTAATGTGACAACGGACATTGAAATTAAACAGCTGGACGCCACGGTTGCTAGCCGCTGGGATGCTTATGTGGAAAAGGCAAATGACGCCACCTTTTTTCATAAAGCCGGCTGGCAGCAGGTATTGCAACGCGCATTTGGGCATCGTTCTTATTACCTTTATGCGCAACAAAACGGTGAAATTGTTGGTGTCTTGCCCCTGGCTGAAGTGAAAAGTTGGTTGTTTGGACATTCCCTTATTTCGACGCCTTTTTGTGTTTACGGCGGTCCTGTAGGTGATACTCAGCCCGTTATTGATAGTTTAATTGAATATGCTTGTCAGCTAGCAGATAAATTGCAGGTGGATCATCTTGAGCTACGTAACCAGAAGCGTCTGCGTGATGACTGGCCTTGTAAGGAACTTTATTTTACTTTTCGAAAAGCCATTACTGATGATGAAGAGGAAAACCTTAAGGCCATTCCTCGCAAGCAGCGAGCGGTAGTTCGAAAAGCAATGAAACTGGACATGGATGCAAATTTTGATGAGGAAATTGAACCATTCTTCAATGCTTATTCCATTAGTGTTAGAAATTTGGGTACGCCAGTATTTTCCAAGAAGTATTTCAAAATTCTAAAACAGGTGTTCCAGGGTCAGTGCGATGTGCTTAGCATCCGTAAAGAAGGGAAAATGGTCTCTAGTGTGATGAGTTTTTATTTTCGTGATCAGGTATTGCCCTATTACGGTGGTGGATCAACGCTGGCACGACATCTTAAGGGCAATGATTATATGTATTGGCAGTTGATGTGTAGCGCCAGTGAACGTGGTTGTCGTGTGTTTGATTATGGTCGTAGTAAGGCGGGTACGGGACCCTTTAGTTTTAAGAAAAATTGGGGCTTTGAACCGCAACCACTACACTATGAGTATTATCTGGTGAAGGCCAAGGAAATGCCGGAACTGAACCCGACGAATCCAAAATATGCGATGATGATTAAATGCTGGAAAAAGTTACCTTTGAAACTGAGCCAGTGGATTGGACCTTTTGTGTCAAAGTATTTGGGATAGCTGAGACGAAATTCAAGGATGACTATCAAGTTGGTAATCGATAAACAGATTATGGAAAAACCACCTTTACTGTTTTTAGCGCACCGTATCCCTTATCCACCGAATAAGGGCGACAAAATTCGCTCCTTTAATTTGTTAAAGGCTCTGGCAAAAGATTATCGCGTGTATCTAGGTGCCTTCGTAGATGACAAGCAGGATTGGAAATACGAGAGCGAATTACGTGAGTTTTGCGAAGAAGTTTTTTTGCTGGGGCTTAATAACCGCCGAAAATACCAGTCTCTCAAAGGGTTACTGACGGGTGAAGCGTTGACGCTGCCCTATTACCGGCAGTCGCGACTGCAGCATTGGGTTGACCAGAAAATAGCAGAGCACCAGATCAGTCGCGTATTTGTCTATTCATCTGCGATGGCGCAATACGTAGAGGGGGATGACTATAGGCAATTACATCGTGTGATTGATTTTGTTGATGTTGATTCAGAAAAGTGGCGTGAATACAGTGCGCACCGAGTGTGGCCGATGAGCTGGTTATATCGTCGTGAGGCTAATCAACTACTCAATTATGATCGTCAAATTTCCCAAAATTTTGATGCCAGTGTTTTTGTGTCAGCTAGCGAAGCCAGGCTTTTTAAACAGTTGGCGCCAGAATCAAAACAGCAGGTTACACATCTCAATAATGGTGTCGATTCTCATTATTTCGATCCAACGCAATCCTATAACAATCCTTATCAAGCAGGCCCTATTCTCGCTTTTACCGGTGCGATGGATTACTGGGCCAATGCGGACGCCGTAAGCTGGTTCGTACAAAAGGTATTTCCGGCTATTCGAAATCAAATAAGCAATGCTCAATTTTATATTGTTGGTGCACGGCCATCTGATGCAGTACTCAAATTGGCTAATAAAGTGGGCGTTCACGTGACGGGCTCAGTAGAAGATATTCGCTCCTACATTGCCTTTGCCGATGTGATTGTCGCGCCGATGCGAATTGCCCGTGGTGTACAAAACAAGGTGTTGGAAGCCATGGCTATGCAACGCCCCGTGGTGGTGACTAGCGCTGCAATGGAAGGCATTGAAAAGCTGCCAGGCCAAAGAGTTTGTGATGATACGGAGAGTTTTATCGATTACTGCTTAGAGCTTCTTAGTGTGGGTGATATTAACCAGCTCGGTGAAGCAGGGCGCGAACGTGTATTGAAGGATTTTAACTGGAGCCAGAATTTGGTTAGGCTCGAAAGCCTATTAGGTGACCTGGAAGACCCGATAAATTCCGAAAGTGATATTACGGATACGCGGACAACGAATACTGCTCAGGGAGCTGCGTTGTGAGAGATGAGATGATTGAGCACAGTGCCCAAATAAATTTTTTAAAGCGGCCTCTGGCAGTGCTGACAAGCCTGGTGTTATTGCAGTCTGCACTTTTTTATTCGACTTATTGGAGCATGATTGAAATCTGGTGGCGCTCAGAAACCTTTGCGCACGGTTTTTTTATTTTCCCTATCTCTGGTTATTTGATTTGGCGAAGACGTCGCTCGCTGAATACGGTTGATATGCAAAATGACTGGCGGGCACTGATTTTTCTGGCGGGGTTGAGTTTCCTTTGGTTAATAGCCTTCGCAGTGGATGTGGTGGTTGTTAAACAGTTTGCCGTGGTGATGATGTTACCGGTATTGGTCTGGTTATGCTTGGGACTGCGGATGGTAGCTGCACTGACTTTCCCTTTGTTATTTTTGCTATTTGCAGTACCTTTTGGTGAGTTTCTTGTTTACCCGTTAATGAAATTTACTGCGACCTTTACCGTACACGCCATACGCATGGTGGGCATCCCGGTGTTCTGGGAAGGCATGTATTTTAGTTTGCCTAGCGGTTCCTGGTCGGTAGTGGAAGCTTGCAGTGGCTTCCGCTATATCCTTGCCTCACTGACCTTGGGCGCCCTTTATGCCTATCTCAGTTACCACAACGTTTGGCGTCGTGCTGCGTTTATGTTGTTAGCTTTGGTGGTACCGATTATTGCCAACGGTTTACGGGCTTTTATGATTGTTATGATTGGCCACTTCAGCGGTATGGAACTGGCAGTGGGAGTTGATCATCTAATTTATGGCTGGGTATGGTTTGGTATTGTGATGTTTGCCATGTTTTGGGTGGGCAGCTTTTGGCAGGATAAAAAATCGGAGCTGGAGAACATAAATTCAGCATCACCAACCATTTCTGAAATTGAAGTTTTCGGTAAATCCCGTGCTGTTGGCTGGGTAGCTAGCTGTGCAATCATCATACTAGCGTTGCCGGTATGGCTGGCGCTGACTCAGTCAAGTATAAATAATCAAATAGTCACGTTGCAATTACCTTCAGATGTTGCCACGTGGCAATTTGTGGAACAGGGGGAGCTCACTAAATGGGCACCTGTTTATCAGGGCGCGACACAGGAATTACAAGCTATTTACCGTTCTGATAATGAACGGGTAGGGTTGCATGTGGCTTATTTTGGGAACCAGAAGCAGGGTGCTGAACTGGTGAATCGAGGCCATCGGCTACGAAGGGCAAAAGAAAAGTACTGGAAAGAATCGTACCGCTTAACACGTACTGAAACTATCAGTGATACCGAGATAGGGTTGCTGGAGGTCCAGATAAAATCCCCTGAGCAATCGTTACTTGTTTGGCAGTGGAAATATTTTATCGGTGTGCGAACATCCAATGATTTTTATTTAAAGGCGCTGGAAGCATGGGCAACATTAACCGGGAAACCACGTCATGGCGCGGCAATTATTGTTTATGCGGAATATCAGGACGGGATCAAGGGTGACCGGGAGCGAGCAGCTAAACAGCTGAAAGCTTTTGTAACTGAAATGATGACCGGTCTTGAACACCAGTTTGAAATATGATTTTAGTTTTAATTGGACTCAATTTTTCGTGATGGTGTAGACCTTGGAATCAGGCGTAGCAATCAACTCTGATGGTACTGCTGATAAAGTACCTCTTATCGCTCATGTCATCTATCGGCTGGATGTGGGGGGGCTGGAAAATGGGTTGGTTAACATTATTAACGAATTACCTGCCGGAAAATTTCGTCACGCGATTATCTGTTTGACGGACTATACCGATTACCATAAAAAAATTCGTCCGCAGGTAACCCTGGTCGCATTGCACAAGCAACCGGGTCATGATATTGGACTCTACTGGCGGTTGTTTAAGACGATACGGCAGTTACGCCCCGATATAATTCATACCCGTAACCTTTCCGCATTAGAGGCACAGGTGCCGGCATGGTTGGCAGGTGTAAAACGACGGTTGCACAGTTTACATGGCTGGGATATGAGCGATCTTCATGGCGAAAATCGTAACTATATTCGGTTTTATCAATTGATAGGGCGACTGATTCATTGCTATATACCACTGTCGAATGATTTGGAAAATTATCTCGTTGAAAAGGTGGGCGTTAAATCCGGAAAAATCACAAAAATTTGTAACGGTGTAGACACAGCACGATTTTCACCTTGCAAGGAACGTCATAAAGCACATTTTCCCGATAATTTTTGTCCCGAAGGTGCAGTGGTGATTGGCACGGTGGGTCGTCTGGAAACAGTAAAGGATCACCTGATGTTGGTGAATGCCTTTATTGAGTTATTGGTGAAGTATCCAGAGTTAAAGCAACAGGCAAGGTTGGTGTTAGTCGGCGATGGTTCCATGAGAGCAGCCATTGAAACCCGCTTGGTAGAGGCAGAGGTGGAACAACTAGTTTGGTTGACGGGGTCAAGAAGTGATGTGCCACAACTGCTACAGGCCTTTGATATTTTTGCTTTGCCATCCAGAGCCGAGGGTATTTCTAATACATTGCTTGAAGCAATGGCAACAGGTTTACCGGCGGTAGCGACGGACGTGGGTGGTAATGCCCAGTTAGTCGTAGAAGGTGAAACAGGCTTTATTACGACCAGAGAGAATCCGGCTGAATTGGCAGATAAACTTTATTTGTATCTGTCCGAGCCTGCTTTAATCAAACAGCATGCGGCCTCAGCACGCAGACGAGCTGAGCAGCAATTCAGTCTTCAGTATATGGTTAGTCAGTATCAAGGGGTTTATGAGAGGCTACTGGATAATTGAATCAATGCTGGTACTTCACAAATGTATTCAAGCGACTATCTTTAATCAGTAGATAAACAGCAATTACCATCAAGGGTATTGTATCCAGTATGTGCGGCATTGCAGGTATTTTTGATCTTCAGGATAAACGTGATATCAATGAGCAGATTTTGGCCCATATGAATGAGCGTCAGTTCCATCGTGGCCCGGATGAGGGCGGACTCCATTTTGAGCCTGGTTTGGGGTTGGCACATCGCCGTCTGTCGATTATTGATATCTCCACTGGCCAGCAGCCTTTGTTTAATCACGATGGCAGCGTGGCGATTGTGTTTAACGGCGAGATCTATAATTTTAAGGAAATCCGTGCTGAACTGGAGCCGCTGGGTTATCAGTTCCAGACTCACTCAGATACTGAAACCATCGTGTACGCCTGGGAGGCCTGGGGTGAAGCTTGCGTTGACCGCTTGCGTGGTATGTTTGCCTTTGTGATCTGGGATCGAAATAAAGAAACACTGTTTATAGCGCGCGATCGAATTGGTATTAAACCGCTGTTTTATGCGGTTTTACCCAGCCAGCAGCTTATTTTTGGCTCAGAATTAAAGGTGCTGGCGGCTCATCCAGATTTGCCCAAAAACATTGATCATCGAGCTGTGGAAGATTATTTTGCACTGGGTTATATCCCTGAACCTCGCACGATTTATGAAGGTGTGTATAAACTGCCACCCGCGCATACATTGACGCTGAAACGTGATGGCCAATTACCCGCACCGCGTGAATACTGGAAAATCCCTTTTGTGGATACCGACCAGCTCAAAGATGAAGAAATTGAACGAGAACTGGTTGCGCGCTTTAAGGAAGCGGTGGATATTCGCATGCTGGCCGAGGTGCCGTTGGGGGCATTTTTGTCGGGAGGTGTTGATTCCGGTGGTGTCGTGGCGATGATGGCTCAGCTCAGTGATGAGCGAGGGGAAGGTGCCGTTAATACCTGCGCGATTGGTTTTAATGAAAAGACTTTTAATGAAACAGAATTTGCCCAAATGGTGGCTGACCAATATAAAACTAACCATCATGAAAGTACCGTTGAACCAGATGACTTTGATTTAATTGATCAGCTCGCCTTACTGTATGACGAACCCTATGCCGATAGTTCGGCGATGCCGACTTACCGTGTCTGTGAACTAGCAAAAAAACGTGTCACGGTGGCGCTATCTGGTGATGGTGGTGACGAACTGTTTGCTGGCTATCGACGTTATCGCTGGCACATGAATGAAGAGAAAATTCGTGGCTTCCTGCCTTTAGCGATTCGTAAGCCGGTGTTTGGGTTGCTCGGTAAAATATATCCGAAGGCGGATTGGGCGCCCAAAATTTTTCGCGCCAAATCAACCTTCCAGGGTTTCGCCAGGGACTCGGTGGAAAGCTATTTTCACAGTGTATCTTTGACCACCGATGCCCAACGCCAAAAGCTTTTTTCCGAACAATTAAAAGAAGACCTCAAAGGTTATAACGCGGTCAGTGTGTTTCATGAGCACGCTCGTCAGGCACCGATTCAAGATGCTCTGTCATTGATTCAATACATTGATATGAAGACCTATTTGCCCGGTGATATTCTTACCAAGGTGGATCGTGCCAGCATGGCACATGCGCTGGAAGTGAGAGTGCCACTGCTGGATCACAAACTGGTGGAATGGGCGACGGCGATTCCTTCGCGTCTCAAGTTAAAGGGCAGCAGCGGCAAGGATATTTTCAAGAAGTGCCTGGAACCACATTTGCCACACGATATTTTGTATCGTCCGAAAATGGGCTTTGGTGTGCCGCTGGGTAAATGGTTCCGGGGACCTCTGAAGCAACGTATACGTGATGCGCTGCTGAGTGACACTATGGCTAACACAGAGCTGTTTGATATGGCCTATATCAAACAGCTGGTTGATAACCATCAGAGTGGTCGTAACGACCACAGCGCTGCATTGTGGTCATTATTAATGTTTGAGTCCTTTTATCGCCAGTGTGTACTTGGCATCGAACAACGTAAAGCAGCCTAGGTTTTATATTCGATGCGAATTTTACATATTCTTGACCACTCCATTCCTCTGCACAGCGGTTATACCTTCCGTACCCGTAATATTCTCAATCAGCAACGTGCACGCGGGTGGGAAACTTTTCATGTTACCAGCCCCAAACAGGGTGTTGTTGAAAGTCTGAAAGAAGAGGTGGATGGACTGACTTTTTACAGGACGCCACCGGTTACCGGTAGTTTGAGTTCTTTGCCTATTATGAACGAGTTCAGCATTATCTCAGCGTTGCAAAAACGTCTGGTTGAAGTGATTCAAGAGATCAAACCGGACGTGTTGCATGCCCATTCACCATCCTTGAATGGTCTGGCGGCTTTGAAAGTGGCTCAACAGTTCAATTTACCATTGGTCTACGAGGTACGTGCTTTTTGGGAAGATGCGGCGGTGGATCATGGCACTAGCAGTGAGTGGGGCCTGCGATATCGTTTAACTCGTGCCAGTGAAACTTATCTGCTAAAGCGTGCCAGTGCCGTCACCACGATCTGTGAAGGGCTGCGCAATGAGATGATTTTACGTGGTATCGAATCGGAAAAAATCACCGTGATTCCCAATGCCGTAGACATCGAAAAGTTTACCGAAGGCTCGCCAGCCGATGCAGAGTTGAAAACAAAGTTGGGTTTTGATGGCTGCAAAGTGCTGGGCTTTCTGGGCTCTTTTTATGCCTACGAAGGGCTATCGTTGCTGATGTCAGCATTACCTTCGATGTTGGCAAAAGACGACAGTATTCGCGTCTTGTTGGTCGGTGGCGGGCCGCAGGAAAAAAACTTGAAACAACAGGTGGCTGAATTGCAGCTACAGGACAAAGTAGTGTTCGCTGGCCGCGTTCCCCACGAACAGGTGCAAATCTATTACGATCTGGTGGATGTGCTGGTCTATCCGCGTTTACCAATGCGGTTGACAGAATTGGTGACACCGCTGAAACCACTCGAAGCCATGGCACAGGGCAAAATCGTCGTGGCCTCCGATGTCGGCGGGCACAAGGAGTTGATTCGAGATCGGGAAAACGGTTATCTGTTTGAAAGTGGCAATGAATCATCGTTAGCGGCCAAAGTGCTTGAGGTTTTAAACCAGCCATCAGCGTGGGCTGATGTGCGTATTAACGGGCGTCAATTCGTTGAAAGCGAACGTAATTGGGCGGACAGTATTGCAAATTACCAACCCGTTTATAGTGGATTGGTAGGATAGACACTTTGCCAACAGCAACATTGAAAGGGCTTAAGGTGGCCGTCGTTGGGCCTTTGCCACCACCAGCTGGCGGTATGGCGAATCAGGCCCAGCAGTTGGTGCAACTGCTTGAACATGCGGGTGTTCGGGTTGAGTTTGTACGAGTCAATGCGCCCTATAAACCACGTTTTGTAGTTGCTATTAAAGGCCTGCGCGCGGTGTTCCGGTTAATGCCTTATTTTTATCATCTCTGGCATAAAATTCAAAAAGTCGATGTGGTGCATGTGCTGGCAAACTCAGGATGGTCCTGGCATCTGTTTGCTGCGCCGGCAGTGTGGATGGCTCGCTGGCTTAATAAGCCGGTAGTAATAAACTATCGTGGCGGTGAAGCGCAAATATTCTTCAAAAAAGCCTGGCGCTGGATTAAACCAACTATTGAGCAAAGTCAGTCGGTTATTGTGCCTTCAGCTTATTTGCAGCGTGTGTTTTTAAACCAGCGTGTAGCAAGCACGATTGTGCCCAATATTCTGGATCTTGATCGTTTTAATTTTGACGATAGATCTGAAGGAACGAGTGATGAACCGCATTTAGTGGTGACCCGAAATTTGGAAAAAATTTACGGTGTTGATACGGTGCTTCAGGCTTTTGGTTTGATCAAAGCTCATCACAGTGGTGCCCGCTTGACGGTTGCAGGCAGTGGACCTGAGGATGCGGCATTAAAAGCGCTGACAGCTTCAATGGGCCTGCAAGGATCGGTTACCTTCAGTGGCCGGCTTGAACCTGAGCAGATCGCACGACTATATCGGGAGGCTGATTTACTTCTCAATGCCAGTACCGTTGATAACTCACCTAATTCATTAATCGAAGCATTAGCATCGGGTGTGCCGGTTGTGAGCTCTAATGTTGGCGGTATTCCCGATCTTGTTGTGCATCGACAATCGGCACTGTTAGTTCGCCCTAATCAGCCGAAGGCAATGGCTGAAGCTGCTTTGGATGTGCTTGCTGATGAGAGCTTGAAAAAACAACTGGTGGAGCAGGGCCGTGTAGTGGCTGCTCGCTTTGATAAACATAAAGTGCTGGATAAACTGGCCAGTGTTTATCAGGAAGTATTGGTTTAGCGATGTTGAGCCTGTATACAAAATTCATCACTGCTTGCGTGTTTCCTTTACATGAGAAACTCAAGCACCATGAGACTGTGGCGGTTAAAAACGCCATGGAGCTGAGCCAATGGTGGTCGCGAGAGCAATTGCTGGCTTATCAAAGTGAACGTCTGCAAAAATTGCTGCAAAGTGTTAACAGACATGTGCCCTATTACCGGGGAATGTTTGAGGAACAAAAAATCGATATTGCTTCAATTAAAACAGCTGCTGATTTAACACAGCTTCCTTTTTTAACTAAAGCTGTGATTCGTGAGCATAGCGATCAATTAAAGGCAGCTAATGCTACGGGGTTGGCGCGTTTTAATACCGGCGGCTCCAGCGGCGAACCTTTGGTCTTTTATATCAGCAATGAACGGATCAGCCATGATGTCGCAGCCAAGTGGCGAGCAACCCGTTGGTGGAATGTGGATATCGGCGATCCAGAAATTGTGCTGTGGGGGTCCCCCATCGAATTAGGCTCGCAAGATTATGTGCGCTTGGTACGCGATAAGTTGCTGCGCACAAAACTGTTGCCCGCCTTCGAAATGAATGAAGCGCAGCTGGATAGCTTTATTGAGGAAATAAAAACTTTTCGGCCGAAAATGCTATTCGGTTATCCATCTGCTTTTGCGCTGTTGGCCAAACATGCCGCTGAGCGTAAGGTGACTCTGAATGATCTCGGCATTAAAGTCGTGTTTGTGACCTCTGAACGGCTTTACGATCACCAGCGTAATGCCATAGAAGCGGCCTTTGGTTGTCAGGTTGCTAATGGTTACGGTGGCCGTGATGCTGGCTTTATCGCCCACCAGTGCCCTTCAGGCAGCATGCACATCACCTCTGAAGATATCATCGTTGAAATTGTTGATGAGGCGGGTAATGTCTTGCCCGCAGGTGAAAGTGGTGAAATCGTGGTGACCCATCTTGCTACCCAACACTACCCCTTTATCCGTTATAAGACCGGTGATGTGGGGGTGCTCAGCGAGAAATCTTGTAGTTGCGGGAGGGCCTTGCCGGTGCTGGCTGAAATTGAAGGACGTACCACTGACTTTATCGTCGCACAAGATGGTACTGTTATGCATGGCTTAGCGTTGATTTATGTGATGCGAGATATCACTTCCGTGGCTGAATTTAAAATTATTCAGGAGTCTCGGATACGGGTGCGGGTTCAGGTGGTACCCGATATAGGCTTTAACGATTCAGTCATACAGTTAATAGAAAACAGTTTCAGTCAAAGGTTGGGGGAAAGTGTTGAAATCCTGGTTGAACAGGTAACTGTTATTAACAAAGAAAAATCAGGGAAATTCAGATATGTCATTAGCCATGTTCCAGGTTAGGCGGAGTAGGCTTTGATGGTGTGTGAGCCCCCCCTTGTTCGTAGCCATAATTGTGTGATCGGGATATCAGGGAGTTATACTGAATGAAACTGGAAATTAAAGAAGGGTTTTTAAAAAATCTTTTAATGCTATGGGCGGGGTTGAGTATACTTTTGATAGCCATTGGCTTGATTGTTTTTTACAAAGGCTTTGCTCATCAGGCATTTGTAGGGCTGTTAAATGCGGTCAACGCAGTATGTTGGTTTTTAGTTTTTGCATTTAGGCGTCATATTGAAAGTTATATATCAACGCTTGCTGCTAGAACAAAAAATTTAGCCTTTTACGTACATTTTAATCATGAGCGCAAAATAGGTGCTGTGCTTTTATCTCTCTCTACTGTGTTTGGCATGGGGGTCGTTTTTTTATCATTTTACAGTGTCGATTTATATTCTGAATTGATAAGCGAAGATGGCATCGTCGAGTATAGCTCTGCAGTTTTTTGGTTTTTGGCGGTAATTATTATGGTCGTTTACACGGCTAGGCTGTTAAAGATGGGAACGCAAAAACCAACATTTACCTTTAACCTGTTGCTAATATTGTTTTTTTTCTTGTGTGCTGGAGAGGAAATTAGCTGGGGGCAAAGACTGTTTGACATTGAAACGCCGCAGTTGTTGAAAGAGGTTAATGTTCAGAATGAAATTACTTTGCATAATATCGGAAGTATTAGCGTTTTTTCGAATATATTTTTTGTGATTTGTGTCACGTTTTTTTTATGTGTACCTTTTTTGGCACAAAAATATAATCGAATAAGAGATATTTTTTATTATGTGGATTTCCCTGTTCCTAATCGTTTCGCTACGTATATATTTATTGTGACGCTGTTGGTGTGGGTCTGTATCGGTGTCAGATTTGGAACGCTGGGTTTTCATCCCTTCAGCCTTTTTGAAGAGCAGTATTATACGCAGATGGATGATGAGATTTTTGAGTTTTTCGCAGCCTATACTTTTTTGTGTTTTAGCATTTTTAATAGTGTCAAAGTGGTCAGCGTAAAGGGTCAGGAGTTAACCGTTTAACAGTGGGCCGAGCAAGGTTTGCAGCGTCGTGGCGATTTACTAATGGAATAAATTTTCCGTAGCTATATAAGGTTCTACTTATAAGTAATATTGGCTATAAATGTTTCGATGTGAGTCGTATGTTGCTACTCTAAAAAGGGTGATTTAAGGCGTAGAATTGGCACCATATTATCCAGACAGTGGACAGTTTGCCTGACAGAGGTCGGAATACAACAAAGAGACATTCATGGTGAAGTCGGATATAAAAATTCTTTTACTGGCAGGAAGTGAAGATCTGAATCTGAAGGTTCTTTATTGTTTGTTTCCTGTCTTTAAAAATATTCATGTAGTAGCTAGCAAAGCTGATAATATTCTGAAATATTCGCGTTACAAAAAGCGATTTATCCATCTCCCTTGGTCTTCTCAGGCAACGGATCAGGAAGATAGCGTTCAAAAATTAAAACAATATTGTGAAGCAAATTCCATTGATATAATTATGCCTGGGGATATTGCTGCCAGTGCTTTTCTCTATAAATATAAAAATATTTTTGCAAACCAGAAAATATTTCCCGTTATGGCGGATGAGGTTTTAGAGCAAATTGACAATAAGTGGACATTTGCTGAAAAACTTATGACGGAAGGCTTGTCTACGCCTATCACTATGTTGATTGATCGGCAAGAAATTGTTGATGAGCCTAACCGAGATTTGATAGAGGAAAAAATCGGTTTTCCTCTGGTTGTGAAACCCCTCTTTGGTGAAGCAAGTCATGGTGTCGAAAAAATCGATAGTTTTGAAGAACTAAGAAAACATGTGTTCGGTAACAAACCCTATAGCAGTTTGCCTTTAATTATCCAGAAGTATGTGGATGGATATGATATTGATCTGAGCTTTATGGCTGATCGGGGAAAAGTGCTTTCCAAGGCAGTACAGAAATGGACTGAAGAAGATCTTCTGGAGTTCTGTCGACATGAAGAGATAGAGGCGCTTGGTGAGAAGATAGTCAAGTTGTTCCAATATAGTGGGGCGGGACATTTTGATATGCGTATTGAGCACAAAACGGGGAAAGTATATGTGATTGAATGTAATCCGCGTTTCTGGTTCACGATTACAGGAGCCATGTGGCAAGGGTTGAATTTTGTGGAAGCTGCTGTGAATTACGTTAATGGCCGGGAATATAAAAAAGATGGCGCCATCGGATATTACATGCTGCCTGGTGAGAGAATCCGGATGATCATGAAAAAACCTTGGTATTATTTTTCGTTGACGAAAAACCAGAGAAAAGAAATTTGGACTCTCCTTATGGATCCAATGCCGCGGTTTATAAAACTGATATTGAAAAGTTGACGAGACCGGTTAGGGATTGCGCGATACCTTAAAGTGTATTTGTCCCGACTTAATCTGAAGTAGTTTGGAGTTGATCAGTACAATTATTTAAGAATACCCTGTTGTTGCAGCTTTGAGGTTAAGCCAAAATTAAAAATGTTGTTAGAAAAAAGTGCTGCCCTGTAGGATAGGAATACATAGCTTATGGACGACAGTGTGAATTTAACATCAGATTTATATGTCGATTTAGACGGTACCTTTAGTAAAACTGACATGTTGTTTGAAAGCTTAATGATTGCCATTAAAAGCAATCCATTCATTATTTTTAGGTGTGTTTTTTGGTTGTTCCGGGGGAAGGCAAATCTAAAATATGAGTTGTCTCGACGGGTAAATATTGCCGTTGAATTGCTCCCCCTGAACCAGGAATTTCACACCTTTCTTCTTGAAGAAAAAGGGAAAAATAGAAAAATAATACTTGCTACTGCTAGCAGTGAAAAATATGCAAAGAGTATTTTGAGTCATTACAAATTATTTGATTCTTACATATGTAGTGATAAATATACGAACCTAAAAGGCGAGGCTAAACTTTCAAAAATAAAGTCGCTATCTAAGAAATTCTCTTACGCAGGAAACTCTAGTGAAGACTTCGTTTTGTTCGGAAGTGCCGAGGCTAGTTATTTGGTAAACCCCTCCAGAAAGGCTAAAAGGATGGCTTTGGAAAAGCCTCCTTTACGAATTTTTGATGATAAACCTGTCGGGATAAAACTTTGGTTAAAACAACTTAGAGTTCATCAATGGCTGAAGAATCTTCTAATTTTTGTTCCTTTATTAGTGTCTGGCAGCTTTGTGAATATCGATTCGGTTTTCTTATCGTTACTTGGCTTTATTAGTTTTAGCTGCTTAGCATCTGGAACCTATATTATTAATGATTTACTCGATTTAGATGCTGACAGAAGTCATAAAAGAAAGAAGGCTAGACCTTTAGCGTCGGGTAAAATTAGTATTATCAATGCAAAAATAGTTGCCGCTATTTTGTTTGTTTTTGCATTTGGTTTAGCACCCGTTTTAGGTGTTTTGTTTTTCTTCGTATTAGCTGGGTATTTAATACTCACCTTAAGTTATTCTTTTAAACTCAAGCAGTACATTGCCCTAGATGTGATCATTTTGGCGACGTTATATACTGTTCGCATACTTGCGGGGGCTGTTATTTTAGGTGTCCCCGTTTCTTTTTGGCTTTTTTCGTTTTCAATGTTTGTTTTTTTTAGTCTGGCACTTATTAAACGATGCGCCGAACTGAAATCCTTTGAAGAGCAAGGCGAGGCTCATGCTAAAGGTCGTGATTACAACGTGCTGGATTACTCTGTTTTGATGAGCTTAGGGACATCAGCAGCAATGTTAGCTGTTTTGATGTTTTGTTTTTATGTTAATAGCAGCGTTCTTACTAACCAGTATCAGGAGCCAACTCTCTTGTGGGTGATTGTGCCTGCATTGTGTTACTGGATGATGCGGATGTGGATAAAAACGCATCGTGGAGAAATGCACGATGATCCTTTAGTTTTTTCTATAAAAGATAAGGGGAGTCTAGTTACTATTGGGTTTATTGGATTAACCGCTCTACTGGCACAGCTGTTATGAGTTTATTAACACTTTCGTTGATTCTAATCAGCGTCTCACTCTCTGTCGTAGCACAAATTTTACTTAAACATGGCATGTCTGATGGTGCTGTTAAAACAGCTTTAAGTTCCGATGCGATCACTGCTGGAATAACCGTTTTTACCAATGTGTCCGTTATTGCTGGGCTAGCGGCTTACGTTTCAAGTGCGGGTATTTGGTTGCTTGTCTTATCGAAAGTTGACGTTAGCAAAGCTTATCCCTTTGTGGGGGTTGGTTTTATAGGCACTATGCTCTTTGCGTACTGGTTTTTGAATGAGCCATTGACTGTCACCAAAGTGGTTGGGACTTTATTGGTTCTTGCTGGTGTCTTATTAATTTCGCAATAATCAGATGTGTTATGGTGGGTACTAACAAAAACTTAAAGTTGGTTCTATTTTTTAGCTTTGCATATTTTATATCTTGCTATGCAATTTCGATTTCCTGGTATTACAACGGTTACTTTGCCGTAAATAACATTTTCTTTGATACCGATCCTAGTACAACTCTAGCGTCATTTGCGCATGGTTGGGGGAGGCATGCTGTAAGCCATGCATTTCTAGAGTTATTTTCGGTACCTGTCCGTATTATTGAATTTGCTTTTTCAAGGCTAGGTACAATATCCAACAGACTCGAGTTTCGCGCATTAATAGCCTTGGCTATAAGTCCTATATTTTCAGCGTTAACGCTAGTTTACTTTTATAAAATTTTAAGGAAATTAAAAGTTAAAACTATTGATGCCAATATTTTTACATTGATATTTGCCACTAGTTTTTCAAACGTTATTTTTGCTATCGTCCCTGAAACCTATGCTATTTCATGTTTTTTAATTGCCTTGCTTGTTTATTATTACCTTAAAAGTGGGGGGATAAGGCAAAGTGGCGATTCACCAGTATGGTTCATTATTGCTATTCTTTTAACGGGCATAACAATAACGAATATATGTATTTTCTTTCTTGTTTTTTCTACTTATTTACTCAAGAAAGAAAAGCTTAGCTATTATAATGCTTTTAAAAGAGCCTCCCTCTATTCGATTTCCGCTATTCTACTTGTATTAATTCTTTATAAAATGAGTCATTTTCTGTTAGATTTTGAAACAGGGAAAGAAGGTGGAGTTGACTGGATAGACCGTTTTTTGACAAAGTCACTGTATAATGCTGGACTTAATCTAGTGAATTTATTTAGCGCATCTACTAATGCTTTTCTGGCTGCGTTACCAACAACAGTTCTCTGTACCAACCGCATTGGAATCACGTGCAATGCATTGTCTTTTACTCGATACGAAGCAGACTATTTATGGCTAATTAGCGTAGCCGTACTTTATTTAGTTTTTGCTTTCTTTTCTAGAAAGTATTTAAAAGAAAAGCGCTGGCAGGATTTATATTTAATTAGCGGACTAATTATCGTCTTTAATTTTTTACTTCACGTCCTCTTTGGGCTAGAAATATTTTTGTATACCCAGCACTGGCTTATTCCTCTTTGTCTTATTTTAGTTCCGGTGCTCTCTGGTAGGCGTGCGCTCTCTATTACGCTGCTCTTGCTGCTAGTAGGCGTTAATCTTCAATTTTTGTTTAATGTTGAACAATTGGTTGCGATAAATAATTAGCTTGTCCTCCTGTACATAGGTCAACTTATTGTGTAATCCTCCCCTTTTAGTGGGCATCAAAAGTAGAGATTAAGCCGCCATCAGTGGTGGCCGATCGAACAGTTTTGGTTGTGCCCTGCCGAAGGCCGAAGCTCAGGGGAACTGTCAGCTCAGGTCTGAGTCACTACACTACGTATTTGTTAACACCAAGGGACTTTGTCGTACAATTGAACATTATTTTCAACGATATCAGGAAGTCGGCACTCAGTTCGTGATTCACCGTAATACTGGCAGATCTCCAGCCAATAAAACTCCTGATAGCCTTAAACGACAGGTTCAACCGCTCATCAAGGAAAATGCTACGATGTGAATTTACAGCGCCTTGAGGGTGCAGGGAGCGAAATTGTAGCTTGCCGTCGCATAGCGTGAGCCACTAATTAACTAGTTACTGATACTGTACTACGACAAAGTCCCTTGGCAATTAATCCACCAGCCTCCCTTGGTAATCACACTACTACATATTACCTTGCAATCTA
>Ga0105356_10002147_pt1 | contig 19687 bp, 17 predicted proteins | sample GOMGulsemesocosm_3_FD_83502 | JGI IMG/M metagenome (GOLD analysis project Ga0105356, IMG submission 83502) | Methane-oxidizing microbial communities from mesocosms in the Gulf of Mexico - GOM9D Gulf of Mexico | ecosystem: Environmental > Aquatic > Marine > Cold seeps | place: Gulf of Mexico... | reverse complement strand
GCCGATATCTTAAAAGCGGATCTGGGATGGGTGATATTATTTGGATTTATAACAGGGATTCCCACAGCTATCGTAAGCGGGCCTATATTTGCCAGGTATATTGCCAAACGGATTCATATTGATGCGCCAGAACTCGAAATTGAAGATACTGATATTAGTAACTATCCTTCCGTAGGAATGATCATAGCGATTATTGGAATACCCATTGTGCTTATTGTAGGGAATACCTTTTTAAATAGTGCTTTATTGGAAGACATCGCAATTCCTGAAAACATAAAAACCTGGATGCAAATGATTGGCCACCCCTTCTCAGCATTGATCATTGCCAATTTAATTGCTTGGTATCTCTTAGGTATAAAGCGAAATGTTTCCAAGGAAAAATTACTCAATATCACGACAAAATCCATGGGGCCTGCGGGAATTATAATCCTGTTAACAGGAGCAGGAGGCGTTTTCAAACAAATGCTCGTTAATACAGGTTCGGGAGAGATGCTAGCACATTATTTGGCCGATAGCGGTATGGGTATATTATTTTTCGCTTTCATTATAGCCGCATTGATTAGGGTTTTACAAGGGTCATCAACCGTAGCAATGATCACAGCCGCCGGTATTACAGCACCATTACTTATGGGCGATATAGGAGAAATTGACAAAGCCCTTTTGGTTATAGCAATCGCTTCGGGAGCTTCGATAATGTCTCATGTTAATGATAGTGGCTTCTGGCTGGTAAGTAAATATTTAGGACTTACAGAAAAACAAACCTTTAGAAGTTGGACCCTGATGACCACAATTTTAGCCATCGTTGGCTTTACAACGGTGAGTTTAATTTCTTTATTGGTTTAACTTGGGAGTTTAGACCATAGTTAAGTGTTTTTATACTTGTCGTGTAAACCTCTACCTTTTAAGAGCATTGGTGTTATTTTTTCAAGCCGATTTTGTTTAGTAGCCTCTCGTTTAGCAGTGCTGATATGTTCACAGTATTCTCGTTGTTTATAAGGGGTTAATGCCTTAAACTTGGTGGTCAATACTGGGTTTTTATCTAATAATGCTTGCAATTCTCTAGGGATAATAGTTTCCTTTTTACTCCGATCTATTTCGAGTGTTTTTCCTGATTTCTGATTTTCAATGGCTTCTTTAATATATGCTAAGACTAATTTTTTGTCGATGTCATCTGTGGTTTTAAATCGCATTTGTCTCAAAGCTTTGGTTTTGCCTTCCTGAGCATTTATTAATAATTTGTGCGCGTCTTTTAAAAAGACACCATTAAAAAACCAAAGGCCAAAATGTTGTTTAAAAGCAGATAGTCCAATCACATTTTTCCCATTGATCGTATAAACAGGAGCGTTCCATTTTAGACGCTCTTCAAGCTCGGTACCGTTAATAATGTCCCGTAATAATATAAGGGCATCAGAAAAGTGCTCCTGAGTTTCTATATATTCTTCTACGGAGTTTACTTTTTTCATGAATATTCATTTTTATCCATCCCCTCAAAGGAATGAATCCCTTTAAAAATTAAAATCTGTTATAAACTACCATGGTCCGGCATAATCTAAACGATTATCAGATTGCTGTTTAAGATAATCAAATTTGAGTGCTATTATTTGACGCAGGTGTAAATAATCATGTGCCAACCAATTGTTTAAAAAATAGGCAGCACTTAGTTCTCCTAGTTTTGAATGTTTAAAGGCGTTATCCCATTTAGAATCCTTTAGTGATTTTAGCCAGCTTATGGACCGTTGCCTTTCTTCTAGAAACTTGGCGAGCATGAGTTGATAGTCCTGCTCTAAATAGCGATGTTCAGTCACCCACGCTATGGGATCGAAAGGTGGAGGAGTTATATTTGGGTTTTCTAGAACCCATTTTGTTCTAAACTTAAAATCTTCGCGTTCCTCATCGTATAAATGGCAGACAATTTCCAATAAACACCATTTTTCAGGAGCTTTTTTCCACAAGAACATTGGCGTATCAATATCTTTTAAAAGCGCTTTAAAAAGAGTGATGTGTTGCTCTAACTGTGTTATTACAAAGGTCCTGTCCATGATGTCTATTTTGCTTTTTCTTGAGTGATTTCAACTATTTTACAAATGACCTGAGTCGCTTTTAATATACTTTCTACGGGAACATATTCATAGCGCCCATGAAAATTATGCCCTCCTGCAAAAATATTAGGACAGGGTAAGCCCATATAACTCAACTGGGAGCCGTCTGTCCCTCCTCTAATTGCCTTGATTAAGGGTTTTATATCAAGTTGATGCATAGCTTCCTCAGCAATGTCAACAATGTGCATGACTGGGGTGACCTTTTCTTTCATATTATAATATTGGTCCGTTATTTCAAGCTCAATAAGCCTGGAACCATGAGCAGCATTCATGGTATCTGCTATATTTTGCATCAATTCCTTTCGTGCCTCAAACAGATCCCTATCGTGATCCCGAATAATATATTCTAGATAGGTTTCCTCAACATGGCCCTTGATATCATGTAAATGAAAAAAGCCTTCATAGCCTTCAGTATGTTCCGGGCGTTCGTTTTTGGGAAGTCTATTGATGAATTCAGTGGCATAATGCATTGAATTCACCATTTTTCCTTTGGCATATCCTGGGTGAACAATTTTACCAATTACTTTTACTTTCGCTCCAGCAGCGTTAAAATTTTCATATTCTAGTTCACCAACTTGACTACCATCCATAGTATATGCCCAATCAGCATTGAACTTTTCAACGTCAAACTTATGTGCGCCACGACCTATTTCCTCATCAGGAGTAAAGCCTATCCTTATGTCACCATGTTTTATTTCTGGATGTTGGATTAAATATTCCATAGCACTAACGATCTCACAGATTCCAGCCTTGTCATCGGCACCCAATAAAGTCGTACCATCAGTGGTTATTAATGTTTGTCCTTTATAAAGAAGCAAATCATCAAAATAACTTGGAGATAATACAATGTTTTGTTCCGCATTTAAAACAATATCTTCCCCATTATAATTTTCAATGATTTGAGGGTTTACATTGGCCGCTGTAAAATCTGGTGAGGTATCAAAATGAGAGACAAACCCAATGGTAGGCACTTTATGAGACACATTGCTGGGCAATGTAGCCATGATATAAGCATTCGCATCAATGCTAACATCTTGCATTCCAATTTGTTTTAATTCTTCGACCAATTTGTTGGCTAGATCCCATTGTTTTTCTGTACTTGGAGTGCTATCACTATTGGGATCACTTTCGGTGTCAATAGTGACATAACTTATAAAACGATCGATGATGTGTTGTTTGTCTAACATGCTTAAATTTTTCCCGTCTTAGGGGATTGTTTTTCGATGTCATTGGCACCTCATAATAGTGGTGCAACATCAAATTAATTATTCTTTTTTAGGACGCGTTCTATAAACCTTAACTCTAAGAACGGAATTCAAAAATAGACAACAACTACTAAAGCGACAAGACTTGTAATGCTTTCTTTTTTATTGCGTGAAATTAGCTTATTTTTGCACTCAAATTTACCTTCATGTATACATCGCTTATTCGCCCAATTTTATTTTGGTTTGACCCAGAAAAAGTGCACCATTTTACCTTTTCATTGATAAGATTTATTTGTAAACTTCCCTTTGTTCCTAGCATTATTAGATCCATGTATCTCGTAGAAGATTCGAAATTACAACGCGATTTATTTGGACTGAGCTTTAAAAACCCAGTGGGTTTAGCAGCAGGATTTGATAAGAATGCAGTCTTATATGACGAATTGTCTAATTTTGGATTTGGGTTTATAGAAATTGGGACGGTGACCCCAAAAGCTCAAGAAGGGAATCCTAAAAAACGATTGTTTAGATTGCAAGAGGATCAGGGGATTATCAATAGAATGGGCTTTAATAATGAGGGCTTGGAAGCCGCAATTATCCAATTAAAAAAGAATAAAGGCAAACTCATCATTGGAGGAAATATTGGAAAGAATACAGAAACGGCAGCCGAAGATTATACCGCCGATTATTTGACTTGTTTTAAGGCACTCCATCCTCATGTAGATTACTTTGTTTTAAATGTGAGTTGCCCAAATGTGGGCAGTCATGCTAAATTAAATGATAAGGATTATTTGGAAGAATTAATTGCTGAGGTACAAAAAGCAAATGAGAATTTTGAAACTAAAAAACCTATTTTACTTAAAATTGCACCAGATTTAAATACCGTACAACTCGATGAAATTATCACCCTGGTTGCTACGACTAAAATTGATGGAATTATAGCATCAAATACTTCAGTATCCAGATCAGGTCTTCAAACATCGCAGTCAAAACTAGATGCCATAGGTAATGGCGGACTTAGTGGAAAACCAGTGACTGATAAAAGTACTCAGGTCATTAAATACTTGGCAGATAAAAGTAATAAAGCCTTTCCAATTATAGGAGTAGGAGGAATACACTCGGCTCAAGATGCTCTGGATAAAATTGAAGCTGGAGCCGATTTAGTTCAGATATTTACTGGCTTTATTTATAAAGGCCCGAAACTTATTAAAGCGATCAATAAAGCGCTACTGACAAAGGAGAATTAAAGACTAAAAAGGAAATTATGTCTTTATAACTTAATAAACTTTTTGATTGTTTTTGAATTCCCGTGTTTCATGATGAAGAAATACAGCCCCGATGATAATTTGGAAATATCAATTTCAGCATTTGTTAAACTTGCTGATACCATGCTTTGGCCTGTAAAATTAACGATTTCATAGCTTAAAGATGCTCCTGGTTTAACAGCTTTAATACGAATAAAATTTTCAGAACTAGGGTTGGGGTAGAGCTTAAAACTTGAAGTCAAGTGATGATCGGTTACACTTAAAACCGATTTTAAACTTATGGTCATACTGCCTATTTTCTCATTATTAAATGGAGCAACGCCTTGTAAAGAGCTTATCGCCACATGTGGAGTGGTCTCTAAATTTGCGGCGGAATAGCTTGTGCCACTATCTGTACCTGCATCATAGGGATATAAGTCAATGGTTTTCGATGAAATCCAATCTCCGGTCTCTCTCAAATCAATACTACTAATAGCAATCATCCAATCCGGACTCGGTGCAATCATCGATACTAAGGTGAGTAGAGGATAATTTTCGTCGATGTCTATATCCAATAAGCTAATAGTTCCTGTGGCCGAAGCCAAATTACTGCCAAAAAAATACTGTTCGGCATTTCCAGCCGTAATACTTGTAGTGACTTCAGTTTGAAACATATCATTTACCCCTTTTTCGGCTACATCTTGAATGCCTGGAGTCGCTAAGGCTCCTAAACTTAAAAAGGATACCTGACCGTTGTGATTAGCACCAACGAGTCGAGACCAATGCGGGTTCCCTGGTAAGCTGCCGTGATCGGTTGCGTTCCATACACTCGTAAAAACCACGTCATAGCTAGCTACGCTCTGGCTATAGATATGTATTGTGGAAAAGAGCACAAAGGTTAATGCGCTTAATTTAAAGCATTGATTAGTTGTTTTCATCGATTTAATAAATTTAAATTTTTGTCGTACAATAAAACTTTAGCTTACTTATAATCTGTTATTTATAATCATGGGATACTAAAGTATGTTCTTTTTAATATTTCTTGAAGATGATCTATAGCCAGCTTTCTAAAATTGTAGTATTTTTATCATGGAATTAAACCGATACAATGCCGAAGCAAATTAAGATAATTGAATGTCCACGTGATGCCATGCAAGGGATAAAGGACTTTATACCTACAGAGAATAAAGTGCAGTATATTCAGGCCTTGCTACGTGTTGGTTTTGATACTATTGATGTCGGTAGTTTTGTGTCTCCAAAGGCCATTCCGCAAATGGTGGATACTGCCGAGGTACTGGCAAAATTAGATTTGTCGAGTACTAGGAGTAAATTATTGGCTATTGTTGCTAATACTAGAGGGGCTTATGAAGCTTCAAAGTATAAAGAGATTGAATATTTAGGATTCCCTTTTTCTATTTCTGAAAATTTTCAAATGCGGAATACCCATAAAACCATCGCCCAATCAGTAGTGACCCTGCAAGAGATTCTTAATATAGCAGAGCGATCTAATAAACAAGTCGTGGCTTATTTGTCTATGGGTTTTGGTAATCCTTATGGAGACCCTTGGAACGTCGAAATTGTAGGAGAATGGACAGAACGCTTGGGTAATATGGGCGTTAAAATTTTATCCCTTAGTGATACGATTGGAAGCTCAAACCCAGAGAATATTTCCTATTTGTTTTCTAACCTGATTCCTAGCTATCCCAATATTGAATTTGGAGCACATCTGCATACGACCCCTTCGACTTGGTTTGAAAAGGTTAATGCAGCTTTTACTGCCGGTTGTTGTAGATTTGACGGGGCTATTCAAGGATTTGGTGGTTGCCCGATGGCCAAAGATGAACTCACCGGTAATATGCCTACCGAAAAATTATTATCCTTTTTTACAGCCAAGAAAACACTGAATAATCTCAATGCCTTGAGCTTTGAAAGTGCTTATAATGAGGCGACTAAAATCTTTAGCGTCTACCATTAAACCCTGTGGCACTTTACTTTCTTATTTTTATTTAAAATAAATCTAAATAAAGCTTGTTTATTTGGTTTTCGGTGTTATTTTTGCCGAAGAATTAATTAACTATTTATAATAAGTCTAAATAAAAACAAATGAAGAAAGCTATCTTATCAATGGCAATTTTAGTATCGAGTTTCGGGTTTGCACAAACCGTAAGTCAAGATACAACAGCAACGAGAAATCAACAGCAAAATGCAGCTCAAAACATATTGAGTGGTAACATTTCAAAAGGTGTTACTGTTGGTGGATATGCACAAATAGATTACAATCAACCAGAAGGTCAAAATGGTAAATTAGATGTACATAGATTTGTAATGTTATTAGGATACAAGTTTAATGATAAAGTACAGTTCGTAACAGAATTAGAATATGAGCATGTTAAAGAATTTTATGTAGAACAAGCTTTCTTAAATTATAGCTTAAATGATAATTTAAACGTGCGTGCTGGATTAATGCTAGTACCTATGGGATTAATAAATGAGTACCACGAGCCAACAACTTTTAATGGTATTGAAAGACCAAACGTTGATAAAAGTATCGTACCAACAACTTGGAGAGAAATAGGTGTCGGTGTTTCTGGAAAATTTAATGAAGCTTCTTTACGTTACCAAGCTTATATTTTTAATGGCTTTGCATCTGTAAACGGAACTAAAGTTCTCGGAGGTAAAAACGGACTTCGTAATGGACGTCAAAAAGGTGCAGAATCAACGGTAAACACACCAAATTTATCTGCTAAATTAGATTACTACGGCATTTTAGGATTGCGTTTAGGACTTTCAGGTTATTTTGGACGTACCCAAGCTACTGATGATATGGATGATATTGATGGTGCTGATGTTGGAGTAGCGATGATTGGATTAGATGCTCGATATATCAATAAGCGTTTTTCTGCTAGAGGACAGTATATTCACACTTCAATTAAAGATGCTGATGATTATAATGCCTTATACGCAACGAATTTAGGATCAGAGATGAAAGGTTGGTATACCGAAGTTGCCTATAATTTAATTCCGCTAGGAAGAGAGCAAAAATTGGATGCTTTTATCCGTTATGAGCAATACGATACACATGCAGCAACGAGTAAGGCTGGAATTGATAGAAATTTAAGTTATAACCGTAATGAATGGACTACTGGATTAAGTTACCACGTAGCTACAGGAGCGGTTGTAAAAGCTGATTATCAATTTATTGATAATGCAGTAACTAATAATAAAACCAAAGGACAGTTGAATCTTGGATTCGGAGTTTGGTTCTAATTTAATTGATTAGTTTTTAAATCAGATAGCTACTGTGGAAAATTTTATTTTCACAATAGCTATTTGATGTATTTAATAATACTTTTGTCATATGAACTTTAAATATATTCTATTATTATTTACTTCAACCTTAATGTTGTCGTCTGGACTTCCAAAGAATATCCAGAAGAAAGTAGATAAAGAAATTAAAAAAATATTTGAAGTTGAAGAATTTACTCTAGATCCCATGGTTTTTCCTTCTGAAGTCACTAAAGAATTAGCTGCTGATTTTGGAGAAAACACCTTGTTTACAATTCAGGAAAATGAAAAGCATTTAGGATACGCCTATGTGTCTAAAGCTCCGAGTAAAACTGACGATTTTGATTACCTCATAGTATTTGACACCAATTTTATTATAATTAAATCCAAAGTTTTAATTTATCGTGAAGACTATGGTGGAGAAATTGGAAGCAAACGGTGGTTAAAACAATTCATAGGTAAAACACAAGGTGATACACTGATTTATGGAGATAATATTGTGGCCATTTCTGGAGCCACAATTTCTGTGAGATCCATGACTAAAGCAATTAATGATGTGCTGGTATCTATTAAAATACTTCACGAAAAACAAAGTTTCTAAATGCAATTAAACGGACTAATATACAGCCTTCCTAAAGAATTGAAAATGCTCATCGGAGCATTTGTAATTGTCTTAAGTATCGGATTTTTTACAGGATTGTTGTTTGTTAGTGAAACCTCTTCTGCCAATCCAAATGGCATTGAAGAACAGTACTTAGGAAATGAGGCTGATGAAAATGCTGCCGTTATGAAGTTTAGAAAAAGTGACAAAGAAATGCTCACTATGGTGCATAACCACATTTTATCAATGTCCATTATTTTCTTTCTAGTAGGAGTATTAGTCTGTATTACTGACCTTAAAAAGAAAGCAAAATGCTTTTTGATGATCGAACCTTTCGTGTCGGTTGTCTTAACTTTTGGCGGCATCTTTTTACTCTGGAAAGGCTTGACTTGGATGAAGTATATTGTCATGATTTCAGGAACCTTGATGACCCTTACCTTTGCCTTTTCCGTTATTATTATCTTGATACAGCTTTTTAAAAATAAGCCTATAGGTTAGGCGTTTTGCCTCCTTACTTGTTATATACATAAATGGGGTGAAAAAGCCCAGTATCTATATTTATGTAACACTTCTACTTTTATATTTTGTAACTGCGCTCGGTGAATTCACGGTCCTTTTTTATGCTTTGTCAATCCTGGTTGGAGTCTTGTTACGAACAAATTTATTATTGTGATTTCGATTTTTGATGATGGGTTATCCTATTTGAAGTAATAAAGAACATAGCCTTAGACTTTTGGTCTTGTAAAAGTTTTATACCTCCGATTATGACTTATCTAAGTATAATAGTCATCAGTATGGATTGGCTTTTAAATACACCTATATTTTTACCAAACTTAAACTTTTTAAGTTGGGCCTAAAGTCTATGGACCTCAGCTATAGTTATTATAATAGGAGTGATGGCTTAGCCTCTGGGATTATATCCCTGGGATTTAAATTTCTATTCGATTGACAGCTGAATTAAAGTCGTTTTAAATAGCGCTTAAAATTTAATTTTGCTAAAGTTTTGAGTATCTTCGTGAGACAAAAGTTTTGAGATGAATACTGTAATAGAAAAATTATTAAATGATCAGGTTAAATTTGAAGCCAGTGCTTCCATGCAATATCTGGCTATGGCTTCCTGGGCCGATGAAAAAGGGTATAATGGTGTTGCCGAATTCTTTTATTTACAATCTGAAGAAGAACGGGTACATATGACTAAACTCGTGAAGTTTATTAATGAACGAAGCGGAAAAGTTATCGTGCCTCAGTTGGAAAAACCACAAGGAGATTTTAATACCCTGAATCAGCTTTTTGAAACCTTTTTAAACAGTGAAATGTTTGTAACTCAACAAATAAACCATGTGATATATGAATGCTTGCAGCACAAGGATTATAATGTGCATAATTTTATGCAGTGGTATGTTACTGAACAACTTGAAGAAGAATCACTAGCGAGAACCTTATTGGATAAATTAACGATAATTGGAGAAGATAAATCGGGGCATTACCTATTTGATAGAGATATAAATAGTATTGCGGCGGCGAATAGTCCTGCCGAATAATAATTTAACATATTTTAAAGAAGGAGATTCCTATTTAGGAATCTTTTTTTGTTTACATTTGCGCTTTATTTAGATTTAATAAAAATAACAAATGTCGAATATTGGAATGGCTTCTGGCTGTATAATGATAACAAGTCCCTGTGTAATAGGTGACTGTGGGGGTAAAAAAAAGAAGTGCTGTAAAAAGTATAAGAAAAAAAATAAATCTAATTGTAAACGTTGCCCAAAAATCTAGGTTGTAACAACCCTGTCTACAGATTTAAAAGATTCGAAATAAGAGAAACACAAGGTTCCAATAAAACTACTTATCAAGTAGAAACTTACAAGGTAATTTCCATACTCTAAATATTGGTTGAGCCCAAACCAATCGCCATTATAAAATATTAGAAACAACCCCAGTCCAGTAAAAAGTGCTGCAGATATTACTGCAAATTTCTGCCTGTCCATCACCGAGCTATAGCTATATATCCCTAAGAAAATAACTAAGCCATACAGCAATAAGTCCTTGCTAGAAATTGCAGCGTAATTATAAAACATAAACAGCATAAGTACAGTAGTGACCAAGAGTTGAAAAATAGACCAGAAAATAAGTGATTTTGAGGGATTGGTATGATACTTCTTAAAATGGTAAGGATCCTCAATAATGGATATAGGAAATTTTTCGGCGACATCTTTTGGCCGCCAGCCAGTTGGCATAAACCATATCTTGAATTTATCCAACCAATTATTTGTACGCCAGGCATCCTTAATCAGTCTCCAAATATGTTGAAAATTTATTAATATGGGATTCCAAGTGCCTGCTGGTTTTAAAACACCATATACTGGAGGAATGGTATCCAGTTCTTCCTGAAAAGTTCCAAAAGCACGGTCCCAAATACAAAAGATGGCTGCCAAATTTTTATCGATATACGCTTTGTTAATGGCATGATGTACCCGGTGTTGAGAAGGGGTGACGATAATATATTCTAAAAATCCAAGTTTTCCAATATGCTTGGTATGATACCAGAATTGAGCAAATAAATGAAGGGGAGCTAATATAGAAATCATGTTATGGGGCACACCCAAGAGGGCCGCGGGAATGAGTAATATTGGAAAATAACCCAAAATATTCGAAATGGATTGACGCAGTGCACAGGCCAAATTATATTCTTCACTGCTATGGTGTATCACATGCTGATTCCAGAAAAAATTTATTTTGTGACTCAGACGATGGTTCCAGTAACTAGCAAAGTCTATGGCAATAAAAGCAACGACATAAATTAACCAGGATGATTGAATTTCCGTTATAGCAAGATGCTCCCTTAAAAAGGGATATGAAATTATAATAAATACTAATCCTAAGGCATCTTTTATAATATTTGTGAGCCCTGAACTTAAACTTGAAATAGTATCCATGGGTCTATGACTTTGCTTTTTTACAAAGTAGCCATAGCCAATTTCTAAAAGGACAAGAGCTAAGAAAAAAGGAATAGCGTATAATAAAACAGTAACATAGGTTTCCATAAAAACTATTATCTATTAAAAGTAAAGATTTTTGTTTGAATATTTAAAGCATTTTTAAATAAATAATTCGGTGTTATAGGTTTGCTTTTTTAGGTTTGACTTTATTTTAGAATCTGTTTTATGACAATCTATACTTTAACTCACAAAGTATGATTATATGAAATAAAATGTGTAGATTTGCATGCAATTAAAACGTAATTGCAATGATAGCACATCAAAACAAGATTGTTGGCGAAGGTCTTACTTATGACGACGTACTTTTAGTCCCAGCATATTCGGAAGTTTTACCCCGCGAAGTAAGTATTCAAACAAAATTTTCACGAAATATTATATTAAATACACCTATTGTATCGGCCGCTATGGATACCGTTACAGAGGCTGCTATGGCTATTGCTATGGCGCGTGAAGGAGGTATTGGTGTGTTGCATAAAAATATGAGCATTGCACAACAATCTGCAGAGGTTACTAAAGTAAAACGCTCGGAAAGCGGGATGATCTTAGACCCAATAACCGTTCAGAAGGAAGCTGTTGTAAAAGATGCAAAAGCCTTGATGAAAGAATATGGTATCGGTGGTATTCCCGTTGTAAATACTATTGGTAAATTAATTGGGATTGTTACCAATCGCGATTTACGATTTGAAAAAGATAATAATAGAGCTATTGCTGAAGTTATGACTTCGGATAATTTGGTGACCGTGTCTGAAGGTACTTCGTTAAAAGAAGCTGAGGTTATTCTTCAAGATAATAAGATTGAAAAATTACCGGTGGTCAACGCTGAGAATGAACTGGTAGGTCTGATTACTTTTAGAGATATCATTAAGGTTCGTGAAAACCCGAGTGCCAATAAAGATAAATACGGACGCTTGCGGGTGGCCGCAGCTATTGGAGTTACCAATGATTGCTTAGAACGTGTTTCGGAGCTTGTCAACGTTGGTGTTGATGCTGTAGTCTTAGATTCTGCTCATGGACATTCCATAAATATTATAAATAAATTAAAAGACATAAAAGCAGCATTTCCAAACTTGGATGTCGTGGCGGGTAATATTGTAACTGTCGAAGCAGCAAAGGATCTTGTAGCGGCTGGAGCAGATGCAGTTAAAGTGGGTATTGGACCAGGTTCAATATGTACTACTCGTGTTGTTGCCGGAGTTGGTTATCCTCAATTGTCGGCAGTAATGGAAGTTGCAGCAGCTTTAAAAGGAACAGGAGTCCCTGTAATTGCCGATGGAGGTATTCGTTATACAGGCGATATTCCTAAAGCTATTGCCGCTGGAGCAGATTCAGTGATGCTAGGATCACTATTCGCAGGAACTAAAGAATCTCCAGGTGAAACCATTATTTTTGAAGGCCGAAAATTTAAAGCTTATCGTGGAATGGGTTCTGTTGAAGCCATGAAACAAGGGTCTAAAGATCGTTACTTTCAGGATGTTGAAGATGATATTAAAAAATTAGTTCCTGAAGGTATTGTGGGACGTGTACCTTATAAAGGTGAATTGTTCGAAACCATGCACCAATTTATTGGCGGATTACGCGCAGGAATGGGCTATTGTGGGGCTAAGGATATTGAAGCTCAAAAAGAAGCTAAATTTGTTAAAATTACAGCTTCAGGAATTGCTGAAAGCCATCCTCATGATGTTACAATTACAAAAGAAGCACCAAATTATTCGAGATAAATAATAAAAACTAATAAATAAAAAAGAGCCGCACTTAGTTTAGTGCGGCTCTTTTTGTTTAATGTTTTACCGTCTTTATTTTATAAGGTTTTAGCTCGTTAAAAAAGAAATCGTCATTTGGAACATCAAAATCAAAACCTTTCAGTTCCATGTTATTATTTGTATTGAACTTGATGGTTCCAAAACTAAACCATGCCTGAGGGTGATCCCAATGAATTTCCCAGACGTCATGATGCCAATGGGTTAAACTAGCCGATAATAAAGGGGAATGATCAAACTCTAATTTTAATTGACTATTGCTTTCAATAATACGTATATCACCATAAAGATCAGACCTGTAATTACCCACGAAATCTTGACGCTCAATTGTTGGGCTTGTCTTGAGAATACGCTTTTGCTTTCTATCAGAAATTCTGCTGTCTCCTTCTGCGTTTTTATTAGCCCTGCTTAAAAAGTTGCGCGACCAATCTTTGACTTCAAGACCTAAAAATCTATCTAAAGCATAATAGGTAGCTGCCATGATTGGACTTTTTACACCGTTGGTCAATACGACCACACCAAGATTTTCATCGGGAATTAAAGTGACTGCAGTAATCATTCCGTCATAGCCGCCAGTATGCCCCACTTTCATTTTCCCATGATAATCACTCAGGCCCCATCCTAATCCATAGGAATTAAAATGCCTGCCATAATCGTTTTCAGAAGTGTGGTCAACATAGTGATTGTTATGCGGTCTCCAAACCATATTTCTGGTGCTTTTTGTTAGCAAGGTGTCCTTTCCATGAATGCCGTGATTCAAATTAAAAATCATCCATTTAGAAATATCAGAAACACTGGATATAAGACCACCAGTGGCAGCTACATTGTCCCAATTAACCCAATCGATAGCATAATTTGAATTGTCTTTTCGGGCATGTGGTGTCGCATAATTTCCTTTAGATTCCAAATCCTTTAGTGATGAGATCGATCGTCGCATCTCAAGTGGTTCCAATAGGCGTTCTCTAACATTTTGGCTCCAGCTCTTTCCAGTTATCGTCTTTATTAGTTCACCAGCTGTAATATACATTAAGTTAGAATATCCATAGCCAGCTCTAAATTCATAGGCCTGTGGCACATGTTTTATATGTTTAATGATGTCTTTGGCCGGAAGGTTCGATTTATACCAAATATTATCACCGCTAAAGGTGCCTAATCCAACGCGATGACTCAAAATATCTCTTATGGTAATATGGTCGCTAACCCAAGGATCATACATCTCAAAATAAGGTAAATATTTTTTTACTTTGTCATTCCAATTAAGCTTGCCTTCCTGAACCAACATTCCTATAATTGCAGAGGTGAAAGCCTTAGAGTTTGAGGCAATGGCATATAGGCTATGCTCGTTAGGAGCCTCTTTTTTCCCCGCTTCCAAAACACCATAATTGCCTGTGAAAACAAGATTACCGTCTTTAACAATGCCAATCGATGCGCCAGGGACATCCCAATCCTTGACCATTTTAGTAAAATAGTGATCCAGAGCTTCTAGATCGACCTTAATTTCCGTTTGAGCCCTAGCGTCATGAATTCCTGTAAAAAACAGAAATTGAATGCTAAAAATGTACAAAATATGCTTCATAATGCCTGTGTTAAATGTATTTATCCTAATTGCTTTCTATAACTTGCCCTGCTTCACGATAAAGATCAACTTCTCCCTTTAAAAGAACGGCAATAACAGTGACGTCCTTATCTTGAACCTGTTCGGGTAAGTCAATATATAATAAGCCAGGAACACTGCTCCAATATTGTTTTCCGACGACCTTATGTGACAGTTTGGTGCCATTCCCAACCACCCAAATACGATTTACTTTATTTTTTAGCCCCTTAATGAGTAAAGGACCATTTGGTTTATTGTCTACATATAAATACAAAATGCTCTTGTCTTTAGAGAGGGCCGTATATCCATTAAAATGACCATGAGGAATTCCTGCTCTGGTTCCATAAATTGCCGTTTTGTGCTTTTTTGTCCATCGGCCTAAATCTTTTAAAATGTTAACCTGTTCTTTTGGAATAGTACCATCGGGTTTAGGAGCGATATCAAGTAATAAATTCCCTCCCATACTGATACAATCAACTAAAATGCGAATAATTTGATTGGACGATTTATAAGCCTTGTCATTTGGCTGAAAACCCCAAGAATTATTCATAGTCATACACAATTCCCAAAACCTATCTTTAGGCTTTGAAATGGGGACACCTTGTTCTGGTGTCGCATAATCACCATAACCTTGTAATCTCGAATTTATAATAGTATGAGGTGTTTTATCAAGTAAAAGCGCTCTTATTTCCTTAGCGTTCCACTGTTCGGCAGATTGCTCCCAATCCCCATCAAACCAATATAAATCAGGACTGAATTTCGTTAATTCTTTGAGTTGACCAAAATTGAATTTAGTGAATTTTTGCCATCTGGAAGTATCGTTTTCATAACGCTTTTTATCCCTTAAAAAGTTGGGGTAATCGGGGTGTGACCAATCTAATAAAGAATAATATAAGCCTAACTTTAGACCTTCTTTTCGGATGGCCTTTACAAAGGGACTGATTAAATCACGCCGCGCTTTTGTATGGTCAACGACATTTAAGGAATTCTCTTTGGTATCCCATAAGGCAATACCATCATGATGTTTGGTGGTGATTACCGAATATTTTGCACCACTTTCTTTAATTAAACTCGCCCAATATTCAGGCTTGTAGTTTTTTGCCGTAAATCCATCCCGCTGTTTCATATAGTCCGAATGTGAGATATAGCCATTAAAGAACGACCAGGATTCATCTATTCCATTGACACTATAAATCCCCCAGTGAATAAAAATGCCGAGTTTGGCATCCTTAAACCAGGCGAGGCGTTCTTCTTTCGGGACCTCCGAAGCTTGGGACTGAGCAAAATTTGAAATACTTAAAAAAACAAGACAGAGTAAAAGACTTCTGTAAAAAGAGGATCTAGTCAAACGTTTCATGGGTTGTGTTAATTAAGAATGGTTGTTTAAGTTGTGTAGGCTTATATAAGTCTTAAAAATAGCTATTTATTTTTTAGTCGAGCAATTAGAAGTCTCTGATAGTCAATACAATTATTTTATTTCAATATTGTTGATCGAAACCTCATTTTCTACAAAATTCTTGAAATCTTTCATATAGGTTTTAGATTGTTTTTTAAAGGCTCTAGGCATTAAAAATATCATTGCCCTCATTGTGAAATTGGTGGGTTTGAATTCACTCACAGAAATCCATTTGGTATGACCATTTATAGTATCTTCGAAATAATTTTCTTGTATATTATGCATAGCCTCCGTGCTATAGGTTCCATGAAACTCATCCGGAAAATCACGCTTAGTAATGGTTTCTATCAGCTCAAATTTGCGTTTGCCAATAATATATGTCAATCGCATTTTTGCTCCTATTTCCCCAGGCGTTCCTGAGATATGTTCGGCTGCAACCAAGCCTTTTTGCCAATGTTTCATATTATCTGCATTATCCATTTTTTTTATAACTTCATCACGAGGCTTTTCTATAATGATATCAATGGCATATTTCATAATACTGGAATTTAAAAATCTAAAGATATACTAGATTTTTAAAAAATAAAAGTATTATAAATATTAAGTACTAAACAGGATTAGCCGTCGTTAAGTAAATACTTGTTTTATATTTGAATTGTTTTATTTTTGTGTCTGTTGAAAAAACTATCCCTTATGAGAATACCCTTTATTAACTCATGTTTTTTATTGCTTTTTATTTCTTTTACCACCGCTCAAACGATTGACGACGACGTGTTGTTTACAGTAAATGATGATCCCGTATTGGCTTCAGAATTTATAAGAATCTATAATAAAAATCTGGGCTTGGTTAAAGATGAGTCTCAAAAGAATATTGATGAGTATCTCAGTTTATTCGTGAATTATAAACTCAAATTAGTGGAGGCTAAAGCTCTTGGTTTTCATAAAAACCCACAGTATTTAAGAGAGTTAAATGGCTATAAAAAGCAATTGACTAAAAAATATCTAACCGATCATGAAGTTACGGATGCTTTAGTTAGTGAGGCTTACCAACGTATATCTCAAGATATTAAAGCCAAACATATTTTAATTAGACTCGACGATTCACAAAAAGATACCCTAGCCACCTATAATAGATTACTTAAGCTAAGAGAACGATTTCTAAATGAAGATTTTGACCTATTGCAAAAGGAACTGCACAATGGGAATACAGTTTTAGTAGAAGATCTTGGATATTTCTCTGGATTTAAAATGGTTTATGATTTTGAAACAGCAGCTTTTAATACCGAGATTGGAGGAGTATCTATGCCGTTTAGAACTCAATTTGGATATCATATTGTAAAAGTTTTTGATAAACGAAAATCTAGAGGAGCAGTCACCGTTGGACATATTATGATTGCCAATAATCAAAGGGACGCTTCTGTTAAAGCTGAACTGAGAATTCAAGAAATTAATAAACTCGTTATTCAAGGTGAGAATTTCGAATCCTTAGCCAAACAATTTTCAGATGATAAAAGTTCTGCTAAAAAAGGAGGGAAACTCCCCCCTTTCAATAGTGGTCAATTGAGCTCTGGTGAATTTGAAGATATTGCCTTCGGATTGAATGTGATTGGTGAGGTCTCAAAGCCTTTTAAAACAAATCACGGTTGGCATATCGTAAAGCTCTATAATAAAGAACCTATAGCTCCATTTAAGGAACTGAAGTACGAACTTGAAAATAAAGTAAAACGGGATTCACGTTCAAAGTTAATAAACACCTCCTTATTGAAACGATTGAAAAAACAGTATAAGGTTTCTGAAGAAAATTTAACCAGCACCTATTTTGCATCCCTTTTAAACACCGATTATTATAACAGAAAATGGCGTATTCCTGAAGTATTGACTAAGGACGAACTGTTGCTTAAAATTGGAAATAAACCTTTAACTTATCATGATTTCGCACTCTTTTTACAGGGCAACCAAAAAGGAGTAAATAGAAATTTAAGCTTTCAAGAGATCGTGAGTGAGCATTATAAGAGATTTGTGAATGCCGAGGTGTTAGAATACCATGAAGCCCATTTGGAAGATTTTAATGAAGAGTTTGCCCAAGTACTCGCTGAATATAGAGAAGGCTTATTACTATTTGACCTCATGGAAAAGAAAATATGGAATGCTGTCAAAAACGATTCGGTAGGGATTCAAGATTATTATAAGACCAATACAAAGGATTATTTGTGGGAGCAACGCGTAGATGCTCTTGTTGCAACTTCAACCAATCAGGATGATGTCAAGACTGTAAAAAGAATGTTGGCAAAAGGAGAGACCTACGAAACGATTACTGCAAGATTGAACATTAATGGCCAGCAAAAGGTTATCTTTACAAAAGGTATGATGAATGCCAATCACCAGGCGCTACCTAGTGATTTTAAATTTAAGAAAGGAGTTTCAGAAGTGTATTTTTATAACGATGCTTACCATGTTGTTAAGGTCGATAATATAATTCCAGAAACGAATAAAACCTTTGAGGAGGCTAAAGGATCTGTCATTAGTGATTATCAAAATCTAGTCGAGAAAAATTGGCTAATTGAATTAAAGGAAAAATATAATATTGTTGTGAATAGCAGTGTTTTAGAAAAAGTAAAATCTCAAATTAATAATTAAATGCATTTGAAACATTTAATATTAGCCGTGCTATTAATAAGCTTATGCTCTTGTCAATTTTTTTCTAAAGTTGAGGAAGGAGATGTCGTTGCACGTGTAAATGACTCTTATTTGTATAAAGATGATATCGTCAAATTGGTAGCTCAAGGAACCTCCAAAGAAGACAGTACAAAGCTGGTTAATAATTATATCAAACAGTGGGCAACGCAAAAATTACTTATTGATGGGGCTGCATTGAATTTATCAAAGGACAAACAAGATCAATTTATTGCATTGGTAAAACAATATAAAAACGACTTGTTTATAAAAGCCTATTTGGAGGCCTTAGTGAAACAGCGAATAGATACCATCGTAACAGCAAAAGAAGCTCAGGAAATTTACGATAGGAACTTACAAACCTTTAAGTTAAATGAAGAATTAATTAAATTTAGATATATAAATGTCAACGAAAATATTTCGGATTTAAGCGAGATTGAGACCCGATTTAAACGCTTTAATATAGAAGACAAAAAAATACTGGATTCTATAGCCATTCAATTTAAGTCCTACTCTTTAAAAGATTCAATTTGGATCCGTGCAAATCAAGCTGTTATGAAAATACCAGTTATAAATGCGGAAAATAAAAAAGAACTGTTAAAAAAATCTAATTTTATACAAATCAAAGATTCATTAGGTTTATATTTGGTGCAGATTAATGAGGTGCTGCTCCGAAACGAAATTGCACCCATTGAATATGTGATGCCAACCATTAATCAAATCGTGATTAATAAGCGAAAGTTGGAATTCATTAAGGAATTAGAAAAGGATATTACGAAGGATGCAATTAAAAACAAACAATTTGAAATTTTTAACTAAAGTGAAATATTTTATATT